>Ga0222420_100109_pt1 | contig 159134 bp, 144 predicted proteins | sample 3A2ome_FD_182470 | JGI IMG/M metagenome (GOLD analysis project Ga0222420, IMG submission 182470) | Enriched microbial communities from leaf-cutter ant dump, University of Wisconsin, Madison, United States - 3A200A (version 2) | ecosystem: Environmental > Terrestrial > Nest > Insects nest > Nest... | reverse complement strand
GGCGCGAATCCGGGGCCTAATCTGCGTCACAAAGTCCAGGCTTTCCGTGTCAGAACAAACTCACCGGATCCGCTAGTAGCGATAGCTAATCACTACCGCGCTCAAGATACAAGGTGTCAGACACCGTAAAACACCACGAATACCTCACCCATACGGTGCCTGACACCCTGCGGGAGTCAGGCACCTGGCGCCAGTGCCCCGCGCGCCAGCCCGACCGCTCAGGCCTGCTCGCCGGCGCGCTGCAATAGCTGGCGGGCGCGCGCGATGACGGGCGCGTCGACCATTTTGCCTTCAAGCATGAACGTGCCGGCGCCGCTGTCGCGATGCACGGCGACCACGCGGCGCGCCCATTCGAGATCGGCCGCCGGCGGCGCGAAGGCGCCGTGGATGATGCCCACCTGGGTGGGATGGATGCACAGCATGCCGCCAAAGCCCATGTCGCGGGCGCGGCAGGCGGCCGCCCGCATGCCGGCGGTATCTTGCACGCCGGGAAATACGCCGTCGAGCGCCGGCGCCAGCCCGGCCGCGCGGCTGCGCAGCAGCACCTGCACGCGGGCGTGGTCCAGCACCACGCCCGCGCCGTCGGAATCGGTGGTCAGGCCGAGGTCGAGCCCGTAGTCGAGGCTGCCGAACGCCAGGCGCTGCACGCCGGGCGTGGCGGCGATTTCGGCCGCATTGAGAACGCCGTCGGCGGTTTCCAGGATGGGCACGATGTCGATGCCGGTTTGCGCGGCATGCCGCACATGGGCCTGGGTTTCGGTCTTGGGCAGGACGATGGCCGCCACGCCCGGATGGTTGTGGCAGGCCTTGAGGTCGTCGTCGTGCCAGGGCGTGGAGGCATCGTTGATGCGCACCCACAGGCGGACCTCGGGGTGGGTGCCCAGGAAATCGCACAGGGCTTCGCGGGCGTTGTCTTTGGCCAGGTGCTCGACGGCGTCTTCGAGATCGACGATGACGGTGTCGGCGCCGCTGGCCAGCGCCTTGGGTATGCGTTCGGGCCGGCTGGCCGGCACGAACAGGGCGGTACGGACGGTACGGGCTATGGCTTGCATTACACGACCTCGGCAGCACGCAGGCGCGCCACGTCTTCGGGCGCGTACCCTAACGATGCTAGCACCGCATCGGTGTTTTCGCCCACTGCGGGCACCGGATCCATGCGCGGCGTGAAGGCGTTGCTGGAGGCCGGCGGCAGCAGCGCGGGCAGCGTGCCGGCGGGGCTGGAGATTTCGCGCCAGCGCTGGCGCGCCTGCAACTGTGGGTGGGCCCAGACGTCTTTCATTTCGTTGACGCGGGCATTGGCGATCTGGGCGGCTTCGAGGCGTTCTGTGACCTGGTCGATGGTGAGCCCGGCAAAGGCCTGCACGATCAGGGCGCGCAGCGCGTCACGGTTGGCGGCGCGGCGCGAATTGGACGCGAAGCGTTCGTCGTCGGCCAGTTCGGGCTGGCCCAGCACGCGGTCGCAGAACACGCGCCATTCGCGCTCGTTCTGCAGGCCCAGCATGATGGTGGCGCCGTCGCCCACCGGGAACGGGCCGTACGGATAGATGCTGGCATGCGCCGCGCCCGCGCGCATGGGCGGCGCGGCGCCCTCGAACGCGTAGTACAGCGGGAAGCCCATCCATTCGACCATGCTTTCCAGCATGGAGACGTCGAGCCGGCTGCCCAGGCCCGTTCGCTGGCGCAGCAGCAGCGCGTTCAGGATGGAAGAATAGGCGTACATGCCGGCGGCGATGTCGGAAATGGAGCAACCGGCTTTGGCGGGCTCTTGCGCCGAGCCGGTAACCGACACGAAGCCGCTTTCGCTCTGGATGAGCAGGTCGTAGGCTTTCTTGCGCTCGTAAGGGCCGCCCTGGCCGTAGCCCGAGATGTCGCAGACGATCAGGCGCGGATGCCTGGCATGCAGGGTCTCGAACGACAGGCCCAGGCGCTCGGCGGCGCCGGGGGCCAGGTTTTGCACCAGGACGTCGGCGGAATCGAGCAGACGCTGCATGACCTCGGCGGCGTCGGGGTGTTTGAGATCGAGGGTAAGGCTTTCTTTCGAGCGGTTGGTCCAGACGAAATGCGAAGACAGGCCGCGCACGCGCTCGTCGTAGCCGCGCGCGAAGTCGCCCACGCCGGGACGTTCGATTTTGATGACGCGCGCGCCCATGTCGGCAAGCTGGCGCGTGCAGAACGGGGCGGCGATGGCGTGTTCGAGGCTGACGACGGTAATGCCGTCGAGCGGGCGGACAGGAGTGGCGGAATTCATGGGGGTACCTTCGTGCTGCGCACTGCGGAACCGGCCGCCCGGGGCGGCCGGCGAGTTCATGCGGAAAACTTCAGCTGCGCCTGGTGCGCCAGCGTGCCGTCTTGCTCGGCCCACAGCTCGGCCAGGCCGGCTTCATTGATGCGGCCCGCGACATCGAAAGGCTTGGGCGCGATGAGGGGCCGCAGGCCCCGGTACGACAGGTGGTCAAGGCGCGCCGAGGGATGGGCGGCGCGAAACGCCGCGACCATCAGGGTGGCGATCATGGGGCCGTGCACCACCAGCCCCGGATAGCCTTCGGTGCCCGTGACATAGGGGTGGTCGTAGTGAATGCGGTGGCCGTTGAAGGTAATCGCCGAATAGCGGAACAGCAGCACCGGCGACGGGTCGACCTGCCGGCGCCATTGCGAGGCGGGCGGGGCGTCGGTGCCCGCCAGCTTGGGCGGCGATGGCTGGCGGTAGACGATATCTTGTTCTTCCTGGATGGCCAGGACGCCATCCTGGTGGTATTCGTGGCGCACGGTCACGAACAGCAGCGCGCCGGTACGGCCGGTTTTCTCGCGCACGTCGGCCACGGTGGAGCGGCGTTCGGCCGGCACGCCCACGCGCAGCGGGGCATGAAAAGCCACGCGCCCCCCCGCCCACATGCGGTTGCGGTCGTCGGCGGGCGGCAGGAAGCCGCCGCGCGCCGGGTGGCCGTCGGCGCCGATGCCGTCCATGCCGACCGGGCTGATGAAGAAGGCCCAGTGCCACAGCGGCGGCAGGGGCGCCCCGACGGCCGGCGCGGGCTCGCCCAGGGTGGCGGCGATGCGCCCGGCATGGCCGGCGTCGAGGTTGTCGGCCACGGACTCGCCGCGGCCGATCCAGGCCGCGGGGTTGGAAGACGTCATGTTGGATTCCTTGGCGGTGTCGTTGCAGCCGCAAGAATGCCCTGCCCCTCCGGTTTTGTGAATTCGTATTTCTACAAGACGGGGTTCAAGAGGCCGGAATCCGCGCGTGCGGCCGCGCCGCTATTTGCCCTGGAACGCCGGCGGCCGCTTCTCGGCGAAGGCGCGCATGCCCTCCAGATAGTCGTCGGTGTAGCCCAGCTGCTGCTGCAGGTCGCATTCCAGGTCCAGTTGCTGCGCCAGGGTATTGCCGCTGGCGGCCTGCAGGGCCCGCTTGGTGGCGGCATAGGCCCGGGTGGGCCCGCCGGCCAGGGTGGCCACCACCTGGGCGCGGGTGGCATCGAGATCGCCATCGGGGATGCAGCGCCAGATCAGGCCCCACTGCTCGGCCTGGCGCGCCGACACCGTGTCGCCGAACAGGGCCGCCCCCATGGCGCGCGCCGAGCCCACCAGGCGCGGCAGGAACCAGGTTCCGCCGGCGTCGGGCAGCAGGCCGATCTTGCTGAATGCCTGGATGAAGCGCGCCGATTCCACCGCATACACCACGTCGCAGGCGAACACCAGGCTGGCCCCCGCCCCCGCCGCCACGCCATTGACCAGGCACACGACCGGCACCGGCAAGGCCCGCAGGCGCAGCACCAGCGGACGATAGAAGTTGCGCAGCCCCTCGCTGAGATCGCGGCGCTGGCCGGCCGGCAGCGGCTTGCGCTCGCTCAGGTCCTGGCCGGCGCAGAAGCCGCGCCCCGCGCCGGTGATCACCAGGCCGCGCAGTTCGGCGCAGGCCTCGAGGGTATCGAGGGCGCGCGCCAGTTCGGCGTGCATGACCGCCGTGAAGCTGTTGAGGCGGTCGGGGCGGTTCAGGGTAATGACGCCCACGCCGTCTTCCAGCGTGAAGCGGATCTGTTCGTAGGCCTGGGTCATGCGAGTTCCTCGAGCACCGCGAGCTGCTCGGCGCTGTCGCCCAGCAGTTGGTCGATCATGGTCAGCCGCTTGAAGTAGTCGCCCACTTCGAGTTCGTCGGTCATGCCCATGCCGCCATGCAGCTGCACGGCGCTCTGGGCCACGAAGCGGCCGGCACGCGCGGCCTCGAGCTTGGCGGCGGCAAGCATGCGGCGGCGCTGGGCCGGGTCGGGCTCGCTGAGCGCGGCGGCCGCCACATAGGCCATGGACAAGGCCATTTCCTTGGCGACCAGCATATCGGCCATGCGATGCTGCAGCACCTGGAACGAAGCCAGCGGCTGGCCGAACTGGCGACGCGTCTTGAGGTAGTCGATAGTGATTTCGAGCAGGCGCTCCATGGCGCCCGCGGCATGCGCGCACAGGGCGGCGGTGCCCCAGTCGATGGCCGTGGCCAGGGCCGCGCGAGCCGCCGCCCCCTGCGCCAGGATGGCATCCGCGCCCAGCGGCGTGCGGTCGAAATCGATGCGCGCGCAACGCGCGCGATCTAGCGTGGGCGTGTCCAGCACCGTGACGCCCTGCGCATTGGCGGGCACCCGCAACAGCACGGGCTCGTCGTCGAGGTCGCGGGCCGACACGATCCAGGCGTGCGCGGCCGCGCCATGCCACACCAGGTGCTTGGCGCCCGACAGTTCCAGGATGCGGTCCGCGGCCGGCCGCACCCGGCACAGTTCGGGCTCGGTGTCGTAGCGCCGGCCGGGCTCCTGCCAGGCCAGCGAAACAATGGCCTGACCCGACGCCAGCGCCGGCAGCCACTCGCGCTGCGTGGCGTCATCGGCGCAGGCGGCCAGCAGGGCCGCGCCCATTGCCGCGCTGGGAATCACCGGCTCGGACACCAGGCCCCGGCCCAGTTCCAGGTGCACCGGCAAGAGGCTGGCGGGCGCCTCGCCGAACCCGCCATGCTCGGCGGCGATGTTCAGGCCCAGCACGCCCAGCTCTGCCAGCTGTTCCCAGGCGCGCGTGTCCAGCTGCGGCTGCGCGGCGCGCGCGCGGCGCGCGGCGAAGCCCCATTCGTCCTGCACCAGGCGCCGCAGGCTGTCGGCCAGCATGCGCTGTTCTTCGGTATACGCGAAATCCATAGTCGTGTTCCGTTGCGATGGCCGGCCTTACAGGCCCAGCATCATGCGGGCGATGATGCCCTTCTGCACCTCGGTGGTGCCGCCGTAGATGGTGGTCTTGCGCATGTCGGCATAGCCGGCGCCGACCGCCGCCGTCATGTCGGGACCGGGACCGTGGAAAGCCGCATCGGCATGCATCCAGTCGGGGTCGTACGGCCAGGCATCGGGGCCGGCGATTTCCATCTGCAGCATCGCCAGGTCTTGCTGGATTTCCGAACCGCGGATCTTCAGCACCGAGGCCTCCGGCCCGGGCGCGTCGCCGCGCGCCGCGGCCACGCGCAGCAGCAGCATTTCCAGCGCCATGATGTCGACCTCGATGCGCGAGATGCGGTCGCGCATGCGGCTGTCGTCGAGAATGGGGCGGCCGCGCCGCTGGGTACGCGCGGCCAGGTCTTTCAGGATGCCGAGTTCGCGATGGCAATGGCCCAGCCCGGCGATGCCGGTGCGCTCGTGGCCCAGCAGGTACTTGGCGTAGGTCCAGCCCTGGCCGGCTTCGCCCACGCGGTTGGCCACCGGCACGCGCACGTTTTCGAGCCACACCTCGTTGACGTCGTGCCCGCCGTCGAGCGTGCGGATCGGGCGCACGCTGACGCCGGGTGTGCGCATGTCGATCAGCAGCATGGAGATGCCGCGCTGCGCCTTGGCATCGGGGTCGGTGCGCACCAGGCAGAACATCCAGTCGGCGTACTGCGCCAGCGTGGTCCAGGTTTTCTGGCCATTGACGACGTAATGGTCGCCGTCGAGCTCGGCGCGCGTCTTCAGCGAGGCCAGGTCGGACCCCGAGCCCGGCTCGGAATAGCCCTGGCACCACCAGTCGTCGACGCGGATGATGCGCGGCAACAGCCGCTGCTGCTGCTCGGGACTGCCGTATTTCATGAGCACGGGACCGATCATGCTCAGGCCGAACGGCAGCAGGCGCGGCGCGCCTGCCTTGAAGCACTCGACCTCGAAGATGAGGCGCTGGATGGGGTTCCAGCCCGTGCCGCCGAATTCTTTGGGCCAGGTGGGCGCGCCCCAGCCCTGGTCGTCGAGAATGCGATGCCAGCGGATGTAGTCGTCGCGTTCGAGGCGCTGGTGGCGCAGCACCTTGTCGCGGATATCGCCGGGCAGTTTTTCTTGCGCGAACGCGCGTACGGTTTCGCGGAAGCTGCGTTCTTCCGGGGTCCAGCTCAGATCCATGTGCGGTCTCCTTCTGCCCGTATCTAGCCACGGCCCGGCCGCCAGGGCAATCTGCCTCTGTGGAAGCGGGGGTTTTGTGCAAACGAAGCATGGCCGCCGCAAAGCCGCTGTGGGGCGCGCGCGTGGACGCCCGCTACAGCGTACCGTCCGGCAGAACCCCTGCTTCGGCAATGAAGAATGGTCAACCGCGCCAGCTCGCCCGACACTGCCAGCACCCATCGTCCGCCGATAGGCGCGGACGACGCGGCCGCTGCGGGAGCGGCCGCAATGCAGCAGGCAAACCCGCGAAACAGCACACATAACAACGGAGACTATCCATGCAGATCACCTCTTTGCTGCGCGCCAGCGCCCTGGCACTGGCCCTGTGCGCCACCGGCGCCGCCCAGGCCAGCGACAACTACCCGGACCGGCCGCTGCGGCTGCTGGTGGGCTACGCCCCCGGCGGCCCGGTGGACACCACCGCGCGCGTGTTCGCCAAGTACCTGGGCGAGAAGCTGGGCCAACCCGTGGTGGTGGAAAACCGCGCCGGCGCCAGCGGCATGATCGCGTCCGACGCCACCGCGAAGGCGGCGCCCGACGGCTACCTGCTGGGCTTCGCGGCCAGCCCCTCGCTGACCATCTCGCCGCTGGTGCAGAACAGCAAGCTGTTCGATCCGCATAAAGACTTCACCCCCATCGGCATGGTGGTCGACTACACCAACGTGCTGCTGATCGGGCCTCAGATTCCGGCCAAGAGCGTGGGCGAGCTGATTTCGTACGCCAAGGCGCATCCCGAGGCGGTGAGCTTCGGCTCGGCGGGCGTGGGCGCCTCGAACCACCTGTCGGCCGAACTGCTCAAGCTGCAAGCGCAGGCCCCCATGCTGCATGTTCCGTACCGCGGCAACTCGCCGGCGATGATGGACGTGGTCAGCGGCAAGATCACCTTCATGTTCGACATCACCAGCACGGCTATTCCGTTCATCAAGAGCGGCAAGGCGCGCGCCCTGGCGGTGACCTCGCGCGAGCGCAACCCCGAACTGCCCGACGTGCCCACCATGATCGAGGCCGGCCTGAAAGACTATGAAGTGGTCGGCTGGTACGCGCTGATGGCGCCGCCCAAGCTGCCCGACGCCGTCAAGGCGCGGCTGTCCAAGGCGCTGTCCGCCGTGTCGAAAGACCCGGTGTTCCGCAAGGCCATGGTCGACGGCGGCTATACCGTCGACGAAGGCGACGGCAAGGCCGTGCAGGGGCGCATCGATCGCGAATACGCCATGTGGGCGAACGTGATCAAGTCGGCCAACATCCAGACCAACTGACCCGGAGAATACTGCCGATGCCTGCATTGCAATTCCTGCGTTCGACCACCCGCCTGCCGGTCATCGGCGCGCCCATGTTCCTGGTGTCGGGTCCCGACCTGGTCATCGCCCAATGCGCCGCGGGCATCGTCGGCACGTTCCCGTCGCTGAATGCGCGCCCCCAGGAAGCCCTGGACGACTGGTTGACGCGCATCGAAACCGGGCTGGCGGCTTACCGCCAGGCCCATCCCGGCGCCGTGGTGGCGCCCTATGGCGTCAACCTGATCGTGCACCCCACCAATGCGCGCTGGCGCGGCGACCTGGACACCTGCGTGGCACATCGCGTGCCGCTGGTGGTGACGTCGCTGCATGCGCCCGATGCCGTGGTAGAAGCCGTAAGGCCGTACGGCGGCCTGGTGTTCCATGACGTGACCACGGTGCGCCATGCCCGGCGCGCGCTGGATGCCGGCGTGGACGGACTGATTCTGGTGGCGGCGGGCGCGGGCGGACACGCGGGCGCCATCAACCCCATTGCGCTGGTGAATGAAATCCGCGCGTTCTACGACGGCCCGCTGGCGCTGTCGGGCTGCATCAGCCACGGCAAGGATGTGCTGGCGGCCCAGGCGATGGGCTGCGATTTCGCCTACATGGGCACGCGCTTCATCGCCACGCACGAATCGCTGGCGCCAGACCGCTACCGCGAAATGGTGCTGCAGGCGGGCGTCGACGATGTCCTGTACACCCCGTTTTTCTCGGGTGTGCCGGCCAATTACCTGATCCCCAGCATCGCCGCCGCCGGCCTGGACCCGGCCCGGCTCGCCGAAATGGATGCCAACCCCGTCGACCTCGACAAGCGGAACCGCCCCAAAGCCTGGAAAGACGTCTGGAGCGCGGGCCAGGGAGTGGGCGCCACGCAGGAACTGCTGTCGACGCAAGCGTTGGTGGAGCAGTTGGCGCGGGAATACGAGGAGGCGCGGCGGGCGTTGCTTCAGTAGGATTCGGCGGGGGGCGGCCTTCTGGGGGGCGTCGGTTCTTTTGGCGTCGTGTCGGGTGGGGGCGGGGGCCGTGGCTTCACGGTGCCGTCCGGGCGCCCCGCGCGCCCGGGTCCGGCCCCGAGGCGCCACGGCCCCCGCCCCCGCCCGACACGACTCGCATTGAATGACGTTTGCCATGCTGCTGGGACGGGCGGGGTTCTTGCCTTCTCGCCCGCGGTGGGGTGAGGGAAAAACATTTTGCGGGGCCGGCTTTCGGCGCCGCCCTGCGCGGCGCCAAAAGCCATTCGGGCAACGGCTGACGATGCGTTGTCGGGGAATGGTGGCGCGGTCAGGTCGCTGCTTATCTCAGGTGTCAGGCTCCCGACAGGGTGCCTGACACCGCATGAGAGATAGTTGTGGCTGACACCGCATGGCTGAGAGTTGTGGCCGACAGCGGTGTCGGGCACCTGCGGAGCCCGACACCTGGGCGCGCCATCTGATCCCTTCAACATCGGTGCCCCCGGGCCATTACTCCAAACACCCCACGGCCAGCGCCTTCATGAATGGCTTTCGACGCCGCGCAGGGCGGCGCCGAAAGCCATTCGGGCAACGGCTGACGATGCGTTGTCGGGTGATGTTGGCGCGGTCAGGTCGCTGTTTATCCCAGGTGTCAGGCTCCCGACAGGGTGCCTGACACCGCTGGGCTGAGATAGTTGGAGCTGACAGCGCATGACTGAGATAGTTGTGGCTGACAGCGCATGACTGAGATAGTTGTGGCTGACAGCGCATGACTGAGATAGTTGTGGCTGACAGCGGTGTCGGGCACCTGCGGAGCCCGACACCTGGGCGCGCGATCCGGTCTCGTCAACATCAGTGCCCCCCCTGGGCCATTACTCCAGACACCCTACGGCCAGTCTCTTCATGAATGGCTTTCAGCGCCGCGCAGGGCGGCGCCGAAAGCCGGCCCTGCAAGATGTTCTTCCCTCACCCCGCCGCGGGCGAGAAGGCAAGAACCCCATCCGCCCCAGCTATTCGACATTCCAGACCTGCGGCAAGTCGTGGGGTGGCGGCGCGAGGGCCTTGGCGCCTCGGGGCCGGGCCCGGGGGGTGCCCGGACGGCACCGCGAAGCCACAGCCCTCGCGCCGCCACACCACGACGCCAGAAGAACCGACACCGCCACGCCTCACAACGCCCCGCCCAGCCCCCCGTAACGCCGCCCTCCCCCTCACTCCACTTTGATGCCCGCCGCCTTGATCACTTTCCCCCATTTGGCGATCTCGGCCTGCAGGAAGGCGCCGAATTCCTCGGGTGTGCCCGGCTTGGGTTCGGCGCCGGCTTTCAGCAGGCCCTGGGCAGTGGCCGGGTCGCGCAGGGCGCGCACCATGTCGGCGTTGACCTGCTTGACAATGGCGGCCGGGGTGCCGGCCGGCGCCAGCAGGCCGCTCCAGGAATACGCCTCGTAGCCGGGCACGCCCGATGCGGCGATGGTGGGAATGCCTGGGAACAACGCCGAAGGTTCGGGGTTGCCCACGCCCAGCGGACGGATCTTGCCGCCTTCCAGGTGGGGCCGGGCCGAAGGGCCGTCGGCGAACATCACCTGCACTTGGCCGCCCAGCAGGTCTTGCATGGCCGGCGCGCTGCCTCGGTACGGCACGTGCTGGATGCGCGTGCCCGTCATGCTGTTGAACAGCTCGCCCGCCAGGTGCGTGCCGCCGCCCGTGCCCGACGAACCGAACGACAGCTTGCCCGGATGCTGTTTCGCGTAGGCGATCAGTTCCTCGACCGTCTTCACCGGCAGCGATTCATGCACCACCAGCACGATGGGAAACACCGCCGCCATGCCGACCGGCACGAAATCGGTGGTGATGTCATAGCTGAGGTTGGCCCGCAGGCTGGGCAGCACCGCGTGATGAATCGACGCAAAGAAATAGTGATAGCCGTCGGCCCCGGCCTTGGCCGCGGCCTGTGCGCCCACGATGCCGCCCGCGCCGGCCTTGTTGTCGACCACCACCGGCACTTTCCACGCTTCGCCCATCGGCTGCGTGGTGAAGCGCGCGGTGGTATCCACCGGCCCGCCGGGCGGGAACGGCACAATGAAGTTGACAGGATGTTCGGGCCACTTGGCCGCGCGGGCCTGCAAAGGCAAAGAAGCTGCCGCCCAGGCGGCGCCCAGCCCCGCCATCAGGCGGCGGCGTTGCGGATCGTGCATAGGTGTGTCTCCGGTTTTCTTGTTGGCGCGCCACAGGCGCACGGCCTTGCGCGGTGTTCGTATTATTTGCGCGCCGGCCCCGCCTTGCCGATTCTTTTTTGCCGAACCCCCTGTTCAGCGCGGCCGTTCCAGCGCACTTGCCGCCCATAGGTAAAACCCCGGAAAAACCCCTATTACACGCTTGCCTGAACACTTTTATCGTATTCGCTAATTATCGAATAAGAGAATTTTTGACGTGACGATGAGCGAACGGCAGACTTACGATTACGCTGTCGTAGGCGCGGGCATAGCGGGCGCCTCGGTGGCCTACCGGCTGGCGGACACAGCGTCGGTGGTAGTGCTGGAGCGCGAGTCGCAGCCCGGCTATCACTCGACTGGCCGCTCGGCCGCCATGTTCATGGAGACCTACGGCACCCCGCACACGCGCGCGCTCACCCGCGCCAGCCGCCAGTTCTACGAAAGCCCGCCCGCCGGCTTCGCCGACCATCCGCTGTTGGGCGCGCGCGGCGTCATGTATATCGCCACGCACGCCCAGCAGGCGCTGCTCCGGCAGGCCTACGACGAGTATCGCGGCCAGTCTGCCGAAGTTGCCCTGATCAGCCCTCATGAAGCGGCCGCCCGCGTGCCCTGCCTGAAAAGCGAACGCTTGTGCGGCGCCATTGCCGAACCCGACGCGCGCGATATCGACGTGCATGCGCTGCATCAGGGGTTCTTGCGGGGCATGCGGCAACGCGGCGCGATACTGCGTCCCGACTCCACCTTGACGCAGGCCCGGTACGCCGCCGGCCGCTGGACGCTGGAGCTGTCCGACGGGCAGTCCGTGCATGCCCGCACCCTGGTGAACGCCTCGGGAGCATGGGCCGACCAGGTCGCGCAGGCGTGCGGCGCCGCGCGCATCGGCCTGCAGCCGCGCCGCCGCACCGCCTTCACGTTCGCCGGGCCGGAAGGCGTGGATTTTTCCGCCTGGCCCGCGGTGGTCGGCGTGGACGAAAGCTTTTATTTCAAGCCGGATGCGGGCCAGTTGCTGGGCTCGCCGGCCAACGCCGACCCCGTGGCCCCGCACGACGTGGCGCCGGAAGAACTGGATGTGGCTACCGGCATCCACCGCATTGAATCGGCAACATCGATGACCATCCGGCGCCCGCGCCATACGTGGGCCGGCCTGCGCTCATTCGTTGCCGATAGCGACTTCGCCATTGGCTGGGACCCGCGCGCGCCCGCGTTCTTCTGGGTGGCCGCCCAGGGCGGCTATGGCATACAGACCGCCGCCGCGGCGTCGGAACTGGCCGCCGCCCTGCTGACCGGCCAGCCGCTGCCTCAACACTTGCGCGAGCATGGCGTGAACGCCGAGGCCGTGCGGCCGGCCCGCCTGTGCGAAGCGTGACCAACCGACAAGACAGACGTGGAGCCACCGTATGAAGATTTTCTCAGGATCCCTGGCAACCGAGACGAATACGTTTTCTCCCATCCCCACCGGGCTGGGAGCATACCGGGCGCGCGGCTACTTTCCGGCCGGGCAGCATCCCGACCAGATGCAGATGTTCTCGGGCCCGCTGTGGGCGGCCCGCCAGCGCGCGCGCGGCAAGAACTGGACCCTGGTCGAAGGCATGGTGGCCGGCGCCATGCCGGCCGGGCTGACCACGCGCCACGCCTATGAAACGTTGCGCGACGAGCTGCTGGACGATCTGCGCCGCGCCGGCCCGGTGGACATCGCGCTGTTCGGCCTGCACGGCGCCATGGCGGCCGACGGCTACGACGACTGCGAAGGCGACCTGCTGCGCCGCGCGCGCGAGATCGTGGGCCCGGACACCGTCATCGGCGCCGAGCTGGACCCGCACTGCCACCTGAGCGCGACCATGACACAGGCGGCCGACTTCCTGGTGTGCTTCAAAGAATATCCCCACACCGACATCCTGGACCGCGCCTACGACCTGGTCGATCTGTGCGTGGCCAGGGCCGAAGGCCGCATCCGTCCGGCCTGCGCGGTGTACGACTGCAACATGATCTCCATCATGCACACCAGCCGCGAGCCCATGCGCGGCTTTGTCGATCGCCTGCTGGCGATGGAAGGCAAGGATGGGGTGCTGTCCGTCTCGATCGCGCACGGGTTCCCCTGGGGCGACACGCCAGACATGGGTTCGAAGGTGCTGGTCTATACCGACGGGAACGCGGCGCAGGCCGACGCTCTGGCGCGCCGTCTCGGCGAAGAGCTGATCGGCCTGCGGGAGCAACTGGCGCCGCCTTACCCCGGCGTGGAAGAAGCGCTCGACCAGGCCCTGGCCCATGGCAAGTACCCGGTCGTGCTGGCCGACTCGGCGGACAACGCCGGCGGCGGCGCGCCCAGTGACTCGACGTTCATCCTGGAACGCATGCTTGCGCGCGGCATCGACGCCGCGGCGATCGGGCCGATCTGGGACCCGGTCGCGGTGCAGCTTTGCTTCGAGGCGGGCGAAGGCGCCCGAATCCAGCTGCGAATAGGCGGCAAGGTAGCGCCCGTGTCGGGCCAGCCGCTGGACCTGGAATGCACCGTATTGGCCCTGCGGCCGGACGCCGTCATGACGGGGCTGGCGGGCACCCCCGCGCAGCTGGGCCATTCGGTGGCCGTGCGCTGCCAGGGCGTCGTGCTGGTCCTGACTTCGTATCGCAACCAGGCCATGGGCACCGATCTCTTCACCCAGTTCGGCGTGGACCTCGCCGCGATGAAGCTCATTGTGGTGAAGTCGTCGCAGCATTTCTACGCGGCCTATTCGAAGATCGCCGAGCGCGTCATCTACGTCGAAACGCCGGGCGCGATTACCCAAGACTACAACGCACTGCCGTACACCAAGGTCGCGCGGCCGAAATGGCCCTTGACCGCCTGAAGCGTTTTTCCAGAGGCCCGCGGGGCCGACATGCAAGGGGAACCACAATGATCAAGCAATTGAGCCTGTTGGGCGCCGCCGCGCTGCTGGCGATGGCGGCGGCCACGTCAGCCGCGGCCGAGCCCCGCACGCTGCGGCTGGTGCCGCACGCCGACCTGAAGACGCTGGACCCGCTGTTCAATACGGCATACATCACGCGCAACCACGGCTACATGGTGTTCGACATGCTGTTCGCGCGCGACAGCAACGGCGAAGTTCGGCCACAGATGGTGGACACCTGGACGCGCTCGGACGACGGCAAGACCTGGACGTTCAAACTGCGCCCCGGCCTGAAATTCAGCGACGGCACGCCGGTGACGGCCGAGGATTGCATCGCATCGATCCAGCGCTGGGCCAAGAAAGATACGCTCGGCCAGGCGATGTTCGCGGCCGGGGCCAGCTTTACCGCCGACAGCGCCGATTCGTTCACGCTGACGCTCCAGGAACCCTTCGGCCTGGTGCTGGACGCGCTGTCCAAGCCCTCGGGCCTGCCGCCCTTCATCATGCCCAAGCGGCTGGCATCCACCGACCCGACCACGCCCGTGATCGAGATGGTGGGCTCGGGCCCATTCCTCTTCAAGCGCGACGAATGGGTTCCGGGCAACAAGGTGGTGTATGTCAAGAATCCCGACTACGTGCCGCGCGACGAGCCGGCCGACGGCCTGGCCGGCGGCAAGCGCGTCAAGGTGGATCGCGTCGAATGGATCTACATCCCCGACGGCAATACCTCGACCGCCGCGCTCATGAATGGCGAGGTGGACATGATCGAACAGGTGCCGCCGGACTATCTGCCCGTGCTGGAAAGCAACGACAAGATCCAGCTGAGCACCTCGGTGGCTTCGCAGGGCATGGCGGTCCTGAATGCCCTGCACCCGCCGTTCAACGACCCGCGCGCGCGGCAGGCCATGTATTACCTGGTCAACCAGAATGAAATGGTGGCCTCCATGGGCTACCCCGAACAGTACCGGGTGAAGTACTGCCCCACGCTGTACATCTGCGGGTCGCCGCTGGCCACCGACGCGGGCGCCGCCCCCTACGCCAAGCCGGACGTCGCCAAAGCCAGGCAGTTGCTGCAGCAGGCCGGCTACAAGGGCGAAAAAGTGGTCATGCTGTATCCCACCGACCACCTGAGCGCCTCTCCTGTCACGGTGCTGGCTCAGCATATGAAAGAAGCCGGCATCAACGTCGACCTGTTATCGATGGACTGGGCCTCGCTCGCGGCGCGCCGCCTGAAGAAAGACCCGCCGGCGCAGGGCGGCTGGAACGTTTTCCTGACCTGGGGCGGTTATTACGACGCCAGCACACCCGTCACCAATCCCTGGCTGTCGGCCGCGTGCGGCAACAGCCTGCCCGGCTGGCCGTGCGACAAGGAGCTCGACGCGCTGCGCGTCAGCTGGATCCGCGAGCCGGATGCCGGCAAGCGCAAGGAAATCGCCGCCCAGATGCAGGCCCGCGCCTACGAGAGCGTGCCGTACGTCATGTGGGGCGAATTCAAGCCCGTATTCGCGGTGCGCGGCCTGCAGCACACTGAGCTGATCAAGGGGGGCATCCCGGTCATGTGGAATATCGAGAAGCCGTAGCTGAGCCTTGCCATGCCCGCATCCTCTACCGACCCCTACGATCTGATTCTGGCCGGCGGCACGCTGATCGACGGCAGCAACCAGCCGCGCCGGCGGGCCGACATTGGCTTGCGAGGCGACCGCGTGGCCGCGACGGGCGACCTGGCCGGCCAGCAGGCGCGGCGCCGCGTCGATGTCACCGGCATGATCGTGGCGCCCGGCTTCATCGATTCGCACACGCACGACGACAACTATTTGCTGGAACACCCCGACATGACGCCCAAGATATCGCAGGGGGTCACCACCGTCGTTACCGGCAATTGCGGCATCAGTCTGGCGCCGCTCAGGCATGACTCGCCGCCCGCTCCCCTGGACCTGCTGGACGCGGGCGGCTCGTACCGTTTCGGGCGGTTCAACGACTACCTGGACGCGCTGCGCGACCACCCGCCGGCCGTCAACGCGGCCTGCATGGTTGGGCACTCGACGCTGCGCGCCGCCGTGATGCCGGACCTGGACCGGACGGCGACGCCGGCCGAGATCGACGCCATGCAGGCGCTGGCCGAAGAGGCCATGGCGGCCGGCGCGATCGGCATTTCCACCGGCACCTTCTACCCGCCCGCCGCGCGCGCCAGCACCGAAGAGATCATCGAAGTCTGCCGTCCCCTCAGTTCACGCCAGGGCATCTACGCCACCCACATGCGCGACGAAGGCGACCACATCGTCGCGGCCCTGCAGGAAACCTTCCGGATCGGCCTCGAGCTCGATGTGCCGGTGGTCATTTCGCACCATAAAGTGATGGGCCAGCCGAACTTCGGGCGCTCGGAAGAAACGCTGGCCATCATCGAGGCGGCCATGGCGCGCCAGGACATCGCGCTGGATGCCTACCCGTACGTGGCCGGATCCACCATGCTGAAGAAAGACCGGGTCCTGCTGGCCGGCCGCACCATCATCACGTGGTGCAAGCCACGCCCCGAGCTGGCCGGCCGCGACCTGGACGAGGTGGCGGCCGAGCGCGGCATGGCCAAGTACGACCTGGTGGAAGAACTGCAGCCGGCCGGGGCCATTTACTTCATGATGGACGAGCCGGACGTGCGGCGCATTCTGGCGTTCCCGCCCACCATGATCGGCTCGGACGGCCTGCCGCACGACCAGCGGCCGCATCCGCGCCTGTGGGGCACTTTTCCGCGCGTGCTGGGACACTACGCGCGCGATGTGGGGCTGTTTTCGCTGGAAACCGCGGTCTGGAAAATGTCGGGCCTGACCGCCGCCCGGTTCGGCCTGCCGGACCGGGGGCTGGTGCGGCCCGGCTGCTTTGCCGACCTGGTGGTGTTCGATCCGGACACCGTCGCCGACGTGGCCGACTTCGACCACCCCACCGAACGCGCGGCCGGCATTCATTCGGTGTACGTCAACGGCGCGCCGGTGTGGGAAAACCAGGCGTTCACCGGCCAGCTTGCCGGACGCGTCCTGCCACGAAGCCCCCGCTGAGCGCCGGCCGGCAGGCTTTACAATAGGCGCCTGCATGGCGGCGGCCCTGCGGGCGCCGCCGCCCAGCCAAAACAAGATCAAGTTTTCCATGGCCCCTGCCGCTACGCCTGCCCCTCCCGGAATCGTCGGAAAAAAAGAAATGGGCGCCCGGCTGCGCGCCGAGCGCAAAGCCCGGAAAATGACGCTGCAAGACCTGTCCCGCGCCTCGGGCATCGCGGTATCCACCATTTCCAAGGCTGAATTGGGGCAGATTGCGCTGAGCTACGAGAAATTCGCCTCGCTGGCGCGCGGCCTGAACATCGACATGACGCGGCTGTTCATGCTGGGAGACGCCCCCCAGGCCGCGATGGCGCCCACCTACGTGAAAACCACGCTGCACGACGCGCGCGACTACGTTACCGACAACTACCACTACCGGCTGCTGCTGGGGGAATATCCCGGCAAGAAAATGACGCCCATGATGGGCATCATCGATTCGCGCCACCTTGATGAATTCGAAGACTACATCCGCCACCCCGGCCAGGAGTTCGTCGTGGTGCTGGCAGGAAAGGTCCGCATCCAGTTCGAGAACGGCGAAAGCGTCGTCTTGCGGCGTTTCGAGTCGGCCTATTTCGACAGCAGCATGGGGCATGTGTATCTCACCCTGAGCCGGTCGCCCGCGCAGGTGCTGGCTGTATGCACCGACCTGGATGCCGTGCCGCAACGCCGGCGCAAGCCCCGCTAGGCAGGGCCGCCCCGCAGCGCTCAGGTCGCCCGCGCCGCCGTGCGCACGTGCTCGATGAAGTCTTCCACGAAACGCGGCAGGTCGCGTCCGCGCTGGCGGCACAGCAGGCGATCGCGCTGCGCCCAGCTGTCCTGCAGGCGCAGCACGTGCAGCGCCTGCGGGCGGCTGTAGCGCGCCGCGCAGGCGCGCGGCACCACGGCAATGCCCGCGCCCGCCTCGACCATGCGGCACACCGCCTCGAAGCTGCCCACGTGCACCCGCTGGCACAGGCGCTTGCCCAGGCCCGACGCGATGTCTTCCAGGAAAGTCTGGATGGCGCTGTTGGGGTGGATGCCCACGAACTGGTAGGCGTCGATGACGTCGACGAAACGGACTGACTCCTGCTGCGCCAGCGGATGGCTCAGCGAGGTCACGATGGCCAGCTCGTCGCGGAACAGCGGCATGACGTCCAGCCCCTCGACGTCGATGTTGCCCGCCACGATGCCCAGGTCGGCCGCGCCGGCGCGGATGGCCAGCACGATGTCGCCCGAGATTTTTTCTTCGAGCTCGATGTCCACATCGGGGTTTTCCGCCAGAAAGGTGGACATGGCGTCGGCCAGGAACGAGTTGGTGGCCGTGGTGTTGGCCAGCAGGCGCAGGCGGCCCTTGATGCCGCTGGAATACGGCTGCAGGTCGGCGTTCAGGCATTCCAGCTGGCGGAACACGGCGTGGGCGTGCTTGAGCAGCACCTCGCCGGCCGGCGTCAAGGCCACGCCGGTCGCCTGGCGCACCAGCAGGCGCGCCTTGAAGGCCTCTTCCATGTTCTTGATGCGGGCGCTGGCCGCGGGCAGCGACAGGAAGGTGCGCTCGGCCGCGCGGGTCAGGTTCAGGGTTTCTCCTACGTTCACGAACAAACGCAGGTCGGTCAGATCGTGTCTCATGTTCTGCCACGCAAAAGGGGGGTGTCTTTAATTTTGAATTCCGCTGCCCTGCCCTGAAATCTACCATGCAGAGAGTCGGGGCCGGCGCGCCCCCTATGGAGGAATCATCATGAGCGGTATCGTGGCAGGAAAAGTAGTGGTTGTGACGGGCGCCGGCGGCGGCATCGGGCGCGGCGTCGCGCTGGCGATGGCGGCGGCCGGGGCCAAAGTGGTCGTCAACGACATCGGCGTGTCGCTGCAGGGCGAAGGCGGCGGCGATGGGCCGGCGCAGGCAGTGGTGCAGGAAATCCTGGCCGCCGGCGGGCAGGCCTGCGCCAATACCGACAGCGTGGCCAGCTACGAAGGCGCCCACAACATCATCAAGACCGCGGTAGATGCCTTCGGGCGCATCGACGCCGTGGTCAACAACGCCGGCAACCTGCGCGACCGCGTCTTCCACAAAATGAGCGAAGAAGAATGGCGCCAGGTGCTCGACGTGCACCTGAACGGCACCTTCTTCATGAGCCGCGCCGCCGCGCCGTACTTCCGCGAACAGGAATCCGGCGCCTTCGTGCACATGACATCCACCTCGGGCCTGATCGGCAACTTCGGCCAGGCCAACTATGCGGCCGCCAAGCTGGGCATCGTGGCCCTGTCCAAGTCCATCGCGCTCGACATGGCGCGCTACCACGTGCGCTCGAACTGCATCGCGCCGTTCGCCTGGAGCCGCATGACCAGCTCGATCCCGGCCGAGACCGAAGCCGAAAAAGCGCGCGTCGAAAAGCTGAAGAAAATGGAAGCCGGCAAGGTCGCGCCGCTGGCGGTGTTCCTGGTCAGCGATGCCGCCAGCGAGGTCAACGCTCAGATTTTCGCGGTGCGCGCCAACGAAATCATGCTGATGAGCCAGCCGCGCCCAGTGCGCAGCGTGCACTACAGCGAAGGCTGGACTCCCGAGCTCATTGGCGAGATCGCCATTCCCGCCATGCGCAAGCAGTTCTACGCGCTGGAACGATCGCCCGACGTGATCGACTGGGACCCGATCTGAGGCCGCCATGGATTACGACACCATCAAGAACTGGCGATTCGACGACGTACATCACCACTACGACGAAAAAGACACCATGCTGTACGCCCTGGGCATCGGCCTGGGGCACGACCCGCTCGACGCCGGGCAACTGCGCTACGTATACGAACAGGGCCTGCAGGCCTTTCCGACGCAAGCCACCGTGCTGGGCTACCCCGGCTTCTGGATGAGCGATCCGCGCGCCTGCATCGACTGGGTGCGGCTGGTGCACGGCGAGCAGCGCCTGGCCTTGCACGCGCCGCTGCCCGCCAGCGGCAGCGTCATCGGCAAGAGCCGCGTCACGCATGTCATCGACAAAGGGGCCGACAAGGGCGCATTGGTGATCACCGAGCGCACGCTGCATGACAGCGCCGGCGCCTGCCTGGCTACCCTGCAGCAAACCACCTTCTGCCGTGGCGACGGCGGCTTCGGCCGCGGCGACGACGCCCCGTCGCCCTTGCCCGCCGCGCCCACGCGGGCCCCCGACCAAAGCTGCACCCTGGCGGTGGCGCCCAACGCGGCGCTGCTGTATCGCCTGAGCGCCGACCGCAACCCGCTGCACGCCGACCCCGAGGTGGCCCGCAAGGCCGGCTATGCGCAGCCCATTCTGCACGGCCTGTGCACGTACGGCATGGCGGCTCACGCCATCGTCAAAACCTGGTGCGGCTACGACGCCAGCCGGCTGGCCAGCCTGAACGCGCGCTTCTCGTCGCCGGTGTACCCGGGCGAAACGCTGCAGTTCGATATGTGGCGCGGCGAAGGCAACGCGCTGCAATTCATCGTGCGCGCCGTGGCGCGCGATATCGTCGTCATGAGCCACGGCACAGCCACGATCAACGCCTAGGCGCAAAGGGCAGTCACGCATGGATTCACGACTTCCGCCCCTGGAGGGCATTCGCGTACTCGACCTCAGCCGCATCCTGGCCGGGCCGTGGTGCACCCAGAACCTGGCCGACCTCGGGGCCGACGTCATCAAGGTCGAGCGCCCCGGCACCGGCGACGACACGCGCCATTGGGGCCCGCCCTACTTGAAAGATGGCCAGGGCCGCGACACGGCCGAGGCCGCCTACTATCTCAGCGCCAACCGCAACAAGCGCTCGCTGGAAGCCGACATCGCCACGCCGCAAGGCGCGGCGCTGATCCGCGAGCTGGCCGCGCACTGCGACATCCTGGTCGAGAACTTCAAGGTCGGCGGCCTGCGCAAATACGGGCTCGACTACGACAGCCTGCGCGAGATCAACCCCCGCCTGATCTACTGCTCGGTCACCGGCTTCGGACAGGACGGCCCCTGCGCCCAACTGCCCGGCTACGATTTCATGATCCAGGGCCTGGGCGGCCTGATGAGCATCACCGGCGAACGCGACGACCTGCCCGGCGGCGGCCCCCAGAAGGCGGGCGTGGCCGTCACCGACATCATCACCGGCATGTACGCCAGCGTGGCCATCCTGGCCGCGCTGCAAGAGCGCCACCGCAGCGGTCTGGGGCAGCACCTGGACATCGCCCTGCTGGACTGCCACGTGGCGATGCTGGCCAACCAGAATTCCAATTACTTCGCCTCGGGCGTCGCCCCCACGCGCGCGGGCAACGCGCACCAGAATGTGGTGCCCTACCAGGTGTTCGCCGCCAGCGACGGCCACCTGATCGTGGCCACCGGCAACGAGTCGCAGTACCGGGCCTACTGCAAGGCCATCGGCGCGCCCGAGCTGGGCGACGATCCGCGCTTTGCCACCAACCGGCTGCGCGTCACCAACCGCGAAGAACTGATCGCGCTGCTGTCGGACATCATGAAACAGGGACGCCGCGACGACTGGATCGCCAGGCTGGAGGCGGTGGGCGTGCCCTGCGGGCCGATCAACAACATTGCGCAGGCATTCGCCCATCCGCAGGTGCAGGCGCGGCAGCTGCGCCGCGAGCTGCCGCACCCGCTGGGCGGGACGGCCGCCGTCACGGCCAGCCCGCTGCGGTTCTCGGCCACGCCCGTGGTGTACCGGCGGGCGCCGCCGCTGCTGGGCGAACACACGGCAGAGATCCTGCGCGAAGTGCTGGGCAAGAGCGATCCGGAAATCGCCGCGGCCACCGCGCGCTGACACGGTGCAGCGGCGGCGTGGCGCGCCGCCCCTCAGCCGCCGCCCTGCCGCCAGCCGCGCCGTCAGTTGCGCGGCCGTTCACACTGCCCTGGCCGCGGCCATTCGCGCCCGTCTGCGCGCAACCGCGCCTGCAGCCACCGACTGCCCGTGCCGAACGCGGCGCGGCAGCCGCCCACCAGGTATTTGTCCACGGCATAGACAATCAGCCCCGTCAGCACGGGCAACGCTCCAACAACAATAGCGGCCAGGCATAACCCCAACACGATCCGCATTTCCGCTCCTTGTGTGGCCCTCGTGGCGCCGGCCGGCTCCTGTTTGATGACACCGCCGCGCCTGCGTTCCATGGGGCGCCTGGCCGTACCCGTATTGGGCGGGAAAACCCGCAGTTAAGCAAATCCGAATAGGTCGCATCATTCAGACTGGCTAGCATTTTCGGAGCCGCCAGCCGGCCGTCCTGACGCTGCGGCGCACAATAACCTCGAGACCGTGCGGAGACATACGATGAAGAAGCTGCTTGCCGGCCTGGCGCTGTGCCAAGGCCTTACCCTGACGCCGTTGGCCAGCGCGGCCGACCTCACTATCGGCGGCCTGCTGCCCATGAGCGGCAGCAACGCCGAATACGGCCAGATCTTCAGTTCGGGCGCCAATCTGGCCGTCGAACACATCAATGCCTCCAAGATGCTGTCGGGCAAGCTGTCCATCGTCTACGAAGACAGCCAGGCGCTGCCCATGCAAGGTGTAATCGGTATGAACAAGCTGGTCAACGTGGCCAAGGTGCCGTTCGTGCTCAGCGCTTTCACCGGCGTATCGAAGGCTATCGCGCCCATCGGTACCCGCAGCAAGACGGTCATGGTCAACGGCGGCGGCGTGGGCCCCGACCTGGCCGAGCTGGGCGACTATTTCTGGAACACCATTCCCCTGGTCGACTTCGAAGTGCGCGCCGTGGTGCCGTACCTGGTCAAGGAGCGCGGCCTCAAGCGCATTGCCCTGGTGTACGTCGACGACCCGCTGGGCCAGTCGGTGGTCAAGGAACTGAAGACCGAACTGGGCAAGGCCGGCGGCGAACTGGCCGGCAGCTTCTCGGTGCCGGCCACGGCGCAGCAGTTCTCGGGCATTGCCGCGCGCGTGCGCGACGTCAAGCCGGACGCCGTCTACATTGCCTCGTACGGCAGCCAGCAAGGCCAGATCGTCAAGCAGCTGCGCGACAACGGCGTATCGCAGCAGATCGCCAGCTATTCGGCCTTTGCCATCCCGTCCACGCTGTCGCTGCCCGAGTCCAAAGGCGCGATCTTCACCAGCCAGAAGGTCGACTGGGAAAAAAGCGACGACATCACCCGCCGCATGCTCGACGATTACAAAAAGCAGTACGGCAAGGCGCCCAACATGTACGTGCTGAACTACTACAACGCCGTGCGCACCTTCGGCGTGCTGGCCGCCGCACTGGAAAAGGCCGGCAAGCCCGTCACGGGCGAGAACCTGCTGGCGCAGCGCCGGGCCACCAAGACCTTCGACTTCGTCGGCGCCACGGTGTCGTTCGCGGACAACGGCACCATCCAGGCCCCGATCCAGATCAACGAAATCGGCGACCAAGGCCCCAAGCCCATCGCCGACGCCAGCCACTGACGCCGCGCGCCGCTTCAGGCCATGCTGTTCATCCAGCTTTTCGTCAACGGCATACAGACCGGGGCCCTGTACGCCCTGATCGCAGCGGGGTTCTCGCTGATCTTCGGCACCACCCGGGTCTTTCACGTCGCGCATGGGGCCACGTTCACCCTGGCCGGCTTCGTGTTCTACGAACTGTACACGGTGCTGGCCTGGGCCTGGCCGCTGGCGGCGCTGGGCGCGGGCGTGGTGGCGGCGGTGTTCGGCATGCTGGTGGACCGTTATGTGTATTCGGTCATCCAGCGCCATGAAGGGGCCTTCTTCACGGTGTTCGTCGCCTCGTTCGGGCTTGCCATCGTGGTGCAGAACCTGATCACCATCGGCTTCGGCCGGGGGCTGGTCACGGTGCCTACGCCGTTGAGCAAAAGCCTGGAGCTGCTGCCCGGCCTGTACGTGGCGCCCATGGCGGCGGTGGCAGTGCTGTGCGCCGTCGTTGCCTTCGGGCTGCTGCACTGGCTGCTGACGCACACCAACCTGGGTCTGGCGCTGCGCGCGCTGGGCGAAAACCCGGACCTGGTGCGCGTGTACGGCCTGACGCCGCGGCGGCTGTCGCAGTATGTGTTCCTGATCGGCTCGCTGCTGGCGGTGCCGGCGGCCATCCTGACGGCGGCGACCTCGGGGCTGAACCCGTCCATGGGCCACCACATCATGCTGATCAGTATCGCCGCCACCATCGTGGGCGGCGTGGGCAGCCTGCGCGGCGCCGCCGTGGCGGGCCTGTTGCTGGGCATGGCCGAGAACCTGTCGCTGGCGTGGATCGACCCGCAGTGGAGCGAGGCCGTCACCTTCGTAGTGCTGTTCCTGTTCATCCTGTTCCGTCCCGGCGGCGTGTTCGGCCGCGCCGTGGCGTCATAGCAAACAAGGCCCCGGCCTGTCCGACGAGGCAACGCATGCTGGCTTATCTGCAAAACATTGCCGTGCTCTTCTGCGTGAACGCGATGCTGGCGGTCACGCTAAACTTCATCATGGGCTACGCGGGCATCTTCTCGCTGGCCCATGCCGTCTTCTTCGGCGTGGGCGCCTACGTGGCCGCCAACATCGCCATGCACTTCAGCGATTCGCTGCTGCTGTGCGTGGCCGCCGCCGTGCTGGTGGCCGGCGCGCTGTCGATGGTGCTGGCCCTGCCCGCCCTGCGCGTGCGGGGCGAATACTTCGTGGCCGCCTCGCTGGGACTGCAGGTGATCGGCGTGACGGTGTTTTCCGAATGGAAAGGCGTCACCGGCGGCCTGGGCGGACTGGTGGGCATTCCGCCGCCCACGGTGTTCGGCCATGCGCTGGCCACGCCCGGCGAGTTCCTGGCCCTGGCCGTCGCGGGGCTGGCCGCCGTGCTGCTGATCACCACCGCCCTGCTGCGCGGCAGCTTCGGCCGCAGCCTGATGGCCATCCGTGACAGCGAATCGGCCGCCCAGGCCGCGGGCAAATGGGTGGCCGCCATCAAGACGCTGTCGGTGGCGGTATCGGCCGGCCTGGCGGGCGTGGCGGGCGCCATCTACGCGTTCTACATGAGCTTCGTCAACGTCGAGGGCTTCATGCTGGAAACCTCCATCCTGCTGATGGCCATGGTCATCATCGGCGGCACCGGCACCGTGTTCGGGCCGATCATCGGCGCGGCGCTGCTGATGCTGCTGCCGGCCGCACTGACCTACCTGCCGTTCCTGCCGCCTTCGGAACTGGGCACCGTGCAGCAGATCGTGTACGGCGCCATCATGGTGCTGCTGATGATGTACCGCCCGGGCGGACTGGTAGGCGGACGCCGCAAAGGAGGCCGGGCATGAGCGCGCCGGGCCGCATCAAAGACGCCTACGGCGGCGCTGCCTACGAGGGCGCGCTGGCGGACGCCGGTTCCGCCGCGCCCGCCACGCCCGGGGCCCCGGTGCTGCTGCGCATGCAGGGGCTGTCCAAGCGCTTCGGCGGCCTGCAGGCCATCAGCGACGTCTCGCTCGACCTGCCGGCCGGCATGATCACCACCCTGGTGGGCCCCAACGGCGCGGGCAAGACCACGCTGTTCAACATGATCACCGGCCACCTGACGCCCAGCGCCGGCACCGTGCACCTGCACGGCAAGCCGCTGGCCCGCCTGGCGCCCTGGCAGATCGCCCGCCTTGGCGTGGGCCGCACCTTCCAGGACCTGCGGCTCTTCACGCACATGAGCGTGCTCGAAAACGTGATGACCGTAACCGAACGCAGCAGCTGGCTGTGGCAGCGGCGCACCGACCCGGCCCGCATCGAGGCCGTGCTGCAGGAAGCCGGCTTGTGGGACAAACGGCACGAACGCGCGGCCGACCTGGCCTACGCCGAGCGCAAGTTCCTGAGCCTGGCGCGCATCATGGCCAGCGACGCCTCGCTATGGCTGCTGGACGAGCCCGCCTCGGGCCTGGACCCGCGCTCGTTCGAGCGGTTCGTGGCGCTGCTGCGCAGCTACGCGGCGCGCGGCATCACCATCTGCATCATCGAACACAACCTCGATCTCGTCACCCAGCTGTCCGACCGCCTCGCCTTCCTGGACCAGGGCAAGCTGCTGGCCTGCGGCGATCCGGCCGGCATCCTGAAAGACCCGCAGCTGGCCGCCATCTACTTCGGAGAACGTGCATGACCGCCGCCCCGCCCCCGGTGCTGGAAGCACGCGGCCTGCGTGCCGGCTACGGCGAACGCCCGGTGCTCGACGGCCTGGACGTGCGCCTGGATGCCAATGAAGTGCTGTGCCTGATCGGCCACAACGGCGCCGGCAAGTCCACCTTGCTGAAGGCTCTGTTCGGCCTGATCGTCCCCGAAGGCGGCAGCGTGCTGCTCGACGGCCAGCCCGTGGCGCGCCCTGACCCACGCCGCCTGGCCGCCGCCGGCATTTCCATGGTGCCCGAAGGCCGCGGCATTTTCCCGGGCCTGACCGTGGCCGAAACCATGCGCCTGGGCCTGTGGTCGGCTGGCGTGCCCAAGGCCGAGCACGCCGCGCGCCTGGACTGGGTCATGCAGGTGCTGCCGGCCTTGCGCAAGTTCTACGGGCAGCGTGCGGGCACCCTGTCGGGCGGCCAGCAGCAGATGGTGTCGCTGGGCCGGGCCCTGCTCAGCCAACCGCGCTGCCTGCTGCTCGACGAGCCTTCCATCGGTCTTGCGCCCAAGCTGTTCCAGGACCTGATGGGCCCCATCCGCGCCCTGCAGCAGCAGCGCGGCATGTCGATCCTGATCGTGGAACAGAACGTGCGCGAGGCCCTGAAAATCGCCGACCGCGTCATCGTCATGAAGTCCGGGGCGCTGATCCGCTCCGGCGTGCCGGCCGATTTCGCCGACAACGCCGAACTGATGGAGCTGTACTGATGCCGGCCGATGCCGCGCCAGGGCCCGCGGCCCTGGCAGATCTGTATGCCGCGCACCTGCGCGCGCGCCCGGATGACACCGCGCTGATCGACGAAGCCGGGCCGCTGAGCTACCGCGATTTCGATGCCCTATGCGCCGGCGCGGCGCGCTGGCTGGCCGCGCAGGGCGTCGCCGCGGGCGACCGGGTGGCGGTATGGCTGCCCAACCGCCGTGAATGGCTGGCCCTGCTGTTCGGCCTGGCCCGCCTGGACGCCACCCTGGTCGCCATCAATACCCGCTACCGCAGCGCCGAGCTCGAATACATTCTGGCGCGTTCGCGGGCGCGCATGCTCATCATGCAGCCGTCGTTCCGCAAGATCGACTTCCCGGCCGTGCTGGCCGGCGTGGCGCAAGACGCCCTGCCAGACCTGCAGGCCATCGCCCTGGTCGATGCCGGCGACGATCTTCCCGGCCCGGTCTTCGGCCGCCGCACGGTCGCCTGCCAGTTCGCGTCCGGCGCCCCCCTGGCCGCGCTTGCGCCGCCAGCGGCCGACCCCGCGCGCCCCGTCATCCTGTTCACGACCTCGGGCACCACCAAAGGCCCGAAGCTGGTCATGCACAGCACGGCGACGCTGCTGGCCCACAACCGGCAAGTGTCCCGCGCCTGCGGCCTGGACCAGCCCGGCGCGCGCCTGCTGGCCGCGCTGCCCGTGTGCGGCGTGTTCGGCCTGAACGGCGTGCTGGCGGCGCTGCACGGCGGTGCGCCGGTAGTGACGATGGATCTGTTCGATGCGCCGCGCGCCGCCCGCTTGCTGCGCGACGAGCGCATCACCCACACCTTCGGCAGCGACGAAATGATGCGCCGCATTGCCGACGAGGCGCCCGGCAGCCGCCCCTTTCCACATGCCCGCGTGTTCGGCTTCGCCAGCTTCAGCCCGGGCGCGGCCGAACTGGTGGCCAGCCTGCAGCAGCGCGGTTTGCCGTTGCGCGGCCTGTATGGCTCCAGCGAAGTGCAGGCCCTGTTCTCGCTGCAAGATGCCGCGCTGCCGGTGGCCGAGCGCGCCCTGGGCGGCGGCGTGCCGGCATCGTCCCAGGCGCAGGTGCGCGTGCGCGACCCCGCCGGCCCCGGCCTGTGCGAGCCCGGCGTGCCCGGCGAAATCGAGATCCGCGCCCCGGGCAACTTCATGGGCTACCTGGACAATCCCGACGCCACGGCGCAGGCCCGGACCGCCGACGGCTACTTTCGCACCGGCGACCTGGGCTACCTGCGTCCCGACGGCAGCTTCGTCTACCTGGCGCGCATGGGCGACACCCTGCGCCTGGGCGGGTTCCTGGTCGACCCGGCCGAAATCGAACACGCCCTGGCCGCGCAGCCGGGCGTGCGCAACGCGCAAGTAGTGGGCATCACCATCGATGGCCAGCCCCGCGCCGCGGCGTTCGTCATTGCCGAGCCCGGACTGGACGAGCAAAGCCTGCTGGCGCCCCTGCGCGCCACGCTGGCGCCGTTCAAGGTGCCGGCGCGCCTGTGGCGCGTCGATGAATTTCCCACCGCGGCCAGCGCCAACGGCTTCAAGATCCAGCGGGCCATGCTGCGCCAGATGGCCGACGAACGCCTGCGGCAAGAACAGGCCTGACGGGGCAGCCTCCTCCGAAGCGCTGCGCGCGGCGAAACACTGACACCGGCATTTCCCCACCCGCATACCAAACCGCCATGACAGACCACTCCCTGTACTTCGAGGATTTCCAGCCCGGCCAGACGTTCGAAAGCGGCGGCCGCACCATTACCGAAGCCGACCTGACGATGTTCTCGATGCTGTCGGGCGACTGGAACCCTATCCATGCCGACGCCGCCTACGCCGCCGGCACCAAGATCGGCCAACGCCTGGTGCATGGCGCGCTGGGCATCGCCATCGCCACCGGCATGATGCACGAGCTGGGCATCTTCCATCGTTCGGTGGTGGCCATGCTGTCGATACGAGACTGGAAATTCGTCAAGCCCATACTGGTGGGCGACACCCTGCATCTGGTGCTCGACATCCTGCAGGCCAAGCCGGGCACCAGCGCGCGCGTGGGCGCGGTAGACCGCAGGCTGCGGCTGGTCAACCAGCATGGCGACACCGTGCAGGACGGAACCAGCGAAGTGCTGGTGCTGAAAAAGGCAGGCATGGCCGCGCGCTGACCGGCGCGGCCCGAGCTTGCGGCAGTAACAGCGGCCGGTTCACCACGGCGGCAGCGACAACACGACGAAGACCGCTGCCAGCAAGGCGAGGACCACTAGAATGTGCTTTGTGCGCATGGCGGGTTCCGGTGCGTTGCAGACTGGCCTGCATGCCCGCAAGTACCATGCCGGCCCCGGCATCTGCGCGGTGCCTGCCCCTATTGTTCGGTGCCGATGAAAGATCATTCCCCGTCCGGTTCGTCTTTGCTGCTGGCCCAGGTGCTGCGCACGGTCGCTAGGCCCTACCGCCTGCCGCCGGGGCTGCATGCCTCGCCAGACTGGCGGCAGGCCGGCACGGCCACCGCGCTGGCGGCATGCATCGAACAGGCGCGCCTGGCCGTGGCCCGCAATGCAGCGCCCGCCACGGCGGTCAAGCGCCATTTCACCGCGGCACTGGGGCAGTTGATCCGCGAAGCCATGTTGCCCGAACACGGCGACCCGGCGTTCCAGGCGATGGTGTTGCGGCACGGCGCGGCGCACGTGCGCGAATATGCGTCTTTAGCCGCCCATGCCGGCCGCGACCGCCGGGCCATACGCACGGCGGTCGACGCGATGGCGCACCCGGCCCGGCAGCAGCGCGTTGCACAGCCCCGGCTGCGCGAGGCGCTGGCGCGGCTGCACGCCGCCGGGTCCTGGACGGCGCTGGCCGATGCCGCACGGCAGTTGCGCAACATGCCGGAAGCGGCGGCGCAGCCCGCCTTGCCGCCCAGCCTGGACCGGCTGCTGCACGACCCCGCCCTGTCGCGCCTGCAACGCCTGGACGCCTTGCAGGGCGATGCGCTGGTGCAGCGGTACCAGGCGCTATGGGACCGTCAGGGTCCGCGCCAGGGCAGCCCTTCCGCTATCGCGGCAGGCTCGGCCGCCAAACAGCGCGGCGCCGCCGTAGAGGCCATGGCCGCGCAGGCGCTGCAAGCGCTGGCGCAGCGGCTGGACCAGGCCGGCGACAATGGGCGGCCGCATCGCGTGGTTACGTCACTGCGCGTGCCCGCGGCCTTGTCAGCCGTCGCCGGACGCGCCAAGACCGAATGGGACGTGGCGTTGCTGCGCCAAGGCCAGGCAACCGGCATGGAACCAGGCTGGGATATCTGCCTGCTGGTGGAAGCCAAGGCATCCGCGGATGCCGCCATTACCGACCTGCCCCGCCTGCTGCGCGGCCTGCGCCTGCTGGCGCAGGCCGACCCCGGCCGGCTCTACGCATTCCGCACGGTGCAAGAAACCGTGAATCTGCGCGGCGCATCGCTACACGCACTGGAGGCCGGTGAAGACGTGTCAGACACGGTGCTGTACTGCTGCGATGCGCCCGCCGATACGCCCCCGCGACTGCTCGGCGCGGCCAGCCGCATGCAGTTGCTATCCGCGCCGGCCAGCCTGGACTACGCCGGCATTCTGGCGCAGGGGCGCGACGCCGACGATGCCAGCCTGGAGGCCGTTTGGGAAACACTGCTGTCCGCGCCCGGCTGGCATGCCGTGCTGCACCAGTACCCCGTGCTGTGCCAGGTGCGCGCGCTGATGGTGCGCCCTGCGGATCTGCTGGCCGCGGTCCGCGCGATTCCATAGCCACACCCCGGCCGCGACGGCAACAGCCAGCCAAACCAGCACCACCAGCACCGCGCCTGCCAGGCTGCGAGGCCGGGCCCTCTTCGCTCGTATCCAGGCCTCCGCCTGGTCCCGGCATGCTGCCCGCACAGCCGGCGGCAAGAGCCGGATGGCAAGCCATATCAGGCCGGGCAGCAGCAGTACATCGTCGACATATCCCAGCACGGGGACGAAATCCGGGATGAGGTCGATCGGACTCAATGCATAGGCCACCACAAACACCGCGATGGCCTTGGCGTACCAGGGCGTCTGGGGGTGCCTGCCGGCAAACCAGAGCGTCATCCCATCACGCTTGATCCGGCGGGCCCAGGCCCGGAGACGATCGAAGAGGCGCATGGCGTAGGCTGGAGAATCAGGATGGGCGGGCCAACTTGAAAACGTGCATTTCGCGCCAGCGGCCGGACGAATTCTCGAATAGCGAAACCGTGTCGCACACGGCGCGGACAGCAGGGCCGCTGCGCAGCCGCGCCTGCAACTCTGCCGCGGCACGCCGCGCGTCTTCAACATTTCCGTGCGCCACCGTCAGGTGCGGAATAGTGCCGTCATGCTGCCCGGCATAAGGAGGAAAATCCGAAAACTCGCCGGCCACCGCTGCCGTCAACGCGACGAAAGGTTCAGCAGGTGTGGGCGCGAGAAAAGCCGTTGCCTCGAAGCGCCCTGCCGATTCCAGCGAATAGGCAAACGCGGGAACGGCCCGCAGCACGGCCTGCACGCGCTGCAATACTGCCTGTGTCACCTGATCCGGCGCCATGAAAGGAAACAGGATCGTGATGTGCGCGGGCACGCCAAGCTGCGACACGGCGTCGAACCGCGCACGCAAATCACCGACCATGGCCTCGGCCTGCGGCACTTTGACGATGAGCGCTGTGCTTGCCATTTTTCACCTCTGTGCGTGGCATGCGGATCGGCTACATTTCACGGGCGGCTGCCGCGGCAGGCCACGCGCCGCGCGACGGTTCGCGCCGATTACCTATTATGGCAACCCCGCACCAAAGAGTATCTCGCAAACCCACATATGGCACGGCATGTCGACCCGCAGGGAAAGCGCTCTCGAGACCCAGGCCCGCCAACCGGACAATCTCGGCGCGCCACGCGTAAACCCGCGCCCGCAAAAGGTCTCGCAGGCCTGCTTGCCGCCGCCCTGCCCCTGGGCGTGATCGCGGCGGCTGGCCTGCTGGGCCAGCCGACATGGTGGATGGCGTGGGTTTACCCGGTAGCCAGCGCGCTGGCTTTCCTGGTGTACGCCATCGACAAATCCGCGGCGCGAGCCGCGGCCCGGCGCATTCCGGAGAACACCTTGCACCTGCTGGCGCTGGCCGGCGGCTGGCCCGGTGCGTGGGCAGCCCAGCGGATGCTGCGGCATAAATCGTCCAAGACCCGGTTCCTGGCCGTGTTCTGGTGCACCGCGCTGATCAATGTGGCGGCATTTGTGCTGCTGGCCTTTCCCGAGACGTGGCCGAACCTCAAGGCCTTGCTGTAGCAGGGACGGCGGTCCGTCAATGGCAATGGCGAGCAGGTTCAGGCCGCGCGCATGCCGATTCTGGTCGAGAAACGCAGCAGATATCCATCCGGGTCCTGCACCAGGAACTGCCGCACACCCAGTTCGATGGCATTGCTGCGATACCAGCACTCTTGCGGCTCACGGTACAAGGGCCAGGCCGCTGCCGCCAGTCGTTGCACCAGCGGCTCGATGGACGTCACCTTGATCTCGAAATTAATTCCCCGACCCAGCGGAGCATCCAGTGGGCCGGTTATCCAGTAATTGTCGCCGCGCACTTCTTCCAGCATGAACTGCGCGCCATCCAGGTCCAGGTATACAAAACCCTCGGCTTCGCGGCGGTATGCGATCTTGAAGCCGCACAGGTCCATCCAGAATGCCAGGCTGCGCGGCAAATCGGTGACCAACAGCTCGGGAACCATAGGCGCGCGATATAGATCTTCCATAGGGCTGCTTTCAAGAAGAGCGGGCAATAGTACTTGCCTGCCCCAGGCTGGCAAGCTCCAGCGTGCGTGCCCCGCAGGCCCGCACCAACTCGGCGTCGTGGCTGGCGAACAGCACCACGCGCTGCTGCCCCCAGTGCCTGAACACGTCGGCCAGCACTTGGCGCGCCTGCGCATCCAGCCCATTGCCGGGCCCATCGGCGACCACGACAGCCGGATTCCCCAACGCCGCGGCTGTGAGATAAACCTTGCGGCGCGTGCCCGTGGACATCTGTTCGAAGCGCTTGTCCAGGTGCGGCTCCAGCCCCAGGCGGCGCGCGAGGTCCAGGGTGCCGTCGTCCAGCGCGGCATTTTTTTGCGCCGCAACGTGCTCAAGCAGCTCGCGGCCTGTCTGCGCGGGTTCGGCGAGGCAGTTGTCCGGCACGTAGGCCAGGCGGGCCAAGGCCTGCGCGGGCGCATGAGCCAGCGAGTGGCCATCGATACGAACGTCGCCGCCATCCGGCGCGAGCACGCCCGCGATGATCCCCAGCAAGCTGGACTTGCCGGTGCTGTCTTCTTCGCACAGCGCCGTGCATCCCGGGGAAAAAGTGCGGGTCAGCCCCTGGAACACCAGATGGCCGCCATAGCGTTTGCTGAGATTCTCGATTTGCAGCATGGTCGTTCAACTCTCGGCAGCGGCCTTGCCGGCGCTTTTCCTGGCTCGGGCGGGGGGCCTGGACAGGTTCAGCGCCACGGCCGCGCGAATCAGGGCCTGCAAGGCGGCCTCATCGATGTCGTCGCCTTCGTGAAAGTCGATGGCCCGCCGGGTGCCGCCAGCCAGGCTGGCATTGAACAGGCCCGCCGGGTCTTCCAGCGCGGCGCCCTTGGGAAACGTCATTTTCACCGCATTCTTGTAGGTTTCGCCGGTGCAGAGAATGCCGCCGCGCGACCATACCGGCACGCGCCACTTCCATTCTTCGACCACGCCGGGATCGGCCTGCCTGATCAGCGTGCGCAGGCGCGCCAGCATGCGGCCCCGCCAATCGGGCAGTTCAGCGATGCGGGCGTCGATCAGCGCGGAAGCCTCCTGGGCCTGTTCTTGTGGCGTGCTGCGCTTGGTACCATGCATGGTGATTCCTGGTAATTGGCCGGCGCTGCGCGGCCGGCCTTGCCTTTTTACGCCAGCCGCGCGATGCTGCCTAGTCCGCCACCGTCTCGCAACCGAGCTTCTCGTGCAATCCACTTTCACTCTTCGGCGCCTGGATACCAACGATGCCGCCCGCTACCGGCAACTGCGGCTCGAATCGCTGCGAGACTCCCCCACTGCCTATGGCAGCTCCTGGGAAGAAGAAAACCCGCAGCCGCTGGAATGGTTCGCCCGCCGCCTGGAGCAAGGCTGGACACTGGGCGGCTGGCAGGGCGAGCGCCTGTGCGGCATTGCCACCGTCGTCGCGCACGAACTGGTCAAGATGCGGCACAAGGGCGTCATCGTGGGCGTGTATGTTCATCCTGATGCCCGTGGGCGGGGCTTGGGCCAGGCCCTGATACGCGGGCTGATCGCGCATGCCACCGGCCGGTTCGACAACCTGCTGCTGAGCGCCGAAGCCGCCAACACGGCGGCCTGCCGTTTATACCGGAAGCTGGGCTTCGTCGAGTACGGGCGCGAGCCGCGCGCCATGAAAATCGGCGGCCGCTTTTACGACGAAGTGCTGATGGCCCTGCAACTGCCGGCCGCTACTCCGGACGCGGGCCAACCGGCGCCGCCATCGGCGGGACAGCCGACGCCGAACGCGTGACCAGCACCTGGTCGACCCGGTAGGTGTCGACGTCCAGCACCTCGAACTGGTAGCCGCCCAGCGCCACCACGTCGGTGCGGCGCGGCACGCGGCGCAGCGCGTCCATCAGGAAGCCGGCCAAGGTTTCGTACTCTTCGCCGTCCAGATGCTCTTCGATGCCGAGCACGCGGCCCACGTCCTGGATAGGCGTGGCGCCGTCGATCAGCCACGAGTTGTCATCGCGCTGGATGATGAGCTCTTCGTCCCAGGGCGACACCAGCTCGCCCATCACGGTGCTCATCACGTCGTTGAGCGTGACCAGTCCCACGATCAGGCTGTACTCGTTGACGATCATGGCGAAATCTTCGCCCACCTGGCGGAACTGCTCCAGCACTTCGGCCAGGGTCAGGCGGTCGGGCACCACCAGCGCCTTGTGGATCAGCTTGCTGTCGGTCAGCGCGATGGGCTGGCCGTTCAGCAACCGCTGGTACAGGTCGCGCGTATCCACGTACCCGATCACGTGGTCGATATCGCCGCGACATACGGGGTAGGTGGAAAACGGCTCTTCGGCGATGCGGGCCCGGATGATTTCTTCGGGGTCGTCTTGCAAGAACCAGGCGATGCGGTCGCGCGGCGTCATGGCGCTGGACACCGTGCGCGTATCCAGCTCGAAGATGTTCTCGATGATGCGCTGCTCGCCGCGCGCCAGGGCGCCCGAGAGCGCGCCGGCCTCGGCCAGCGCCAGGATGTCGTCCGACGTAACGCGCTCGTCGCGCCGGGTAGGCAGGCGCAACAACCGCATCAGCAGTCCGGCGGCACGCGAATATATCCAGACCAAAGGCGAAAGCACGCGCACCAGCACGCGCATGGGCCCGACAACAGCCAGGGCGAAACGCTCGGGCTCGGCCATGCCGGCCTGCTTGGGAATGAGGTCGGTCAGGATGATGAACAGCGACGTGACCAACACGAACGAGCCCAGAAAGCCCGCCGACGCCGCCATGTCGGGCGGCAGCCAGTTGGACAGGAACCGCGTGAACCCCGGGCTGAACATGCCTTCGCCCACGATGCCGCCCAATATGCCCAGCGCGTTGACGCCGATTTGAATGGCCGTGAAGTAATGGCCCGGCTGCTGCTGCACGCGCAGGATTTCCTCGGCGCGCGCATCGCCGTCGTCGGCAAGCTGCCGCAGCCGCAGGCGGCGCGAGGCGGCGATGGAGATCTCGGCAATGGCGAAAAACGCCACCGTGACCAGCAGCACCACCAATAACAACAGGCTCTGTCCGAAGGTCATCGGCGAAGGCGAACCCCGTGTGGCCCGCGAGAGCAAAAGACGTTACATATTCTACGCTGCCCGCCCCGGCCAAGCGCCAGGCCCGCAGGCAACGCCAGACGCCAGGCGTCTCATGCGAGACCCAGGCGCCAGGCCGCCTCAGGCAGCGCACGGGTGTCAGGCTCCGCAGGTGCCTGACACCGCTGTGTGCAGCAACCGCTTCGATCGCCAGGCGCCCGCCCCGCGGGAGCCGGGCGCCCGGCAAGCGAGAAATTACCGCCTTCAGGCCACGGCCACCGGTATCTTGCCGATGCGCGCCTGCCACTCTTTGGGGCCGGTGGTGTGCACCGAGGTGCCCTGCGAATCGACCGCCACGGTGACGGGCATGTCTTTCACGTCGAACTCGTAGATGGCTTCCATGCCCAGGTCTTCGAAGGCCAGCACGCGCGCCTGGCGAATGGCCTTGGACACCAGGTAGGCCGCGCCGCCGACGGCCATCAGGTAGGCCGACTTGTGATTGCGGATGGCCTCGATGGCCACCGGGCCGCGCTCGGACTTGCCGATCATGGCGATCAGGCCGGTCTTGGCGAGCATCATGTCGGTGAACTTGTCCATGCGGGTGGCGGTGGTGGGGCCGGCCGGGCCGACCACTTCGTCGCGCACCGGATCGACCGGACCCACGTAGTAGATGACGCGGTTGGTGAAGTCGACGGGCAGCGGCTCGCCCTTGGCCAGCATATCCTGGATGCGCTTGTGCGCGGCATCGCGGCCGGTAAGCATCTTGCCCGACAGCAGCAGGGTCTGGCCGGGCTTCCAGCTGGCCACTTCTTCAGGGGTGAGCGTGTCCAGATTGACCTGCTTCGACTTGTTGTAGTCGGGCGCCCAGTGCACTTCGGGCCATTCGGACAGCGACGGCGGATCGAGGCGGGCGGCGCCGGAACCGTCGAGCACGAAGTGCGCATGGCGCGTGGCCGCGCAGTTGGGGATCATGGCCACGGGCTTGGACGCCGCGTGCGTGGGGAAGGTGTTGATCTTGATGTCGAGCACGGTGGTGAGGCCGCCCAGGCCTTGCGCGCCGATGCCCAGCGCGTTGACCTTTTCGTAGAGCTCGATGCGCAGCTCTTCGAGCTTGTTCTGCGGGCCACGCGCCAGCAGCTCGTACATGTCGATGTCGTCCATCAGCGACTGCTTGGCCATCAGCATGGCCTTTTCGGCCGTGCCGCCCACGCCGATGCCCAGCATGCCCGGCGGGCACCAGCCCGCGCCCATGGTGGGCACGGTTTTCAGCACCCAGTCGACCAGCGAATCGCTGGGATTGAGCATGGCGAACTTCGACTTGTTTTCAGAACCGCCGCCCTTCGAGGCGATTTGCACGTCGACCTTGTCGCCGGGGACGAGCTCGACGTGCAGGATACAGGGGGTGTTGTCGCGGGTGTTCTTGCGGGCGAAGATCGGGTCGTCGAGCACCGAGGCGCGCAGCGGGTTGTCGGGGTTGGTGTAGCCGCGGCGCACGCCTTCGTCGCACAGCTCCTGCAGGGTGCGGCGGGTGTCGAAGCGCACGTCCATGCCGACCTTCAGGAAGACGTTGACGATGCCGGTGTCCTGGCACAGCGGGCGCTTGCCTTCGGCGCACATGCGCGAATTGGTGAGGATCTGCGCCATCGCGTCGCGCGCGGCCGGGCTTTCTTCGCGCTCGTAGGCGCGGGCCAGGTGGCGGATGTAGTCGACGGGATGGTAGTAGCTGATGAACTGGATGCCATCAGCAATAGACTGGATGAAGTCTTCTTCTTTGATGAGAACGGACATGGCAGTAAAGGCAGAAGCGGGAAAAGAGGAATGCGGGGAACGCGCGGCCAAATAGGCCAGCCGCGCGCGATCGACAACTTATTTTATGACCGTGGCGGAAAAGCCTACTTGCCCTGCCACACGGGTTTGCGCTTTTCGGCGAAGGCGGTGGCGCCTTCCTTGGCGTCGGCCGAGGTGAAAATGTGCGCGATCAGCGGGCGCTGGCGGTCGAACATGCCGTCCTGCTCCCAGTCGATGGCCTGGGCCACGATGCTCTTGGCGGTCTGCACCGCCAGCGGGCCGTTCTCGACAATGACGCGGGCCAGTTCCAGCGCGCCTTCCAGGGCCTTGCCCGGTTCGGTCAGGCGGTTGACCAGGCCGTAGCCATGGGCCCGCTCGGCATCGAGCATGTCGCCGGTAAGAATGATTTCCATGGCGATGTGGTACGGCAGGCGGCGCGGCAGACGCAGCATGCCGCCCGAGCCCGCCACCAGCCCGCGCTTGACTTCGGGCAGGCCGAACTTGGCATTGCGGGCCGCCACGATCAGGTCGGCGGCCAGGGCCATTTCACAGCCCCCGGCCAGCGCGTAGCCTTCGACGGCGGCGATCAGGGGCTTGCGCGGCGGCCGCTCGTTCAGCCCGGCAAAGCCGCGGCCTTCGATCAGCGGGCGCTGGCGGCTTTGCGCGAAGGCCTTCAGGTCCATGCCCGACGAAAACGTGCCGCCGGCGCCCGTCAGGATGCCGATGCGGATGTCGTCGCGGCTGTCCAGCTGGTCCAGCGCGGCGGCCATGGCCTGGGCGGCTTCCAGGTTGATGGCGTTCTTGGCTTCGGGACGGTTGACGGTGATGATCTGAATACCGTCAACCACTTCCACTTTGATCAGGTCGGACATGCGGGTCTCCTGGGCGGGCGCACGGGCCCGCGGTTATCTATAAGACTGGGGGATACCGAATCATACGACCATCCGGGAATGCGGCGGGCGGAGGCCCACTTCGGTGTCCGACACCCTGCGGGAGTCGGACACCTGACCAGCAGCACCCATCAGGGGTCTGGCTCCCGCAGGGTGTCGGACACCTGACCAGCAGCATCCATCAGGGGTCTGGCTCCCGCAGGGTGTCGGACACCTGACCAACAGCATCCATCAGGGGTCTGGCTCCCGCAGGGTGCCTGACCCCGACAGGAGGCAGCGCTGTGAGCCCGCTTCGGTGTCCGACACCCAAGGGGAGTCGGGCACCTGGCAGGGCCGCCCGCGCTGCTGCTGCCAGCTCAGCGCCGCGCCAGTTGCGCCACGGCAGCCACCAGGCGGTCGATTTCGGCGCCGGAAGTCAGGTAGCTGACCGAGGCCCGCGCCACGGAATCCAGGCCGCGCGCCTGCATGTCCAGCGGCGTGTAGGGCACGCCGTTGGCGGTGATATTGATGCCCTGCCGCGCCAGCGCCTGGCGCACGTCGGCGGCAACGAGGCCTTCTACGTTGAACGACACCAGGGCCGAGCAGGGCCCGCCCAGGTCGTGCAGCGTCACGCCCGGGATGCGGGCCAGCCGCTCGCGCAGCGCGCCGGCAGTGGCGTCGATGCGGGCGCGGATCGCATCGATGCCCAGGTCCAGCGCTTCCTGCAAGGCGTTGGCCAGTCCGCAGAGCAGGGCTACCGGTTGCTCGCTGGTTTCCAGGCACCGCGCGCCCGCGCACAGCACCGAGGCGCCGTCGGCGCCGATGGGAGCGGACGAGGTATCCACGAACGCCGGCGCCAGGCGCCCGGCGAAACCATCGCGCACATACAGCAGCGAGAGCCCGCGCGGCCCGCGCAGGTGCTTGCGCACGGGCGCCACCAGCACGTCGCACCCCACCACGGCCACGTCGATGGGCAATTGCCCCAGCGCCTGCGCGGCATCCACGATGTAGGGAACGCCGTGGCGGCGCGCCACGGCGCCGATGGCGGCGGCCGGATTGATGAGACCGCCATTGGCGGGCAGCCAGGTCAGCGACACCAGCCTGACCCGTTCGTCCAGCATGGCCTGCAGCGCCGCGGGGTCGACGCGGCCTTCGGCATCGCACGGAATCGGCTCGATGCGGGCGCCAGCCCGGCCGGCCGCCTGCTGCATGGTGGCCAGGTTGCCGCCCCATTCGTGGCGGCCCACCAGAATGCGATCGCCCGGCTTCCATGGCCCCAGCGCGGCGAAAGCCCGGCCCCAGGCATCGGAGCATCCCGAGGCAAAGGCGATTTCGCCGGGCTGGGCGCCAATCAGCCTGGCCGCCCGCTGGCGCGCGGCCGCCAACGTATCTTCGGCGGCCCGGGCCGCCTCCATGGGACCCGCCGCCGCTTCCCGGTGCAGATGGTCGATCACCGCCTGTACCGTGGCGGCCGACGGCAGCGACGCGCCTGCGTGATTGAAATGCACGACCTGCGCAACGCCGGGCGTGGCCTGGCGCAGGCGCTCGACATCGGCATCGGATAAGGCGGCATGGGGCATGAACGCTCCTAGGGCTTGATCTGGATGATGGCCTCGACCTCGACCGCCACGCCGCGCGGCAGCGATGCCACGCCCACCGCGGTGCGTGCATGGCGACCGGCCTCGCCCAGCACCTCGACCATCAAGTCGGACGCGCCATCGGCCACGGCGCTCTGGCGCTGGAATTCCGGCGTGCAGGCCACGAACACCCCCAGGCGCACCACGCGCGCCACCCGCGCCAGATCGTCGCCGACCGCATCGGCCAGGTGGGCCAGCACGCCCAGCGCGGCCTGGCGAGCGGCCTGGCGGCCTTCTTCTTCGCTCAGCGTGTCGCCCACCCGGCCCAGCCATACGGGCTTGTCGCCCTGGCGCGGCACCTGGCCCGACACGAACAACAGGTCGCCCACCTGCACCTTGGAAACGTAATTGGCCGCGGGGCCGCCGGCCGGTTCCAGGGGCAGGCCCAGGGCCTGGACGCGGGCAGTAATCGTGGAAGACATGAAACACACCTCTGCAAATACATGGACAAGGCCAGATGCTATCCGCCCCGCCGCCGTCTTGACCAATGAAAAATCAGGGCCGATGCATGAGCGGCATTCATGCGTTGGCCATATGCTCCCGGGCGGCCTGGGCCTGTATCCATTGGCAGAAGGCCGCTGCCGGCGCCGGCAGCGCCGAACGCGGCAGCACCAGCCACCAGCCCGTGTTTTCGTCCTGGCAGTCTGCCTGCCCGGCCGGCTGCACCAGGGCGCCCGCGTCCAGCAGCGGCTGGATCAGGCGCAGCCTTCCCATCGCGATGCCCTGCCCCGCCAGGGCCGCCTCGATCACGATGTTGTAGTCGTGCAAATGCACCGTGCGGGCGCTGGACAAGTCCACCCGCTGCGCCTGCGACCACAGGTCCCATTCGAATGGCTGGCGCGAGTGCGAGACCAGCAGCGGATAGCGCAGGATCTCGCCGGGCGACTTGAACCGCCGCCTCCGCCCCAGCAGCGCGGGCGCGCACACCGGCGCCAGGCATTCAGGCATCAGCTTGACCAGGTGCACGCCCTGCCAATGGCCGCGGCCATAGCGTATGGCCAGGTCCACGTCGCCGGCCGCCACATCGGCCAGCCCGATATCGGGCACCAACTGCAGGCCGATGTCGGGATGGGCCTGGGTGAAGGCGGGTAGCCGCGGCACCAGCCAGCGCGCCGCGAACGAGGCCAGCAGGCCGATTTTCAGTTGCGGCGCCGCGGCGTCGGCCCCGCGCGCCTGCCGTGACGCCTGCGCCAGCAGGTCCAGGGCCGCGCGCACGTGCTGGTAGTACGCCTGGCCGCGCGGCGTGAAGGCGATGGCCCGGGTGCGGCGCACGAAAAGCGGGCCGCCCAGCGCGTGCTCCAGCTTGCGCACTTGATGGCTGATGGCGCCCTGCGTCACGAACAACTCTTCGGCGGCGCGGCTGAAGCTCAGGTGCCGTCCCACCGCCTCGAAGGCGCGCAGCGTCATCAACGGGGGCAGGTGGCGGAAGGGGTCCATGCGGGGCTGGCGGCCAAAGCAATCATCGTAGCGCAGCGGCTCGGTGGCGGCGCCGCGCGAGGTCTGGCCGCCCGGCCTGCCCCCGCCGCGCCCCGGGCCAGTTAAAATGGCCGGTTTCCCGCGCCAGGCGGCCGGACCCGCCCGCGCGGACTTCCTGCACGGCGTTCCGAATTCCAAGAATCCTATGCTCACTTTTCAGCAAATCATCCTTACGCTCCAGGACTACTGGGACAAGCAGGGCTGCGCCCTGCTGCAGCCGTACGACATGGAAGTCGGCGCCGGCACCTCGCATACGGCCACCTTCCTGCGCGCCATCGGCCCCGAGCCCTGGCGCGCGGCCTACGTGCAGCCCTCGCGCCGCCCCAAAGACGGCCGCTACGGTGAAAACCCCAACCGCCTGCAGCACTATTACCAGTACCAGGTCGTGCTGAAGCCAGCGCCCCCCGAAATCCTCGACCTGTACATCGGTTCGCTCAAGGCGCTGGGCATCGACCCCACCCGGCACGACATCCGCTTCGTCGAAGACGACTGGGAAAACCCCACGCTGGGCGCGTGGGGCCTGGGCTGGGAAGTCTGGCTCAACGGCATGGAAGTCACCCAGTTCACCTACTTCCAGCAGGTGGGCGGGCTCGACTGCACGCCCACCACCGGCGAAATCACCTACGGCCTGGAACGCCTGGCCATGTACCTGCAGGGCGTGGAAAGCGTGTACGACCTGGTCTGGACCGAAGGCGCGCACGGCAATCGCGTGCTGTACCGCGACGTGTTCCACCAGAACGAGGTCGAACAGTCCACCTACAACTTCGAACACGCCTCGGCCGACATGCTTTTCGCGCACTTCAACGACTACGAAACCGAAGCCAAGCGCCTGATGGACGTGCCCCTGGCGCTGCCCGCCTACGAGGCCACGCTGAAAGCCGCCCACACCTTCAACCTGCTCGACGCGCGCGGCGCCATCAGCGTCACCGAGCGCGCCGCCTACATCGGCCGCATCCGCAACTTGTCGCGCGCCGTGGCGCAGGCCTATTACGACTCCCGTGAACGACTGGGCTTCCCCATGCTGACCGGACACCGCGCCGGGGAGGCTGCCTGAATGACAACGAACACCCGCCCCCTGCTGGTCGAACTGCTGACCGAAGAACTTCCTCCCAAGGCCCTGCAAAAGCTGGGCCAGGCCTTCGCTGAAGGCGTGCGCGCCACGCTGCACAAGCACGGCCTGCTGGCCGATGGCTGCCAGGCCACCGCCTTCGCCACGCCGCGCCGCCTGGCGGTGCGCCTGTCGCAGGTGCGCGAGCAGGCCCCCGACCAGGACTACGCCGAGAAACTCATGCCCGTGAAAGTGGGCCTGGACGCCGACGGCAACGCCACGCCCGCCCTGCTGAAAAAGCTGGCCGCCAAGGGCTTGGAAGGCATCGCCCCCGCCAGCCTGGCGCGCGAATCCGACGGCAAGCAGGACTACCTGGTCGCGCGCGGCACCGCTCCGGGCGCCAAGCTGGCCGACGGGCTGCAAGAAGGCCTGCTCGCCGCCATCGACGGCCTGCCCATTCCCAAGGTCATGCGCTACCAGTTGGCCGACGGCGTCACCACCGTGAAATTCGTGCGCCCCGCGCACGGCCTGGTCGCCCTGCATGGCGCCGACGTGGTGCCGGTGTCGGCGCTGGGCCTGTCGGCCGGCCGCCGCACCCTGGGACACCGCTTCATGGCGGATGCGCCGGTCGACGTGGCCGACGCCGACGCCTATGAAACCGTGCTGGCCGAACAGGGCCGCGTGGTGGCCTCGTTCGAGGCGCGCCGCGCCGAAATCGACAGCCAGCTGCAGGCGCATGCCGCGCGCCTGGGCGCCACCCTGGGCACCGACCCCGAAGTGGCCGCGCTGCTGGACGAAGTCACCGCCCTGGTCGAACACCCCACGGTGTACGTGGGCCAGTTCGACGAGCAGTTCCTGCAAGTGCCGCAGGAATGCCTGATTCTCACCATGCGGCTGAACCAAAAGTACTTTCCGCTGTTCGACCCGGCCTCCGGCAAGCTGACGCACCGCTTCCTGATCGTCAGCAACATGCACACCGACGACCCGGTCAACATCGTCGAAGGCAACCAGCGCGTGGTGCGCCCGCGCCTGGCCGACGCCCAGTTCTTCTTCGACACTGACCGCAAGACCCCGCTGGCCGCCCGCGTGCAGCAGCTGGGCAGCATCGTCTACCACAACAAGCTGGGCACCCAGCTCGAGCGCGTCGAACGCGTGCGCGCCATCGCGCGCGGCGTGGCCGGCCTGCTGGGCGGCGACGCCGCGGCCGCCGATCGCGCGGCCCTGCTGGCCAAGGCCGACCTGGGCACCAACATGGTGGGCGAATTCCCCGAGCTGCAAGGCATCATGGGCGCCTACTACGCGGCCGGCGACGGCGAGCCCGGCGACGTGGTGCAGGCGCTGCGCGAGCAATACCGCATCCGGCTTGACGCCCCGGTCACCGCCGGCTCGCTGACCGCGGCCGTGCTGTTCATCGCCGAACGCGCCGAAACCCTGGTGGGCATCTGGGGCATCGGCCTGGCGCCCACCGGCGAGCGCGACCCGTTCGGCCTGCGCCGCGCCGCGCTGGGCCTGATCAGCGCCTTCGAGCAACTGGCTGCCGGCGGCCTGCTGGCTGCCAGCGCCAACGGCCCGCTGTCGCTCGACGGCCTGCTGGAACTGGCCGCGGGCACCTTCCCCGCAGGCAAGATCGCGGCCGCCACCGCGCCCGAAGTGCGCGCCTTCATCTACGAACGCTATCGCAACCAGCTGGCCGCCGAGTTCGACCGCAATGCCGTCGACGCCGTGATCGCGCTGGCCCCGCCGCTGCACCAGGCCGCCGCGCGCGTGCGGGCCGTGACGGCATTCGGCCAGCTGCCCGAAGCCGCCAGCCTGGCCGCCGCCAACAAGCGCATCGGCAACCTGCTCAAGAAGGCCGAAGGCGACATCGGCGCCGTCGATGCCAGCCGCCTGGCCGAACCCGCCGAACAGGCGCTGGCCGCCGCGGTCGCGGCGCTGCGCCCGCAGGCCGAGGCCCAGCTGCAGGCCGGCGACTTCGCCGGCAGCCTCAGCACGCTGGCCCAGGCGCGCAAGCCGGTCGACGCGTTCTTCGCCGACGTCATGGTCATGGCCGACGATCCGGCCGTGCGCGCCAACCGGCTGGCGCTGCTGGCGCAGTTGCACGGCATGATGAACCAGGTGGCCGATATTTCCAGGTTGGCACAGTGAAGCTCATCGTCCTCGACCGCGACGGCGTCATCAACCAGGACAGCGACGCCTTCGTCAAAAGCCCCGATGAATGGATCGCCCTGCCGGGCAGCCTGGCTGCCATCGCCCGGCTGTCGCAGGCCGGCTATACGGTGGTGGTGGCCAGCAACCAGTCGGGCGTGGCGCGCGGCCTGTTCGACATGGCCACGCTCAATGCCATCCATGCCAAGCTGCACCGCGAACTGGCCCAGGCCGGCGGCGCCGTCGACGCCATTTTTCTGTGCCCGCACGGCCCCGACGACGGCTGCGCCTGCCGCAAGCCGCTGCCGGGCATGTACCACGACATCGCCCGCCGCTACGACATCGATCTGGCCGGCGTGCCCGCCGTGGGCGACTCGCTGCGCGATCTGCAGGCGGCCGCCGCCGCCGGCTGCACGCCCTGGCTGGTGCTGACCGGCAACGGCGCCAAGACCCGCCAGGGCGAACTGCCCCCCGGCACGCGCGTTGCCCGCGACCTGTCGGCCGTGGCCGACGCCCTGTTGCAGGAAGCCTGACCCATGGCCTGGCTACGTTCGCTGCTGTATATGGTGTTCCTGGTGGTGACGGTGATTCCGTACGCCATCGCCTGTATTCTCTGGGCCCCGCTGCCGCTGCACTGGCGCTACAAGCTGACGGTGGGCTGGCCGCGCCTGGCCATCTGGGGCGCGCGGGTCTTCTGCGGCATCCGCTGGCAGATCAAGGGCGCGGAAAACCTGCCCGAAGGCGGTTGCATCCTGCTGTCGAAACACCAGTCGGCCTGGGAAACCCTGTTCTTCCCGGCCCACATGCCGCGCGAAGTCTGTTACGTGTACAAGAAAGAACTGCACATGCTGCCGTTCTTCGGCTGGGGCCTGGCGCTGCTGCGCATGATTCCCATCGACCGCTCCAAGGGCCGCGACGCCTTCGAGCAGGTCATCCGCCAGGGCAAGGTGCGGCTCGAAGAAGGCCGCTGGCCGCTGCTGTTTCCCGAAGGCACGCGGGTAGCCCCCGGCAAGACCGCGCGCTTCAAGATGGGCGGCGCGCTGCTGGCCTCGCGCACCGGCGCGGTGGTCATCCCGGTGGCGCACAATGCCGGCGAATGCTGGCGCCGCAATGCGTTCGTGAAGCGGCCGGGCATGATCACCGTGTCCATCGGGCCCGCGATAGAATCGCAGGGAATCTCCCCCGACGAGCTCAACGCCAAGGTACAGGCCTGGATCGAAGGGGAAATGCGCCAACTCAATCCCGAAAGGTATGCCCAGCAACGGCCAGCTTGAGCTTCTGTTCGCCGAACCCGCTGCCCCGGCGCCCCGCGCGCCCGAGGCCGCCCCCCTGCTGACGCCGCCGCCCGCATCCGCTCCTGCCGCCACCGTCGCCACACCGCGGCCCGATCCGCTGCCGCCGGGCGCCCGCTGGCGCGAGGTCGCCACCGAACAACAGGCCATCGGCTTCGTGCTGCTGCGCTCGCGCCGACGCAGCATAGGCTTCGTCGTGGCCGACGACGGCCTGCGCGTCACCGCGCCCAACTGGGTCACGCTGGCGCAGATCGACGACGCGGTGCGCGAAAAATCCCGCTGGATCCTCGCCAAGCTGCGCGACTGGCAGGCCCGCAAAGAACAACTGGCCTTGGCCCAGACCCGCTGGCAGGCCGGCGGCGAACTGCCCTACCTGGGCAAGCGCATCGTGCTGGGGGTGGGCGCCGAGTCGCGGCAGGCGCGCCTGTCGGGCGACGCCGATGCGCCCAACGACGGCGACACCCTGTGGCTGGCGCTGCCCGCCGACGCCGACGCCTCGCGCATCCGCGATGCCGCCCAGGCCTGGCTGCAGCAGCGCGCCGGCACGCTGTTCGGCGCCCGCCTGGCGCATTTCCTGCAGATCAGCGGCCTGAAAATCCGCCGCTGGCGGCTGTCGTCGGCGGCCACGCGATGGGGCTCGTGCACCAGCGACGGCAACATCATGCTGAACTGGCGCCTGATCCACTTCGCGCCCGCCATCATCGACTACGTCATCGCCCACGAGTTGGCGCACCTGCGCGAAATGAACCACAGCCGCGACTTCTGGGCCGAGGTCGGCAACATCCTGCCCGACTTCGAAGAGGCCAAGAACGTGCTGCGGCGGCACGATCCGGCCAGCCTGCCGCAGTTCTAGGCGCCGCCCATGGAACTGCGCCAGCTCAGGTACTTCGTCAAGGTGGCCGAATCGGGCAGCATGGGCCGCGCCGCCGCCGAACTGGGCATGGTCACGTCGGCGCTCAGCCAGCAGATCAGCCGCCTGGAAAGCGAGCTGTCCACCCGGCTGCTGACGCGCACCTCCACTGGCGTAATGCCCACCGACGCGGGCCTGGCCTTCCTGCGGCAGGCCCAGCTGGCATTGCGCCATGCCGACGGCGCGGCCCAGGCCGCCAAAGAATCGCGCCTGACCGGACAAGTCAGCATCGGCCTGCCGGCCACCACGGCCTCGGTACTGGCCCTGCCTTTCATGCGCGCCATGCGCGAACGCTACCCCGACGTGCGCGTGCGCCTGGTCGAGACCCTGTCGGGCTACCTGACCAGCATGCTCAACGCCCGCCAGCTCGACCTGGCCATCGTCTTCCAGGCCGAGGCGGCGCGCCGCTGGAGCGTGCTGCCCCTGATCGACGAACGCCTGTTCCTGATCGCCCGCCCCGACCTGCCGGGCCTGCCGCCGGAGGGCCCGGTGCGGCTGCGCGATGTCGGCGGCCTGCCTTACCTGCTGCCCGGCATCGCCCATGGGCTGCGCTCGCTGGTCAATGCCGGCTTCAGCCGCGTGCGCGTCGAGCCCAACCTGGTGGCCGAGATCGATGGGCTCGACGTGCTGATGGACCTGGTGCGCAATGGCTTCGGCGCCACCATCCAGCCCGGCGCGGCCACGGTGCGCCTGCAGGGCGAGCCCCTGGCGCTGCGGCTGATTTCCGACCGCCATCTCAGGCGCCACAACCTGCTGGTCAGCCTGTCCGACGACGAACTGTCGCCCGCTGCGCTGGCGGCGCGCGTGCTGCTGGCGCGCACCGCCAGCGAACTGGTTCATTCGGGCGCGTGGCCCGGGGCCAGTCTTCACAAATCGTGAACAGCCATTGACGATCCCGGCGTGGCGGGCACGGCCCGCGCGCCCTATAGTCATGCGCTGACTTCAGGAACTTTCCCAATGATCGACGTATTGGTAATCGGCGGCGGCAACGCGGCGCTGTGCGCGGCCCTGATGGCGCGCGAGGCGGGCGCCAGCGTGTTGCTGCTGGAAGCCGCGCCCCGCGAATGGCGCGGCGGCAATTCACAACACACGCGCAACCTGCGCTGCATGCACGACGCGCCGCAAGACGTGCTGGTGGAAGCCTACCCCGAAGAGGAATACTGGCAAGACCTGCTCAAGGTCACGGGCGGCATCACCAACGAACACCTGGCGCGGCTGGTGATTCGCGAATCGTCCACCTGTCGCGACTGGATGCGCAAGCATGGCGTGAATTTCCAGCCGCCACTGTCCGGCGCGCTGCACGTGGCGCGCACCAACGCCTTCTTCATGGGCGGCGGCAAGGCGCTGGTCAACGCCTACTATCGCAGCGCTGAAGCGCTGGGCGTGCAAATCCGCTACGACACCCTGGTCGATTCGCTCGAACTCGACAACGGCCGCTTCGTGGCGGCGCGCGCGGGCAGCGAACGCTACGCCGCCCGCACCTGTGTGCTGGCCGCCGGCGGCTTCGAGTCCAACCGCGAATGGCTGCGCGAGGCCTGGGGCCAGAACGAGCGCGGCGAATGGCCCGCCGACAACTTCCTGATCCGTGGCACGCGCTTTAACACCGGCGTGCTGCTGAAGTTCATGATCGACGCCGGCGCTGACACCATCGGCGATCCCTCGCAGTCGCACTGCGTGGCTATCGACGCGCGCGCGCCTCTGTACGACGGCGGCATCTGCACGCGCATCGATTGCGTGTCGCTGGGCGTGGTGGTCAACCGCGAAGCCGACCGCTTCTACGACGAAGGCGAAGACTTCTGGCCCAAGCGCTACGCCATCTGGGGCCGCCTGACCGCCATGCAGCCCGGGCAAATCGCCTATTCCATTATCGACAGCAAGGCCGTGGGGCGCTTCATGCCGCCGGTGTTCCCCGGCGTGCAGGCCAACACGCTGCCCGAACTGGCGCGCAAGCTGGGCCTGGACGAAGCCCGGTTCATGCAGACGCTGTCCAGCTACAACGCGGCCTGCCGCGTGGGCACGTTCGACCACACCACGCTCGACGACTGCCACACCGAAGGCGTGCAACCCGCCAAGACCCACTGGGCCCGCCCCATCGACACCCCGCCCTACTACGGCTACGCGCTACGGCCGGGCATTACCTTCACCTACCTGGGGCTGAAGGTGGACGACACCGCCGCCGTGCGCTTTAACGACCGTCCCAGCGACAACCTGTTCGTGGCCGGCGAAATGATGGCCGGCAACGTGCTGGGCAAAGGCTATACCGCCGGCGTCGGCATGTCGATCGGCACGGCCTTCGGCCGCATAGCCGGCACGCGCGCCGCCGCGGCGGCGCTGGCCCAGCGGGCAACGGGAGCATAACGTGAAGCAGCTTGAAGAACTCACCCGCCAGGCGCGCGGCGTCCTGAGCAACAACGAAACCGAAGTGGCGCGCGTCATGCAGATATGCAATGCGTGCCGTTATTGCGAAGGCTTCTGCGCCGTCTTTCCGGCCATGACGCGCCGCCTGGAATTCGGCAAGGCCGACATCAACTACCTGGCCAACCTGTGCCACAACTGCGGCGCCTGCCTGCACGCCTGTCAGTACGCGCCACCGCACGAATTCAGCGTCAATGTGCCGCAAGCCATGGCCAAGGTGCGGGTGCAAACCTACACCGACTATGCCTGGCCGGCCGCGCTGGGCAAGCTTTACCGGCGCAACGGCCTGACCCTGTCCCTGGCGGTGGCCGGCGCCCTGGCGCTGTTCCTGGTGCTGGCGGCCGCCATGGCCGGCGGGCTGCTGCATGAGCCGCTGGCCGGCAATTTCTACGCCATCTTCCCCCACAACACGCTGGCGCTGATGTTCGGTCTGGTGTTCCTGTTTGCCATCGTGGCGCTGGGCGTGGGCGTGGCGCGCTTCTGGCGCGACGTGTCGCCCGGCGCGGCCAGCGGCGCGGCGGTGGCCGAGGCCACCCACGACGCGCTGCGGCTCAGGTACCTGGACGGCGGCCACGGCAAGGGCTGCAACAACGCCGACGACGCCTTCACCCTGGCCCGGCGGCGCTTCCACCACCTGACGTTCTACGGCTTCATGCTGTGCTTTGCCGCCACCTGCGTGGCCACGCTGTACCACTATGCCTTCGGCTGGCAGGCGCCCTACCCGGTTACCAGCCTGCCCGTGCTGCTGGGCACGGTGGGCGGCATCGGCTTGCTGGTCGGTCCGTCCGGGTTGCTGTGGCTGAACGTGAAGCGCCACCCCCTGCAGGGCGACGCGGCGCAGCGCCCCATGGACCGCGGCTTCATCGCGCTGCTGTTCCTGGTCAGCCTTACCGGCCTGCTGCTGCTGGGCCTGCGCGACACGCCAGCCATGGGCCTGCTGCTGGCCATTCACCTGGGCATGGTCATGGCCCTGTTCCTGACCTTGCCCTACGGCAAGTTCGCTCACGGCATCTACCGTTGCGCGGCGCTGCTGAAATGGGCCATCGAAAAGCGCCAGCCCGACCCGCTGAAACTGGGAGCCGACTGACGGCCACGCGGCAGGAGACCGGGCGGTTTGCTACGATGTAAGCTTGGCCGCAAGGCCCTGCCTCTTCTAGCACAAGGAATTCCCCATGCGTCTCCTGCACACCATGCTGCGCGTCGGCAACCTGGACAAATCCATCGATTTCTACACCAATGTCCTGGGCATGCGCGTGCTGCGCCGCAAAGACTATCCCGATGGCAAATTCACGCTGGCCTTCGTGGGCTACCAAGACGAATCCGAAGGCGCCGTCATCGAGCTGACCCACAACTGGGACACCGACCACTACGACCTGGGCAACGGGTACGGGCACATCGCCCTGGAAGTCGACGACGCCTACGACGCCTGTGAGAAGGTCAAGCAAAAAGGCGGCAAGGTCACGCGCGAAGCCGGCCCCATGAAGCACGGCACCACGGTCATCGCCTTCGTGGAAGACCCCGACGGCTACAAGATCGAATTCATCCAGCACAAGGGCCGGGCCGACTGACTCGCCAGCCGCGCACACCATGATCCACGCCATTCTCAAGATGGGCGACCCGCGCCTGTTGCGGGTTGCCCAGCCGGTCGGGCAATTCGACACCCCCGAGCTGCACGAACTGGTTGCCGACATGTTCGAAACCATGGTGCATGCCAAGGGCGTGGGCCTGGCCGCCCCGCAGATCGGCGTCGACCTGCAACTGGTGATTTTCGGGTTCGAGCACAACGAGCGCTACCCCGACGCCCCGCCGGTGCCGCTGACGGTGCTGTGCAACCCGGTGATCACGCCGCTGTCGGACGAACGCGAAGACGGCTGGGAAGGCTGCCTGTCGGTGCCCGGCCTGCGCGGCCTGGTGCCGCGCTACCGGCATATCCGCTACAGGGGTTTCGACCCGCACGGGCAGCCCATCGAGCGCGAAGCAGAAGGCTTCCATGCGCGCGTCGTTCAGCACGAATGCGATCACCTGATCGGCCGGCTGTACCCGTCGCGCATCGAGGATTTCTCGAAGTTCGGGTTCACCGAAGTGCTATTCCCCGGCATGGACCCCAACCGCGACGACTAGCCGCAAATACAGGCGCTACACGATTGGTGTCAGGCACCCTGCCGGGAGCCTGACACCTGCGTTACGCCGGAGCTATGCAGGGGTCAGGCTCCGCAGGTGCCTGACCCCGTTGCGGACCACAGCCGTCTCAATCGGTCGGTGTCAGGCACCCTGCCGGGAGCCTGACACCTGTTACGCCGGAGCCATGCAGGGGTCAGGCTCCGCAGGTGCCTGACCCCGTTGTGCATCACAGCTATCTCAATCGATCGGTGTCAGGCACCCTGTCGGGAGCCTGACACCTGCGTTACGCCGGAGCTATGCAGGGGTCAGGCTCCGCAGGTGCCTGACCCCGTTGCGGACCACAGCCGTCTCAATCGATCGGTGTCAGGCACCCTGTCGGGAGCCTGACACCTGCGTTACGCCGGAGCTATGCAGGGGTCAGGCTCCGCAGGTGCCTGACCCCGTTGCGGACCACAGCCGTCTCAATCGATCGGTGTCAGGCACCCTGCCGGGAGCCTGACACCTGCGTTACGCCGGAGCCATGCAGGGGTCAGGCTCCGCAGGTGCCTGACCCCTTTGCGGACCACAGCCGTCTCAATCGATCGGTGTCAGGCACCCTGCCGGGAGCCTGACACCTGCGTTACGCCGGAGCCATGCAGGGGTCAGGCTCCGCAGGTGCCTGACCCCTGGGTTACATCAGGGTTCCGGCGGCGGGGGAAACAAACAGCCTACGCTGCCCCGCGCTCGAACGCGCCTGGCGCGAAATCGTCTACCGCCACCACCTGCGCCACGGCCTGTTCGGCAGCCTGGATCTGGCGTGCCTGGTCGTCGGTGATGGCGCCGCCGCGGTGGGCCTCGCGCCAGTCGCGCACGCCTTCGCGGCGCAGGCGGTCGTGCAGGGGCTGCACGGCGTTGACCAATGCGAAGGCGCGTTCGAGTTGCGCCACCGGGTCGGCGCCGTCGCCGCGCTGCAGGTCGGCAGCCAGGCGGTCGCGGGTGGCCGACGGCGCCAGCAGCAGGTCGGCGCACTCGCGCGTCAGGGCGTCGCTGGGCCCGCGATTCAGGCGCACCGGCAACACCATCGCTCGCAGCAGCCAGGCCAGCGGCCGGGCGGGCAAGTTGGCCAGCACCTGGTCGATGCGCGTTTCGATGCGGGCGCAGCCGTCATCCATGCACCAGTGCACCAGCGGCAGATCGACATGGCGCCGGCCTTCGTCTTCCCAGCGCTTGAGCACGGCGGACAGCAAATAGAGTTCGGCCAGGATGTCGCCCAGCCGCGCCGACAGCATTTCGCGGCGCTTCAACGCGCCGCCCAGCGAACCCATGGCCGCGTCGGCCAGCAGCGCGAAGGCCGAGGCGTAGCGGCCCAGGCGCCGGTAGTGCCGGGCCGTGGGGCCGGTGGCGGGCGCGCGGGCCAGCAAACCACCCGTCCAGGCGCGGCCCCAGGCGCGCAAGGTATTCCTGGCGGCATGCCCCATGTGCTTCCAGAAGACCTCATGAAAAGCCTGGGCGCCGCGGTTTTCGTCGTTGTCGCCCAGCGCCGTGACTTCGCGCATCAGGTAGGGATGCGCACGGATGGCGCCCTGGCCAAAGATAATGAGGCAGCGCGTAAGAATGTTGGCGCCTTCGACGGTAATGGCGATGGGCACGGCGCGGTACAGCGAACCCAGGTAATTCGCAGGCCCGTCGATGACCGCCTTGCCGCCGTGCACGTCCATGGCGTCGTTGACGGACTCGCGCATGCGTTCGGTAGCGTGGTATTTCATGATGGCCGACACCACGGCCGGCTTCTGGCCCTGGTTGAGCGCCGCGCAGGTCAGCCGGCGCGCCGCCTCGACCAGGTAGGCATTGGCGGCCAGGCGGCCGAGCTTTTCCTGGACGCCTTCGAAGCGGCCCACCGGAATGCCGAACTGCTGGCGCACGCGCGCGTACATGCCGGTGACATGGGCGCAATACACCGCCGCCGCAGCCGACAGCGACGGCAGCGAAATGCCGCGCCCGGCGGCCAGCGCGCTCATGAGCATTTGCCAGCCGTGGCCGGCCTTGGCCGGGCCGCCGATCAGGGCGTCGAGCGGCACGAACACGTCTTTGCCTTGATTAGGGCCGTTCTGGAACACCTGCATGGACGGCAGGTGTCGGCGGCCGATGGTGACGCCCGGCGCGTCGGTGGGCACCAGCGCCACCGAGATGCCGATGTCGGCCGGCCCGCCCAGCAGGCCGTCGGGGTCGTGCAGCTTGAACGCCAGCCCCAGCACCGTGGCCACCGGCCCCAGCGTGATATAGCGCTTGTGCCAGTTGAGCCGGATGCCCAGCACTTCCTGGCCATCGACGACCTGGCGGCACACGACGCCGGTGTCGGTCATGGAGGCCGCGTCGGAACCGGCCTCGGGGCTGGTGAGCCCGAAGCAAGGCACTTCGGTGCCGTCGGCCAGGCGCGGCAGCCAGTAGTCGCGTTGCTCGGGCGTGCCGAACTGCAGCAGCAGCTCGCCCGGCCCCAGCGAGTTGGGCACCATGACGGTGACGCCGGCCGTGACCGAGTACGCCGAAATGCGCCGCACCACTTCGGAATGCGCGTAGGGCGAGAAGCCCTGCCCGCCGTACGACTGCGGGATGATCATGCCGAAGAAGCGCTGCTCGCGCATGAAGCGCCAGACGGGCTCGGGCAGGTCGCCATGGGCCCAGGTGATGTCCCATTCGTTGAGCATGGAGCACAGTTGCGCCACCGGGCCGTCCAGGAACTGCTGCTCGGCCTCGGTGAGCGTGGCCGCGGGCACGGCCAGCAGCTTGTTCCAATTGGGATCGCCGGTGAACAGGTCGGCATCCCACCAGACGTCGCCGGCCTCGATGGCCTCGCGCTCGGTGTCGGACAGGCCGGGCATTGCGTCGCGGGCCCAACGGTAGGCGGGATCGGAAATGCGGCGGCGGCGCCAGGCGTTGAAATCCATGTTCAACCTATTATCAAGTGCACGTACCAGGCCAAGTTAACAGAATTGACGAACGGCTGACATCCCCCGCGGGCCAAGTCTGCGACAATGGGCGTCGCCGCTGCCGGCCTTTTCCATGCAGCCCTTGTCTTCCGTCATGCTCAATAAACTCTGGTTGGGTTTCTTCCTGGTTGCAGCCGCCGCGGGCCTGTACCGCTGGCTGGCGGTGGGCGATGCCGATGTGTTCCGGCAGATCGTGGCCAGCCTGTTCGACATGGCGCGCGTCTCGGTCGACGTCATGGTGCTGCTGTTCGGCACGCTAACCCTGTGGTTGGGCTTCCTGCGCATCGCCGAGGCCGCCGGCCTGGTCGAGAAACTGGCCACGCTGCTGGGACCGCTATTCTCCCGCCTGATGCCCGAGGTGCCGCGCGGCCATCCCGCCATCGGCCTCATCACCCTGAACTTCGCCGCCAACGGGCTGGGCCTGGATAACGCCGCCACGCCCATCGGCCTGCGCGCCATGCGCGAGCTGCAAACGCTCAACCCCACGCCGGACACCGCCAGCAACGCGCAGATACTGTTCCTAGTGCTCAATGCCTCGTCGCTGACCTTGCTGCCGGTCACGCTGTTCATGTTCCGGGTCCAGCAGGGCGCGGCCGACCCCACCCTGATCTTCCTGCCCATCCTGCTGGCCACCAGCGCCTCCACCCTGGCAGGCCTGCTGGCCGTGGCGGCCTGCCAGCGCCTGAAGCTGTACGACCCGGTGGCGCTGGCCTGGCTGGGCGGCGCCGCCCTGCTGCTGGGCGGCTTCATGGCCCTGCTGGCGGGCATGTCGGCCACCGCCATCGCCAGCCTGTCATCGCTGCTGGGCAACATCACGCTGTTCGGCGTGCTGCTGGCCTTCCTGCTGGTGGGCGCCTATAAGCGCGTGCCGGTCTACGAGACCTTCATCGCCGGCGCCAAGGAAGGCTTCGACGTCGCCAAGAGTCTGCTGCCCTACCTGGTGGCCATGCTGTGCGCCGTGGGCGTGCTGCGCGCCTCCGGCGCGCTCGACATGGCGCTCGACGGAGTACGCTGGCTGGCCCACGCGGCCGGCTGGGACACGCGTTTCGTCGACGCCTTGCCCACCGCGCTGGTCAAGCCGTTCTCGGGCAGCGCGGCGCGCGCCATGATGCTGGAAACCATGAACCACTTCGGGGTGGACAGCTTCCCGGCGCTGCTGGCCGCGGTCATGCAGGGCAGCACCGAAACCACGTTCTACGTGCTGGCGGTGTACTTCGGCTCGGTGGGCATCCTGCGCGCGCGCCACGCCGTGGGCTGCGCGCTGGCGGCCGACCTGGCCGGCGTGCTGGCGGCCATCGGCGTGTGCTACTGGTTCTTCGGGTGACAGCGCAGGCCGCGGCCGATTATCGGGCGCCCTTGCATGGACGCAGCCGGCGGGAAGGGTTTGTCCCTATGCGGTGGCTATTGTTCGCAACGCCCGCAAGGGTGTAGGATTTTCGCAAATGTGACCTGGTGGTCACATTGATGACTCTCTGCCGGAATATTGAACCGGCATGTCAACGCGGAAACCCGTCATGACCATCGGAATCGCAGCCAGCGGGCCTCGGGCCGGCGCGGCCGTGCACGCAGCGGTATTGGGTGCGGAACTATTGGGCCGCGGTGCCATTGGAGGCTTCGCGGTCTTCGCCATCCTGGACGAGCAGGGCGAATACCGGTATTGCGAAACGCAGCGTGGCGGAGTCGCGGCGCTGGACATCCCGCCTGCATGGCTGCAGGCTCGCATTGCGGCCGTCATCTCCAGCGGCCCCGATCGCCCAGAGCCGCTGGCACAGTTCCTGCCCGGCGCGTCGGGCGTGGGGCTGGTCACCGGACACCGGCTGCCGAACCGCACCGGCCCCGACGGAACGCCCTTGAATCGGGCCGTGTTGGCGCGCATGGCCAACGGCCAGCCGCCCCAGCAAGCCATCGATGAGGTGCTGGCGGCAATGGGGCAAGCCGACGCCGGGTTGATAGCACTGACCGCCGATGGCCGGCTAGGCTGGGGAAACAGCCAGAGAGCCGCCAGGCGGACAGACCTTGGGTTTGCGCACCGCGCCGCCGCGGCAGGCAACCTGGCCATACTGCACAACTCTATCTACGCGGCGGAGCACGAGGCCACGCTGGCTGACATGCTCGCGGAGCTGGCCTGGGCGGAATTGAACGGCGCCCCTGCGCCATGGCGATTCCTCACCCTTGCCGCGCGCGTTCCCTTGCGGCCGGGTCCATGCGACCGGGTGCATATCGACCCGTCGGGCACGATCACCGCGCTGGAATCGGCCGATCCGCATGTGCCGGCGCTGACGCGCCGCGGTACTGTGGTCTACCTGGGAGCCGAGATCTGGCAGGACGGCAGGCACGCGGGGCACGCAATAACCGAGCTCTATGCCGATGTCGCCGATGGCGCGGCCCGGCCGGTCGAAACACTGGCGGGACGCACCTTGTTGATGAGGAGCCACGATGTCGCGGCGTGAACAGACTGAACGCCAGATTCTCGACGCGCTCGAGGCCCAGATCTGCGAAACCGGCATGGCCGGCGTCGGCATCAATGTCATTGCCAAGCGTGCCGGGGTCAGCAAGGAACTGATCTACCGCTACTTCGGCGGCATGTCTGGCTTGATGCTGGCATGGATGAAGGAACAGGATTTCTGGACCGGCCGCTCCGACCTTCTGAAAAGTGACGAGTCCAGCCAGCGCACACCCGCCGACCTGATCCTGTCGATGCTGCGCGCGCAGATCGAAGCGCTTGCCGGCAATGAATCACTGCGTGAAGTACGCCGGTGGGAACTGATCGAGCGCAACGATGTAACCGCCAAGCTGGCCGACCGCCGCGAGCAGGCGGCGCGCCAGTTCATCGACCGCATCGATGGCCTGACCGGCGAAGCCGACGTGCCCGCCATGGTCAGCATCATGCTGGCCGGCGTGCTGTACCTGACGTTGCGCTCAAAGACAGAGAGCCATTTCCTGGGCGTGCCTTTGCGCACGAATGAGGGCTGGGAACGGCTATACGCCGCGCTCGAAACCCTGACCCAGAGCTTGCCCGACGAGCTCAAGCAACGGCCGCTGAGCGAGATGGAGTCGGCTGCGCGGCGCCGCCCCAGAACCAGGAAGGAGAGCTGACCCATGAAGCGAGCTGCTGACCTGCTCATCGACACGCTGAGCGCGCATGGCGTGGATCGCGTGTTCTGCGTGCCGGGTGAAAGCTATCTGAGCATTCTCGACGGCCTTGCCCATCGGACCGACGTCGCGGTGGTGACGACCCGCCACGAGAGCGGCGCGGGCTTCATGGCGCTGGCCGACGCCCGCCTGACAGGCCGTCCTGGCGTGGCGTTCGTCAGCCGCGGGCCGGGAGCCATGAACGCCGCCATCGCCGTGCACTCGTCGCAGCAAGATGCCGTCCCGCTGGTGCTGTTCGTGGGCCAGGTGGAACGGATGCATCGTCACATGGGGGCATTTCAGGAAGTCGATTACGAGCGCATGTTCGGCGCGATGGCCAAGTGGGTGGTGGAAGTCCACGACGCGGCCCGGCTGTGCGATACGGTGGCCACCGCCCTGCACGCCGCCCAAAGCGGCACGCCCGGACCGGTGGTGGTGGCGCTGCCCGAAGACATGCTCGAAGACGGCGTCAGCGGCACGGGCGCGCAGCCGCTGGCGCTGCCGCGCGCGGGCGCCTGCCAGGAGGATCTGCAACGCGTCGCCGGATTGATCGCGGCCGCAAGGCGCCCATTGATCATCGCCGGCGGCCTGCTCAAGCACGCGGCCGGCCGCGAAGCGCTTCAAGCGGTAGCCGAGTCGTTCGGCATACCGGTCGCGGCGGCGGTGCGCCATGCCGACGTGCTGCCCAACGATCATCCGCAGTATGCGGGCCACCTTGCGTATGGCGCGCCCCGCGAATTGACCGACGCGGTGCGCGAGGCGGACCTGGTGCTGGGCGTCGGCACCCGGCTCGGCGACGTGACGACCCAAGGCTACACGTTTCCCGCAGCGCCCCGGCCAGCCCAGAGCGTGGTGCACGTTTGGCCCGACGCGGCCGCCGTAGGACATATACGGCAGCTGGCGCTGGGGCTGGTGGCCGACCCCACCACCTTCCTGGCCGGGCTGCGGCCCCTGGCGCCCGCGCAGCCGAACGCCGACCATCTGTCCTGGAGCGAGCGCCTGCATGAGGTGGCCGTCAATCTGCGCCGCTGGGACGGCCCGCGCGACGCAGAGGACGGAACGATCTTCGCGGCAGTGGCGCAGGCAGCCGACCGGGTGCTCGACGAGGACGCCATCATCACCATCGACGCCGGCAATTTCGGCGGCTGGGTGCAAAGACTGATGCGTTTTGGCGGCGGCCGCACCATGCTGGCGCCGTCGTCGGGCGCGATGGGCTATGGCGTGCCCGCGGCCGTGGCGGCCAGCCTGCGCTGCCCCGACCGGCAGGTGCTCTGCTTTGTCGGCGACGGCGGCTTCCTGATGACGGGCAATGAACTGGCAACGGCCATGCAGTGCCATGCCAGGCCCGTGCTGCTCATTGCCGACAATGCTTCGTACGGCACCATACGCATGCATCAGGAAAAGCATTTCCCGGAACGGGTCAGCGCCACCACGCTGCATAACCCGGATTTCGCGGCCTTGGCGCGCACCTACGGTGCGCTGGGCTACGCGGTAGAAGACAGCAGCCAGATCGAAAGCGCGCTTGGCGAAGCACTAGCGGCGCGGCGCCCGGCCATTGTCTCCGTTCGAACCAGCCTGCAGCACATTTCCGTCGGCGCCACCATCGGGCAGCTGCGGGCTCAGGCGGCTGCCATGGGAAACCAAGCATGCATATCGTCGTAATAGGCGCCGGCATCGTCGGCATGATGAGCGCCTACTTCCTGCGCGAGAGCGGCCACTGCGTGAGCGTAATTGAAGCAGGCTCCTGCCCCGGACAAGTAACCAGCCGGGCCAACGGAGCGCAGCTCAGCTACAGCTTCGTCGCGCCCCTGGCGGACCCCGCAGTGCTTCCCAAGCTGCCAGCCTGGCTTACCGACCGCGACGGCCCGCTGCGGCTGAAGCTGCGCGCCGACCCGGCGTTATGGCGCTGGGGGCTGAGCTTTCTGAGCGCCTGCCGCCAGTCTGCCGCACGGCGCACCACGGCGGAACTGCTGCAGCTGGGCCTCTTGAGCCGTACCTGGATGCACCAGCTCGTAGCAAAAGAATCGCTCGCCTTCGACTTCGCCTCGTCCGGCAAACTGCTCGTGTATCAAGACGCGGACGCTTATCGCGATGCCTTGGCGCAGATGCGCTACCAGCTCTCGCTAGGGTGCGAACAGCAGGCGCTCGATGCGGCGGCGTGTGTTGAACTGGAACCCGCGCTAGCCGATATCGCGGCGCGAGTAGCCGGAGGAATATTCACGCCCACCGAGGACGCCGGCGACTGTTTCAAGCTTTGCGCGGAACTGCAACGCGCGCTGTCTGGCGGCTCCAATCCGGTGCAATTTCACTTTGACACGGAAGTGCGCCGGCTGAACGCCCGGCGTGGGCGCATCGACTCCCTGCAAACGCAAACAGGCGCCTTCGAGGCCGACGGATACGTCATCGCAAACGGCGTGGGCGCGCAGGACCTGGCGCGGCGGGCCGGCTTCAATCCGCTGATCTATCCCCTTAAAGGATACAGCCTCACTTATGCCCTGACCGCGGACAGCCGCGCGCCCGTGACCAGCCTCAGCGACGTACACAACAAGGTCGTGTATGCGCGGCTGGGCGACCAACTGCGCGTGGCCGGCATGATGGATATCGGCGACCGCTCGGCCGACATCGACGCACGGCGCATCGCCAGCTTGAAGCAACAAGTGTCGCGATACCTGCCGCGTCTGAGGCCGGCCGGCGAACCGCGGGCCTGGGCCGGCTTGCGGCCTGCCCGCCCCAATAGCAAGCCGGTGATCGGCGCCACCCCGTATCGAAACTTATGGATCAACGCAGGCCACGGCGCGCTCGGCTTTACGCTGGCCGCCGGCAGCGCAGCGCTCCTGGCTGATTGCATCGCCGGGCGCGAAGCGCCTCTGATGAGCAGTTTCACCTTGCAGTAACGAATTGCCCGTGCGCGCATGGGCGATGAACTTGCATCGATAACTGAACCAAGGGGGTTCGCAACATGAAGACGAAGTCCATTCTGCCAGGCGCCGCGCGCATGCTGTGCGGCGCAGTATTGGCCAGCGCCCTGCTGGCTGCCCAGCCTGCGGGCGCGCAGACGGTGACCGCCGTCATGCAATCCGGGTTGCGTGTCATGGACCCGGTGGTCAGCACCGCTTTCCTTACGCGCGACCACGGCTACATGATCTACGACACGCTGCTGGGCGTGGACGCGAACTTCAAGATCCAGCCGCAAATGGCAAGCTGGCAGGCCTCTGCCGACGAAAAGACCTATACGTTCACGTTGCGCGACGGCCTCAAGTGGCATGACGGAACCCCGGTGAAGGCGGATGACTGCGTGGCCTCGATACGGCGCTGGGCGCAGGTCGACTCCACCGGCCAAGTATTGATGCCCATGGTCGAGCACATCAAGACACTGGACGACCAGCGTTTCGAGGTGCAGCTCAAAGAGCCGACCCCGCTGCTGCTCGAAGGCCTGTCCAAACTCAGCTCCCGGCCGGCTTTCATGATGCCTGAGCGCATCGCGAAAACGCCGGCCTCGACTCCGATATCCGAATACATCGGTTCGGGGCCGTTCAAGTTCGTGGCGTCCGAATTCAAGCCAGGCCTGAAAGTGGTTTACGAGAAGAACGCCGACTATGTTCCTCGGCCGGAACCCGCCAGCTGGACGGCGGGCGGCAAGGTGGTCAATGTCGAGCGGGTCGAGTGGGTAAGCATGCCCGACCAGATGACGGCCTTGAATGCCCTGCAGAACGGCGAGGTGGACTTTATCCAGCAAGTCCCTTTCGACCTGCTGCCGATCGTGCAGAACCGCGACGATATCAAAGTGCAGGTGCTCGACAAGCTGGGCGCATGGACCTATTTCCGCTTCAATCACCTGTATCCCCCGTTTGACAACAAACTGGTGCGCCAGGCTGCCATGGCCGCGGTGGCGCAAGAGGATGTGCTCAAGGCGCTGGTGGGCAACCCCGAGTACTACCAGACGTGCGCCGCCGTCATGGGGTGCGGCAATCCCAACGGCAACACCTACGGCGAGGACTGGGTGGTGCCCGCCAACCTGGACAAGGCGCGCGCCCTGCTCAAGGAAGCCAACTATGATGGAACGCCGGTGGTCATCCTGCAGCCCACCGACATCGCGATGCTGTCGGCGCAACCCATCGTGGTGGGCGCCGCGCTGCGCAAGGCGGGGTTCAAGGTCGACATGAAGACCATGGATTGGCAAACCGTCGTCACGCAGCAGAGCAACCAGAAGCCGCCCGCGGAAGGCGGCTGGAATATCTTCTCGACGTACAGCATCCTGGCAACCAGCGGCGATCCTTTTGGCAATACCACGCTCGCGGCTGCCGGGCGCAAGTCATGGGCCGGATGGCCCGATGTGCCCGAAATCGAGGCCTTGCGCCTGAAGTATGCGCGCAGCAGCGACCCGGCGGAACGCAAAGACATCGCGGCGCAGATTCAAAAGCTTGCCATCGACGAGGGTGTCGTGGCGCCGCTCGGCCAGTTCCGCATCCCGGCAGCCTACAGCGCCCGGCTGAGCGGACTCATGGAATCGCCTGTCACGGTGTTCTGGAACGTGAAAAAGTCGACTGAGTGAGGTTACCCATGTTTGCCTATATCGCACGCCGGGTAGCAGCCACCGTGCCAGTCATGGTCATGGTGGCGCTGGTCGTGTTCGCCATGTTGCGCCTGACCCCTGGCGACCCGGCCGCCATCCTGGCTGGCGACGACGCAACGGAAGCGCAACTTGAGCAGATCCGGAGAAGCATGGGGCTGGACCAACCCATCCTGACTCAGTTCGGAGTATGGATGGGACAGTTGGCGCGGGGCGATCTGGGCGTTTCCCTCTTGTCGGGCAAGCCCGTGCTGGACCTGATAAGCAATCGGGTGGGGCCGACCGTGGCGTTGGCGCTGGCCACGATCGCCGTCACGGTGATCGTGGCGGTGCCGATGGGAATCATCGCCGCGCGCAATCGCGGCAAGATGCTCGACCGCGCCGTGATGACGCTCTCGGTGTTTGGTTTCTCGGTGCCGACTTTCGTCATCGGCTACCTGCTCATTTATCTGCTGGCGCTGAAACTCGGATGGTTCCCCGTGCAGGGATACAAGCCGATGGCAAACGGCTTATGGCCGTTTGCCCAACGCCTGGTTCTGCCGACGTTGGCGCTCAGCGGCATCTACATCGCGCTGGTCGCCCGCATCACGCGCAGCAGCATCATTGAAGTGATGGGCGAGGATTTCATCCGCACGGCGCGCGCCAAGGGCGCCCGGGAGCGCTCTATCCTCCTGCGCCACGCTTTGCGCAACTCGGCCGTGCCCATCGTCACTATCATCGGGATTGGCGTAGCCTCCCTGATCACCGGCGTAGTGGTGACTGAATCGGTCTTCAATCTTCCCGGCCTGGGCCGGCTGGTCGTGGAGGCGGTGCTGGCCAGGGACTATCCGGTCATCCAGGGGATGATCCTGCTGTTCTCGCTCACCTACATCCTGATCAACCTGGCGGTGGATGTGCTGTACACCGTGTTCGATCCCCGAATCCGATACTGAGGCAATCATGAACATCGACCCCGCCCGTCCCGGACTGCAGGCCGGTGATCCGACCGCACTGCCCCTGCCCGCGGCGAATGCCCTCGTGGTTCAACTGCGCCAGGCGCTCAAGAGCCCTCCGGTGTTTGCGGCGTTCCTGATTTTCGGCGCAGTGGTCGCGCTTGCGATCTTTGCCCCACTGCTCGGCACCAGCGACCCCGTCGCCATCGACCCGGCGCGGCGCCTGGCCGGCCTGACAGCCGAACACTGGCTGGGCACCGACGCCTACGGCCGCGACACTTATTCGCGCGTGCTCTACGGCGCCCGAGTGTCCCTGATCGTGGGCCTGGGCGCCATGGTGGCCAGTATTGTGTTGGGCTTGGTTATCGGGGTGATCGCCGGCTACTTCCGTACAGCCGACTCGATCATCATGCGGGTAATGGACGGGATCATGGCCATTCCCTCCATCCTGCTGGCGATTGCACTGGTTTCATTGACGGGCGGATCCCTCGTCACGGTTCTGGTGGCCATCACCGTTCCCGAGATTCCCCGCGTCGTGCGCCTGGTGCGCGGCGTGATCCTGAACGTCAGGTCCGAACCCTATGTCGAGGCCGCCGTGTCGCTGGGCTCGCCGCTGCACCGCCTGTTGCTGCGCCACATGGTGCCCAATACGGTCGCGCCGCTCATCGTGCAGGGAACCTTTATCTTCGCGTCAGCCATACTCACCGAAGCCACGCTGAGCTTCCTGGGCGCCGGCCTGCCGACAGAGATCCCGTCCTGGGGGAACATGATGGCCGATGGCCGCATGTACTTCCAGCTACAGCCCGGGCTGGTTCTGTATCCCGGCATCGTGCTCGCCCTGACGCTGCTCAGCGTCAATGTGCTGGGCGACGTGCTACGCGACGTGCTCGATCCCAAAATGGCGAGGAAATCATGAGCGAAACATCCGTACAGCCGGTCCTGCATATCGAAGACCTGTCGGTGGGCATTGCCGATGACCCCGCCCGCACGGTGGTGCGCGGCGTAGGCTTCGATGTTCGTCCCGGAGAAACGGTGTGCGTGGTGGGCGAATCCGGCTCGGGGAAATCGGTCACGGCGTTTTCCGTAATGGGCCTCTTGCCGCCCGACAGCCTGCGCGCCACGCGGGGCCGCATCCTGCTCGACGGCGAAGACGTTCTGCAGGCCAGCCCCGAACGTCTGCGCCAGCTGCGCGCCACCCGAATGGCGATGATATTCCAGGAACCCATGACCGCGCTGAATCCCGTCGAGACAGTAGGCAGGCAGATCGACGAAGTGCTGTGCATTCACCGTGACTACGACCGGCGCGAACGCCGGCGCCGGGTACTGGAAATGCTGGCCGCGGTACACCTGCCGGAGCCTGAACGCATTTTTGACAGTTACCCGCACCAGCTGTCGGGCGGGCAGCGCCAGCGCGTCGTGATCTGCATTGCGCTGATCCTGGAGCCACGGTTGCTGATCGCGGACGAGCCCACCACGGCCCTGGACGTGACGACTCAAAAGCAGATACTCACGTTGATCCGCGAGCTGCAGCGCAAGCACAACACCGCCGTGCTCTTCATCACGCACGATTTTGGTGTAGTCGCGGAAATCGCGGACCGCGTCGTCGTCATGAACCGCGGACAGGTGGTAGAGGTAGGCGCCTGCCGGCAGATTCTGGCGGCGCCGGCGCGAGACTATACCCGTACGCTGGTGTCTTCCGTGCCCAGCCTGGTGCCCGCTCCGCGCCAGCCGAACCAGGACGAAATAGTGCTCGACGTCAGAAACCTGAACAAGGTCTATGCCGAACGAGGACTGTTTCGCCGATCCCGTGTGGTGAAGGCGGCGGTAGACATCGACCTGACCTTGCGCAAGGGAGAGATCCTGGGCATTGTCGGCGAATCCGGGTCGGGCAAATCCACGGTCGCGCGCTGCATCGTTCGCCTCCAGGATCCTACTTCGGGAAGCATACGCATCCATGGCAATGAAATCGGCCGCACGGGCGGGCGCGAGTTGCGTCCCCTGCGCCAGCGCGTCCAGATCGTTTTTCAAGATCCCTACCGGTCCCTGAATCCGCGCGTCAAGGTCGGCGAATCAATCATCGAGGGGCTGATCAATTACGGTACGCCGCGCACGCAGGCGCTCGAACGCGCGCGCAAGCTGATGGATCTGGTCGGCCTGGACGCAACGGTACTGCAACGCTATCCCCACCAGTTCTCCGGAGGCCAGCGGCAGCGCATCTGCATCGCCAGGGCCCTGGCCCTGGAACCCGATATTCTCGTGGCCGACGAAGCCGTATCCGCCCTGGACGTGTCTGTCCAGGCACAAGTGCTTGCGCTGCTGGATGAAATCCGAGTGCGCACAGGCATCGCCGTGCTGTTCATTACCCACGATCTGCGCGTCGCCGCGCAAGTCTGCGACTCCATCATGGTCATGCAACATGGACGCATGGTCGAGCGGGGTTCTGCGGCGCAGGTATTGACCACGCCGAAAGACTCCTACACGCGGGCATTGATCCACGCCGCCCCCGGCCGCGACTGGGATTTCCGCCATTTCCGCCCCATGCCGGCTGCCGCCATCCAGGCGACCGCCGGAACCTGATCCCGAGAACGGAGCTACCCGATATGCAAGCCACTTATGATGTTGTGATCCGCCATGCCGAGATCGTCGATGGCACAGGGGCGGCGCGTTTCGAAGGCGACATAGGCATCGATGGAGACCGTATTGCCCGTATTGGCGACCTGAGCCATGCGCGTGGCCGCCAGGAGATAGACGCGGTCGGCCTGGTAGCCGCCCCAGGGTTCATCGATGCGCACACCCATGACGACAGGGTGATGCTGTCGGCCGGCGATATGACCCCCAAGGTCAGCCAGGGAGTGACCACCGTGATCGGGGGAAACTGCGGCATTTCGCTCGCGCCCATGCCGCAGCCCGCGCCCGCCACGATCACGCCGCCGCTGGACCTGCTGGACGCGTCAGGTCAATGGTACCGGTACGCCCGCTTTGGTGATTATCTCGATTCGCTGCGCACCCAGCCCGCGGCCACCAACTGCGCGATGCTGGTAGGTCACTCGACACTGCGAGTCATCACCATGAGCGATCTGGGGCGCCCCGCCAACGAAGCGGAGATCGCCGCCATGCGGGGCCATGTCGCCGAAGCGATGGAGTCCGGCGCGATCGGCGTCTCGACGGGCCTGGCCTATGCCCCGGCCATGGCCGCGTCCACGGAAGAGGTCATTGAAATCTGTCGCCCGCTTGCCCACCACCACGGGTTGTATTGCACGCACATGCGCGACGAAGGCGACGATATTATGGAATCCCTGAACGAGACCTTCCGCATAGGCCGCGAGCTTGGCGTGCCCGTCGTCATTTCCCACCACAAAGTCACCGGCGTGAACAACTTCGGTCGTTCGCAGGAGACGCTTGAACGCATCCGCCACGCGATGGCGCGCCAGCCGGTGTGCCTCGATTGCTATCCGTATCCCGCTTCGTCAACCATTCTGACCCATTCACATGCAGTGGGTTCGTCGCGCACCATCGTGACCTGGTCGCGCGCCCTGCCCCAATACGCCGGCCGCGACCTTGCCGATATCGCGCAAGAAATGGGTTGCTCGCTGGAAGATGCCGTGCAGCGGCTGCTTCCCGCCGGGGCCATCTACTTTCGCATGGACGATGCGGACGTAGAGCGCATACTGCAATTCGACGAAACCATGATCGGGTCGGATGGACTGCCTCATGATGAGCAGCCTCACCCACGGCTTTGGGGAACCTTTCCGCGCATTCTTGGCCACTATTGCCGCGACCTGGGGCTGTTCCCGCTGGAAAAGGCCATACACAAGATGACGGGCCTGACCGCTGAGCGCTTTGGCCTGGCCGATCGAGGCGTGGTGCGCGAGGGCGCCTACGCCGATCTGGCAATATTCGATGCGGGCACTGTCGCTGACCGAGCGACCTTCGCCAAACCTGTCGCGCCCTCGGACGGCATCCACACCGTGCTGGTCAACGGCGAGGTCGTGTGGCGCGATGGGCGATCGGCCGGCGCACGGCCCGGCCGGGTGCTGCGCCGCGCAGTTCCGACATAGGGCGACTACCCCACCCGCCGGCCCCTGCGCCGGCGATTCACTCCACCATCAGTATCTTCATGCCGTTGGTGCCGCCGCTGTCGCGGTAGAAATCGCCCTTGGTCAGGATGACCCAGTCGCCCGGCTGCACGCGGCCGCGTTTTTTCAGTTCGTCGATGGCGGCGTTGCTGAGATCGGCCGGGTCGTAGGCCGACGGGTCGAATGGCACGGTGTAAACGCCGCGGAACATGGCCACCCGATGCTGGGTCTGGCTGTGCGGGCTGTAGCAGTAGATGGGCACGCCCGAACGGATGCGCGACATGATCAGCGGCGTGTGCCCGCTTTCAGTAAGGGCGATGATGGCCTTCACGCCCGGGAAATGGTTGGCCGCGTACATGGCCGCCAGGGCGATGGTTTCGTCGCAGCGCGAAAACGTTTCGCCCAGCCGATGGTGCGAATGCGTGGTGGTGGGGTGTTTTTCAGCGCCCAGGCACACGCGCGCCATGGCCTGCACCGCCTCGGCCGGGTACTGCCCCGACGCGCTTTCGGCCGACAGCATCACCGCATCGGTGTAGTCGAGCACCGCGTTGGCCACGTCCGAGACTTCGGCGCGGGTGGGCAGCGGGCTGGAGATCATCGACTCCATCATCTGGGTGGCGGTGATCACCACTTTGTTCAACGTGCGCGCATGCTGGATGATGCGCTTCTGGATACCCACCAGTTCGGCGTCGCCCACTTCGACGCCCAGGTCGCCGCGCGCGACCATGACGCCGTCGCTGGCGCGGATCAGCGAATCGAGCGCCTCGTCGTCGACCACGGCCTCGGCGCGCTCGATCTTGGCGATGATCCAGGCCTCGCTGCCGGCGGCGCGCACCAGTTGGCGGGCCTCGTCGATGTCGCGGCCGTAGCGCGGAAACGAGACCGCCACGTAGTCGAGATTGAGTTCGGCCGCCACCAGGATGTCGGCGCGGTCTTTGTCGGTAAGGCTGGGTGCCGAGAGGCCGCCGCCGCGCCGGTTGATGCCCTTGTTGTTCGACAGCGGGCCGCCCACCGTGACCGTGGTGTGCACGGCATCGCCGGCGATGCGCTCGACCAGCAGCACGACCCGGCCGTCGTCGAGCAGCAGCTCGTCGCCCGGCTTGCAGTCTTGCACCAGCTCGGGGTAGTCGATGCCGACGATGGTGGCGTCGCCCGCGTCCTTGGGATGGCTGTTCGACAGGACGAAAGGCTGCCCGGCATGCAGCGTGACCTGCTTGTCGGCAAAGCGCGCGATGCGGATCTTGGGGCCTTGCAGGTCGCCCATCAGCGCCACGAAACGGCCTTGCTTGGCGGCAATTTCGCGCACCAGGCGCGCGCGCTCGCGGTGATCGTCGGCGGTGCCATGCGAGAAATTCAGGCGAGCCACGTCGACCCCGGCGCGAACCAGCGCTTCCAGCTGCGCGGGCGTGGAGGTGGACGGCCCGAGCGTGGCGACGATTTTGGTGCGGCGCAGTACGGACATGGGGATAAGCCTCTCGCAGAAAGACGAAAGCGCTATGGTACGACGCGCGCCCCGGCCGCGGGTATTATGCGCATACCCGATCCCATTACGTTGCGCGCCTGCCACCGACCACCGTGAAAATCGTCATCGCCCCCGACTCTTTCAAAGAAAGCCTCTCTGCCCCCGATGCCGCGGCGGCCATCGAGCGCGGCGTCAAGCAGGCCTTTCCCGGCGCGCGCACCCTGTGCGTGCCCATGGCCGACGGCGGCGAAGGCACGGTGGCGGCGGTGCTCGCCGCCACTGGCGGCCAATGGCGCACCACCTCCGTCAGCGGCGCGCTGGGCGAACCTTTGCAGGCGGCGTGGGGCTGGCTGGACGACAGCACCGCCGTCATCGAAATGGCGGCCGCGGCCGGGCTGGAACAAACGCCCCCCGAGCGGCGCGACCCGCTGCGCGCCAGTAGCGGCGGCGTGGGCGAATTGCTGCGCGCGGCGCTGGACGCCGGCGCGCGCCGCATCATCCTGGGGCTGGGCGGTTCGGCCACCAACGATGGCGGCGCCGGCATGCTGGCGGCCCTGGGCGTGCGCTTCCTGGACGTCAATGGCCTGGACCTGCCGCCCGGCGGCGCCGCCCTGCAGCAGCTCGAGCGCATCGATGTACAAGGCCTGGACCCGCGCCTGGCCGGCGTGCAGATCGACATCGCCTCCGACGTCGACAACCCGCTGTGCGGCCCGCAGGGCGCATCGCACACGTTCGGGCCGCAGAAAGGCGCGTCGCCCGAACAAGTCACCCTGCTCGACCGCAGCCTGGCCCGGCTGGCCGATATCTGCGCGCGCGGCCTGGGACGCGACATGCGCGATGCGCCCGGCGCCGGCGCGGCCGGCGGGCTGGGCTATGCCGCGCACGCTTTCCTGAACGCGCGCTTTCGCCCCGGCGTGGAGCTGGTAGCCGAACTGGGCAAACTGGCCCAGGCCATGGAAGGCGCGGCGCTGGCCTTCACCGGCGAGGGCCGCATGGACGCGCAAACCCTGCGCGGCAAGACCCCGGCCGGGGTTGCGCGCATCGCGCGGCGGGCGGGCGTACCGGTCGTGGCGTTGGCGGGCTCATTGGGCGAAGGCTATCAAGACCTGCACGCCGGCGGCATCACCGCGGCGTTCAGCCTGACCCCGGGGCCTGTCAGCCTGCAGCAGGCCTGCGAGAACGCGGGCCAGTACCTATGCGACCGCGCCCGCGACGTCATGCAGCTTTGGCTGGCCGCCGAAAAACGCATGCTGTAGGCATCGGGAAAACCGCTATCAGGCCGGCACCACGCCGGCCTGCAGCAGCGCATCGGTCAGGCGAATGAATTTCTCGACGGAGATTTCTTCGGCGCGCGCCGTCGGCGCGATATCCAGCGCATCCCAGGGCACCAGCGCGGCCCAGTCGCCCAATCCGCGGCGCAGCATCTTGCGGCGTTGGGCGAAGGCGCGCGCCACCACGGCCTGCAGGGCAGCGTCGCTGGCCGGACGCAGGCGGTCGGCCGGCAGCGGCACCATGCGCACCACCGCCGAAACCACGCGCGGCGGCGGGTCGAAGGCCTCGGGCGGCACGTCGAAGAGCTTGTCCATGCGGTAGCGCGATTGCAGCATCACCGACAAGCGGCCGTAGTCGGCGCTGCCCGGCGCCGCGACCATGCGGTCGATGACTTCGCGCTGCAGCATGAAATGCTGGTCGCGCACCGTATCGGCTGCCGCCATCAGGTGGAACAGCAGCGGGCTGGAAATGTTGTACGGCAGGTTGCCCACCACCCGCAGGCGCTCGCCCAGGCTGGCGAAATCGACGGTCAGGGCGTCGGCTTCGATCACGGTGAGCCGGTCGGGCGCATGCGCGTTGCGCAGGCGCGCCGCCAGGTCGCGGTCGATCTCGACCACCGTGAGGTGGTCCAGGCCGCGCAGCAGGGGCTGCGTCAGCGCCGACAGGCCCGGGCCGATCTCGACCACGCGGTCGCCGCGGGCGGGCGCGATGGCGCGCACGATGGCCTCGACCACGCTGTCGTCGGTCAGGAAGTGTTGCCCGAAGCGCTTGCGCGCCTGATGCCTGCTCATGATGGCTCGCGCCGTGGTCAGCGGTTGTTCTGCTCGATGCGCTCTTGCTTCTCGAGGCGGTTGTCGATGTAGGCCTCGTTGCGCAGCTGCGCCAGCCAGTCTTCGAAGGCCGGTTCGGCGCGGCGCTCGAACAGGATCTGGCGCGCCTGCATGCGCTGCAGTTCGTCGCTGACGTCGTGCTCGCGCCGCTCTTCGACCTGGATGAGGTGCCATCCGAAGGGCGACAGCACCGGCTGGCTGACGCCTCCGACCGGCAGCGCGTTCATGGCCTGCTCGAAGGAAGGCACCATCTCGCCGGGGTTGACCCAGCCCAGGTCGCCGCCCTGCGGCGCGTTGGCGTCCTGCGAATACTGGCGCGCCATGTCGGCGAACGAGGCGCCGCCATTGACGATGCGCTGGCGGATCTGTTCGAGCCGCTGGCGTGCCTGGTCGTCGCTCATGACGGCCGAGGTCTTGATCAGGATGTGGCGGGCGTGCGTCTGCGTGACCTGCACCGGCCCCTGGTGGGCCGGCATGCCGGCGCCGGGCTGCGGCGCTACGGGCGGCTGGGGCGCCGCGGCCTGGGCCGGCGCGGGGCGGTTGCCGCCGGCGCGGTCCAGCACCTTCAGGATGTGAAAGCCGTTGCCGCTTTGGATCAGGCCGCTGACCTGGCCAGGCTGCAGCGAGGCAATGGCCTTGATGAACAGGTCGGGCCAGCCATCGAGCGGGCGGGCGCCCATGACGCCGCCCTGCAAGGCCTCGGGCCCGTCGGACGACGAGGCCGCCAGGTTGGCGAAATCGCCGCCCTGCTGCAATTGCGCCAGCAGGTGCTCGGCCTTCTTGCGCAGGCGCGCCACCTCGCTGGAGCTGGCGCCCTCGGGCACGCGCACCAGGATCTGCGCCAGCGCCACTTGCTCAGGGCCTGACTGCGTGGGCTGCGGCGCGCGCTGGCCGGCTGGCTGACCGCTGAAGCCCGTGCCGGCGGCGGGATTGTGCGCGCGGTCTTTCAGGAAAGCGTCGACTTCGGCGTCGGTGATGATGATGTTCGAATCGACCGCCCGCTGGCGCAAGCGGTTCATGCGGATGTCGTTGCCCAGCGACTGGCGGTACTGGGCCCAGGTGACGCCGGATTTTTCAATCTCTGCGCGCATCTGCGCCACCGGGATGCGGTTGCGGCCGGCGATGGCCTCGATGGCCTGGTCGATCTGCGCATCGTTGACGCGGATGCCGAGGCGGTCGGCTTCCTGCTTCTGCAGGCGCTCCATGATCAGGCTTTGCAGCACCTGGCGGCGCAGGATGTCCGGCGGCGGCACCTGGATGCCGCGATGCTTCAGGTCTTCGGTGGCGCGCGCCGCGCCGCTTTCGACTTCGCGCAAGGTAATGACGTCTTTGTTGACCACCGCCGCGATGCCGTCGACGAATTGCTCGCCCTGCGGCGCGGGCTGGGGCGCCGTGGCCGGGGTCGAGGCAGGCTTGGCGGCGCGGCTGCCGGCCGGCTGCTGGGCCTGCGCGGCGGACGCGCCCGCGCACAGGGCCAGGATCAGCAGATTACCGGGCAGCCGGCGCAGGAAGTGCAAGCTACGCATCATTCATACCTTTCAAATGTCGTGCCCTGAGGCGTCGGAGGCGTTACGGACTGGTAGCCCGGTATGCTCTTGTTCAGCAGGCTCATGGGATCGGTGCCCAGCGAACCCAGTCCGGTCAGCTCGAGCTGGAAGAACACCGCCGTGTTGGCATCGGTGGCCGACACGGCATAGCGCTGGAATACGACGCGGCCGGTCCAGCAGCAATCGCCCTTGTACTCGAGGCCGGCGATGGCCTGCGTGACACGGGGCGACTCTTCGGCCGCGGTGGCGGTGGCGCGCTCGGTGCGCAGGGAATAGTCGATGCGGCCCACGCCATACCAGCGTTCGCTGAACGGCCATTGGAACGCCAGGCTGATCTGGTCTTGCCCGCGCGGCTGGTAGGCCACGCCCGGCAGCGGATCGCGCTGGTAGCGGTACGACAGCGCCACCGAAGTCAGGCGCTGCGGCCGCCAGCGCGCGCTGATCAGCCCGCGCGACCAGTTGTTGCGGTAGGGGTCGTACTGCGCGGCCACTTCGGTGCTGAGGGTGTCGGTCAGGGCAGCGCTGGCGGCCACCAGGAAGTCGGAGCGCACGTTGTCGCGTGGCGTTTCGCCCGGCAGTGTGACGCGCTGGTCTTCGAAATACAGGCGCTGCGCCGCGGACAGCGACAGGCGCTCGAAGCCGGTGTCGGCATCCAGCCAGCGCGTCGTCAGCGCGGCCGTCAGTTGGTTGGCGTTGGCGATGCGGTCCCAGCCGCCGGTGTAGATGTTTTCCTGGAAGGCCTGATCGAAACTGAAGTTGGCCAGCGTGGTGTCGTAGACCGGAATCTCGGACTGGTCGCGATACGGCACGCGCAGATAGTACAGGCGCGGTTCGAGGGTCTGGATGGAATCGTTGCCAAATAGCGTGGTGTCGCGCTCGAACACCATGCCGGCGTCTACCGAGAAGATCGGCAGGGTGCGCGAGATGGAGCGCGGATTGTCGGACAGCCGGTACCAGTCGGTTTGGTACTGGGTGTAGTTCAGGCCGATTTTTGGCGTCAGGAACCAGCCCGGGCGCACGATGGGATAGGCCGCCGTGGCATAGGTCTGGAAGCGGTCGCCGTTGGGACCCAGGCGCACGCCTTCGAGCAACGGCCGCTTGAAGCGCACCGCGGTGTTGGTCCATTCGAGGTCGAGGCCGCCCACGTCGTAGCGCGCGCCCTTCAGGTAGAGCTCGGGCACCTTGTCGTAGGGCGGCGCCAGCGGGGCGTCCGGATCTTGCAGGGTCTGGTACTTGTAGACCTGCGCATACGATTGCCAGTAGCGGCTGGACCAGCCCACCCGGCCGCGTTGCGGCAGGTACGTGGTGGACGCCTCGTTCAGCCCCAGCGTGGAAAAATCGCGGAAATAATCGTCGTCGGAAACCTTGGCGAAATCCCAGTCGGTGTAGAACCCGCCGCCCAGCAACTGCTGGTGGCGCGACCGGAACATCCAGCGGTGGTCGCCGGTTTCGCGGTCGCTGGACAAGTACGTGCCCACCAGGCTGCCGTTGTACGAACGGCCCAGGTAGCGGAACTCGCCGCCCAGCTGCGGACCGCGTTTGCTCAGGAAGCGCGGCTGCAAGGTCAGGTCGTAGTTGGGCGCCAGGTTGAAGTAGTACGGCAGGGACAGGTCGATGCCGCTTTTGCTGGTAAACCCATAGGTGGGCACCAGGAAGCCCGATTTACGCTCTTTCTTGACCGGAAAGGTCAGGTACGGCGACGCCAGCAGCGGCACGTCTTTGAAGTACAGCACGCCGTTGCGCGCCACGCCCTCGTTTTCGTCGAAATCGAGGTCGACGCTGTCGGCCTTGATGTACCACGACGGCTTGGGACACGGGCAGCCGCTGTATTGCACGGTGGTCAGCCGCATTTGCGAGCGGCTGAAGATCTGGGCCCGTTCGGCGCGTGCAAAGCCGCCGCTGGCGCCGATCCAGAAATCGGGAGACTCGATTTCGCCGCTGTCGGTGTCAATGTTGAATTGCGCCGACGGGCCGGTGACCAGCGTGCCGTCGCGCATCAGGCGCGCGTTGCCCTGGATGTCGACCGCGCCCGTGTCGCTGGCGTAGTCGATGTGGTCGCCCTTGACCACGCCGTCGATGCGGCGCACCTGGGCGCTGCCGGTGAGCGTGACATTGGAATCGGGATCGCCCTTCAGGTGATCGGACTCGGTGAAGACGGGAATCTGGTCATCTTCGAGCCGGTGCATGCGCAAGCCGGGCGACGTGCGCAGCCGGGCCGATTCGCGCAGCCCCGCCGCAGCGTTGTCGGCGGGCGGAACGGTTCCCTGGCTGCCTTGGGCATGGACGGCCCCGGCCAAGCTGACAGCAGAGAGGATCAACCACCGGACCATACGCACCGTGAACGCAAACCTTATCAACAGAAACACCCGCCCCGGCGCGGACGCGCATGGCGGCGGTGGCGGCCCGGGCAGGCCGCGCGGAAAGCCGCGTGCCAACGGGAACGACCCGGTATTATAGAGAAGCCGCGCGCCATCGCCGCCATCGGCCGCGCGCGCGCTTCGCAACCAAACCCTACCGCACTCCGAGACGGCCCTCTTGAGCACCCACCCCGACCCGCGCCTGGACCAGGTACATGCCTGGCTGGGCACCCTGCCCGCCAGCCTCGAACTGGCGCCCGAAACCCTGCGGCCCGCGTCCAGCGACGCCAGCTTCCGCCGCTATTTCCGCCTGAACGCCGGGGCCCGCACCCTGATCGTCATGGACGCCCCGCCGCCCCATGAAGACGTCGGCCCGTTCCTGCATGTGGGCGGCCTGCTGGCGCAGGCCGGCCTGAACGTGCCCCAGGTGCTGGCGCAGGACCCGGCCCAGGGCCTGCTGCTGCTGTCCGACCTGGGGCGCGACACCTACTACCAGCGTATTCAGGCCGGCCTGCCCGACGCGCAGCTGCAGTCGCTGTACCGCGATGCGCTGGCGGCCCTGGTGCGCATGCAGCAGGCCCGCACCGACGGCCTGCCCGCCTACGACCAGGCGCGCCTGGCCGCGGAACTCGAACTGTTCCCCGAGTGGTATGTGGCGCGCCACCATGGTGTGCAGCTCGACGACCAGACCGCCGCAGCGCTGCAGCAAGTTTTCAGCCTGTTGTCGGCGGCCAACGGCGCGCAGCCCCCGGTGCTGGTGCACCGCGACTTCCATTCGCCCAACCTGATGGTGTGCGACGACCCCGCCTTTGGCCCCAACCCCGGCATTCTCGACTTCCAGGACGCGCTGGCCGGCCCGGTCACGTACGACCTGGCTTCGCTGGTCACCGATGCGCGCACCACCTGGGAAGAGCCCCAGCAGCTCGACTGGGCCGCGCGCTACTGGGAAATGGCGCGCGCCGCCGGCCTGCCGGTCGACAGCGATTTCGCGGCCTTCCACCAGGCCTACGAATGGATGAGCCTGCAGCGCAACCTGCGCATCCTGGGCGTGTTTGCGCGCCTGCATCACCGCGACAACAAGCCCGCGTACCTGGCGCACATGCCGCGCGTCAACGGCTACGTGCGGCAAGTGGCGCAGCGCTACGGCGTGTTCAAGCCCCTGCTGCGCCTGCTCGACAAGCTCGACAACCGCGAAGTGCGGGCCGGGTACACCTTCTGATGCGCGCCATGATCCTGGCCGCCGGGCGCGGGGAGCGCATGCGGCCCCTGACCGACCATACCCCCAAGCCGCTGCTGCCGGCCGGCGGCAAGCCCCTGATCGTGTGGCATATCGAGCGCCTGGCCGCGGCCGGCATCCGCGACATCGTCATCAACCACGCCTGGCTGGGCGAGCAACTGCCCGCGGCGCTGGGCGACGGCAGCCGCTACGGCGTGCGCATCGCCTATTCGGCCGAGTCCATCGCGCTCGAAACCGCCGGCGGCATTGCCCAGGCCCTGCCGCTGCTGGGTCCGCAACCGTTCCTGGCCATCAACGGCGACATCTGGTGCGACTGGGACCCGGCCCGGGCGGCCGGCCTGGCGCGCAACCTGGATGCCGCCCGCGCCGATGCCTGGCTGCTGCTGGTGGACAACCCCGAACACCATCCGCAAGGCGACTTCACCTTGGCTGGCGATGGCCAGGTCGGCACCGGCACGGCCGGCCGCCTGACCTTCGCCGGCATCGGCGTGTACCGGCCGGCCCTGTTCGACGGCCTGGCGCCCGGCACGCCGGCCCCCCTGGCGCCTTTGCTGCGCGAGGCCATGGGGCGGAGCGCGGTGCTCGGCGCGCATCACGCCGGCGCCTGGACCGACGTAGGCACGCCGCAGCGCCTGGCCGCGCTGGATGCCCGCCTGGCCGCCGCGCGGCCCGGTTGAAAAAGGTGTTTCCAAGCCGTACGTACGCAACGAGAGTTATCTGGCGTAACCTGTCGATGCTGTCACACGGTATCCTCTAGGGTTTTGGCCGGTTGCTTACCGGCAGACACATATCAACACAGGGTTCTCGCATGGGGATGTTCGGACGCTCGCAACGGGCCGTTTTCAAGCCTTCGGTCTACCAACCTGGCAAACGCACGCGGCGCATGCCGCGCTGGCTGGTGCTGCTGCTGGTGGGCATCGGCCTGGGCGCCGGCGGCGTGCTGTTCCTGCAGGCCAACTACGGCCCGCCGCGCCTGACGGCCGAACAGTCGGAGCAATTGCAGTCCGAACTCAACACCGCCAACCTCGACCGCCAGCGCTTGCGCACCCAACTGGCCGAAGCCGTGGCGCAGCGCGACGCCAACCAGGCCACCCGCGACCAGGCGTCGGCCGATCTGGAGCAGGCGCGCGCCCGCATCCAGGCGCTGAACCAGGAATTCAAAATCTTCCAGGACGCCATTCCGCCCGACCCGCGCGGCACCGACATCGGCGTGCGCTCGGGCTCGTTCAGCCGCGATCCCGGCAAACTCAACTACCAGGTGCTGCTGATGCGCGAAAGCAGCGACGGCCCGGCGTTCAAGGGCACGCTCAATCTGGCGGTAACGGGCGTCTACCGCAATGGCCGTTCGGGCACCATCGAGCTCGACCCCATCGACGTCAGCCTGGGCCGCTATCAGGTCGCGCAGGGCGCGGCCGACGTGCCTGAAAACTTCACGCCGCGATCGGTACGCATCCAGGTGCTCGATCCGTCCGGGCGCCAGCAGGCCATGCGCATTTACTACGTGCGCAACTGAAGCCCGCCTTCTCTGCCCCCTAACCGGCCGCGCCCATGGACGCGGCCGTTTCGTTCATGAACCGCGCCATCCGCGCGTCGAGCTCGGTGACGCCGCCGGCCGAATGCGTGGCCAGCACCACATCGACGCGGTTGTACACATTGAACCATTCGGGATGGTGGTCGAGCTTTTCGGCCTGCATGGCCACCCGCGCCATGAAGCCGAAAGCGGCATTGAAGTCCTTGAACTGGAATGTCTTCTGGATGGCATCGCGCCCGGCGTGCGCCTGCCAGCCGGGCAGGCCCGGCAGCACGGCCTGCGCGCCCAGGCGCGGCGGCGATGGCTCGCTCATGGTGGGTTTCTCCTGAAAAAAGCGGCCGCGCGCCCCTGCGCCCGGCCGCCGTGCCACGTTGTGCGTCTACTGCTTGACCGCGTACAGATAGACTTCCACGCGCCGGTTGGCGGCGCGCCCTTCGGCGGTGGCGTTGTCGCCGATGGGGTCGCGCGCCGCGCGGCCCTCGATCGTCATGCGGGCCGGCGCCACGCCCTGTTTGCCCAGGTAGTCGGTGACGCTGCGCGCGCGGTTTTCCGACAAAGTCTGGTTATGAGCGGCGCTGCCGGTGCTGTCGGTGTGGCCCACCACCTTGGCGCGCAGTTCGGGATGCTGGTTGAGCGCGCGCGCCACGCTGTCGAGCACGGGCAACAGGGCGGGTTTGAGTACGGCCTTGTCGGTGTCGAACGACACATTGCTGGGAATGTTCACCTTCAGGCTGCCGTCGGGCATTTCAACCACGTCGATGCCCAGCGAGCTGGCGCCCGACTGCTGCACGTCTTTTTTCACGCCCGACCAGTTGTAGCCGATCAGGCCGCCTGCCACCGCGCCGATGCCGGCGCCAATGGCCGCGCCCTTGCCGTGGCCGATCAGGGCGCCAATGCCCGCGCCGGCCGCGGCGCCGGCGCCAGCCCCGACCGCGGTGTTGGTTTGCTGCGGGGTCGCGCAGCCGGCCGCCAGCAACGTGGCGGCCGCCACGGCGGCGATACGGGGGAGTGTTCTTCTTGCTTGCATGGCAGCCTCCTGTGACGCTGTTTATCAGTGCCGGGGGACCCGGCTGAACCATGCTAGCAAGGCCGTTGCGGACATCTGCAACTTTTTGTACCGGACCGCCTGCCTTTTAATGCGGACGACTGCCCTGGCCTACGCGCTGGCGCGCAGCTTGCGCAGCAGGCCCGGCAGGAACAGCACCGCCAGCGCCAGCACGATCAGCGTCACCGACAGCGGCGACGACAGCAGCACGGCCGGATTGCCTTCGCCGATGGACAGCGCCCGGCGCAACTGGGTTTCGGCCGACGGCCCCAGGATCAGGCCGATCAGCACCGGCGCAATGGGAAAGTCGTACACGCGCATCACATAGCCCATCAGGCCGATGCTGAACATCAGCAGCAGATCCATCCACGACGTGCCTACGCCCCAGATGCCCACCATGGCGAACACCAGGATGCCCGCATACAGGTACGGCCGTGGAATCAGCAGCAGCCGCACCCACAGGCCGACCAGCGGCAAATTAAGAACCAGCAGCATCAGGTTGCCCACGTACAGCGAGGCGATCAGGCCCCACACCAGGTCGGCGCTGTTGATGAACAGAAACGGCCCTGGCTGCAGCCCGTAGCTCTGGAACGCCGCCAGCAGCACGGCGGCGGTGGCCGAGGTGGGCAGGCCAAGCGTCAGCAACGGCACCAGGATGCCGGCGGCCGCCGAATTGTTGGCCGCCTCGGGCCCGGCCACGCCCTCGATGGCGCCACGGCCAAACTCGTCGCGATGGCGGCTGAGCCGGCGTTCGATTGTGTACGACAGGAAAGTGGGCACCTCGGAGCCGCCAGCTGGCAGCGCGCCTATGGGAAAGCCCAGCAAGGTGCCGCGCAGCCAGGGCTTCCACGAGCGCCGCCAGTCGTCCCGCGTCATCCAGTGTCCGCCGGCCAGCGGGTTCACCGCGGGCGGTGCGCTGCGGTAGCGGCTGGCCACGTACAGAATCTCGCCCACCGCGAACAGCGACACCAGCACCACCGTGATGTCGATGCCGTCGAGCAGGTCAGGCGAACCGAACGCCAGGCGCGCCTGGCCCGACGGGCCATCGATGCCGACCACGCCCATTGCCAGCCCCAGGAACAGCGCGATGAAGCCGCGCACGCGCGAAGTGCCCAGCACGACCGACACCGACGTGAACGCCAGCAGCATCAGGGCAAAATAATCGGCCGGCCCGAACACGAAGGCCAGTTCGGCGATGGCCGGCGCCAGGAAGGTCAGCGCCAGGGTGGCCAGCGTGCCCGCCACGAACGACCCGATGGCGGCCGTGGCCAGCGCGGCCGCGCCGCGCCCGGCTCGCGCCATTTTGTTGCCTTCGAGCGCCGTCATCATCGAGCCGCTTTCGCCCGGGGTGTTCAGCAGGATGGATGTGGTAGACCCGCCATACATCGCGCCGTACAGCACCCCCGCGAACATGATGAAGGCCGCCGTGGGCGCCACCTTTACGGTCACCGGCAGCAGCAGCGCGATGGTCAGCGCCGGCCCGATGCCCGGCAGCACGCCGATGGCGGTGCCCAGCAGCGACCCCACGAATGCCCACATCAAGTGAGCCGGCTGCAGCGCCACGCCGAAGCCGGCCATCAGGGAATGAAAGGCGTCCATGTCACCACCCCGCCAGCGGCAGCGCGCCGCCCAGCGTCACGCCCAGGCGCGTGAACCCCAGCCAGCAGATCGTGCCCAGCGCCAGGCCAATGGCGCAGTCCAGCAGCACGCGCCGCGACCCGAATGCATGCGTGACCAGCGCGAAAGCCAGCATCGCCGTCAGCGGAAAGCCCAGCGGCCGCATGGTCAGCAGCGGAATGGCCGCCCCCGCCGCCGCGAACAGCAAGGCCTTGCGCGAGGGGCGCGCGCCGGCTTCGGCGCTTTCGGCCTCTTGCGGCTCGAAGGTATCGCCGCGCGCGATCTGCGCGAGCAGGGCCAGGCCCAGCACGATCAGCGCGGCCCCCACCAGCATGACGAAATCGCCGGGCCCCACGCCGGCATAGCCGCCCGACTTGGGCAGCGCGTATCCCTGCTGCAGCCAGACCGCCCCGATGGCGATCACGGCCAGCCCCAGCCACCATGGGCGGCGCTGCGGTAATGCGGACATGGCGGTTTCTCCTGGTGCGTTACTTGACCAGGCCCAGGTCCTTCAATACCTGTTCCTGTCGGACTTTTTCGTCGTCCAGGAACTTGGCGAACGCATCGCCGGCCAGGTAGGCATCCGACCAGCCGTGGTCGGCCAGCGTTTTCTTCCATTGCGGCGAAGCATGCAGCTTCTGGTAGCGATCCAGCCACATGTCGCGCCCCTGCTTGCTCATGCCAGGCGCGCCGATAATGCCGCGCCAGTTGCCGATGACCACGTCCACGCCCGACTCTTTCAGCGTGGGCGCGTCCACGCCAGGCAGCCGCTGTTCGGACGTGACGGCAATGATGCGCAGGCGTTTCTGGTCGGCATAAGGCTTGAATTCCGACAGGCCCGACAGCGCCAGCTTCAACTGCCCGCTGACCAGCAGCGGCACCAGCTCTGCGCCGCTGGGATAGGGAATGTAGTTCAGCTTGCTGGGCGCCACGCCGGCCGACTTGGCGATGAGCCCGGCGGCCACGTGGTCGACGCCGCCGACCGAGCCGCCGCCGATGGCCAGCGCGCCCGGGTTCTTGCGCAGTGCGTCGACCACGTCGGCCACGTTCTTGATGGGCGAGTTCATGGGCACCGCGAGCACGTCGGCATCGTCGGTCAGGCGCACCAGCGGCGTGACCGAGTCCAGCGTGACTGGCGATTTATTCAGGATGATGCCACCCACCAGAATCGACCCCATCGACATGATGGCGTTGTCGTCGTTCTTGCTGGTATTGATGAATTCGGCCAGCCCGATGGTGCCGCCCGCCCCGCCCTTGTTGGTGACCTGGTAGCCATCGGTGAAGATGCCGGCTTCCTGCATGACCTGCAACGGCACGCGGGCGGCGGCATCGTAGCCGCCGCCAGGGCCGCCCGGGGCCATGACCTTGGCCGGGGCGGCGCCGGCCGCCAACGGCAGCGCGGCAACGGCCAATGAAACCAGAACCTGTTTGATGCGTAGCATGGATGTCTCCTTGGAGGCGCGGCACCCGCGCGGGTATCGGCCAACTGCTTGTTATTGGGTGTGGTTCAGCAGGCTTCGATACTAGACAGTTTCTTGCGCCGCGCCAAGCGAAGCGCGAGGCCTCCATTCAGCATGCCGACAGCAGCCGCGTCGCCGTGGCCGCGCGATCCGCCGCCATCAACGCGCGCACAAGCGCCCCAGGATGGCGGCCAGACTACGCGCGGCCGGCCCCAGCGGCGCGTCCAGCCGATGGGCCAGATAGATTTCCGACACCGCGGCGCTGTTGCGCCCCAACACCGGGGTGCGTACCCGCACCAGACGCGCCTCGTCCAGGTCGCGCCGCACTTGCCATTCGGGCAGGCGGCCCCAGCCCACGCCCGCCAGAATCAACGCATGCTTGGCGTCCTGATTGCCAACGCGATATGTGCGCGGCGACATCACGCCGAAATCACGGCCGCTGGAGTGTGGCGTGGGGTCGGCCAGCACGATCTGCACATGGTCGGCCAGTTCGGCGGCGCCGATGTGCTCGCCTTGGGCGCGCGCGGCAAGCGGATGACCGGCCGCCACGACGGCCACCTGGCTCACTTCGGACAGGGCCTCGAAGGCGATGCGCGGATCGCGGAAATTCTCTCCGGCCATGATGGCCAGGGTGCAGCGTTGTTCGAGCAACGCCTGCAACGGCCCGCCCAAGGGCTCGATATCCAGCCGGATCGCCACCGAGGGATAGGCGGCCCGCAGCTCGGCCAACGCCGCGCCGATCTGGTGTAGCGGGAACAAGGTGTCGACCACCAGCGCCAGCTCGAGTTCGACCCCTTCGCCAAAACCGCGCGCGCGGGCGCGCATGGCGTCGACGCGCAGCAGGATGTCGCGGGCATTGACCAGCAACGCGCGCCCTTGCGGTGTGAGCGCCGGGCGATGGCCCGCGCGGTCGAACAAGGCAATGCCCAGCTGGGCTTCCAGGTTGGCGATGCTGGCGCTGACGCCGGACTGCACGCGCCGCAGCCGGGCGGCCCCTGCCCGGAAGCTGCCCTGCTCGGCCACCGCCACGAAGGTGCGAATCTGGTCCAGCGTCAGTGCGTCCAGCATGATCGTTTTAGATGATCAAAACAATCTGAATTATGTCACTTCTTCTGCTCGACCCCCAACGCTAGTATTTCACCAGAATCGCTCAGCTCCTCCTTTGTCATGACGCCTGCGCCAGCTTCCGATTTCCGTACCCGTTGGGCCGCCGTGGCCATAGTGGTCGGCTGCGGCGTCGTGGCCGCCATGCAGGTCGGCAAGGCCGCCATCGCCGGGCCGATGCTGCAGTCCGACCTGGGCCTGAACCTGGATGCACTGGGCTGGCTGACCGGCATTTTCGCCGTGCTGGGTGTGGTGGGCGGCATCCCCGCCGGCGTCGTCATCGGCAGCGTGGGCGGGCGGCGCGCGCTGGTCGGCGGCCTGCTGGCCACGGCTGTCGGCGCCGCCGTGGGAGCCGCCAGTCCGGTCTATGGCTGGCTACTGGCATCCCGCGTCATCGAGGGCGCGGGCTTCCTGTTCATTACCGTGGCCGGGCCCGCGGTGCTGCAGCGGCAAGACATGGTGCGCGCAGACCGCCGCGACCTGGCGTTCGCACTATGGAGCTGCTTCATGCCGGCCGGCATGGCCATCGCCATGCTGGTTGGCCCATTGCTGGGCGGCTGGCGCTCGCTGTGGTGGGCCTGCTGCGGCCTGGTCGTGGCGGCCGCCGTAGCCGTGCTGGCCACCGTGCCCGGCGACGGTCCCCGCGCGCCGCTGGGCTGGCGCGCCGCGCGCCGCGATGCCGCGCGCGTGGCGCGAGCGCGCAATCCCTTGCTGCTGGCCGCCGTCTTTGCCTGCTACAGCTTGATGTTCATTGCCGTGTTCAGCTTCCTGCCCGTACTGCTGATGGAACGCATGCAAGCCTCCTGGCGGACGGCTGGCCTGCTCAGCGCGCTGGCCTGCGCCGTCAACATCCTGGGCAACCTGGCCGCCGGACATCTGCTGGCGCGCGGCGTGGCGCGGCCGCTGGTGCTGTGCACGGCCAGCGTCGCCATGGGCGCGGCTGCACTTGGCATCTTCCTGCCGCTGCTGCCCGACGCGGGCGTGTTTCTGCTGTGCGTGGTGTTCTCGGCGGTAGGCGGACTGATCCCCGCCACCTTGTTGTCGAGCGCGCCGCTGGCGGCCCCCGCCGCCGCCCTGACCCCGATCGTGGTGGGCCTGCTGATGCAAGGCAACAACCTGGGCCAGATCGTCGGCCCGATAGCGATGGGCGGAGCCATCGACGCCTACGGCTGGCATGCCGCCGCCTGGGTCGTGGCGGCAGCGGCGCTACTTGCCGCAGCCTCTGCCGCTGCGCTGCCCGGGGCGCCGATCCGCGCGCCGGCCAAATGACCCTGCCAGGACCATGCCTGCCAGGAATGGCAGTTATTCCGCCGGCCTGCCTACCGGCGCCCAACGTCTTTCCCCAAGATGGAGCCCATGACGAACCGCCTGTTCGTCGCCGGCACAAGCTGGATCAACCCCATCATTCAACGGGAAAAACACCATGTCGCTGCAAGACAAACTGGACGCCTTCAAGGCCGACTTCAAGGCAGGCAAGCCTCCCTACAATGCCCCGCCCGAGATCCATCCCATCATGGAGCGGGCCACCGCCGAACTGATCGCCACCGGTCAGGCCGGCCGTGCCATCAAGGCAGGCGACCAGGCGCCGCCGTTCCAGCTGAAAGACCAGGACGGCAACGAAGTCTCGTCAATGGAATTATTGGCCCGCGGTCCTCTGGTCGTTACGTTCTACCGGGGCGTGTGGTGCCCGTATTGCAACCTCGAACTGCAGGCGCTGAACGAAGCGCTACCGCAGATCCAGGCCTACGGCGCGAACGTCGTGGCGATCTCTCCGCAAACGGCGGTCAACAGCCGCAAATCGGTGCGCGTCAATCAGCTGGGCTTCCCGGTACTGAGCGACGTGCAAAGCGAAACGGCCTCGGCCTTTGGCCTGCGCTTCACCCTGCCGGATTACCTGATCGACCTGTACCGGCAGCTGAAAAATGATTTGCCGGCTTTCAACAACGATCCGGCCTGGGTTCTGCCGATGCCGGCGCGCTACGTTATCGGCCAGGACGGGACGGTGCTGTATTCGGAGGTGAACCCCGATTACACGCACCGCCCCGACCCTTCCGAAATGTTCCCGGTGCTGCGGCAAGCCGCGCAACCCGCGTAAACAAGCCGGCACTACGCCGCGCAGGCACGATCAGAGCGTCGCCGCAGCCTGCGCGGCCATCAAGCCTTCCACAAAAGCCACGAATGCACGCGCCCTTGAGGTCACCAGCCTGCCCGATGGGAAGACTGCCCACAAATCTACCGGCGGCAAGCGCCAGTCGCGCAGCACGGCCTGCACTTTGCCGTTGGCCAGTTCGGCCGCGAACATCCATTGCGACGCCACCGCCAGGCCCATGTCGGCCAGCACTGCCTCGCGCATGCCTTCGGCCGCGCTGACGCGCAGCCGGCCCGATACCGACACCGACACCTCGGTGCCATTGCGGCTGAATGCCCACGACTCACCGCCGCCGCGCTGCGAATACACAATGGCCTGGTGCCCGCTCAGGTCGGCCGGCGTCCGGGGCATGCCGGCCGACCGGAAATAACCAGGCGTGCCGAGAACCAGTCGCGGGCTCTGCGCCAGGCGGCGCGCCGTCATGGTGGAATCATCCAGCACGCCCATGCGCAGCGCCACGTCGATGCCCTCTTCCAGCAGATCGATGTTCCGGTCGTCAAGCACGACTTCTACCCGCAGGTTCGGGTGCTGATCCATGAACGCATTGAGAGCAGGCATGATGTGCAAACGCGCGAAGGTGACGGCGGCGCACACGCGCAGCGTACCCGACAAGCTTGTGGACGACTGGCGCGCGGCCTGCTCGGCTTCGTCTGCCTCGGCCATGGCGCGCCGGGCATGTTCGTAGAAGCGCTGGCCGGCGTCGGTTGGCGTCAGGCCGCGCGTCGAGCGTAGCAGCAGGCGCACGCCCAGGCGTTCTTCAAGCTGCGCCACCGATTTAGAAACAGCCGGTTGCCCCAGCCGCAACCGCCGCGCCGCGGCGGAAAACGAACCAGCCTCGACAACGGCAACATAGGTTTCGATGGCGGCCATGCGGTCCATGCCGATCTCCCTGAATACGCGCGCTGCTCACCCGGCCTTGTAGCTCTTGAGGTGCAGGCTGGTTTCAGTAGCCGCGATGCCTTTGATCAGCCGCACCCGCTCCAGGACTTCCGACATTTCGGCAATGCTTTGCGCGCGCAGTTCGGCCAGCAGATCCCAGCGGCCGTTGGTGTCGTGCAGGGCCGCCACGCCCGGCTCGCCCAGCAGCATGCTGATGACACGCCGCGTTTCGTTGCCGTCGATGGCGATGCTCATCCAGGCTGATATGTGCACGGGCTGCGCATCGGGGCGCAACTGCACGGTATAGCCCACGATGACGTTCTCGGCTTCCAGGCGAGCGATGCGGTTGTTGACCGTGCCGCGCGACACGTTCAGGCGCTTGGCCAGCGTGGCCACGGACTCGCGCGCGTTGGCCCGCAACAGCCCCAGCAAGCGTTGATCGAGATCGTCCATTCTCATTTCGTCAATTCCGGGCGCCGGTTTGGCATCTTATCGTGGTTTTTTGCGCAGGATGCAAGCTGTTTCTTGACAGTGCGGCAACGCAGAATCAAGGCATGCGCCACGGAGACCGCCATGACCCTGCTGCTTACCACTCCCGATGTCGCCGCCCTGGTTGAACGGCGAACGCTGCCCGGCTTGCTGCAGCGGCTCGAACAAGCCATCCACGCCGACTTCCTGCGTTGGCCGGAATTCGACAAATCAGCGCGCCTGGCCACGCACTCGCCCGACGGGGTCATCGAGCTGATGCCCGCCGCCGACCACGCGCTGTACAGCTTCAAGTATGTCAACGGCCATCCGAGGAACCCGCGCGGCGGCCTGCCCACCGTCATGGCTTTCGGCGCGCTGGCCGAGGTCGCCACCGGCCGCCCGCTGCTGGTCAGCGAGCTGACCCTGGCCACGGCACTACGCACCGCCGCCACCTCGGTCATGGCGGCACGTGCGCTGGCGCGTCCCGGCGCGCGTTCGATGGCGTTGATCGGCAATGGCGCGCAAAGCGAATTCCAGGCGCTGGCGTTCCACCACCTGCTCGGTATTGCAGAGATACGCGCCTACGACACCGACCCCGCGGCCACCGGCAAGCTGGCCCGCAACCTGGCCGCCACGCCAGGCCTGGAGGTGATCGCGGCCGACAGCATCACAGAGGCCGTGCGCGGCGCCGACATCGTGACCACGGTCACGGCGGACAAGACCCGCGCCACCATCCTGACGCCCGGCATGATCGAGCCGGGCATGCACTTGAATGCCGTGGGCGGCGACTGCCCCGGCAAAACCGAGCTGCACCCCGCCATCCTGGCCGCGGCCTCGATCTTTGTCGAATTCGAGCCGCAAAGCCGCATCGAAGGCGACATCCAGCAAATGGATGCCGCCTTCCCGGTTACGGAACTATGGCGGGTACTGCGCGGGCAGGCCGCCGGCCGCGCCAGCGATGCCGGCATCACCGTGTTCGATTCCGTGGGCTTCGCCATGGAAGATTTTTCCGTGTTGCGCGTGCTGTACGAAGAAGCCACCGCGCTGGGGCTGGGCCGCGACGTGGCGTTGATTCCCGCCCTGCCCGACCCCAAAGACTTGTATTCCATCCTGCTTGCGCCGGGCGCCGCTGATTCCGCCCGCCACCGCCCCGGGCACGCCACTTGCTGTCCGCGCGTGCAAGTCGAGTTCTCAACCTGAACCAGGAGAAGGATATGAACAGCAAGAAATGGATGGTCGTAATGGCTCTGCTCGCCGCCAGCGTGACGGCAGGCTGCAACACCATGCACGGCGCCGGCCAAGACATCGAACGCGGCGGAGAGAAGATTCAGGAGAATGCGCGGTAAAGAGCGAAGCGCCCGGCGCGGTCAAACGCAGCGCACCAGCGACCAGCGAACTGGCACCTGCCTAAAAGCTAAGGAATTCGGCGGTGGAAAACGACGCAAACCCTATCCCAACAGGTCCAGCGTCAGCCTGTCCGGCCCTTCGGGATAAAACCGGCCCAGCGCATCGCTGAACCGGGACTCGCCGGGCACGACAGCGGCAAAAAGCGTCAGGCACGACCTGAGCTTCAGGTCGTCGGGCGAGCCGAAAATGGCGTGGGAGTCGGCCTGTCCCAACCCAAGCAGCAGATCCACGCATTGGCGCAGCCGCTCGCCCAGCACGGGGTGCCGCAGGTAGGCCGCCGCCTCTTCCTTGGACGCCAGGCCGTAGTAGCGGGCCGTGCCGCTGCGGCCCAGGGCTTGCAGTTGCGGAAAAATGAACCACATCCAGTGGGTCGTCTTGCGGCCACGGGCCAGTTCATCCAGCACCTCGGCATAGACGCTAGTCTGCGCATCGACGAACCGCTGCAAATTGAAAGGGTCCGGATTCATGGATGCATCCTGGCGCTAGGGCGCCGATGTGCTGAAGGCGTGCGGGAAACTACTCGTTGATCCAGTGCTGCGCATCCCGGACGAACCAGGGCAGGTTCAGCTTTTCGCCCTCGCCCGCCTGTATCGTCAGCCGGGGTTGCGGTCCGGCGGCGGGCTGCGCCTGCGGCTCGGGCGGCGGGGATGGCGTATTGGCGCAGCCCGAGACCGACGCGCACACGGCCGCGAACAGGGCGGCGCGGAATATCGGGCGGAAAATCTGCATGATGCTGGGGCTCCGGATGACAACGCTGGCGGACACGCCAGACGCCCGGACCGCCGGATCTACTGAAGCGTGATGATTCCTTCAATCAGGATAATAAAGCGTCAGGGCGCGGATTGGCTTGCAAAGCCGGCCCGACCATAGCAACCTGTCACCGTGGTGCTTGCCTCGGCACTGACCGCCCCTGGCGTGGCTGCCGACCTGGCCGGCAAGGGGCTTGAGGTGCGCCCCGCGCCCGTTTCGATGCCGATGGCCGAATGGCAGGTTGCTGGATCAGCGGAGAGAGCATGTGGCGCGGTCAGAAGTCTTGACAGACCCGCATCCGAAGACCGCTGCGAGCCTGCAAAGACAAAGCCCTTACGGCATCTGCCGTAAGGGCTTTGTCTTACTGAATTCTGGTGGGCTGTGAGTGGCTCGAACACTCGACCTACGGATTAAGAGTCCGCTGCTCTACCAACTGAGCTAACAGCCCGCTAGCCGCGAAACGCCCCGTGTGAAAGGCAGCCCCGCCGCGAGAAGAACGAGATTATACATGGTTTTTTCTCGCCCACCATCCACCCTGACCGCCCTCGGCCCAGCCTGGGGGCAAGGCTGTGGATAAGCCCGTGCAAACCACGTGTATAACCCGGTGCACAAACCGTGGACAACTTACCCGCCACCGGCGTCGGACGGGCATCGCGCGCGGATGGCGGCCACCTTGGCCTGCGCGCCCGCCAGCAGGAACCCGGTATCGGTGCCGGCCGACACGTAGCGCACGCCCGCCGCCACGACTTCGGCCAGCAGGTCGAGCTGGCCGGCCAGCCCCCCTGCCCCGGCCGCCTTGCCGTGCCGCTTGCACGCGGCGATGACGGTATCGAACGCATCGCGCAGCGCCGCCTGGGCGGCCGCCAGGTCGCCGGCGCCGACCAGCAGCATGTCGATGCCTTCCACGGCGGCGATCTCGTCGGCGTGCCGCAGGCCCTGGCGGCTTTCTATCATCGCCACCACCAGCGTCTCGCGATTCAGCAGGCGCTGCGACTCGGCCGCGGGCATGGCCTGGTAGGCCAGTTGCGGCAAGGTGGTGGACACCGAGCGTTGCCCTAGCGGCGGATATTTGGCCAGCGCCACGGCGGCGCGGGCCGTGGCCGCGTCTTCGACGTGCGGCACGATCACGCCCATGGCGCCGCCGTCCAGCGCGCGCGACACCCAGGCCGCGCTGGCCTGCGGCACGCGCACCAGGGGCGTGACGCCTGCCGCCTGGCTGGCAATGCAGAGCATGCTGGCGGTATCCAGCGACAGCGGGCTGTGCTCCAGGTCGATGTACAGCGCGTCGAAGCCGCTGCTGCGAGCCACCAGCGCAATCTCGGGGCCGCGCGCGCTGCGCACGATCAGCGACATGGCCAGCTCGCCGCGCGCCAGCCTGGCTTTCAGCGCATTGTGCGCGCAGGGCGTGTCGCGGGTCATGCCGACGGCTGCCCGGGACGCGGCGAGAACGGCGCCAGGCGCAGTATCTTCACTTCTTGCGCGGTGAACGCGCCGCGATTGCCCTGCTTGAAGGCGATCCAGTCCGGGTCGGCGTCCAGGGTGGCGCGGCGCTGCTCGCGATCGGCCAGGCTGTCGTAGGCCCAGATGTGCAACACCTGGTTCAAAGGGCCGATCTCGCTGACATACACGCCCACCAGGTGGCCGAGATGGTGCCGCAGCACCGGCAGCGCCTGCCGCTCGAAGCGCGCCAGGTAATCGTCCAGCGTGCCGTGCGGCACGGTATAAGTGCGGTGTTCAATGATCATGAGGCAGGCAGGTCGTCAGGCGGGCGGGGTCAGCACTTTGCCGGTGGTGAAGAAAGCGGCCAGGTTGTCGAGCACCAGCTGCTCCATGGCGTGGCGGGTTTCGCGCGTGGATGCTGCCACATGCGGCAAGGTCACCACGCGGTCGGTGCCGAGCAAGCCGGCCGGCACGCGCGGCTCGTCGGCATAGACGTCCAGCCCGGCGCCCGCGATGCGGCCGTCGTGGATGGCCTCGACCAGCGCGTCTTCGTCGACCACGCTGCCGCGCGCGATGTTGATCAGGTAGCCCTCGGGGCCCAGCGCCTGCAGTACCCCGGCCGATACCAGGTGGCGGGTCTGCGGCCCGCCGGGGCAGGCCAGCACCAGAAAATCGGCCCAGCGCGCCAGCGCGTGCAGGTCGGGCTCGAACTCGTACGGCACGCCGGCGCGCGCGCTGCGCCCGTGGTAGCGCACCGGCATGTCGAAGCCGCCGGCGCGGCGCGCGATGGCCTGGCCGATGCGGCCCAGGCCGACAATGCCAACCCGCTTGCCGCTGACCCGGGTAGCCAGCGGAAAAGGCCCTTGCAGCCACGCGCCTTCCTGCACATGCCGATGGGCCGCCACCAGTTGGCGCGCGCAGGACAGCATCAGGCCCAGCGCGGTATCGGCCACACAATCAGTCAACACGTCGGGCGTGGTGCTGACCTGCACGCCGTGGCGGCGGGCCGCGGCCAGGTCGATGCCGTCATAGCCCACGCCGAAACAAGCCACCACGCCGGGACGCGGCGCGGCGGCCAGGCATTCGATGACGGACGCCGAGCAGCCATGGCGCGACATCATGATGGCCCCGTCGAAGGCGCCCTGCTGCTCGGCCAGGAAACGCGCAGGCTCCGGCTGGGTCCACAGCGGCTCCAGCACATACCGGCTGGCGGCCTCGCGCTGCAGGCCGGGCGGCAGTGGGCCGAGCTGCAGCAAACGATGCACGGGCGTGAAAGCGGCGTCGCTCATTTTTTTGCGCTCAGTCCGACGTCGCGCAGGAACGGCACCCAGCGCTCGAACTCGGCATCCAGCTTCTTGCGGAAGTCGGCTGTGCCCATGGGGCCGCGCAGGCCGGCTTCGGACAGACGCTGCGCGATGTCGGGCCGGCGAATCGCGGCGAGGAACGCCTGCTCGAGCTTCTGCTTGGCTGCCTGCGGCGTGCCGGCGGGCACCATGGCGCTGTACCAGTTGCTCATGAGCAGTTGCGGATATCCGGCCTCGACGGCGTCGGGCACGTCGGGCAGTTCGACGGAATGCTTGGTGTCGTAGATCACCAGCGCCTTGACCCGGCCGCTTTTCACATAGGGCTGCAGCACGGGCACGTCGGCGTTCACCATGTCGACTTCGCCGGCCATCAGCGCGGTAATGGCTGGCGCCGCGCCGCGATACGGAACATGCAGCGCCTGGATGCCGGCGGCGTGGTTCAACAGTTCGCCGCCCACGTGCATGGTGCCGCCCACGCCGGTAGAACCGAACGACAGAGGCTTGCCGGACTTGGCCAGCTTCACCAGTTCGGCCAGGGTGTTCACGCCCAGCGAGGGCCGCACCACCAGCAGTGTCTGCACCTGGCCCACCAGCGCCAGGGGTTCCAGGTCTTTATGCGGATCGTACGGCAGGTTGGCGGTGGCCTGCGACGAGATCACGAAGCCTGATGTCGCCATCAGTACGGTACGACCGTCGGGCGGGGACTTGGCCACGTAGTTGGTGCCAACCGTGCCGCCCGCGCCGCCGCGGTTCTCGACCACCACGGTAGCGCCCAGCGCGTCTTCCAGGCCCGGCGCCAGGATGCGCGCCACCTGGTCCACCGGCCCGCCCGCCGAAAACGGCACCACCAGCCGCACCACATCGTTCGCCGCGCCCGGCGCGGCCACCAGCATGCTGGTCAGCGCCAGCATCAAAGTCAGGATACGCATGAGATCTCCTCCGTGCGTTCAGCCGGCAAAGCGCGGCTCGGGCAGGCCTTTCACGCCAACATCCAGGGCCAGCAGCGCGCCGGCCCAGGGCTCGGCCGCCAGGCGCTCGGGCGGAATGCGCTGCGAATGGCTGGTAACGTACAGCGTGGCCAGGTCCGGCCCGCCGAACGCCGGGCAGGTGGGGTTGGTGACCGGCAGCGCGATGACGCGATCGACGCTGCCGTCGGGCGCCAGGCGCACCAGCTCGCCGCTGGCGACCATGCAGTTCCACAGGTAGCCTTCGCTGTCCACCGTCGAGCCGTCGGGGCGGCCGTGATGGTGGGTCCAGTCCTTGAAGACGCGGCGGTTCGTGATCACGCCGTCATCCAGGTCGAAGTCGAACGCCCAGATCAGTTGCCGATGCGTGTCGGCAAAGTACATGGTGCGGTCGTCGGGGCTCCAGGCGATCGAGTTCGGCACCACGATCTCGTTGAATTGCGCGTGGCAGGCATAGTCGGGGCCGAACCGGTACAGGGTGCCTTCGGGCAGGCGCTGGGCATCACGCATGCTGCCCACCCAGAAACGCCCGCGCCGGTCGCACTTGCCGTCGTTCAGGCGATTGGCCGGCTTGTCGGCCTCGGGGTTGGCCAGGAACGTCGGCGCCTGCGGCACGTCGGGGTCGTAGCGGTACAGGCCGGTGTTGGTGGCCAGCAGAAAGCCGCCCGCCTCGCGCAGCGCGATCGACCCCACCAGCATGCCTTCCGGCAGGCGGCGCGCCTGGTGCCGACCCGTGGCGGGGTCGTACGACTGCAGCGCGCTGCGCCGCACGTCCACCCACCACAACCGCCGCGTGCGGTCACACCATAGCGGCACTTCGCCCAGGATGTCGGCTGCGCCGACCACGCATTCGATACTTGTCTCCATGGCTCCCTCTTTGAGGAACGTTTATCGGACTACTTGTATTTGGTACTTGCCAGCGTCTGCAGGTCGACGCCGGCGGCGATATCGCGTTGCTGCCGGTGATCGCCGGCCTGGATGTGTTCCATTTCCTGCAGCACGGCCTGCGCCTGCGCATAGGGGACGAAGGCCACGCCGGATTCATCGGCCAGCACCAGGTCGCCGGCCTCGACCGCCACGCCGCCGATGCGCACGCGCCCGTTGATCTCGGCCGTTTGCAGGCGCCACTTGCCGGTAATGGGCGTAACGCCGCGCGCCCAGATGGGAAAGCCGAGCGCGCGCGCCATACGCGGATCGCGGAACCCGCCATCGACGATGGCGCCCGCGCAACCCGCGCGATGGGCCACGCTAGCCGACTGGCCGCCCAGGTTGGACACGCCGGGCAGGCCTTCGATGACCACCACGTTGCCGGGCTCGGCCAGGTTGTAGGCCTCGTGCTCGCCCATGCGGCTCTGGCCTGCTTGCGCGGCGGCGCCCACGGCTTCGAACCGTTCGGTATTGCGCACGGTGACGGCCTGCCCCACCAGGCGCGCCGCCGGCAACTGCGGCGCCAGCACCGAGGCCGGCACCACACCGGCCAGGCCCAGCTTGTCCATGGCGTCGGATGCGGTGGCGGTCAGGTCTTCAATGCGGGCGTAGCGCTGCAGTATTTCGGCCGACAGGGCCGGAAACTCGCGGCGCCGCACCGCTTGCGGCGGCACGCGGCCGGTAAGGGGTTTCTGCGGACGCGTCGTAGCGGGATCGGCCATGGCGGTGGAGGGCTTGCGGTGGAATGGGCCGCGTTGTCATGAACAATATCCCGCCATTTTGATAAAGTCAATATTCCCGTATTTTGGGATTTTTTAATATTCTCGAATAGACAGACGCCGTACGGCGCTTATCATGTGGGGCGTCGCCTGTTCGCTTTATCGATTCACCCTGTTCGGACTGCCTCCGTGACCGCCAAGGAAAATGCTTCCACCAGCCTGGACAAGGCTTTCGAGATACTCGACCTGTTCTCGCTCGCCCGGCCTATCCTGCGCATCGAAGAGATCTCGGCGCTGCTGGGCTATACCCGCTCGACGGCGTACCGGTACCTGAAGGCCCTGTGCGACGCGGGGCTGCTGGCGCCCTCGTCGGGCGGCACCTATGCGCTGGGGCCGCGCATCATCGAACTCGAACACCTGCTGCAACTGACCGACCCGCTTTACCTGGCGGGCCGCAAGGTGCTGCGCACGCTGCACGCCGAGAACCGCGTGCTGCTGTTGCACAACCTGTACCGCGACCAGGTGTTGTGCATCTACAAAGAAGGCCCGGACATGCTCACCCACAAGGGCCGCCGCATCATGGTGCGGCGCGCGCGCGGCGTGCCGTTTCCGCTGTTCCAGGGCGCCGCGTCGCTGGCCCTGCTGGCCTATCTGGCGCCGCACCGCGTGCGGCAGACCTACCTGCGCAACGGCGCCGCCATCGCCGCGGCCGAGCTGGGCGATTCGTGGGATGCGTTCCGCAAGAACCTGGCGGCGATCCGGCGGCGCGGCTATGCCCTGAGCCGCGAACGCATCACGCCCAGCCTGGGCGGCGTGGCCGTGCCCATCTTGCTGCCCGGCGACAAGCGTGTGGTGGGCAGCCTGGCGCAAACCCTGCCGTCGGAGTCGATGACCGATGAAGTCATCGACGAAAGCGCGCGCCGCCTATGGACAGCCAGCGAACAGATCGCCACGGAATACGCGCGCGCCAGCGAGGGCTAAGCCCGGCGGTCTGTTCGCCAGGCCCGACGGCCCGTTCGTTTAAGCAGCGAACCCGCCATCTACCGAGATTTCCGCGCTCGTGACGTAGCCCGCGGCCGGACTGGCCAGGTAGCCCACCATGCCGGCGATGTCGTCGACGTGGCCATAGCGCCGCAACGCCAGGCGCGCGGCGCTTTCGGCGGCGCCCTCGCGCTGGGCCGGATTCATGTCGGTATCGATGGGGCCCGGATGCACCACGTTGACGGTAATGCCGCGCGGTCCCAGGTCGCGCGCCGCGCCCTTGGTCAAGCCCGCCACCGCCGCCTTGCTGGCCGAATACGCAGCCAGGCCGGCATCGCCGGCGCGGCCGGCCAGGCAGCTGCCGATGTTGATGATGCGTCCGCCGCGCGGCAGGTGCGGCAGCGCGGCCTGGGTGGCGGCAAACACGGCGCTTACGTTGACATCCAGCGTGCGCTGGAAATCGGCGTGCGACAGGGTGTCCAGCCCGCCCGCGATGAAGATGCCGGCGTTGTTGACCAGGATGTCCAGGCCGCCCAGGTCGCGCACGGCCTGTTCGACGGCGGCGCGCACTTGCTGGTGGTCGGCGGCGTCGGCCGCATAGGCGTGGGCGCGCCGGCCCGCCCCGCGCAGTTCCGCCACCAGCTCCTGGGCGCGCTCGGGCGTGCTGACGTAGGTAATGGCGACATCGGCGCCGCGGGCGGCCAGGTGGCGCGCGATGGCCGCGCCGATACCCCGGCTGCCGCCGGTAACAAAAGCGATCTTGCCTTGCAGGCCTGACATAGTGAATCCATATTTGTAGTGATCAATACAAATATCATCGCTCCAATATCATGCGGCCGTCAAGCCCGGCGTGCGGCGAGTAGAATCGCGCTTATGGCAGACCGAGGACGCCCCCGCTCTTTCGACCGCGACACGGCCTTGCAGAAGGCCATGGATCTGTTCTGGGAAAAGGGCTACGCAAGCACGTCGCTGGCCGACCTGACGGCCGCGATGGGCATCAACGCGCCCAGCCTGTACAGTGCGTTCGGGTCAAAAGAGCAGTTGTTCCGCGACGCCGTGGCGCTGTACGGCAGCCGCGAGGGCGGCTGTACGCAAGCCGAGCTGCTCAGCGCACCCACGGTCCGGGCCGGCATCGAGAACATGTTGCTGGCCGCGGTCCGCGCCGGCACTCAGCCGGGCCGGCCCAAGGGCTGCCTGATCGTGCTGGGCGCGCCCACGGGCACCGACGAACATGCCCCCGTCCAGAAAATGCTGTGCGACAGCCGGCGCCACACCCAGGCGCTGATTCTGCAGCGGCTGCGCGAAGCCGTGCGGCACGGCGAATTGCCCGCCCACACAGACCTCCCCGCCCTGGCCTCCTACTACGCCACCGTGCTGCACGGCATGGCAATCCAGGCTCGCGACGGCGCGTCGCGCAAAATATTGCAGCAGTCGGTGCGGCTCGCCATGCTGACCTGGGACGCGCTGGCCGGCACGGCCTGAACCGCTTCCGGCGCGCGCCTTACCTGCCGCCCCTATTTGCTCGCCCCTATTTGCTCGCCCCTATTTGCCCGCCCCCTGCCCGTTCGCGCGGCCCTGGGCCGGCGGCGCCTTGGGCGGCTTTTGCATCTGTTGCAGCAGCGTGGCGCACTGGTTGTCGTCTTCGCCGGCGCTGGGCGCCACCAGGGCCAGCAGGCCGGCCACGGGGGTCAGCAACACGCCCAGCGCTACCGCCCCGGCGCCGCGCGCGGCCAACGGCAGCACGTGCACGCCAGCCTGCGGGTCGCCGAACGTGCCTCGCACATACAGCGGTGAACGCAGTGAAAAAACCCGCACGCCCTTGCTGCGGGGCTTGATGTCCAGGTCCAGGGTCTCGTCCTTGAAGTTGACGGTGCCGTCCACCTGCACCAGCGCGTTCTCGGTATCGAACACAAATACCCGCGGCGTCATCACGCCGCGCTGCATATGCAGGTCGGCCGCGCCGCAGTTGATCTTGACCTCTTCATCGCCGAACAGCTTGCTGACCACGTAGTTGCCCACGTTCAGGCCCGCGATTTCCATCAAGGCGCGGCTGATCACGCCATCATTGACCAGCAGCCGGGTGTCGCCGCTGGCGCTGCCCAGCAGCGCCGCCACGGAATTGCCGGTGCCGCTGAGCGCCGCGTCGCCATTGAGCTGGCCCAGGGCGCGCTGCATCGATTCCACTTTCGGAAACAGCCGCTTCAGGCGCAGGCCGCGCGCCGCGATCCGCGCCTTGCCGGCCATGGGCGTGCGGCTGCCGTCCAGCCGCAATGTCGTGTCGATAGTGCCGCCGGCCATGCCGAAACGCAGCGGGTCCAGCGTGAGCAGGCCGTTGTCCATGACCAGGTGCACGCTCAGCTTGGTAATGGGCAGGTCTTCGTCGTAGACGATGCGTTCGGCGGCCAGCGTGACGTCGGCGTCCATTACGCGCCAGCGCTCGGTGCGGAACTCCTGCGTGGGCAGCACCTTGCCGCCGGGCGGGCGCTTCGGGCTGTCCTTTGAAGCGCTCTTGGCCTGGCCCGCGGGAGGCACGCCCACCAGCGGCCCCAGGTCCCGCATGCGGAGCAGGCGCGAATTCAGGTTGCCCGCCAGTTTGGGCCGTGGTTCGCCAGCCGTGAACGTCAGGTCGCCATGCAGATCGCTGGCGCCCACCTTGCCGTTGAAATCGCGGTAATGAAACACCGCGCCGCCCGGCTCGCGCAGGCGCGCGCTCAGCCGGCCGTCGGTGGAATAGCGCGGCGTGTCGGGCAAAGTGACTCCGATCAGCGGATACAGGTCGGACATGGTGGCGCCGGACAGCTCCAGCCGCAGGTCGAGCGCGCCCAGGTTGGCCGGGTCGGTCAGTGTGCCCGCCAGCGCGATGCGCGTGTCGCCCACCGACACATCGGCCTGCAGCGGAAACGGACGGCGGGCGTCGCGCACGGCCAGCATGCCGCCGATCTTGCCGGCGCCACGCAGCGGCAGGCCCTTGTAGCGCCCTTTTACCTTCCAGCCGAACACGTACTCGGGCGCAGCCGCCGCCTGGGCCTGCTGCGGCGGCGCTTCATCCGCCTGGCTGGCCGGCGCCTGGCCGGCGATGGCGGCAAACGGCACCGGCTTGCCCAGCGGGTCGATCTGCGCCTCGATGTCGGCGCGCAGGGTTTCGTCGCGAAACTGCACCTGCCCCTGGTCGAAGCCGATTTCGTCGATGTCCATCACCCAGGGCGACGGTTCGCCGGTGTCCGGCAGGGTGAACACCCAATTGGCGCGACCGTCTTTCAGGCGCAGCAGACTGGCGGCCGGCCGGGTCAGCTGGATCTGGCGGATGACCACATGGTGGCTCAGCAGCGGCAACGGCGACAGGCTGAACTCGGCCCGCTGCAGCGTGGCCATGGCCGGCTCCTCGGCCCAGTCGGGATTGCCGATCGATACATCGTCCATGCTGATGTGCGGCCAGGGTACCCAACCGCGCCAGCCTGGCTCGCCTACGGGCCGCCGCCACTGCACGGTCAGGTCGCCATTGACGGCGAATGGCCGGCCCAGGGCGGCGGAAACGCGTTCATTGATGGTGGGCTTGAGCTGGTTCCAGTCGAACAGGGCGATCACCAGCACCAGGGTCGCCAGCAGCACGACAATGGCCCCGCCCAGCCCGATCAGTACTTTTTTTGTGCGCGTCATGGCCACGGTTCCTTTGCCGGGCCGTCCCGATGCCGCCCGGCCTGGCTATCAGGGTATAGGCGGAAGCGGAAATCTATGACAAGGAATGTGTACGGATTTTTCCAAATCTGCCCGGCCAACGATGGTGTCGAAGCCCCGCTGCGTTGCACCACGCAAGAGCAACACTCCGCAGGCAAGCATCAAGGACGCACGAAGCGTGCCCGGGCCTCTTCGCACCCGGCATGATGATGACAATGCGGGCTGTGGTCGTTGACCATGCCGACCGACTGCATGAAGGCGTACACGGTGGTGGGGCCGACGAACTTCCAGCCCAGCTTCTTCAGGTCTTTGGACAAGGCCAGCGACTGCGCCGACTGCGCCACCGGTTCGGCCGCGCCCGTGGCGGGCGGCGCTTCGTAGCGCCAGAAATAGGCGCCCAGCGAGCCGTGCCGCTCGCGCATTTCGCGGGCGCGCCGCGCGTTGTTGATGACCGCCTCTATCTTGCCGCGATGGCGCACGATCGCCGCGTCGGCCACCAGTTTTTCGACGCGCGCCGCGGTATAGCGGGCCACGGTATCGATGTCGAAATTGGCGAAGGCGCGGCGAAAGCCTTCCCGTTTGTCGAGAATGGTGCGCCAGCTCAGGCCCGACTGAAAGCCCTCCAGGCTCAACTGCTCGAACAGGGCGCGGTCGTCGTCCACCGGCCGGCCCCATTCTTCGTCGTGATAGCGCCGGTAACCAACCGACCCGTCCACCCAGGCGCACCGCGCCAGGCCATCCGGGAAATCTGTGCGCACCGCCATGCCTGTGTCTCCTGAGCTGCCGTAGCGCCGATGCTACTACGGCCCCCCGCCAGCGTCAGCCACGGCTGTGCCTTGCGGCTTGCTTCAGGCTGCCGCTGGCTGGTGGGGGTGCACCGGCCCCTGGGGATCGTTCTCGGCGTCGGGGCGCGGCGCCAACGGCGGCAGGCCCAGCGCGGCCCGCAACCGCTGGCAGTCGGGGTTGACCGGGCCATCGGGCTGCCACACTTCGAATTCGCGGCAAGGGGTGGGCCGCTGCAGGTAGATGGCACAGTGGATGCCGGGCTGCCCCAGTTCGCCGCGCAGGGCCACGCAGCGCCCCCCGCCCCGTTCGGTGCCGGCCATGCAGACGCGCAGCGGGCTGATGGGGCGCACCAGGTCCACGGGCACCGTGCCGCCGTTCTCGCCCGCGACTTCGCCGCAGTAGAACGAGACGCGAAAATGGGCGCAGCAAGCGCCACAGCTCAGGCAGGGGTTGGCGGCGTCGTGTCCGCCCAGCGTGGCGGGCGAGACCAGGTCGACGGAATACGATGACAGGCGCGGCATGGAAACGCCAAAGGAAAGTTGTGGGCCAAAAAGCCGCGCAAGTTTAGCCAAGTTTGGCCGCCGGCGGAACTGGCCCGGCGGCCATGGCGCCGGGCGTCTGGCCAGGCGCCAACCTGCGCGGGCGCCCGCCGTCCCGCTCAGTTATTTACCGTGATGCCTTCCGCGCGGATCAGGTCGCCCCATTTTTTCGTGTCATCGCGCACGATGTCGGCGAATTGCTGCGGCGTGGTGGGCGAAAGCTCGACGCCGGTCGATTGCTCGTAGGCCTGCAGTTCAGGCGAGGCCAGCACCTTGCCGATAACTTTGTTCAGCGCGGCCACGGTATCGGCCGGGGTGTCCTTGGGCGCGAATACGCCGTACCAGTTGTTGGCGTAGACATTCGGCACGCCCAGCTCGTCGAAGGTCGGCACATCGGGCAGCACGGGCGAGCGCTTGGGCGCGGCAATGGCCAGCGCGCGCGCCTTGCCCGACTTTATGTGCGGCATCAGGCCCGAGACGTCGCCGATGAACCCGCCCACCTGCCCGCCGATGGTGTCGGTAATGGCCGGCGCGGCGCCCTTGTACGGCACGTGCAGGATCTTCGCGCCGATGGACTTCTCCAGTTGCACGATCGCCATGTGCGGCATGCTGCCCACGCCCGACGAGGCCATCGACACGTCGCCGCTCTTGGCCTGCGCCACGAAGGCCTTGGCGTCCTTGGCGGCGCTGCCGGGCCCCACGATCAGCACTTCGGGCACCGATACCAGCAGCGACACCGGCACGAAATCATGGGCGGGATCGTAGATCAGCTTGGGATACAGCGACGGGTTGATCGAGATGGCGCCAACCGAGCTCAGGAACAGCGTCTGGCCGTCGGGGCGCGCGCGGCCCACGAAGGTGGCGGCGATGGCGCCGTTGCCGCCGGGCTTGTTCTCGACCACTACCGGGTGCTTCAGTTCTTTTTCCAGCTCCGCGGCCACGACACGGGCCAGCGAATCGGCGGGGCCGCCCGCCGGGAACGCCACCACCAGGCTGGTGCTGGTTTGCGCGTGCGCGCCGGCCGCGGCCAGCCCGAGCAGGCCGATGGCCAGGCCCTTGATTATCCGGGTATACATGCTTTTCTCCTCAGTGTGCTTATAGGAAGGGATAGTCGCTCAGGGGACTGCCGCCCCTTGCGTGTTGACGAACAGGGAATAAATCGACGTGCAGGACGCCATGAACAAACGGTTGCGGTGCTTGCCGCCGAAACACAGATTGGCGCAGCGCTCGGGCAGCGCGATGCGGCCCAGCAGCTCGCCCTGCGGCGAATAGACGCGCACGCCATCCAGCTCGGGCGTGCCCATGCCCCAGCCGCACCACAGGTTGCCCTCGACGTCCACGCGAAAACCGTCGGGCGTGCCGTCGGCCGCGTCGAACAGCACGCGCGACGGGCCCAGCGCGCGCCCGTCGTCCGACACGTCGAACACCAGCACGTTGCGCGGACGCGAGCGCGATTCGATGACATACAAGCGCTTTTCGTCGGGCGAGAACGCCAGGCCATTGGGGCCGTTGACCGTATCGCATACCCGTTCGACCGCGCCGCTGTCGGGACAGATGCGGTAAATGGCCGCCGGCAGTTCCTGCTCGGCCTTCTCGCCCTGGTAATAGCCGATGATGCCGAACGGCGGATCGGTGAACCAGATCGAGCCGTCCGACTTCACCACGACATCATTGGGCGAGTTCAGGCGCTTGCCCTGGTACCGGTCGGCCAGCACGGTAATGCGGCCGTCGTGCTCGGTGCGGGTCACGCGGCGCCCCAGGTGCTCGCAGGTAATCAGCCGCCCCTGGCGATCGCGCGTATTGCCGTTGGCGTGGTTGGACGCATGACGCCATACGTGGGTCTGCCCGGAGACCTCGTCCCAGCGCATGATGCGGTCGTTGGGCACGTCGCTCCACAGCAGGTAGCGGCCGTCGCCGAACCATACCGGCCCTTCGGCCCAGCGGCTGCCGGTGGCCAGCCGCTCGATGGCGGCAAGCGGCAGCACCAGTTCCTTGAAGCGCGGGTCCAGCGCGATCACCGCCGGGTCGGGATAGCGGGTGGGCATGGCGCCTTCAGTCGCAGCGTGCACTCATGCCTCCGTCGACGACGATTTCCGTGGCCGTAATGAAACGGGCCTCGTCCGAAGCCAGGAACAGCGCCGCATTGGCGGTGTCCAGGCCGTCGCCCATGAAGGGCAGCGGGATGCGGGCCTGGCGCTGGGCCAGCAACTGGCTCACATCGCCGCCGGTGCGCTGGCCAGCCAGCCGAACTTCGACCATGGGAGTGTGCATCTGGCCGGGAATCACGCTATTGCAGCGGATGTTCTTCTTCGCATATTCCAGCGCCACCACGCGCGACAGCTGGATGACGCCGGCCTTGGCGCTGGCATATCCCACCTGGGCCGAGCCGGTCCAGCGTATGCCCGAGGTCGACGCAATGTTGACGATGGCGCCGCCGCCCTGCTGCTCCATCAGCGGCAGCACGTGGCGGCAGCCCAGGTAGACGCTCTTCAGGTTGAAATCGATCTGCTTGTCCCAGGCGTCTTCGTCCAGGGTCACCGGACCGCCCTTGCGCGAGCCGCCCACGTTATTGACCAGGATATCGACGCGCCCCCAGGCGTCGACGCACGCCTGCACCATGTCGCGCACGGCGTCCGACGACGTCACGTCGGCCTGCCAGGTGGCGATCTGGCCGCCGGCCTCGCGCACGCGGGCCACGGTTTCTTCCATGGCGTCGGCGTTCATGTCTACCGCGAACACGCGCGCGCCTTCCTGCGCGAAACGATAGGCGATGGCGCGGCCATTGCCCCAGCCCGGGCCGACGCTGCCCGCGCCCGTCACGATCGCCACTTTGCCCTGCAATCGACCTGTCATGATTGTTCCTTCTGCATAAGGTTGCGGCGGCTCAGCGCCCGAACTGCACCGTGCTGCCATCGCCTGGCGGAATATCGAAGACGTTGATGGTCATCGATATCAACGTGTAGTAGCCCGCGATGCCGACCAGGTCGACCACGCTCTCGGCGCCCAGCACCCGCACCGCCTCTTGGTACAGCTCGTCGGGCACCTGGCGGGTGTCCAGCAGCGCGCGCACGAAGCGGTACACGACTGATTCATCGTCCTGCTGGAAAGACGGCGTATCGCCCAGGCGGATCTGTTCGGTAATGCCGGCGTCCAGCCCCGCTTTGACGGCAATGGGTTGATGGGCCCACCACTCGAACGACGACCGCCACCAGGCCGCCATGGTCAGGATGGCCAGCTCGGACAGCCGCGGACTCAGGCTCGAGTCGTAGCGGCAATACTGGCCCAGCGCCTGCGCGTGCTCGGCCAGGCCCGGGCGGTGCAGCCACACCGCCAGCGGCCCGCGCACGCGGCCGCGCGGGCCGCTGGCGATGGCGTCGTAAATGCGGCGCTGGTGCGCCGACATGCCCTCGACGTCCGGGGGGTTCAGGCGAGGCATGCTTCAGGTCTCCTGGTTGACGGGCGCCCGGCGGAACATGGTGCGCTTCGTATTGATGAAATTGGGCCGCACGCGGCTGCTCCAGTCAGTGGCCCGCACCGCCAGCCAGGGCGGCGACCCGAAGGTTTCCCGGCTGGCCAGGTCATAGCAGGCGTAATAGCGCGGCGATCCCTCGCGGGCCAGGTAGCGGCGCGCGCGCACCGTGCCCGGCACCGCCGCCAGGCCGGGCAGGTGCTCTTCTTCATACCAGCGGTCGAAATCATCTTCCGCGCCCGCCTTGATATCGGTTTCCACCACATAGAACCACGGCGCCGGCTGGCCCGCGGCCTGCCCCGCGACATCGGTGGTCAGCACCAGCGCCACTGCCTGTGCGCGCGGATGCCTGGCATGCAGCGCGTCGCGCAAGGCCTGCGGATCGGCCGGGGCGTCCAGCAACGCATAGGTTTCGGTGTGGTCGGCCGCGTGATAAAGCCACGCATCGCCCTGGCCCGCGCCCGGCAAGGCGCGCAGGGTGGCGGCATCGATCGTCTCTTCCGGAAATTTGATCAGCATTTGTTCCATGCTTGTGCTCGTCAGGGGAATCAGGGGGAATCGGCGGGCTCGAAGCGATAGAGCCGGTCGGGGTTGTCCACCAGAATCTGGCGCCGCAGGTCCGCATCGGGACACAGGCGCAGAAAGGTGTTGAGCAGTTCGCCATCATCGGGCATGGCGCCGGCCACATTGGGATGCGGCCAGTCGGTGCCCCACAGCAGGCGCTCGGGCATGGCGTCCAGCAAGGCGGATACCAGCGGCTCGCCGTCATGGAAGGGGCGCACGCCACTGCTCGACACCCGGTCCAGCCCCGAGATCTTGACCCACGCGCCCGGGTGCCCGCGCAGCGCGAGCAACGCCCGGAAGGCCTCGCTGGTGGTGCCCTGTGCGGCCGCCGCGCGCCCCATGTGATCGATCACGAACGGCACGGGCAGGGTTTTCAGGCGCGTCAGCAGCCCGGGCAGCGAAGCCTGGTCGGAATGGATGCACACATGCCAGCCGAACGGCGCAATGCGCGGCGCCATCGCGGCCAGTTCGTCCCAACCCGCGTTGGCCAGATGCGCCACGAAGTTGTAGCGCACCCCTCGCACGCCACGGCGGTCCAGCTCGGCGATGCGGCGTTCGTCGGCATCGGGCGCCAGCAGCGCCACGGCACGGTATTGGCCGGCGCCCCGGTCCAGCGCATCCAGCGTGGCCGCCATGTCGTAGCCATGGCACCCCGGCTGCACGATGACGCCGCGGCTGATGCCCAGCTGCCGATGCAGGCGGCGCAATTGCTCGAACGGCGCGTCTGGCGGCGTATAGGGACGCTGCTCGGCATATGGAAAGACGTCTGCCGGGCCAAAAATGTGGAAATGGCTGTCACAGGCATGCGCCGGCAGCGTTTGGCCGACGGGCGTGATCTGGGCTAGCGGAGGTGCGCAATCAGGCATGGAAGCAACTGAATAACCGTGAATCCCGCATGATGCGCAGCCCGCCCGGGCTCGGCAATGGCGGGAAGCTGACTTCTGATATAGAAAAAACGTATACCATTGCCGCTATGGATCTGAAACAAATCCGCTACTTCATCATGGCCTGCGAGATGCGCAGCCTGTCCCGCGCCGCCGAGGTGCTGGGCCTGTCGCAGCCATCGCTCAGCCGGCAGATCCAGCTGCTCGAGGCCGAACTGCGCCACCATCTGCTGGCGCGCACCGGGCGCGGCGTCGAACCCACGCCGGCGGGCTTGCGCTTCCTGGCGCACGCCAAGGCGCTGGATGCCCTGGCCCAGCACGCCCGGCAGGACATGCGGGCCTACGCTTCTACCGAGCAGGACAAGGTGCGGCTGGGCATGCCGCACCGCGTGGCGCGCCGGCTGGCGCCGCAAATCGTGCAGGCCTTCCGGCGCCAGCATCCCGAGGCGGCGCTGACGCTGGCCGAAGGCCTGAGTTCCGAAATGAACGAATGGCTGGCGAAAGACCGCGTCGACCTGGCGCTGCTGTACGATCCGCCGCCTTCCACGCTGGTGCGGTTCGAGTCGGTATACCGCGAAGACCTGGTGCTGGCGTACGCTAGGTCATCCCGCCCCCTGCCGCCTGCGCGCGTGCGCGCGCGCGACTTGGGCCGCTATCCGCTGGTGCTGCCCAGCGTGCCCAACACCATACGCGCGCTGGTCGACAAAACCTGCCGTGACCTGGACGTAGTGCTGGACATCGTCGCCGAGGTCGACGTGGTGCACACCATTCTGGAAACCATGACGCAGGACACGCTCTACACTATTCTGCCGCGCTCGGCCCTGCACGATATGCCGGGGCGCAATTACCTGGTGTGCTCGGAAATCGTCGACCCCACCATCATGAACAACCTGACGCTCGCCACACCGTTACGGCATCCGCTGCCGGCGCTGGTCGAAGCCACGGCGGCCATCATCCGCGGGCTGGACATGCGGCAGCTGTTTGCCTGAACCGCCCGCCGCCGCGGCGCGCGCCGCTCAACCCAGCACCGACACGGCCTTGATCTGCGCCCACGCCGGCATGCCCGGCGCCAGCTTCAGCTGGTCGCGCGAATAGCGCGTGATGCGGGCCAGCAGCGCCGTGCCGTCGGCATCCAGGCGCACCAGGATGTGGTCGGGATTGTCCGCCGGCGCCATGTCCAGCACGCGCACGGGAATCACATTCACGATGCTGCTGCCCTGCGGGCGCTCCAGCGCCACGCTGACATCGCGCGCCTTGATGGCCAGCCGCGCCGCATGGCCGGCCGGCAGCCCGTCGTGCACTGTGCGCAGGCAGGACGCGCTGCCGGGCAAGCGCACCGACATCAGCCGGTAGGCCGGATCGAAGTCCGCCACCTGCCCCGCCACCACCACCGATGCGTCGTCGCCCATCGCCAGCGGCAGGTCCAGGCGCGACAGCATCTGCCCGATAGGGCCGCTGGCGGTGGCACGGCCGTTTTCCAGCAGCACCAGATGGTCGGCCAGCCGCGCGACCTCCTGCGGCGCATGGCTGACGTACAGCACGGGAATATCCAGTTCGTCGTGCAGGCGTTCCAGGTACGGCAGAATCTCTTGCTTGCGGGCGACGTCCAGCGACGCCAGCGGCTCATCCATCAGCAACAGGCGCGGGCTGGTAAGCAGCGCGCGCGCCATGCCCACCCGCTGGCGCTCGCCGCCCGACAACCCGGCCGGCATGCGCCGCAGCAAGTGCGCGATGCCCAGCAGTTCAACCGCCTGGTCCAGGTCGACGCGGCGCTGCCCGGCCGGCACCCGCGTCAGGCCGAACTGCAAGTTGCGCAACACGGTCAGGTGCGGGAACAGGCTGGCCTCTTGAAAGACATAACCCAGGGCGCGCCGGTGCGTGGGCACGTTGATGCCGGCCTGGGTGTCGAGCCAGACCTCGCCGTTGACCCGCAGGTAGCCTTGCGCCATCGGCGCCAGGCCGGCCACGCCGCGCAGGCAGGTGGTCTTGCCCGAACCCGAATGCCCGTACAGCGCCGTCACGCCGCGGCCCGGCAGGCGCAGGTCCAGTTCCAGCGAAAACTCGGCATAGTTCACGCGCAAGCGCGCTTCGATGCCCGTTGTATCGTTCGCTACGCGCTGCGTCGCGGCCATCATCGGGCTACCACACCGTGGCGCCGCGCCGCCGCGTATAAAGCAGCAACAGCACCACGAAGGAGAACGCAACCATGCCGCCGGCCAGCCAGTGCGCCTGCGCATATTCCAGCGCCTCGACGTGGTCGTAGATCTGCACCGACACCACGCGCGTGCGGCCCTCGATGTTGCCGCCTATCATCAGCACCACCCCGAACTCGCCCACCGTGTGCGCGAACCCCAGGATGCCCGCGGTAATGAACCCGGGCCGCGCCAGCGGCAGCACCACCGAGAAAAAGCAGTCGCGCGGGCTGGCGCGCAAGGTGGCGGCCGCTTCGAGCGGGCGCGCGCCAATGGCTTCAAAGGCATTCTGCAAAGGCTGCACCACGAAAGGCAGCGAATACACCACCGAGCCCACCACGAGGCCCGCAAAGGTAAACGGCAGCACGCCCAGCCCAAGCGCCTGGGTGGCCTGCCCCACCGGCCCCTGCGGCCCCATGACCACCAGCAGGTAAAAACCCAGCACCGTGGGCGGCAATACCAATGGCAGGGCCACCACCGCCCCAACAGGGCCTTTCAGGGGCGAACGCGTGCGTGCCAGCCACCAGGCGATAGGCGTGCCTATCAACAGCAACAGCAGGGTCGTCAGCGACGCCAGCTGGATGGTCAGCCAGATGGCGGCCAGGTCCGATGAGTCCAGGGGCATGCGGCGGCACGGCTCCTTATGGTTAATGCGCCGCGACCTGGTAGCCGTACGACTTGATGATGGCCGCGGCCTTGGGACTCTTCAGGTAGTCGACGAACGCCTGGGCGGCGGGGTTGTCTTTGCCTTTTGCCAGAATAACAGCGTCCTGCTTGATCGGATCGTGCAGTTCGCCCGGCACCAGCCAGGCCGAGCCCGCGCTGAGTTGGCCGTCTTTGTACACCTGCGACAGGGCGACGAAACCCAGTTCGGCGTTGCCCGAGGCCACGAACTGCTGGGTCTGGGCAATGCTCTGCCCTTGCACGATCTTGGGCTTGACGGCAGCGGCCAGGCCGAGCTTGTCCAGCACCTGCGTGGCCGCCAGCCCATACGGCGCGGCCTTGGGATTGGCGATGGCCAGGTGGCGGAACGCGTTCTGCTTCAGCACAGCGCCCTGGCCGTCGACATAGCCGGGCTGTGCCGACCATAGCGCCAGCGAGCCGGTGGCATAAGTAAAGCGCGAGCCGGGCACGGTTTGCCGCTCGGCCTCCAGGCGCGCCGGGCGGACGTCGTCGGCCGCCAGGAACACGTCGAACGGCGCGCCGTTCTTGATTTGCGCATAGAACTGGCCGGTGGCGCCGAGCGCGGCCACCGCCTTGTGGCCGGTGTCCTGCTCGAACTGGCGCGCAATGGCCTGCATGGGGGCCGTGAAATTGGCCGCGACGGCGACCTGCACCTCGCCCGCGACAGCGGACGCGGCCACACTGGAGGCAGCCAGGCCAAGAACAATACGCAGGATGGACATCGCGGCTCCGGTGTCGAGTGGCCTTTCGTTATAAACTAAACTATATAACGAATTCCGGGCTGCTTGCGCGCTCGTGGTTGCGGCGCGTCAACCCGCCGCCATCCCCGTGGCTTCTGATACTGTGTGCGCTGTTGGCCCAGCCGCGGCATCCGTGGCATGCGGGCCGTATTTGCCGCTATTTTCCATGACCCAATCCATACCCGACGGTTTCGAGCCCTGGCGCCCCAGCAGCCCCTTCATGACCCACCTGGCCGATCTGGGCGCCTTCTACCGGCGCACCGACAGCAACGTACTGGCCGTGCGCGTGGCCGAGCCGCATACCAACATGCACAACATCGCCCACGGCGGGCTGCTGGCCACGCTGGCCGACAGCGCGCTGGGCTACTGCATCGTGCAGCAGGCGCAGGTGTCGGTAGTAACCGTGCAGATGTCGGTCGAGTACCTGAACGCGGTCAAGCCGGGCGACTGGCTCGAGGCCCACGTAACCATAGACAAGCAAGGCCGCCGCCTACTCTACGCCACCTGCCTGCTGCAAGTGGAAGGCAAGGTCATGCTGAAGGCGAACGCGGTATTCGCGGTGCGGGCGTCGGCCCGGCCGGCGTCCGACGGCTGACCGCCACCCCGCCTAGCCGGGCGGCCCAAACCACCCCGCCTTGCCAGGCGGCCCAAACAAAAGCGCCACCCGACAAGAAGCGGGGTGGCGCCAGTATTTTGATGCTTGGGGGCAAGATGCCCGGGTATTCGTGGTGGGTCGTGCGCGACTCGAACGCGCGACCAACGGATTAAAAGTCCGCTGCTCTACCAACTGAGCTAACGACCCGACCGAAGCGCGAGATTATGACGCACTTGGGCCGGGCTGTCAAAAAGCCTTACCAGGCGGCTACCACCGCGCCCTTGAATTTTTCGGCGATAAAGGCCTTCACGACCGGGCTCTGGTAGATGCCCACCAGCTTTTGCAGGTCGGCGCGGTTCTTGTCCTGTTCGCGCACCGCCAGCACGTTGGCGTACGGAGAATCGGCCGATTCGCGGGCGATGGCGTCCTTGTTGGGGTCCAGGCCGGCTTCCAGCGCGAAGTTGGTGTTCACGGCCGACGCGTCGGTATCGTCCAGCGAACGCGGCAGCTGGGCCGCGTCCAGTTCCACGAAGCGCAGTTTGCGCGGATTTTCCACCACGTCGATGGGCGTGGCCTTCAGGCCGGCATCCGGGTTCAGCTTGATCAGCCCCTGGGCCTGCAGCAGCAACAGGGCCCGGCCGCCGTTGGTGGGGTCATTGGGAATGCCGATCTGGGCGCCCGGCTTCAGCTCGTCCAGGCTCTTTACCTTCTTGCTGTAGATGCCTATGGGGAAAATCACCGTCTTGGCAATGCTGGCCAGCTTGTAGCCGCGGTCGGCATTGGCGGCGTCCAGGTAGGGCTGGTGCTGGTAGCTGTTCATGTCCAGGTCGCCGGCCGACAGCGCCGCATTGGGCTGCACATAGTCGCTGAATTCGATGATCTCGACCTTCACTCCCTGCTTGGCGGCCTCTTGCTTGACCACTTCGAAAATCTGCGCGTGCGGCCCGGCGGTCACGCCGACTTTCAGCGGCTTGTCCTGCGCCAGCGCGGGTTGCGCGAAAACGGCGGCGCCCAGGGTCAGCGCGGCCAGCGACTTGAAGAACGTGATGCTCATGTTGCGTGAGATTCCAGGTGAAAAAAACGTGGCGTGAATTCAGTTCAGCGGTGCGACATGCGGCGTACCAGCCAGTCGCCGAAGCCCTGCACGACCTGCACCAGCACGACCAGCACCACCACCACCGCCAGCATGACTTCCGGCAGGAAGCGCTGGTAGCCATAGCGGATACCCAGGTCGCCCAGGCCGCCGCCGCCAATGGCGCCCGCCATGGCCGAGTAGCCGATCAGACTGATCACGGTGACGATAGTGGCGGCCACCAGGCCGGGCAGCGATTCGGGCAGCAGCACTTTCATGATGATCTGCAGCGGGCTGGCGCCCATGGCGCGCGCGGCGGTCAGCAAACCGGCATCCACTTCGCGCATGGCGTTTTCGGCAATGCGCGCCATGAACGGAATGGCGGCCACCGACAGGGGCACGATGGCCGCCGTGGTACCGATCGAGGTTTGCGCGATCAGCCGCGTGAACGGAATGATGGCCACCATCAGGATGATGAAAGGCACCGAACGGGTGATGTTGACCACCGCCCCCAGCGAGCGGTTGACGGCCAGGTTCTGCAGCATGGCGCCCCGGGCCGTAACCACCAGCACCACGCCCATGGGAATGCCCACCAGCACGGCGATGAGACTGGGCACGCCCACCAGCAACAGGGTGTCAAGCAGCGAGGTGGCGAGCAGTTCGATCAGTTGCGGACTCATGTGCAATTTCTTCTACAGATATGTCTTGGGCGGCCAGCGCCGCCAGGGCTTGCCCCAGAGCCGGGGCCGCGCCTTGCGCCAGCACGAACAGCGTGCCGACGGCGACGCCCTGGATGTCTTCGACGCGGGCCTGCACCAGGCTGACATCGAGCGCGTGCTGGCGCGTCAAGTCGGACAGCAGCGTGCCAGCCGAGGCGCCGCCGGCCAGCCGGATGCGCAGCAGGCGCACCACGCTGCCCGGCCGCCGGGCCTGCAGGTCGGCCATGCGCTCGCGGGTGGCGGCCAGCGTGGCGTCGGTCAGGTCAGACGCAGTGGCGGCCGACACCATGGCGCGCGTCACCTCGTGGCGCGGCGTGGCGAAGATGTCTTGCGTGCGGCCCATTTCGACGACCTCGCCCTGCGACAGCACGGCCACGCGGTCGCAGATCTCGCGCACCACTTCCATCTGGTGCGTGATCATCACCACGGTAATGCCGGTCTGCCGGTTGATGTCGCGCAGCAGCGCCAGGATGTTATGGGTGGTTTCCGGGTCCAGCGCCGAGGTGGCCTCGTCGCTGAGCAGCACGTCGGGGTCGTTGGCCAGCGCGCGGGCAATGCCCACGCGCTGCTTCTGGCCGCCGCTGATCTGGCTGGGATAGCGGTCGCGCAGGTGCTCCAGCCCCACCAGCGCCAGCAGGCGCTCCACCTTGGCCGGAATCTGCGCGGCGGGCACGCCGGCGATTTCCAGCGGCAGCGCGACGTTGCCATACACCGTGCGGCGCGCCAGCAGGTTGAAGCCCTGGAACACCATGCCGATGCGGCGCCGCTGACTGCGCAACTGGGCCTCGCCCAGGCCGGTCAGGGCCGTGCCGCCGATGACGATCTTGCCGCCGTCGGGGCGCTCAAGCAGATTGATGCATTGGACCAGGGTGCTTTTGCCGGCCCCGCTGGGACCGATAATGCCGAACACCTCGCCCTGCTCGACGTGCAGGCTGATGTTGCGCAATGCCTCAAAGCGTCCGTGCGGCGTGGCGTAGGTCTTTGAGAGGTTTTCGATGTGAATCATGACGTTGCGATTGTGGCGGAGCGCGCTTCCAAAGAGAACGACTGTTTGCTCTCTTTTTAATAGCTTTTAGTTATATAAAAAGCGGCCGAGGAGCGCGATGCGCGCGGAACCATAGCACATCGAGCCCGCCCGGATGGCGGGCACCCGCAACAGAGGCTATTGCGCACCCGGTGTCTGACACCCTCCGGGAGTCAGACACCTGGCCTGAGCGGGCACTCTGCAGTTGGAACGGCTGTTGCACGCTTCGGTGTCTGACACCCTGCGGGAGTCAGACACCTGATCCGGGAACGCCGCCCCCTTTGAGCGGGAAGCGCGCAGCGCTTCGGGGGTGGGCCTATCGCGCTCGCGAAATGCGCACTTCGGCGCCGCGGCGCTTGACCTCCAGCCCTTCCGACGGAAGGATGCGTAGGCCCTCGAGGCCCTTGATGTAGCTGGAGCCCTGCATCTGCATCACGCGGATCTTGTTGCGCATGACCACCGGGTTATGGACCGGCATGCCGAACATCCAGACTTCGTCCAGGATGCGCGCCGAATTGAATTCGCCCGCGTGCTGCGCCACCGGCCCCAGGCACAGCATGTGCCCTTCGCGGCCGAACACCGGGAACTTGTCGGTGCCGCATTCGATGGTCCAGGTGGTGCCGCCTTCATAGCGATGGCCGGTGTTCAGGTCCCACCATGCCTCGCCCTTGGGCAAATACACGCGCACGCTGTTGCCCGGCTGCGTCACCGGGGCCACCAGCAACGCCGGCCCCAGCAGGTATTGCAGGTCCCAGTCGTGGGCGTCGGGATCGTGCGGGAAGCTCAGCGCCATGGAGCGCTGCACCGGCAGGCCGGTGCGCACCGAATCTTCGATGGCGCCCAACACGTAGGGAACCAGGCGATAGCGCCACTGCAGCCACATGCGCGCCTGTTCCAGCACGGCGTCGCCGAACGACCAGGGCAACAGGGCAGGCACGCCCTGGAAGCAGAAATTGGCCGAGAACACCCCGGCCGTCAGCCAGCGCAGGTAGAGCTCGGGCGTCATGCCGTCGAGCGGCGCGGTGGCCGAGCCGATGGAATGCACCTGCACTGGCACGCCGCTGGCGCCGATGGACAAGGCCGTGCGCAGGGTGTGCTGCAGGCCGGCCCAGTCGTTAGTGACCTGGGGGCCGATTTGCCACGGCAGGCGCTGCGCCGCCGGGAACAAATCGGTGCTGGGCACCACGCCTTCTGGCGGCACTTTGTGGCCGGCCACGGCGTCGAACAGCGCGCGCCGCGCCAGCAGCGGATACATGGTGCGCAGCGCGGCGCCGCTTTCGCCGTTGCGCGCGCTGACGCCATCGGGAATGGCGATCTGGGCATCGCAAGCGGGCGCATCCAGGCCGTCTTCGAGCAACTGGCGATGGCGCTCGATCCACAAGTTGTAGACGTCGCGGTAGGTCAGGTCGAGCAGGCCGTAGGGCCGGCCGGCGGTGGCGGCGTTGCCGTCGAACACCTGAGCGCTGCCGTCGTCGCGGGTCAGCAGCCAGCCGCGGTCTTCAAGTTCCTCGAACAGCGGGCTGGACTTGATGACGCCCGGAAAGCCCGTGGCCGCCACATGCACATGATGCTTGTGAAACAGGGCCAGCATCTGGCGCGCGTCGGGGAAGCGCTGGGCGTCCCATTCGAACACGGTTTTGTCGGCCTGGAAGCCCCAGGCGGCCGGCTGCGCCAGCTTGACGGCGTCGAGCGGCAGCTGCATTTCGCGCATCTGGGCAACCAGCGCGGCGGTTTGCGTGGGCATCTCGCCTTCGGCCTGCTGCAGCCACGCGCCCATGGCCCACAGCACCGGCTGCCCGGCCCGGCCGGTCAGGGCGGTGTACTGGTTGAGGATTTCGCCGGGCTCGCCGGCGAACAGGAACAGGTCGAGCACGGGGTCTTCGACCGACACCGTATACGCGGTCTCGACGGGCGCCACGCCCACGCCATGCTGCACGCGATGCATGGTGTTGACATACACGCCCCAGCCGCGCGGGCTCCAGGCCAGCGGCAAGGCGCGGTGCTCGGGATCGTCGGACACCACCGATTCGTCGCGGCGGTTCAGGTCGCCCGGGGTTTCGCCCAGGCCGTAGACGCGCTCGCCGGCTTCGAGCCCGAAGGCGGCGTTCCAGACAGCATGTTCGGCTTCGTCGAGCGCGTTGTGGCCAAACGCGGGCTCGTGCGGCGAGACGTCGGAAGACAGCAGCCGCGCATCGCCGCGATACAGCGTGACGCGCACCGGGTCGGACTGGATGTCGAGCGCGACGTCGCCCTGCGCAATTCGCCAGCCACTGCCGTCGTCATGCGGAGAAATCGTGCACTCGCCCACGGCCTCTTGGCGCGCCAGCAACATTTCGGCGACGGCCCGGGCGCGGGCGCCGGGTTTATCGTCGGTGAGGAGATTCGCCTCGCCGCAGCGCAGGCGAAACACACCAGGCGCATGCGCCTCGACTACCAGACGCAATCCATCGCCCGCATCGAAATCGATGCGGCTGGAGCGCGACGACAACAGCTCGACAGAATCGAGCTGGGTAGTATGGGCAAAGTCGAATTTGGGCGGCACAGAGCATCCCCCGGCTTAAGCCAAAAAACCAATTAAAAGACGCTATTTTGACGGATTTGGCCCTCGAAATAAACTCGGTCCCTTTTTTCGTTCGGAATTGACTCCCCGGGCAAGCCACAAATGCCCACGCCGGCAAGCGCAGCAACCACTTACTTACCTACCAGGCGCAAGCCGCGCCCCGGTGCCTACGGCGCGGTTTTGCGGCCATCGTCCGGCAACGCGGGCTCTTTTACGGGCAGGCGAGGCCTAGCGCGGCGCGACGGCAGCGAGCAGATCGGCCGGCAACGGCAGCGGTTCGCCGTGCAGGCAGGCGGCGATCAGATCGCCCGCCAGAGCCGACCAGCTGAGCCCGCGAGAGGCATAACCGGCGGCCAGCCACACGCCGGGAGCATGACCCAATGGGCCCACGGCCGGCAGGCGGCCGGGTAGCACGGCGCGCCAGCCCGCCCAGCCCGGCAGTTGGCCTGGCGCCAGCGCCGCCCAGGCGGCAGGCAGGCCGCCCAGCAGCCCGGCCGCCTTGCCCAGGTTGGTCTGCTGGCCGGCCGGGCCGACCCGGGCAGTGGCCGCGCCGTGTTCATACGTGCTGCCCGCCACGCACCAGCCGTCTACCGGCGGCAACAGGTAGCCTTCGCCGCCGACAATGCAGCGCGGCCCGCCGCCCAGCCCCTGGCCCGGCAGCAGCGTGATTTCGCCCGCCAGCGCGTGCATCTGCGCCACGCGCGGCAGCGGGTCGAGCAGGCCGCTGTCGCGCAGCAGCACCTGGGCGCCGAACGCGTTGGCCAGCACCACGGTGGCGCCCTGCCCCAACAGTTGGCCAGCGTCGTCCAGCACCTGCCAGCCGTGCGCGGCGCGGCGCAATACTGCCGCGCAACCCGCGACGCGGCGCACGCCGGGCATGCCCAGCAAGGCGGGGATAAGCGCCGCGGGCTGCACCAGCAGGCCGTCCGCAAAGAACACGCCGCCACGCGCCAGCGGCACGCCCGCCAGCCCCGCCGCCTCGTCGCGGTCGACGGCACGCACCCAATCGGCCGGAAACTGCAATTGCTGCAGGGTTTCCGCCAAGGCGGCGCTGCGCCCGGCATCGCGTTCCAATTGCAGCGTGCCGCAACGCCGCGGCGCCGCGCCGGGCCGCAAGCCGGCCCAGCGCGCCAGCGCCCGTTGGCTGCCGGCGCGCGACAGGCGCGCGCGCGGGTTGTCGTCGCGCGCGATCACCGGCGTCAGCGCGGCGGCCACATGGCCCGCATGGGCAGACGCAGGCCCGGTGGCATCGATGACGCACACCGGCCGGCCCCGCAGCGCCAGCGCCTGGGCAATGCCGGCGCCAGCCAGCCCGCCCCCCACCACCACGACCTCGCCCTGCCCTTCGCCGTCGGCGGCGCGCGCCATGGCCCACGCATCGGCCGGCGCCTCTGGCAGGGCGGATTCGCGCACGCCCACGGTCATGTGCCATTTGCCGCCATAGCCAGGCTGCTTGCGCACCCGGAAGCCCGCGTCGCGCAAGGCCTGCCGCACCGACCCGGCGCTGGCCCAGGTGGCCAGCGTGGCGTCAGGGGCCGCCATTCGCGCCAGGTCACGCATCAGCGCCGGCTGCCAGAGCTCGGGGTTGCGGTCGGGCGCGAAACCGTCCAGAAAATACGCATCGACGCGGGCGCGCAAATGTGGCGCCAACGCCGAGGCCGCGCCGAACGCCAGGGTCAGCGTCACCGCGCCGCCCTCGAATTCCAGGCGGTGCAGGCCGGGCAGGCAGGCGGGCCACTGATCGGCCAACTGGCCCGCCAACCCCTGCAGGATGTCGGGCGCCAGTTGCCGCAGCCAGCCGCGCAACGCATCGCGGGCAAACGGATGAGCCTCGATCGACACCATGTGCAGGCAACGCGGCCGCGCGGGGTCGTTGCGCCAGGCATCCCACAGCGCCAGGAAATTCAGGCCCAGCCCGAAGCCCGTCTCGCACACGGTGAATGCCTGGCGCCCGCGCCAGCGTTGCGGCAGGCCGTTGCCGCGCAGGAACACGTGCTCGGCCTGGCCCAGCGCGCCGGACAAGCTGTGATAGACGTCGCCGTACGCGACGCTGCGAAAACGCCCGTCGGCGTCGAAGCCGGCGGCGGGGGGGACCAGGGGCGAATAAGATGACATGACTACAAAAGGAAAAATCCGGGCGGGCGGCGCCGTGCGCGCCAGCATACCCAAAGCGACAAGGCCGTGACGTTGGCTGAAAGCCACGTTGATCGCCCCGATTTGCAGCCAACCGATAGGCTGGCCGCCACAAAGGCTTACACTGGGTTTCATGCCGACGACAGAAACCACCACGACCCAGGCTGCTCCGCTGGACCTGGCTGCCGCCATCGACACCGCTGTATCGGCGGCCCACACAGGGGCCGCCATCCTGCAATCGTACGCGCACCACCGCGCCGACCTGGTGATCGACCACAAGGCTCGCAACGACCTGGTTTCCCAAGCCGACCGCGAGGCCGAGGCCGCCATCATCGAATCGCTGCAGGGCCGCACGCCCGAGTTCGGCATCGTGGCCGAAGAAACCGGCGGCGCCGAGCAAGGGCCCGCCACCTGGTATATCGATCCGCTCGACGGCACCACCAACTTTCTGCACGGCATTCCCCACTATGCCGTATCGATCGCGTTGGTCGCCCACGCGGGCACGCGCGTGTCCGGCGGCGGCCCGCTGGCCGAAGACACGCCGGTGATCGGCGTAGTCTACGATCCCTGCCGCGAAGAACTCTTCACCGCCGTGCATGGCATCGGTTCGTGGCTCAATGGCCGGCGCATCGCGTGTTCGCGCACGCAGTCGCTCAACGATGCGGTGCTGGCCACGGGCTTCCCGTTCCGCGATTTTTCATTCGCCAGCCAGTACATGCCCATGCTGCAAGACGCCATCTGCACGGCTCGCGGCGTACGGCGCATGGGCGCGGCAGCGCTCGACCTCGCCTGGACGGCTTGCGGCCGCTACGACGGCTATTGGGAAATGGGCCTGGCGCCGTGGGACGTGGCGGCCGGCACGCTGATCCTGCGCGAAGCGGGCGGCGTGTGCCACGACATGCACCGCCAAGACCCCTGGCCCGTGGGCGGCCGCGTGGTGGCCGGCAACGCGGCCATCGTCGAGGCACTGCACAAGCTGGTGGCGCCGCACCTGCACGCCCCCTGAACGCCCCCCCGCGGCGCCTTGCGCGCCGCTACTGCCCGGGGCGCAACTCGCGGCGCAAAATCTTGCCCACGTTGCTCTTGGGCAGCTCGTCGCGGAACTCAACCGCGTGCGGACGCTTGTACCCCGTGAGTTTTTCCCTGCACCAGTCGATGACCTGAGCTTCGGTCAGCGATGGGTCTTTCCTGACGACGAAGGCCTTCACGGCCTCGCCGGAATGGTCGTCGGGCACGCCCACCACCGCGCATTCCAGCACGCCGGGATGCGTCGCGATGACGGCCTCGACCTCGTTGGGATACACCTTGAAGCCCGACACGGCGATCATGTCTTTCTTGCGGTCGACGATGCGGGTATAGCCCTTTTCGTCCATGATGCCGATGTCGCCGGTGCGGAAGAAGCCGTCGCTGGTCATGCAGCGCCGGGTTTCTTCGGGCTTGTTCCAATAGCCCAGCATGACCTGCGGGCCGCGGATGCAGACCTCGCCGCGCTCGCCCAGCGGCACGGGATTGCCGTCGTCGTCCAGGATGGCCACGTCGGTGGACGGCAGCGGCAGCCCGATGGACCCTGAATACTCGCGCGCATCGGTGGGGTTCACCGTGGCCACGGGCGAGGTTTCCGACAGCCCGTAGCCCTCGATGAGCGGGCGCCCGGTGATCTGCAGCCAGCGCTCGGCCACCTGCCGCTGCACCGCCATGCCGCCCCCCAGCGTCAGGCGCAGGCCGGAAAAATCGAGCTTGGCGAAGTCGGCATTGTGCGCCAGCGCATTGAACAGCGTGTTGACCCCGGGGAAGATGTTCACGCCGGCCTTGCGCCACGCGTCGATCAGGGCGGGCTGGTCGCGGGGGTTGATGATGAGCAGGTTGCGCATGCCCGCATAAATGCCGAAAAGGCCGCAGACGGTCATGGCGAACACGTGGTACAGCGGCAACGCGCTGATGATGGTGAGCTGCCCGTGTTCCAGGTCGCGCAGCGCCGGGCGCGCCACGGCCTGCAGTTGCAGCACGTTGGCCACCAGGTTGCCATGCGACAGCATGGCGCCCTTGGGCACGCCCGTGGTGCCGCCCGTGTATTGCAGCACGGCGACGTCGTCCAGCCCCAATGCGGGCGGCGTGAACGGCGCGGCCGCCCCGCGGGCCAGCGCCTGCGGCAGGCGCAGCGCGCCGTCGATGCGCCAGGCGGGAATCATGCGCTTGATGTAGCGCGCCGCCAGGTTCACCAGCGGCGCCTTCAGGCCGCCCAGCAGGTCGCCCGGACCGGTGACCACCACGTGCCGCAGCGCGCCCCGGTCGCCGACGTCCTGCAGGGTGCGGGCGAAGTTTTCCAGAATGACGATGACCTCGGCGCCGCTGTCGAGCAACTGCCGCTGCAGTTCGTCCGCCTTGTACAGCGGGTTGACGTTGACCACCACATGACCGGCGCGCAGCGTACCCAGCATGCTCACCAGGTAGGCCGGCACGTTGGGCATCATCAGGGCCACGCGTGCGCCCTTCTGCAGCCCCAGCCCCTGCAGCCAGCCCGCGAAGGCGCGCGCGTGGCTGTCGAGCTGGGCGTAGGTAATATCGGTGCCCATGGCGGTGCACGCCACGCGGCTGGCGTGGCGCAGGCAGGCCTGGTCGAGCAGTTCGGTCAGCGACGTGTGGGGTTCGATGGAAATGTCGGCCGGGACGCCATCGGGATAGTGCGCGAGCCAGGGACGTGACATGGGGCAGCCTCCGTGCATGTTATCGGTGATTTTGCTTGATAATACCTTTGTTGCCTTTGGCCCAATTCAACGAGACCCCGATGAATCTGCTCGAACCCATCGTTGCCTGGCATCGCGATATCGCCAGCATCCGGCGCGACATCCACGCCCACCCCGAACTGGCCTTCGAAGAATTCCGCACCGCCGATCTGGTCGCGGCGCGCCTGCAGGAATGGGGCATCGAGATCGATCGCGGCCTGGGCGGCACCGGCGTGGTCGGCATCATTCGCGGCAACACCGCGAGCCCGCGCGCCGTGGGCCTGCGCGCCGACATGGACGCGCTGCCCATGCAAGAAGCCAACACCTTCGAGCACGCCAGCCAGATCCAGGGCAAGATGCACGCCTGCGGGCACGACGGCCATACCGCCATGTTGCTGGCGGCCGCGCGCTACCTGGCGCAGCATCGCGACTTCGCCGGCACCGTCTATGCCATTTTCCAGCCGGCCGAAGAAGGCGGCGGCGGAGCCAAGCGCATGATCGACGACGGCCTGTTCACGCGCTTTCCCATGGAAGCCGTGTTCGGCATGCACAACTGGCCCGGCCTGGCCGTGGGCCAGTTCGGCCTGACCGCCGGCCCCATCATGGCCTCGAGCAATGAGTTCGTCATCACCATCCAGGGCAAGGGCACGCACGCCGGCATGCCGCACCTGGGCATCGACCCCGTCATGACAGCCGTGCAACTGGCGCAGTCGCTGCAAACCATCATTACGCGCAACCGCAATCCGCTCGACGCCGCCGTGCTCAGCATCACGCAAATCCACACCGGCAGCGCCGACAATGTGGTGCCCAACCAGGCGGTCATGCGCGGCACGGTGCGCACCTTCACGCTCGAAACCCTCGATCTCATCGAGCGCCGCATGGAAGAAATCGCGCGCCACACCTGCGCCGCGCTCGACTGCGACGTGGAATTCGATTTCCGCCGCAACTATCCGCCCACCATTAATCATGCGCCCGAAGCCGCGTTCTGCGCCGAGGTGCTGCGCGGCATTGTCGGCGCCGACAACGTCAACGAGCACGTGCAACCCACCATGGGCGCCGAAGACTTCGCCTTCATGTTGCAGGAAATGCCGGGCTGCTATGTCTGGATCGGCAACGGCGAAGGCGGGCATCGCGACGCCGGGCACGGCATGGGGCCCTGCATGCTGCACAACGGCAGCTACGACTTCAACGACGCGCTGCTGCCGCTGGGCGGCACGTACTGGGTCGAGCTGGCGCGCCAGTGGCTGGCGCGGCCGGCCCGGGATAAATAGCGCTCCGGCCACTAGAACCGAATGCGGGCGCCCAGAGTGGCGGCGGCCCCATGGCTGTCACCCAGGGCTTGCAGGCTGGTGCGGACGTCCGCGGAGCCATACAGCATGTAGGCTCCCCGCCCCCAGCTATAAGACACGCCCGCGCCCAAACCGGCCCAAGTATGCGCATTGCGCTGCACGAGCGGCACGCCTGCCACGTCCACTCGTGATTGATCAGAAAAAATCTGATACAAGTTCACGATTCCGTAAGCATCGAATGTGTCTCCGTTGGGCTGGAGCAACCTGTAGTCGGCCGAAATGCCCAGCCGCCCCACCACCCGGTGCCGGCCCTGCAAGCTGACGGTCGTCTGGTAGGCGTCGCGGAAATCATCGTAAGTCACGTGCGAGTATGCCAGTTGCGCCTGCGGGGTCACCGCCCAACGATCGCTCAAGCCGACGCGGCGGCCGGCCTCCAGCCCGAGCGCATAACCGAACCCATCGTTGCCGGCAACTTCTTTGACACCCAGCGTACGCGAGATGAGGTCGCTATCGAATCGATTGGCCTGGAGCTGCGCATCCACATAAAAGCCATTGCGGCCATACCACGTCAATGTACCGCCAAGGCCGTAGCCTCGGGCCTGGATCTTGCCCTTGCCGAACGCGGATTCGACCTGCGAGCCAGCATCTCCGTAATGCGCGCTGAGGCCGGCTACCAGATGCCCGCGCTCGCCTTCGTACACCTGCATGTCAGCGCCTATCTGCATGCGCCAGATATCCACATCTTGTCGAACGCCGGTCGTACTGCGCCCGGGCTGGAATCGCCCATGCGAACCCTGCACGCGCCCCCAGATCCCCAGTCCGTCTTGCCAGATGCCACCGCCCGACTCCGGGGCCGCGGCGAATTGGCGCTCGCCCACGCGCTCCCGCAGCGAGGGCAAGCCGTTGAGCTCGTGCAACACATGGGCGTAGCTTTCGTACAGCGGCGCGCCAGGCTGGTACATGGGGCCAGAGCCTGCGCCGTCCGCCATGTACTCCGAACGCAGATACCAGTTGCCATCGTGGGGATCCGCCGCGCTGCCCTGATACAGCGAATAGCCATAGGCGCCCGCCACGATGGCCGGCCGCCCCAATGCGGCCACATAATCGTGTTGCAGCGTGAACGCGTCGGCCGGAGATTGACCTGCCACGCCTATGATCCGGATGCCGTCCTGCGTGGCTGCGCCCAGCCCTCCGCGATTCAGTACTTTGACATAGGTGTGGCCGGAGACATCGCCGCCGACCATGAGCCGGTCGGTTGGCGAGTTGTCTCCCGCCAGCGCGGTGTTGAACACAATAGTGCCGCCATCACCGACGTAATTGCCGCTGACGCGCAGGGTATTGAAGCCGCCGGGGCCCGCGGCTGCCGGCACGAACTGCACTGTCGCATGACGATTGGCCAGGGTTGTAACGTCGGAATCGCCGTCGACCTGCCAGGTAGAGCCACCCTGCAATACCACATTGGACACGGCAGAGCCCGCTGTCTGCACCCGGCCGATGACGGTCGAGTTGCTGTCGACCCGCATATCCACGATAGTTTCGCGGTTCAGAGGGTCGGGGTATTCCTGGACCTCCATCAAGCCCGCTCCGCCCATGAGCACGCTGCCGTCGAGCACACTTATCATCAGGCGCCCGCCCTGGGCCGCAACACCATAACCGTGCCGGGCCTCGACGCGCGAACCGCTCAGGCGGACTTCCGAGCTCTGCTGGCCAGCATTCGCGTACGAGCCCGCCAGCATATATATGCCGTGTGCGTCCGCCCCTTGTGCGCTTATCGTACTGTTGGCCACTTCGATACGGCCCGCCTGCTGCACCATCGCGCCGTGGGAACCTGTGCCCGTCGTGGCGACCAGCGCGCCGTTGCTCAGACGGGTCATCGCCAACAATTGGCTGATCACGCCAACCGAGCCGGCTCCGGTCGTCGTGGCGCGGCTCCCGTCGAGCACGACCTCGGCGCCGCCCTTTGCCCATATTGCATGAGCGCCCTGGCCGCTGGTATTTATGACTGACCCATTGGCAAGCCTGACCGTATTCCAGGAATAGTCGGCGACCACGCCATGGCTGCCGGTGCCCAGGGTCGTCAAGGACGAATCGCTCCAGTATGAAATCGCTCCGCGGCTGGGATAGTTTGCACCCCCCATTTGCACACTGCGCAGTCCGTACGCGTGATCGCCCGAGGTCAACACGCTTACGCGATCCATGAAGGCCACTGTCTGGATAGGCGTGGCGCCGGAGGTCGCCCCGCCTAGATACACGCCGTGGCCTGCGTCCTCGACCGTGAGAATTGCACCATCGGCCAAGCGCACTTCGGCGCCGTGTATTGCATAAACCCCATGCTTGCCCGCCACGATATCGAAATCGCTGATTTGGGTGACAATGGGCTCGTCGTTCTTGCGAACGCTGCCGTTCAGGTCGAGTCCGATGCTGGCGTTGATGTGCACGTCGGTCAGGTCGATGAGCGAGGAAAAGGTCTGCGATATGCCAACATTGTTGGCATAGATCTCGAGGCCGTTGCCGCTGACATGCGTGCGTTCTCCGGTCTCACCCGGCTGGACGCCCAGCCCTTGCACCCGCAGGCCGATATCACATTGGGCGCTTGCGCAGACCACACTCTCGTTGATATCAAGACTGGCCCCCGTGGCGACAAAGACTTGCCCGTCGACCGTGATGCCGGTGGCATCGACGATGGTGCCGTCTTCACGGATCGTGAGCTGGCCTATGGCCTGGCTGGCCAGGCTGGTCGTGCCGCTATCGATGTTCAGGTGCTGCGCGTGCGAGGCGGGCACGCCCCACGCGGCGAATACCGCCAATACGCCTGTGGCGAGTTCAGACTGCTTGAAATGGGTATGGATCATGTCTCGGCGCCTTGCCAACGGTGTCAGGGTATGGCAGGCATTACGAAGCGGATCCGTACGCAGGGACACATTGCGGTCATGCACAACCATGTCCGCGCAGCATCTTATGGCCCTCGCGCTCAATGATGTCGAATATTCCCCACGTTGTGTCCGAAATCTCTGACAAGATCCCGCGCGCTCCGCCCGGGCATCACCGGTACCGCTTGCGCCCTCATTCGCCGCTGTGCAGGCGCAAGGCCAGGCAAGCCTCCAGGAAGCGCCCGGCCGCGCGCGCCGACGCATGGGCATGCGGCACCAGAATGCTCAGCGTGCGGGTCCAGGGCCGCGGCAGCAGGCGTATCACCGCCAGCGTGCCGTCTTCGTGCCGCATCGACATCAGCGATACGAAGCCGATGCCCAGCCCGGCGCGCACGGCCTGCTTCACGCCTTCCACGCCCGCCAGTTCCAGCCCGACCGACGGCGCCAGCCCGGCGCTGTCGAAGGCGCGCTCGACCAATTGCCGCACGCCCGAACCCGGCTCGCGCATCACCAGCGGTTCGCCGGCCAGGTCGCGCATGCGCGCGGCGCCCTTGGTCGCCAGCGGATGATCGGCGCGGGCGATGGCCACCACTTCATCTTCACGCCAGCCGTGCACTGCGGTGTCGGCGGGCAGGCCGGGCGGCACCTCGCCCTCGATGAATGCCAGGTCCAGCGCCGGCAGCCGCTCCACAATCTGGCGCGTATTGCCGTCAGATAAATGCAGGCTGACCGACGGGAAACGCCGGCGGAAATCCGCCACCAGCGACGGCAGCAAGTAGCTGGCCGGCGTGGTGCTGGCCCCCAGGCGCAGCGTGCCGGTTTCCAGTCCGCGCCACGCGTCGCGCGCGGCATGGGCCTGGCTGTACACCTGGCGCAACTGGCGGGCCTGCTCGGCCAGACGCTCTCCGGCGGCCGTCAGGGCCACGCCGTGGCCACTGCGGCGGTACAGGGGCTCGCCGAACCAGTCTTGCAGCAAGCGCAACTGTCCCGACACCGCGGGTTGTGACAAGTGCAGCAGGCTGGCGGCCCGGCTGATATTTCCAGTGTCGGCCACATAGGCAAATGTCAATAGCTGGTCTGGCGTCATGGGGGAAGCTCAATATTCAATTTTCTTATATTTAATATCGAAATTAAAAATTTCCCAAATAGTAGGCGCGGATTTAATATTGCTGAAAGTTATTTAGATATACGCAACCCCGAATGTCTACTTCTACCGCCCTGCCCCTGGCCACTCCCTGGCGCGACAAACTCAACGGCGTGCTGTTCGTGGCGCTGATGACGGTCGCCGTCATGCAGTTGAGCGACCTGCCGGCCATCCGCCAACTGGGCTTTTCGCCGCTGGTGGTCGGCATCGTGTGCGGCATGCTGTATGGCAACTTCCTGCGCGGCACCATGCCGGCCGACTGGGCGGCGGGCGTCAATTTCACGGCGCGGCGCCTGCTGCGCATTGCCGTGGCCTTCTACGGCCTGAACATCAGCATCCAGCAGATCGCCGCCGTGGGCCTGCCGGGGCTCGCCGTGTCGGTATCGGTGGTAGTGGGCACGCTGCTGCTGGGCACCGTGGTGGGCCAGCGCCTGCTCGGCCTGGACCGCGACACCGCCATGCTGACGGCGGCCGGCAGCGCCATCTGCGGCGCCGCGGCCGTGCTGGCGTTCGAGCCGACCCTGCGCGCCGCCCCCCACAAAAGCGCCGTGGCCGTGGCCACCGTCGTGCTGTTCGGCACGTTGTCGATGTTCCTGTACCCGGTGCTGTACCACGCGGGCTGGCTGTCGCTGGATACCCAGGCCCTGGGCATCTACATCGGCGGCACGGTGCATGAAGTCGCCCAGGTCGTGGGCGCGGCCAGCAACATCGACCCGGCCACCACCGAAGTCGCCACCATCGTCAAGATGACGCGCGTGGCCCTGCTGGTGCCCGTGCTGCTGGTGCTGGGCCTGTGGCTGCGCAGCGCCGCCGCGCGCGCCGAACCGGGCCAGGCCAAGGCGCGGCTGCCCATCCCTTGGTTCGCGGTCGGCTTCCTGGTGCTCGCCATCGTCAACTCGCTGGCCATCCTGCCGTCCGACGCGGTCACCGCCATCCGCCGGCTGGACGTCTTCGCCCTGACCATGGCCATGACCGCGCTCGGCATCGAGACCCGCTTCAGCCAGATCCGCAAAGCCGGGCCGCGCGTGCTGGCGTTGGGCCTCGTCCTGTATGCCTGGCTGCTGTTCGGCGGCTACGGCATCGTGCAGTTGGCCACCTGACCCCCGGCCGCCGCAAGCGGCGGCGTTTTCCTGCATAATCGGCCCGTCTTCATCCCAGACAGGAGCGGGCCATGACTACCGCTGACCACCCTTCCGCCACCTTGCCCAAGGGGCGCGACCCCGTACTGCGCGTCATGCCCATGCCGGCCGACGCCAATATCCATGGCGATGTCTTCGGCGGCTGGATCATGTCCCAGGTCGACATCGCCGGTTCCGTCCCGGCGGCGCGGCGCGCGGCCGGGCGGGTCGCCACCGTGGCAGTCAACGCCTTCCAGTTCAAGCAGCCGGTGTTCGTGGGCGACCTGCTCAGCTTTTACGCAACAATCACAAAGACCGGCAAGACTTCGGTTACCGTATCGGTCGAGGTCTACGCCGAACGCCATCGCCTGGATGCGGAGGTCGTCAAAGTCACCGAAGCCACCCTGACCTACGTCGCCACCGACGAAGCCCGGCGCAGCCGCCCCCTGCCCACTCTTTAAGCCTTGCCACGTATGACGCAGCAGCCTGCCGCCGCGACCAAGCCCGTAGCGACGCCCCGTCGGCTAGACCCCGAAGACGCCCAGCACGCACTGGCCGAGGTCCAGGAACGGCTGCGCCGCCAGCAACTCGTCGAAGACCTGGTGCACCGCCAGGAGCAGGGCGACAGCAAGGCCACCCTGGTCGAAGACCTGGTGCATCGCCAGCACGAGGCCGAACTCAAGGCGCTGGTCGATGCCCTGCATCCGGCCGACATCGCCTTCATCCTCGAATCGCTGCCCAAAGACGAACGCCAGGATGTCTGGCGCCTGGTCAGCCCCGAGCACGACGCCGACGTGCTGCTGGAAGTCGAAGACTGGGTTCGCGAATCGCTCATCGAAGCGATGGACCGCCAGGACCTGGTGGCCGCCACCGGCAGCATGGATGCCGACGAGCTGGCCGACCTGGCGCCCGACCTGCCGCCCGACGTGGTGGCCGAAGTCCAGAAGGGCCTGACCGAAGAAGAGCGCGCGCAGCTGCTCGAAGCCATGGGCTACCCCGAAGACAGCGTGGGCGCCATCATGGACTTCGAAATGGTCCGGGTGCGCGAAGACGTCACGCTCGAAGTCGTGCTGCGCTACCTGCGCCGCCTGCACGAGCTGCCCGACCACACCGACCAGGTCTTCGTGGTCGACCGGCAAGACAAGCTGCAGGGCGTGCTGCCGCTGTCGAGGCTGCTGGTCAGCGAGCCCGAAACCGAAGTCCGTGCCGTCATGAGCACCGACTTCCTCACGCTAAACCCGCTCGATTCCGACGCCGACGCGGCCGGCGCCTTCGAGCGCTACGACCTCGTCTCGGCCCCCGTCATGGACGACCAGGGGCGGCTGATCGGCCGCGTCACCATTGCCGACGTAGTCGACGTCATGCGCGAAGACTCGCAAGAGCAGGCGCTGTCGCGCGCCGGCCTGCAAGAAGAAGACATCTTCGCGCCGGTGGTCATGGCGCTGCGCAACCGCGCGCCATGGCTGTTGTTCAATCTTTGCACGGCGGCCACGGCGTCGTTCGTGGCCTCGCGCTTCGAAGACACCGTCAGCCACATCGTCATCCTGGCGTTCCTGATGTCCATTGTGGCCGGCATCGGCGGCAACTCGGGCAACCAGACCATGACCATGATCATCCGCGCGCTGGCGATGGGCCGCATCACCGGACGCAACCTGTGGCAGCTGGTCAAGCGCGAAATGCTGGTCACCCTGCTGGTGGGCCTGTGCGGCAGCGTCGTAGCGGCCCTGTTCGCCTGGGGCATATCCAACTCGCTGGCGATCGCGGTGGTCATGATGGCCGCCATGATCTGCAACATGCTGGTTGGCGCGTCGGTCGGGGTGCTGGTGCCCATGGTGCGCACCCGCTTCGGCAAAGACCCGGCCATCGGCTCGTCGGTGCTGCTCACCTTCGCCACCGATTCGCTGGGTTTCTTCATCTTCCTGGGCCTGGCTACTATCTTCCTGCTGTAGCGCGGCCGGCGGCGCGCGTCAGCGCTGGCCCGGGTCGAGTGGCAGCTCGGTGGTGCTCTTGATCACTTCCATCGAAAAGCTGGCGCTGACATCCAGCAGGTCTACCGCCTCGATCAGCCGGCGGTAAAAGCGATCGTACGCCTGCATGTCTTCGACCACGACCTTCAACAGGTAATCCAGGTCGCCCGCCATGCGATGGAATTCCACCACGTTCGGCAGCGCCATGACCGCGCCGATCAGGTTCTGCGTCCATTTCACGTTGTGCTGGCTGGTCTTGATGGTAACGAACACCGTCAGGCCCAGCCCCACCGCCTGGGGGTCGAGCAGCACCGCCGTGCGTTCGATGACGCCGTCTTCTTTCAGCTTCTGGATGCGGCGCCAGCAGGGCGTGACCGACAGATTGACCTGCTCGGCGATCTCGGCCACGGGGCGCGTCGCGTCTTTCTGCAGCAGGCTCAGGATCTTCAGGTCTGTCTGGTCCATGGCATTTTTCCTGGTGGCGACCGGCGGCAAGGGCGGGCCTTAGGCAAAGCGCTCTGCGGTCAGGCCTTCCAGATCCACTTCCGGCTCGCGGCCGGCGACAATGTCGGCCACAATCTTGCCCGTTCCGCAGGCCTGCGTCCAGCCGTTGGAACCATGCCCGCAATCCAGGTACAGGTTGTCGTAGCGTGTCTTGCCCAGGATGGCCGGCCCGTCCGGAGTCATGGGCCGCAGCCCAGCCCATGCCTGCGCATGATCCAGGTCGATGCCCTCGGGAAACCACTCGCGCACCACGCTCTGCAGAAACGCCACGCGCGCCGGGTCCACCGCCGTGCCGTAGCCTTTCAGTTCGGCCATGCCGGCCGCCCGCACCCGGTCGCCCAGGCGCGAGATCATCACTTTGTTGTATTCGTCCATCAGGGCCGCGCGCGGCGCGCGCGCGGCATCATCGATGCGGGCCGTAATGGAATAGCCCTTCAAGGGGTACACCGGCAGCGCCAGCCCCAGCGGGCGCAGCAGAAACGGCGCCTGCGGCCCCAGGGCCACCACATAGGCATCCGCGGTGATCAGATCGTGGCGGCCCTCGGCCTGCACGCCCCGGATGCGGCCGCCCCCTTGCGCCAGCGCGCGAATCTGCAAGCCGTACTGAAACTTCACGCCCTGCTCCGCCAGGTAGGCGGCAAGTCCGGTAGAGAACTTGTGGCTGTCGCCCGAGCCGTCCAGCGGCAGGTACAGCGCGCCTGCGATGGGCGCGCGCGTGGCCGCCAGGGCGGGTTCCAGGCGGCGCGCGCCGGCGCCATCCAGCAGTTGCCACGGCACTTCGTATTCGTCCAGCGCCCGAGTGATGCCCTGCGCGGCCTTCAGGTCGGCTTCCGTGCGAAACACCTGCAGCGTGCCGTCCTGGTGGTAATCGAATTCGACCGGCAGCCCCGAACCCGCCAAGTCCCGCAGGCACGCGGCGCTGTAATGGGCCACGCGCTGCATGCGCAGCTTGTTGGCGCGGAACCGCTCGGCATTGCAATTGCCCAGCCAGCGGGCCAGCCAGGCAAGCTTGCGCGGGCTGGGCGACAGCGAAAAACGGATCGGCGCCTGGCGCTGCAGCGCCATCTTCAACACCTTGCCGACCATGCCAGGCGCGGCCCATGGGCCCGCGAAGCTTGGACACAGGCCGCCGGCATTGCCGAAACTGGTTTCCAGCGCAGGCCCCGGCCGGCGCTCCAGCACCACGACCTCATGGCCGTCGCGCCACAGATAATAGGCCGCGGCCACGCCCGCCACCCCTGCACCCAGTACTGCGACTTTCATGCATGCTCCCCTATGTCTGCCGCCCTTGGCCGGCCGAGTGCGCGCATTATGACCCCTGCGTCCCTGGCCTGCATAGGACCCGCTGCAATACGCAAAATTTTTCCAAACCCGGGCTCGGCAGGACGCCAATTGGCAAAACCATTTCCCGCCCCGGCACGTAGCATGGAAAGCATTGCCGACTTAAACCGCTTCCTGCCATGCAGACCAGCCGCCAGCCCCTGACTTGCCTCGATTCCCTGTGCGCCACGGTGCGCGCAGCCCAGCGCAACGCCGAACGACAACTGCTCGATGAACTCGCCGGCAGCGCGGCCCACGCCGAAAGCATGCTGGCCCACCTGCCCATGCCGCTGCGCGAGGGCCGCGCCGACACCTACCTGCGCCATATCGCCTACAGCGACCCGTACGGCAGCTTCACGATCTTCTATCTGGTGTGGCGGCCGGGCCAGGCAACGCCGGTGCACGGCCACAAGACCTGGTGCACGTACCGGGTGCTGCAGGGCGAACTGCTCGAAACGCACTACCAATGGGATGCGCAGGCGCAACTGGCGCGCCCCGTGGGTAGCGCCGTGCGCCGCCCGGGCATGGCGGTCACGGCCGCGCCGGGGCTGGAGCAGATCCACCAGCTGCGCAATGCCAGCGACGGCATCGCGATCTCGCTGCACATCTATGGGGTGGCGCAGGCCAATGCGCAAACGGGGGTCAACCAGTTGGTAGAGGCCGCCTAGCGGCGGACGCGCTTGCCAGCCGCAGCAATGCCGGACAACAGGCCCGTATCGAGCGTGTAACTCGCGCCGTCGCGGTTTTCCAGCACCAGGGCCGACAAAGCCGGCTGCGTGGCAGCCGGGTCGGCCGCCACATGCAGGCGCAGGTTGCCCAGCGGCAGTTCCCAGCCATCGCCGGCCGGCTCGGCCGCGACATCCGTCACCAGGGCCAGCCGCTGCGCCACCGCGTGCGCATCGGCGGCGCGCGCCTCGATGCGCCGGATGCGCAACGCGCCGTTGGGGTGCGCCATCAGCGATGGCGTCCAGACGCATTCCGGCGTCAGGTGACGGCAGAAATACATGCGAATGCCCGGCACGGGCTGCTGGGCAAAACGCACGGTGTGAAAACGCGCCTGCATTTCGCGGCCGTCGACGTGGGCGGGGCGGGTCAGCTCTTGCACGGGGTTAACCGCAAAGCCGGCGTCGCGCAGGCGGCGATAGGTGCCCTCGGCGTCGTGGGTGCGGAACACCAGGGCTTCCAGGCCGAGCGGCGAATCGGCGATTTCCTTGCGGGCCGGCGGCGCGCCCGGCGGCCAACCCAGCAGTTCGATGTACGTGTTGTCCAGCACGACCAGCCGGTTGCACGACCCCAGGTTATGCACCGCCAGGTCGCTCAGGCGGAACCCCTGCCGCTCGAAGTGCGGCGCCACCGCATCGAGCCGGTCGCGCACCATGACCACGGCATGGTCAAACTCGGTACGGCCGACTTCAGGCTCCCCGTCGGAAATGAACTCAGCGCTTCGGGGAGAGGATTTCACGCCAGCTTACCGTGGCAATGCTTGTACTTCTTGCCGCTACCGCAGGGGCACGGGTCGTTGCGGCCGACCTTAGGCATGAAGTTGCGCACCGGCTGCTGGGCCGGCTGGGCGTCGGCGTCGGTGCCGGCCAGGGCCTCGTCATAGTCGGAGTGGTGATACTGCACGTTCTGCACGTGCGGCTGGCTGGCCTCGGCTTCGGCGGCCTGCTCGACCTGTTCGGCCGATTGCACGCGCACGGTCAGCAGCACGCGCACCACGTCGTCGCGGATGCGGTCGAGCATGCCCGAGAACAGCTCGAAGGCCTCGCGCTTGTATTCCTGCTTGGGGTTCTTCTGGGCGTAGCCGCGCAGGTGAATGCCCTGGCGCAGGTAATCGAGCGCCGACAGGTGCTCGCGCCAGTGGGTGTCGATGGCCTGCAGCATGATCGAGCGCTCGAACTGCGCCCAGGCCTCTTCGCCCACCAGGGCGATCTTGCCGGTGTACACGCCGCGCACGGCTTCCAGCACGCGTTCGAGAATGTCGTCGTCGGTCAGGCTGGATTCTTTTTCCAGCATGTCGGACAGCGACAGGTGAATCTGCCAGTCGGCGGCCAGCGCCTGCTCCAGGGCAGGAACATCCCATTGCTCTTCGACCGAATCAGCCGGAATATGCTGGCGCACCAGGTCGGTGGCGGCGCCTTCGCACAGGGCTTCGACCGACGGGCGGATGGACGAGGCCTCGAGCACCTCGTTGCGCTGGGCGTACAGCACCTTGCGCTGGTCGTTGGCGACGTCGTCGTATTCGAGCAGCTGCTTGCGGATGTCGAAGTTGCGGCCCTCGACCTTGCGCTGGGCGGTCTCGATGGACCGCGTGACCATGCCGGCCTCGATGGGCTCGCCCTCGGGCAGCTTCAGGCGTTCCATGATGCCGCGCACCCGGTCGCCCGCGAAGATGCGCATCAGCGGGTCTTCCAGCGACAGGTAGAAGCGCGATGAGCCCGGGTCGCCCTGGCGGCCGGCGCGGCCACGCAACTGGTTGTCGATACGGCGCGACTCGTGGCGTTCGGTGCCGATGATGCGCAGGCCGCCGGCCGCCTTGACCTGCTCGTTGGCGGGTTTCCAGTCGGCGCGCACTTTCTCGATGCGGGCTTCCTTTTCAGCCTCGGACAGCGACTCGTCGGCGCGGATCAGGTCGACCTGTTTGTCGACGCTGCCACCCAGCACGATGTCGGTGCCGCGGCCGGCCATGTTGGTGGCGATGGTAATGTGGCCCGGCTTGCCGGCTTCGGCCACGATCTCGGCTTCGCGCGCATGCTGCTTCGCGTTCAGCACTTCGTGCGGCAGCTTGGCCTGCTTCAGCAGCCCGGACAGCAGCTCGGAGTTCTCGATGCTGGTGGTGCCCACCAGCACCGGCTGGCCGCGCTCGTGGCAGTCGCGGATATCGTTCAGGATGGCGTTGTACTTTTCCTGCGCCGTCTTGAAGACCTGGTCGTTCTGATCCTTGCGGATCATCGGCTTGTTGGTGGGGATGATGACGGTTTCCAGGTTGTAGATTTCCTGGAATTCGTATGCTTCGGTATCCGCCGTGCCGGTCATGCCCGACAGCTTGTCGTACATGCGGAAGTAGTTCTGGAAGGTGATCGAGGCCAGCGTCTGGTTCTCGTGCTGGATCTTCACGCCTTCCTTGGCCTCGACCGCCTGGTGCAGGCCGTCGGACCAGCGCCGGCCCACCATCAGGCGGCCGGTGAATTCGTCGACGATGACCACTTCGCCGTCTTGCACCACGTATTGCTGGTCGCGGAAGAACAGCGTGTTGGCGCGCAGCGCCACCATCAGGTGGTGCATCAGGGCAATATGGCGCGGGTCGTACAGCGACTCGCCTTCGGGCAGGATGCCCTGCTGGCTGAGAATCCGCTCGGCGTTCTCGTGGCCCCGCTCGGACAGGAAGACCTGTTGGGATTTCTCGTCGACCCAATAGTCGCCCTCGGGCTCGGGCTCGTGCGGCTTGGGTTCGGAGGCCATGCGCGTAAGCAGCGGCGGCACGGCGTTCATGCGCACGTACAGTTCGGTATGGTCTTCGGCCTGGCCCGAGATGATGAGCGGCGTGCGGGCCTCGTCGATCAGGATGGAGTCGACTTCGTCGACGATGGCGTACGCCAGCGCGCGCTGGCGCCGGTCTTCGACGCGGTACTCCATGTTGTCGCGCAGGTAGTCGAAGCCGAACTCGTTATTGGTGCCGTAAGTAATGTCGGCGGCGTAGGCGGCGATTTTCTCGTCATTTGGCTGCTGCGGCACCACCACGCCGGTGCTCATGCCCAGGAAGCGGTACAAGCGGCCCATCCATTCGGCGTCGCGGCGGGCCAGGTAGTCGTTCACCGTGACCACGTGCACGCCCCGGCCGGCGATGGCGTTCAGGTACACCGGCAGCGTGGCCATCAGGGTCTTGCCTTCGCCGGTGCGCATTTCGGCGATCTTGCCGTTGTGCAGCGCAATGCCGCCCAGCAGCTGCACGTCGAAGTGGCGCATGCCGAACACGCGCTTGCCGGCCTCGCGGACCACCGCGAAGGCTTCGGGCAGCAGGTCGTCGAGCGAACTGCCTTCGGCGTGGCGGGTGCGGAATTCCTGGGTCTTGGCCGCCAGTTCCTGGTCGGATAGCGCCGCGGTTTTGGATTCCAGCGCGTTGATCTGGGTAACCAGCTTGCGATACTGCTTAAGCAACCGGTCGTTGCGGCTGCCTATGAGTTTTTTGAGCAAAGAAACCATGCGTGTCGGTGGCGGCCACCGGCGGCGCCCCGCCCCCTGGGGCCGGGCTCCGCCCGGGGCGGATTGTTATCTGGTTGAGCGGGCAATTCCGCTGGGAAACAATCGAGTTTAACGCACCTGCGCGCCGGTGGTCCGCCCGGCCGCAAATGCGCGGCAGATGGCTTCAGCGGGTGACCGGCTGCCCGGCGATGGCCTCGTGCGCCTGCGCCTGCGCCACCACGGGCGGCCGTGCGTCGGGCGATTGCAGGAACAGGCGCGGATCGAGCGGCTGCCCGGCCAGCCGCACCTCGAAGTGCAGATGCGGCCCGGTGGACCGGCCCGTGGACCCGACCCGGGCGATTTCCTGGCCGCGCCCGACCAGGTCGCCGGGCTTGACCAGCAGCTTGGAAGCATGGGCGTAGCGGGTGATCAGGCCGTCGCCGTGGTCGATCTCGACCGTATTGCCGTAGCCCGTCTGGTAGCTGGCCTCCAGCACCACGCCGCCCGAGGCCGCCAGGATGGGAGTGCCCGACGGCGCGGCGAAATCCAGGCCTTCGTGCATGGCATAGCGGTGCGTGACCGGGTTACGCCGCCAGCCGTACGACGAACTGAGGAACGGATACTCGGTAATGGGCGGCGTCGAGGGCAGGCGCGCCTGGTCGGCGGAACGGCGCGTCAGCGCGACGTCCAGCATGCGCAGGTTGTCGGTTTGCTGCGCCAGGCGGGCCTGCAGTTCGTCGAGCTGGCGGCCCAGCTGTTCGGCGGATTCGTGCGACGGGGGCTGGCGGTCGGTGAACAGGTCGTCCATGACCTGGCCGGCCTCGGTGGGCGCGTTGATTTCAGCGGCCAGTTCAGGGTCGGTGTAGGCTACCCCGGCCACCTGGGCAACCCGCCGGCCCAGGCCATCGATGCCCACCAGCTTGGCCTGCAGTTCGCCGACCTTGGCGGCAAGCATGCCGACGTTCTCGCGCAGGAAAGCCGCTTCGCGCGCGGGCTGGGTGTCCTGGGCATAAGTCGCCCAGTCGACGGAATACGCGGGAGGCGCAACGGGTGTAAGGTAGCGCTGTACCGTGGCGCCTACCAGGGCCGCGGTCGCGACCACGGCCGCCAGTACCAGGGCCAGCCGCGCGCCGCCCAGCGCCACCTGCCCGGGCTGCCCGTCGCGGGCGTGCATAATCACGATTTTCAAGGTACGTAATCCTGTTTATTCGAGCCGGCATGAACAAACCCGCGCCACACCGCTCACGTTCTTCCGCCAGCCGGCGGGGAAGCAACACCGCGCTGAGTTGGCTGGGTCATGATGCGCGCGGCGCCGGCGTGCTGGCCACCGCGCGCGCGCATCTGCAAATACAGTATGCCGTGGCCAAGGTGCTGCCGCCGGCATTGGCGGCCGTGTGCGTCGTGGCCAAGCTGGAAGGCCAGCGTCTGCAACTGGCAGTGCCCAGCGCCGCGCATGCGGCCAAGCTGCGCCAACTGGCCCCGCGCATCGCACAGACACTCTGCGCCCAAGGCTGGAACCTTAACGAAATTGCCGTCAGGGTTCAAGCGGGAATGCCCAAGCCCGGCGCAAAAAGTCCGCGCCCGCCCAAAGAGGCCGAGCCGCTGGGCGACACCGCCCTGGGGGCGTTCGAGCAATTGCGCGAGGAGTTGCGGCCGGGGCCGCTGGCAGATGCGGTGGCCAGGCTGCTGGCGCACCACAAGGGCAGCTAGCGCCTGCCCGTACTAACTGGTTAATAGTAAAAGCTAATAGTAAAAGCGGCCACGCCGTGGCCACGCATCGGGCCTCAGGCCAGCTTCCACTCGTGGCGGAACGCCTGGGGCGCCGCCGCCTGCGATTCGTAGGTGACCAGCTCCCAGGCATCGCGCTGGGCCAGCAGCGCGCGCGCCAATTGGTTGTTCAGCCCGTGGCCCGACTTGCACGCCACGTAGCGCGCCACCAGGGGCTTGCCCAGCAGGTACAGGTCGCCGATAGCGTCGAGGATCTTGTGCTTGACGAACTCGTCGTCGTAGCGCAGGCCGTCGCTGTTCAGCACCCGGTATTCGTCCATGACGATGGCATTGTCGAGGCTGCCGCCGCGGGCCAGCCCCATGGAGCGCAGGGCCTCGACTTCATTGACGAAGCCGAAGGTGCGCGCGCGGGCGATTTCGCGCACGTACGAATGCGTGGCGAAGTCGATCTCGGCGAAATTCGCGGTGGAATCGATGGCCGGGTGGCGGAAGTCGATGGAGAACGCCAGCGCGAAACCTTCGTGCGGTTCCAGGCGCGCCCATTTCAGGTTGCGGCCCTCGCCTTCACGGATTTCGACGGGCTTGAGCACCTTGATGAACTGCTTGGGCGCGTTCTGTTCGACAATGCCGGCCGAGCGCAGCAGGTACACGAAGGTGGCCGCGCTGCCGTCCATGATGGGCACTTCTTCGGCGGTAAGGTCGACGTGCAGGTTGTCGATGCCCAGGCCCGCCAGGGCCGACATCAGGTGTTCGACGGTGGACACGCGCACGTCGCCCTGCTGCAGCACCGATGCCATGCGGGTGTCGCCCACGCCGATGGCCTGCGCAGGCAGGTCGACGACCTGCGGCAGGTCGACACGATGAAAGACGATACCGGTATTGGCTTCGGCAGGGCGCAGGGTAAGCTCGACCCGGCGTCCCGAGTGGACACCGACGCCGGTAGTACGGACGAGATTCTGGATGCTGCGCTGTCGAAACATGGAGATATGTGCGGTAGGCGGGCGCCGGTAAAATCAATGAAATCACCGGCATAAGTGCATATTGTAACCTCGCCGGCTCGCTTGGCGCCATGTGCGCGTAACATTTGCCGACAAGCCTGTCCCCTTTATGGGCGGCGCACGCAGGCGCCGCCCCGCGACCGGCCCGCCCGGGGAAAGGCAGGCCGGCGCCGAGGGAGTCGGGCCGGTTCCCCGGCCCGGTGCTGCTACATCAATCCGCCTGCTTGCGCAGGAACGCCGGGATGTCGAAGTGATCCATGCCCGAGCTTTCCAGCGCGCGCACCTGGGCCGACGCCTGGGTGCGCGGGTTGCGCATCACCGACGGCATGTCCAGATTGCGGTAGTCGCCCTGCTGGCCCATCCCGCCCATCATGGGCAGGTTGTCGGTGCCGGTGCGCAGCCCTTCGGCGGCGTTCTGCACCAGTTGGGGACGCGCGGCGTTGCGGCCCAGGCCGGTGGCCACCACCGTCACGCGCAGGCTTTCGCCCATCGACTCGTCGTAGGCCGTGCCGAAGATCACGGTCGCGTCGTCCGAAGCGTAGCTGCGGATCGTTTCCATGATTTCGCGCGTTTCGCGCATCTTCAGCGAGCGGCTGGCGGTAATGTTGACCAGCACGCCGCGGGCGCCGTTCAGGTCCACGCCTTCCAGCAGCGGGCATGCGATGGCCTGCTCGGCAGCCACGCGGGCGCGGTCGGCGCCGCTGGCGGTCGCCGTGCCCATCATGGCCTGGCCCTGCTCGCCCATGATCGTCTTGACGTCTTCGAAGTCGACGTTGACATTGCCTTCGACGTTGATGATCTCGGCAATGCCGGCGCACGCATTGTGCAGGATGTCGTCGGCGGACTTGAAGCAGTCTTCCTGCGTCGCGTCCTCGTCCATCAGCTCATACAGGTTCTCGTTGAGCACCACGATCAGCGAATGCACGTGCTTGGCGAGCTCGGCGATGCCGTCCTCGGCCATCTTCAGGCGCTTGTTGCCTTCGAAGCTGAACGGCTTGGTGACCACGCCGACGGTGAGAATGCCAAGCTCCTTGGCAACCTCGGCCACGACGGGGCCCGCGCCCGTGCCGGTGCCGCCGCCCATGCCGGCGGTAATGAACACCATGTGCGCGCCGGTCAGGGCCGAACGGATTTCCTCGCGCGCGGTTTCCGCCGATGCGCGGCCCTGTTCGGGCTTGGCGCCGGCGCCCAGGCCGGTGCGGCCCAGGCGGATCTGCACCGGCGCGTTGGTGGCCGCAAGCGCCTGCGCGTCGGTGTTGGCGCAGATGAAATCCACGCCATTGACGCCGCTGCGGATCATGTGGGCAACGGCGTTGCCGCCGGCACCGCCAACACCCACGACCTTGATAACGGTCCCTTTGGTGTTGTTCTCAAGCATCTCAAAGTTCATCATGATGACTCCCTCACAAGTCTGAATATGCAAATCACAAAAATTCCCCAACAACCTATCTTTTGTGAATCGCCTCAAAGCCGAAGCCGGCCGGATGGTCCGCAACGGGTTTGAGACGTCTCCCCTTTCGCCCGTTCCGCCCTCTCGGGCGGCGCGGGCCAGGGACAGGCCCCAGTCTGTCCCTGCAAATCAGTTCATGAACCACTCCTTCATGCGCGCCAGCAGCGACTTGAAGCTGCCGGTCTGGGCAGCCACCTTGCGGCCCCGCACGCGCTGCATGCGCGCCTCTTGCAGCAGCCCCATCACCGTCGAGAAACGCGGGTTGCGCATCACATCGGACAGGCTGCCTTCGTAATCAGGCACCGCCACGCGCACCGGCTTCAGGAACACGTCTTCGGCCAGCTCGATCATGCCGGGCAGTTGCGCCGTGCCGCCAGTCAGCACCACGCCCGAGGCCAGCAGGTCTTCGTAGCCCGAGTCGCGCACCACCTGCTGCACCAGCGAGAACAGTTCTTCGACGCGCGGCTCGATCACCGCGCCCAGCGCCTGGCGCTTGACCTGGCGCGGGCCACGGTCGCCCAGGCCGGGAACCTCGACCGTTTCATCGGGGCGCGCCAGCACTTGCTTGGCCACCCCGTAGCGCAATTTGATTTCCTCGGCATCCGGCGTGGGCGTGCGCAGCATGGCCGCGATGTCGTTGGTGATCTGGTCGCCGGCGATGGGCAGGACCGCGGTGTGGCGAATCGCGCCGCCGGTGAAGATGGCCACGTCGGTCGTGCCGCCGCCAATGTCCACCAGCACGACGCCCAGCTCTTTCTCGTCGGCCGTCAGGCAGGCCAGGCTGGACGCCAGCGGCTGCAGAATCAGGTCCTGCACTTCCAGGCCGCAGCGGCGCACGCACTTGACGATGTTCTGCGCCGCGCTGACCGCGCCGGTCACGATGTGCACCCGCACTTCCAGGCGCAGGCCGCTCATGCCGATGGGTTCGCGGATGTCTTCCTGGCCGTCGACGATGAATTCCTGCGTCAGCACGTGCAGCACCTGCTGGTCAGTGGGAATGTTCACTGCCTTGGCGGTCTCGATGACCCGCGCGACATCCGTGGCGGTGACTTCCTTGTCCTTCACGGCCACCATCCCGCTGGAATTGAAGCTGCGGATATGGCTGCCGGCGATGCCGGTATAAACGTCGCGGATCTTGCAGTCGGCCATCAGCTCCGCTTCTTCAAGCGCTCGCTGGATGGAATTGACGGTGGTCTCGATGTTGACGACCACGCCCTTGCGCATGCCGCGCGACTCGTGCTGGCCCAGGCCCAGCACTTCGAAGCGCCCTTCCGGCAGGATTTCGGCGACCACGGCCACCACCTTGCTGGTGCCAATATCGAGGGCGACGATGAGGTCCTTGATGTCACGGGTCATGGCGTTAACGCTTCTTCGAAGAAGTGGATGGAGATTTCGGTTTGGATTGCCCGTCGGCCAGCGGCGCCAGCGACAGCGCGAACCCGTTCGGGTAGCGCAGGTCGGCCTGCGTGACGGTGCGGCCTTCCAGGCGGCTGGTCACGGCGGGCCAGGCCTGAACGAAGCGCTGGATGCGCGCGGCAAACGGCAGCGCGCCAGGCAGGCCATGCGGATCGGGCGCATCGGCCCCCGGGTCGCGGCCCAGGTCGAGCACCATGCCGTTGGACAGCGTGGCCTTCCAGGCGTAGCGGGCGCTCAAGTCCAGCTCGCGCACATGCAGGTCCAGCGGAGCGAACCAGCGCGCCAGCTCGGCGTAGCGCTGCACCACCAGCCCCTCGGACCCCTCCGGCCCCGAGAACTGCGGCAGCACCGTATCGTCGTCCAGCTCGCCGGTATTGGCCGTGAACGCTTCGCCCCAGGTATTGATCATCTGGTTCTCGTTCCACAGCGCCAACGGCTGCTGCTCTTCGATGCGCACACGCAATGTGTCCGGCCAGATGCGCCGTATCGACGCCCGCCGCACCCACGGCACCGACTCGAACACCTCGCGCGCCTGGTCCAGGTCGACCGTGAAGAAATTGCCCTCGAAGCGCCGCGCGATCACCGCGCGCACCGCTTCCGGAGATACATAGCGCAGTTCGGAGTCGGGCGCCGCCTCGAGCTCGATGGCCGACAGCGTGAAATACGGACGATGCGCCACCCACACCACGCCGGCGGCGAGCATGGCCACCACCGCCAGCACGGCCAGCGTGTTGGCGATCAGGTTGGTGGTGCGCGCGTCGTTCCACACAGATTGTCCCGGTCAAGAGTTGCGCGCGGGGCTGTGCACTTTGCATGCAGCCTCCGACACAATGGATACACATAATTCGGCGTAGCTCATGCCTACTGCCTTGGCCGCCATGGGCACCAGCGAATGGCTCGTCATGCCGGGCGAGGTATTGGCTTCCAGCAGCCAGGGGCGATTGTCCGCGTCCAGCATGAAGTCGATACGGCCCCAGCCGGCGCAGCCCAGCGCGCGATATGCGCGCACCGCCAGGTCGGCCACCTCGGCGGCCACCGCCTCGGGCAGGTCGGCTGGGCAGAAATACTGGGTCTCGTCCGAAAAATACTTGTGCTCGTAGTCGTAATTGCCGCCAGGCGCCACGATCTCGATCACCGGCAGCGCGCGCGCCGCGGCGCCCGTGCCCAGCACGGCCACGGTCAGTTCGCGCCCGGCGATGAACTGCTCGGCCAGCACCTCGTCGTCGAACTTGGCGGCCTGGGCGTAGCCTTCTTTCATGTCGGAATAGCCCGCCACCTTGGTGATGCCCACGGTCGAACCCTCGTGCGGCGGCTTCAGGATCAGCGGCAGCCCCAGCCGGTCGGGCACGGTGCGCAGTTCGGCCTGTGCGTCCAACACCTCGAAGGCAGGCGTGCGCAGGCCGTGCTGCAGCCACACGCGCTTGGTCATTATCTTGTCCATGGACAAGCTGGAGGCCATGGGCCCGCTACCCGTATAGGGCAGGCCCAGCAGCTCCAGGGCGCCCTGCAAGGTGCCGTCTTCGCCGTAGCGGCCATGCAGCGCGATAAATACGCGGTCGAACCCGGCCTCCGCCAGCTCGGCCAGCGTACGCTCGCCGGTGTCGAACAGGTGGGCGTCCACGCCCGCCGACAGCAGGGCCTGGTGCACGCCTTTGCCCGACATCAGCGAAACGTCGCGCTCGGCCGACCGGCCGCCGTACAGAACGCCCACTTTGCCCAGCGCCTTGGCGTCGGGACCGGACCGGGTCACGGATTGGTTCATGCCAGTTCTCCCACCAGGCCGGGCACCTTGCTGATCGAGCCCGCACCCATCACCACCACCACGTCGCCGTCGCGCACGAAGTCCAGCACGGCTTGCGGCAGGTCGGCCACGTCTTCGACGAACACCGGCTCGATGCGGCCCGCCACCCGCAGGGCGCGTGCCAGCGCCCGGCCATCGGCCGCCACCAGCGGCGGCTCGCCGGCCGCGTAGACTTCGGTCAGCAGCACCGCGTCGGCGCCGCCCAGCACGCGCACGAAGTCTTCGAAGCAATCGCGCGTGCGGGTATAGCGGTGCGGCTGGAACGCCAGCACGATGCGCCGATCGGGCCACGCGCCACGCGCGGCCGCCAGGGTAGCCGCCATCTCGACGGGATGATGGCCATAGTCGTCGATCAGGGTGAACGTGCCGCCGCCATGGGCAGCCGGCACCGGAAACTCACCGGTTTGCGTAAAGCGGCGCCCCACCCCCTTGAACGAGGCGAGCGCCTGGGCGATGGCCTCGTCGGGCACGCCCAGCTCGGTGGCCACGGCCACCGCGGCCAGCGCGTTGCGCACGTTGTGCAGGCCCGGCAAATTCAGCTCGATGGCCAGCGGCGGCAGCGCCGTGGCGCGGTCCTGGCGCTGCACCGTGAAGCGCATGCGGGTACCGTCGGCCTGCACGTTTTCGCCGCGCACATGAGCATCGGGACTCAGTCCGTAAGTGGTGATCGGCCGCGATACGAACGGCATGATCTCGCGCACGTTGGCGTCATCGGCGCACAACACCGCGCTGCCATAGAACGGCAGGCGTTGGGTGAACTCGATGAACGCGCTCTTGAGCCGGGCGACGTCATGGCCGTAGGTGTCCATGTGATCAGCGTCGATGTTGGTCACGATGGCCATCACCGGAAGCAGGTTCAGGAACGAGGCATCCGATTCGTCGGCCTCGACCACGATGTACTCACCCTGCCCCAGCCGCGCGTTGGCGCCGGCCGACGTCAGGCGGCCGCCGATCACGAAAGTCGGGTCCAGGTCGCCGGCGGCCAACACGCTGGCCACCAGGCTGGTGGTGGTGGTCTTGCCGTGCGTGCCAGCTACGGCGATGCCGCGCTTCAGGCGCATCAGCTCGGCCAGCATGATGGCGCGCGGCACCACCGGAATGCCGGCAGCCCGCGCGGCGATCACCTCGGGGTTGTCGCCCGCCACCGCGGTGGACGTGACGATGGCGCCAGCGCCCGCCACGTTGGCGGCCGTGTGGCCGATGGCCACGTGCGCGCCCAGGCCCGCCAGGCGGCGGGTGACGGCCGATTCCTGCAGGTCGGACCCGCTGATGGTGTAGCCCAGGTTGAGCAGCACCTCGGCAATGCCGCTCATGCCCGATCCGCCGATGCCGACGAAATGAATATGCTGGATTCTGTGTTTCATGATGGACGCCTCGCTGCCTGTTCGCAGACATCGGCGATATCGGCCGCCGCCTGGGGACGCGCATGCTGGCGCGCCCGTTCGGCCACCGCCAGGAGTTCGGGCCGGGTGCGCTGGCGCAGCCAGTCGGCCAGCCACTCGGGAGTCAATTCGCCCTGCGGGCACAGCCAGGCAGCTTGCGCATCGCTCAGGAAGCGCGCATTGGCGGTCTGGTGGTCGTCAATGGCGTGCGGGAACGGCACGAACAGCGCGGCCACGCCCGCCGCGGCGACTTCCGCCACCGTCATGGCGCCCGCGCGGCACACCAGCAGGTCGGCCTGGCCCATGGCGCCCGCCATGTCTTCAATGAAGTCGCGGCAATCGGCCGGCACGCCGGCCTGGGCATAGGCCTCGCGCAAGGGCTGCAGGTGCTGTGCGCCAGCCTGGTGAATGACCTGCGGACGCGCCTGCGGGTCGATCAGGGCCAGGGCGCGCGGCAGGGTCGTATTCAAAGCCTGCGCTCCCAGGCTGCCGCCCACCACCAGCATGCGCAGCGGACCGGTACGTCCCGCATAGCGCTCCGCCGGCCCGGGCAGCGCGCACACATCCCGGCGCACCGGGTTGCCCAGCACTTCGCCGCGCGGCAGCACATCGGGAAAGCCGCTCAGCACGCGGCGCGCCAGGCGGGCCAGCCAGCGGTTGGCCGTGCCGGCCACGGCGTTCTGCTCATGCACGACCAGAGGCAGGCCACGCAAGACGGCCATCATGCCGCCCGGGAAGGCCACATAACCGCCCATGCCCAGCACCACATCGGGGCGCACGCGCGTCAGATGCTTCCAGGCCTGCGAGCAGGCGCGCAGCAGCAGGAACGGCAGTTTCAGCATGGCTGCCACGCCGCGGCCGCGCACGCCCTGGAAATGCATGGGCACCAGGTCGATGCCGCGCGGCGGCACCAGGCGGCCTTCCATTTTGTCGGGGTTGCCCAGCCACAGCACGCGCCAGCCGCGCTCGCGCAGCACGTCGGCCACCGCCAGCCCGGGCATGATGTGCCCGCCGGTGCCGCCGGCCATGATGAGAACGGTGGGCGCGTTCATATGCGGCCTCCGCGCATCATGATGCGGTTTTCGATGTCCACGCGCAGCATCAGGGCCAGTCCGCAAAGGTTCATCACCACGCCCGAGCCGCCATAGCTCATAAGAGGCAATGTCAGCCCCTTGGTGGGCAGCAGGCCCAGGCACACGCCCATATTGATGAACGCCTGCACGCCGAACCAGATGGCCACGCCGTGCGCCACCAGCCCGGCGAACGTGCGCTCCATGGCAATGGCCTGCCGGCCGATGTCGAAGCCGCGCTGGACCAGCACGGCGAACAGCATGATCACCAGCAGCACGCCGGCAAAGCCGAGTTCTTCGCCCACTACCGCCATCAGGAAGTCGGTGTGCGCCTCGGGCAGGTAATGCAGTTTTTCCACGCTGGCGCCCAGGCCGACGCCCAGCCATTCGCCACGGCCCAGCGCGATCAGGGAGTGCGACAACTGGTACGCGCTGCCGTACGCATTGGCGTCGTTCCAGGGGTCCAGGTAAGCGAACAGGCGGGCGCGACGCCACGGCGACAGCCAGATCAACGCCAGGAAGGTGCTGACCAGCACCGCCAGCAGGCTGCTGAAGTACTTGCCGTTGATGCCGCCCAGAAACAGGATACCCACGGCGATCGCCACGATCACGATGAACGCGCCCAGGTCGGGCTCGAGCAGCAGCAGCATGCCCACCCCGCCCAGCGCGCAGGCCATCGGCAGGAAGCCGCGCGAGAAGGCCTGCATGTGCTCTTGCTTGCGCACCGTGTAGTCGGCGGCATACAGCAGCGCGGCCAGCTTCATCAGTTCGGACGGCTGGAAATTCAAGGGGCCCAGCGGTATCCAGCGATGGGCGCCGTTGACTTCGTGGCCCACGCCGGGAATCAGCACCAGCACCAACAGCGCCAGCGACGCCATGAAGCCGGGCATCGCCAGCCGCTGCCAGACCCGCATCGGCACCACCAGCACCACCGCGCCCGCCATCAGCCCGGCGCACAGGAACAGGCCGTGCCGCAGCACGAAATAGTAGCGGCCGTACGAGGCATAGCGCGGGCCGTCGGCCAGCGCGATGGAAGCCGAATACACCATCAGCAACCCGAGCAACAACAGCGTGGTGGCGGCCAGCACCAGCGGCGCATCGTAGTTGCGCATGCGGGTGCGCCCGGGGCGCACGGCGTTGACGCTGGCGGTCAGGTCGGCGATCAGGCTCATCACACCTCTCCCCGGTCGCGGGCCAGGTCTTCGACCTCTTCCGCGAACACCGCGCCGCGATGCGGGTAATTGCGGAACATGTCCATGCTGGCGCAGGCCGGCGACAGCAGCACCGCGTCGCCCGGCTGCGCCAGTTCGGCGCCACGGCGCACCGCGTCGCGCATGTCTTGCGCGGCCACGCAGGGCACGCCCGTATCGGCCAGCACCCGGCCGATTTCGGGCCCGTCGGTGCCGATCAGCACCACGGCGCGCGCATGGCGGGTCACCACAGGCGCCAGCGGCGAGAAATCCTGCCCCTTGCCCAGGCCGCCCGCGATCAGCACCACCGGCTGGCCCAGTCCTTCCAGGGCCGCCACTGTGGCGCCCACGTTAGTGCCCTTGCTGTCGTTGATGTAGTCGACCTCGCCAATCGTGCGCACGAACTCGGCGCGATGGGGCTCGCCGGTGTATTCGCGCAAGGCGCGCAGCATCGGGCCCCAGCCGATATTCAGCACGCGCGCCAGCTGCAGCGCCGCCAGGGCATTCAGGCCGTTGTGCTGGCCGCGAATACGCAGCGCGTCGAGCGGCATCAGCCGGCTGATGCGTCCGGCGCCGCGGCGCGGCGGCGGGGCATCTTTCTTGCGCCGCGCGGGCGGCGCGGGTTCATCGAAATCGTTGGGCTCGCAGGCCACCAGCCAGGCCATGCCCTGGCCCAGCTCCAGGCCCATGTCGCCCACCAGTTCCGGCAGGTCGCGGCCGAAACTGCGTACGTCCATGGCAGGCAGCGCCTCGACCATGCCGGCCACGCGCGGGTCGTCGCGGTTGACGATCGAGACGCGCGCCATCTTCAGCAGGCGCGCCTTGGCCTGCGCATAGGCGTCCATGCCGCCGTGCCAGTCCAGATGGTCTTGCGTCACGTTGAGCACGACAGCGGCATCGGCCATCAGGCTGCGGGTGGTCTCGAGCTGGAAGCTGGACAGCTCCAGCACCCACACCTGCGGCAGGTCGTCAGCATCCAGCGCATCCATCAGCGCGGCCAGCGCGGCCGGGCCTATGTTGCCGGCGGCGCGTACGGTCATGCCGCCAGCCTCGACCAGTTGGCGGGTCAGGGCGGTGACCGTGGTCTTGCCGTTGGTGCCGGTCACGGCCAGCAGATGCGGCCGGTAATCGCGGGATTCGGCCAGTTCGGCCAGGGCGCGGGCAAACAATTCGATCTCGCCCAACACCTCGACGCCGCGCGCGGCGGCCTGCTCCAGCAGGTCGCGGGCCGGCGCCTGCCCTGGCGCCAGGCCGGGGCTCAATACCAGTTGCGAAACCCCGTCGAGCAGCGCGGCATCGAAGGCCTCGCCGCAACCCAGGCGGTAATCGACCTGCGCATCGGCCAGCGCGGCGCGCACGGCCGCCAGCCCGCCGGGCTCGGCGCGGGTATCGGCCACGCGCAGGGCAGCCCCTTGCCGGGCGCACCAGCGCGCGGCAGCCACGCCCGTCTCGCCCAATCCCAGGATCAGGACAAGCGGCGCGTCGGCACGAGGGGTTTCGGAACTGTTCATCGCAACTTCAAGGTAGAAAGGCCGATCAGCACCAGCATCATGCTGATGATCCAGAAACGCACGACGACCTGGGTTTCTTTCCAGCCGCCGACTTCAAAATGGTGGTGCAGCGGCGCCATGCGGAAGATGCGCCGCCCCTGGCCGTACTTGCGCTTGGTGTACTTGAACCAGGTCACTTGCATCATTACCGACAGCGTCTCGACCACGAACACGCCGCCCATGATGAACAGCACGATTTCCTGCCGCACGATCACCGCGATAGTGCCCAGCGCGCCGCCCAGCGCCAGCGCGCCCACGTCGCCCATGAACACCTGGGCCGGGTAGGCGTTGAACCACAGGAACGCCAGGCCGGCGCCGGCGATGGCCGCGCATAGCACCATCAATTCGGCGGCGCCAGGTATGTACGGGAACAGCAGGTACTTGGAATAGTCGACCCGCCCGACCACGTAGGCGAAGATGCCCAGCGCGCTGCCCACCATGACGGTGGGCATGATGGCCAGGCCGTCCAGGCCGTCGGTCAGGTTCACGGCATTGCTGGTGCCCACGATCACCGCCCAGGTCAACGCCACGAACCCCAGCACGCCCAGCGGATAACTGACCGACTTGAAGAACGGCACGATCAGGTCGGCGCGGGTCGGCAAGGGCATGGCAAAGCCGCTGCTCACCCAGGCCTTGAACAGGGGCCACAGTTCGGTGTTGGCCGGCGCCGAAACCGCGAACGCCAGGTACACCGCCGCCACCAGGCCAATGGTGGCCTGCCAGAAGAATTTTTGCCGGGCCGGCATGCCCTCGGGGTCGCGATAGACCACCTTGCGGTAGTCGTCCATCCAGCCTATCCACCCGAAGCCGAAGGTCACCAGCAGCACGACCCACACGAAGCGGTTGGTCCAGTCGGCCCACAACAGCGTGCTGATGGCCACCGCGATCAGGATCAGCGCGCCGCCCATGGTGGGCGTGCCGGTCTTGACCAGATGCGATTCGGGGCCATAGGCGCGCACCGCCTGGCCGATCTTCATTTCGGTCAGCTTGCGTATCACGCGCGGGCCGGCCACCAGGCCGATCAGCAACGCGGTGGCGCAGGCCAGCACTGCCCGCATGGTGATGTATTCCAGCACGCCGATCGCGCGCACGTCGTCGGACAGCCAACGGGCGATTTCAAGCAGCATGCGGATCTCCCTGGCGCTCGGCCGTCGTCTTGTTATTGTTGGTCACCAGCACCTTCACCACCCGCTCCATGCGCATAAAGCGCGAACCTTTCACCAATAAGCTGGCTGGCCGCGCGCCACGCAGCGCCGCCACGATTTCATCAACCGACGCGCAAGCCAGCGCGCCCGGGCCAAATGCGGCCGCGCTGTCGCGGCTGGCCTCGCCCAGCGTGTACAGCGCATCGATGCCGTGCTGGCGGGCGTATTCGCCCACCTCGCGATGCATGGCCGGGCCGTTGTCGCCCACTTCGCCCATGTCGCCCAGCACCAGGGCCCGCGGCGCCGGCAGCCGGGCCAGCACGTCTACCGCCGCGCGCACCGAATCCGGGTTGGCGTTGTAGGTGTCGTCGATCAGTATCGTGCCGTCATCCAGCGTCTGGCGCTGCATGCGTCCGGGCACCGCGCTGAAGGCCGACAGCGCCCGCACCGCGGCGGCCAGCGGCGCGCCCGCGGCCAGGGCCGCGGCGATGGCCGCCAGCGCGTTGCGCAGGTTGTGCAGGCCCGGCACGGGCAAGACCAGGTCGGCGCTACCCGCCGGCGTGACCACGCGGCAGCGCGTATCGTGCGGCGTGGCGTCGACCTGCTCGGCATATACGTCCAACCCCGGCTGCAGTCCGAAGCGCAGCACGCGGCGAGCGCCGGCCTGGGCTTCCCAGATGCCGCAGTGCGGATCGTCGCCAGGGAACACCGCCACGCCGTCTTCCGGCAGGGCCTCGATGCTGGCGCCATTTTCTTGCGCCACGGCCTCGACCGAATGCATGAACTCCTGGTGCTCGCGCTGCGCATTGGTGACCAGGGCAACCGAGGGCGCGGCCAGAGCGGCCAGCACCGCGATTTCGCCGGGATGGTTCATGCCCAGCTCGATCACGGCGGCGCGATGCTGTGCGCGCAGGCGCAGCAGCGTCAGCGGCACGCCGATATCGTTGTTGAAGTTGCCCGCCGTGGCCAGGCGGCCCGCTTCACCCTGCCAGTCGGCCAGGATGGCGGCAATCATTTCTTTAGTGGTGGTCTTGCCGTTGCTGCCCGCCACGCCGATCACCGGCAGCGAGTAGCGGGCGCGCCATGCCGCGCCGATGCGCTGCAACGCCTGGCGCGTGTCGCCCAGCACCAATTGCGGCGGCGACGCGCCATCGACCGGATGCGCCACGATAGCCGCGCATGCGCCAGCGGATTCGGCCTGCGCCAGGTAGGCATGGCCGTCGAACTGCTCGCCAGCCAGCGCCAGGAACACTTCGTTGGCGCCGATGCTGCGGGTATCGGTGGACAGCGCCCTGGCGTGCGGCAGCAACAGCGCCAGCCGCGCCCATTCGCGGTCATCGAAGGGCTGCTTGACGCCACCGGCGTCCTGATAGGTTTCGTGGCCCTTGCCTGCCAGCAGGACGACGTCGTCCGGGTCGGCGGCCCAGATAGTCTGCATGATGGCGCGCGCGCGGTCGGCCTCGACCTGCAGGCGCGCGCCACGCGGAATACCGGCGACGATCTGCGCGATGATGGCGGCCGGATCTTCGCCGCGCGGGTTGTCGCTGGACACCGTGATCTTGTCGGCCAGGTCGGCGGCAATGCGGCCCATTTCCGGACGCTTGCCCGTGTCGCGCTCGCCACCGCAGCCGAACAGGCACACCAGCCGGCCACCGCGCGCGTCGGCCACCGGCCGCAGCGCCGCCAAGGCCCTAGCCAGCGAATCGGGCGTATGGGAATAATCAACCACGACCAGCGGGCCCCGGCCCGTGGCAGCAGGGGCGCGCAAGGGCAGCGGCGTGACCACCTGCAGGCGGCCGGCAACCGGCCGGGTAGCGGCCAGCGCGCGGGCAAGCTGCGCCAACGGCCAACCCAGCTTGTACAGCACGCCGGCGACCAGCAGCAGGTTCGATACATTGTGACGGCCCAGCAGCGACGTCACCACCTGCGCTTCGCCGTCGGGCGTGGCCAGCGTAAACACCTGGCCGTGCGCCGTGGCCTGCAGTTCGCGCGCCTGGAAGGCCGCGGGCACATCCTGCTGGGTGTAGCCCAGCGCCAGGCCGCCCGGCAGCGTGCGCAGCAGGCGCTCGCCGGCCGCGTCGTCGGCGTTGATGACAGCCGCGGCCAGGCCAGGCCATTGGAACAAACGCGCCTTGGCCTGCTCGTAGCGCTCCATCGAGCCGTGGTAATCGAGATGGTCGCGCGTCAGGTTCGTGAAGCCGGCCACCGCAATGCGCACGCCGTCCAGCCGGCCCTGCTCGATGCCGATGGACGATGCCTCCAGCGCCACTGCCTGGGCGCCGGCGGCGCGCATGGCAGCCAGGATGCGGTGCATGCTCAGCACGTCCGGCGTGGTCAGTTCGCCGCCCAGCGTGCGTCCATCCGGCAACATGGCGCCCAGGGTGCCGATGCTGCCGCAGGGCTTGCCGGCATCGGTCAGCGTCTGGGCCACCCATTGGACGCAGGAAGTCTTGCCATTGGTGCCGGTAACCGCGACCACGCTCAGAGCAGCCGAAGGGCGGCCATACCAGTCGTCGGCCAGTTCGCCCAGCAACTCGCGCAGGTCGGGCACGGCGCGCACGCGCGCATCGGCGGCCACATCGGCCGGCGCCGGCGCCTGGCACAGCACCGCGGCCGCGCCGCGGGCCAGGGCCTGGCCGATGAACGCGCGGCCGTCGGCCGAACCGCCGGGGCAGGCAACAAACACATCGCCCGCCGCCACGTCGCGCGAATCCAGCCGCAAATGTGCGCCGGCCGCCACGCGCGCGCGCAGCCACGCCAACGCATCGGCGGCCGCGGCGGCGAGAGGACGGGCCGTGCTCATCGCGAAGTCTCCTGCATGCCCGCCACGATCGTGGACTCGAACGGCGCATCGGGCTGCACGCCCATCATGCGCAGGCTGCCGCCCACAATGGTCGAAAACACCGGCGCGGCGATGGCCCCGCCGTAGTAACCGCCAACCTTGGGCTCGTCGATGGACACGGCCACCACGATGCGCGGATTGGATACCGGCGCGAAACCGACGAACGAACTGCGGTAGCGCTGGGTGCTGTATTTGCCGTCGACGATCTTGCGCGCGGTGCCGCTCTTGCCCGCCACCCGGTAGCCTTGCACTTGCGCCGCCTTGGCGCCGTCAGGGCCTGCCGCGGCCTCGAGCATGGAACGAATCAGCTGCGCCACCTTGGGGCTATACACCTTGACGCTGGTGGGATCGCTGTCGCGCTTGACCAGGGTGGGCGACACCATGTCGCCGTCGCGGGCAAACACCGTGTAGGCGCGCGCCACCTGCAACAGCGACACCGACAACCCGTACCCGTAGGCCATCGTGGCTTTTTCGATCAGGCGCCAGCGATCCCAGGGGCGCAGGCGCCCCGGCGCCGCGCCGGGGAACCCCAATTGCGGCGCGCGGCCAAAACCCAGCTCGGTGAAGCGCTCCCACATTTCGCGCGACTCGAGTTTTTCCGAGATCAGCGTCATGCCGATGTTGCTGGACCGGCGCAACACGCCGGCCACGTTCAACGTGCCGTTGCGGCTGACGTCGTGGATGGTGGCGCCCTGGTAGCGGAACGCGCCATTGCCCGTCTCGAATTGCGTGCTGGTATTGATGCGGCCCAGGTCGAGCGCCAGCGCGGCGGTAAACGGCTTCATGATCGAGCCTGGCTCGAACGTATCGGTGATGGCGCGGTTGCGCAGATTGGGCGCGTGGAAAGTCTCGCGGCGGTTCGGATCGAAAGTGGGCAGGCTGGCCAGCGCCAGGATCTCGCCGGTGTGCACGTCCATGACAATGGCGCTGGCCGCGCCGGCCTGGTGCTTCTGCATGGCTTCGTTCAGCTCGCGAAACACCAGGTACTGCAGCCGGGCATCGATCGACAAGTTCAAGTCGCGGCCATTGACCGGCAGGGTCACTGCCTGCACGTCTTCAATGACGCGGCCCAGCCGGTCCTTGATGACCCGGCGGCTGCCCGGCGTGCCGGACAGCAGGTCGTTGAACGCCAGCTCGACGCCCTCCTGGCCTTTGTCCTCGATGCTGGTAAAGCCCACCAGGTGGGCCGTGACTTCGCCATCGGGGTAGTAGCGGCGCGTTTCGGGCTGCTGGTGAATGCCCGGCACGTCCAGTTTCTTGATCTGGTCGGCGACTTCCATGGGCACCTGGCGCTTCAGGTACACGAAGTTGCGGTCTTCGTCGGCCAGCCGGCCGCGCAGATCGGCCACCGAGGTTTCCAGCAGCTTGGCCAGGTCGGCCAGCTGTGCGCCGGTGGCGGGCTTGACGTCCTCGGGAATGGCCCAGATGGCGCGTGCCGGCACGCTCGAGGCCAGCACGACGCCATTGCGGTCGAGGATCTTGCCGCGGGTGGCCGACAGGGTCAGGGTACGCTCATAGCGGCGCTCGCCCTGCTGTTGCAGGAATTCGGTAGACAGGCCCTGCAAGTACAGCGCGCGCCCGGCCAGCACGGCGAAACCGCCGAACAGCATCAGCAGCACCAGGCGCGCGCGCCAGGTGGGCAACTGCCCGCGCAGCACCGGGTTGTCGAAGAACGGCACGCGCTTCATTGCGCGCCTCCGGCAGCCGGGGTTGGCGGCTGGTTCAGGTACAGTGTGCGGTCGGGCACGATGGGAATCATTTTCAGGTCCGCGCGCGCGGCATGGTCCACGCGGGCGTTGCGCGCCAGCTCGGCGCGCTCGAGCTGCAGGCGGCGCCAGTCGGTGTCCAATGTGCGGGCCTGGGCATTGCTGCGGTCGAGTTCAATGAACAGTTGGCGCGACTGGTACCGGCTGGTAACCAGCGAAATCGCCGACAGCATCAGCAGGGCGGCCAGAAGCAAAGCGGTGCGTCCCATCAGTGCGGCCTCCGGCGAGCGCCGCGCCGCGCCGGGGCGGCTTCACCCGGCACGCGCATGGCCGGCACGAACGCGGCCGCGCCATCGGCGCCCAGCGGCTCCGTGGTGCGTTCGGCTACGCGCAGCACGGCCGAGCGGGCCCGGGCGTTGCCGGCAATTTCCTCGTCGTCGGCCTGGACGCGGCCCAGAGAGCGGTACAGCGGCTGCGGCAATTCGCTTTCGCGCAGGGGCAGGCGGGCATGCGCGACGGCCGGCCTGGCCGCCGCCGCGATGCACTGCTTGACCATGCGGTCTTCAAGCGAATGAAAGCTGATCACCGCCAACCTCCCCCCCGGGGCAAGCAGCTCTAGAGCTGACGCGAGGGCGCGCGAGAGCTCTTCGAGTTCCCGATTGATGTAAATCCGTAGAGCCTGAAAGGTGCGTGTGGCCGGATGCTGCCCCTTTTCGCGCGTGCGGACGGCGCTGGCGACGCACTCGGCAAGCTCGAGCGTGGTGCGCAGCGGCCGTGTTGCGCGGCGAGCAGCAATCGCCTTTGCAACCTGAAAAGCAAACCGTTCTTCGCCATAATCTGCTATGACCTCCCGCATTTCATCCACGCTGGCTTGCGCCAGCCAATCCGCCACCGTCGGGCCGCGGGTCGTATCCATTCGCATGTCGAGCGGGCCTTCGCGCATGAACGAAAAGCCCCGCCCGGCGTCATCCAACTGAGGGGACGACACCCCCAGGTCCAGCATCACGCCATCGATCGACTCGATGCCGCGCGCCGCCAATTCTTCGCGCATGGCGGCAAAACCGCCGTGCACCACAGTCACCCTGGCATCGCCAGCGGCCAATTCGTTGGCCACCGCGATCGCCTGGGGATCTTTGTCGAACACCACCAGCCGTGCCTGGGGACCCAGCCGCCGCAACAGCTCGCGGCTGTGGCCGCCGCGCCCGAAGGTGCCGTCGACGAACACCCCGCGCTGCGCCCTTGCATCGGCCTGCGCGCCATCCTGCCGAGCCGACCGTGCCGCGCCCTTGCCGGCGAAATCAGCCAGCAGCAACGCATCCACCGTCGGCGCCAGCAGCACGGGCCGATGTTCGAATTCCATACTCGGTTTCAGAACGAAAACTGGTTCAACACGTCCGGCATCCCCTGAGCCAGGTCTTCCGCCTCGCGGCGGGCCAGGGAAGCGGCATCCCAGAGCTCGAAGTGCGCGCCCATACCGAGCAGCATCACGTCGCGCGTCATACCGGAAGCGTTGCGCAGTTCAGGCGCGATGAGCACACGACCAGATCCGTCGAGTTCGACGTCCTGGGCGTTGCCCAGCAGCAGCCGCTGGAGCGCGCGGGCAGACATGGGGAAGGCGGCGATCTGCTCGCGCTTCTTTTCCCACTCTTGCCGCGGATACACCAGCAGGCAGCCGTCAGGGTGGCGGGTCAGGGTCAGCCGGCCTTCGGCCTGCGCGATCAGCGCGTCACGATGCCGGGTCGGAATCGAGATCCGTCCCTTGGCATCGAGCGTCAGCGCGCTGCTTCCCTGAAACACCACATTCACCCCACTTAATTGCACAATTTCCTACTTTTTCCCACTCTACGGTAATGGGCAAACGGGGTCAAGCGCGCGGTTGCAATTTTTTCAATCACAACAAGGACTTAGAGCACTTCCGCAATTTTGGAAAATAAAAACCCCCTGATAAATCAGGGGGTTGCGGTAACAATTAAAAGTCCTTCTTCAGAAGTGGCCCGCGCGGGGCGCCTTTTCATTGTTTACGTTCGGTCTTGTCGTGGCAAGACCGGCCATAAGGCCCGGATTCAGTTGCAAGACAGGCCTGTAGGCCGGATTCTGTACGCCGGGCGAACCCGGCGGGCAATCATTCCTCTGCGCGGGCCATTGCTGGACCGCTGTAGCCACCTACCCGCATGCTCGGGCGGGCCGCCCTTCGGGCCCTGGGGCCCACACATGCCTATTTGGTGTTGCTCCGGATAGAGGTTGCCGCGTTTCACCCTGCGATGCCGCCGCCCGTTGCCGGACCGCGCGGCACGGAGATGGCCGTGCCGGTGCGCGACTGGCGCGCCCGCCCCGCAGACTCGTCTCTGTGGCCCTGTTCCTCGGTCGCGCCTGCGGGCAAGCCTGCCGGCGCGGCCGGACGGCCGTTAGCCGCTACCCTGCCCTGTGGAGTCCGGACCTTCCTCGACGGATTTGCATCCACCGCGATTGCCCGGCCTGTCTTGCGCCGACATTTTAGTACAGCGGCCACCGGTGCGCTTCCTGCGACAATACGGGTTGCACCGCAATAGGCAGTCTCTCATTCATGGCTTCGGCAACCCTCATTACCCTTACCGGCGTGCAACTGGCCTACGGCCACCACGCGCTGCTCGATCACGCTGACTTCACCATCCAGGCCGGCGAACGCATCGGCCTCATCGGCCGCAATGGCGCCGGCAAGTCGTCGCTGCTGCGCCTGCTCGACGGCCGGGCCCAGCCCGACGACGGCGACCTGGCGCGCCTGTCCGGCCTACGCGTGGCCACGGTCGAGCAAGAGCCCCTGCTCGACGACGCCCTGACCGTATTCGACGTGGTGCATGCCATCGGCGACGACCACGAAGACTGGCAACGGCCGGCGCGCGTGCGGGCGGCCCTCGAGCGCCTCGGGCTGCCGGCCGATGCGCCCGTCGCCGGCTTGTCCGGCGGCATGCGCAAGCGGGTGGCGCTGGCGCGCGCGCTGGTCGACGAACCCGATCTGCTGCTGCTCGACGAGCCCACCAACCACCTGGACTTCGACGGCATCGCCTGGCTGGAAGAACTGCTGCGCAACTGGAAGGGCGCCGCGGTCATCATCACCCACGATCGCCGCTTTCTCGACGCCGTCGCCACGCGCATCGTCGAACTCGACCGTGGCCGCCTGCTCAGCTTTCCCGGCAACTTCTCGCAATGGCAAGAACGCAAGGCGCAGTGGCTGGAATCCGAACGCCTTGAACAAGAGCGCTTCGACAAACTGCTGGCCCAGGAAGAAGTCTGGATTCGCAAAGGCATCGAGGCGCGCCGCACGCGCAACGAAGGCCGGGTGCGGCGGCTGGAGCGGCTGCGCGTCGAACGCGCCGAGCGCCGCGAGCGCATGGGCAACGTCAGCCTGGCCCTGGCCGAAGGCCAGCGGTCGGGCAAGCTGGTGGCCGAACTGAAAAACGTCGACAAGGCCTTCGGCGACAAGATCGTGGTGCGCGACTGCAGCACCACGATACTGCGCGGCGACCGCATCGGCATCGTGGGTCCCAACGGCGCGGGCAAGACCACGCTGCTCAAGCTCATCCTGGGCGAACTGGCGCCCGACAACGGCTCGACGCGCCTGGGCACCAATGTCGCCGTGGCCTACTTCGACCAGATGCGCGCGCAGCTCGATGAAGACGCCACGCTGGCCGATGTCATCAGCCCGGGCAGCGAATGGGTCGAGATCGGCGGCGCGCGCAAGCACGTCATGAGCTACCTGGGCGACTTCCTGTTTTCGCCGGCACGCGCTGGCTCGCCGGTGCGCAGCCTGTCCGGCGGCGAGCGCGCGCGGCTCTTGCTGGCGCGGTTGTTCGCGCGCCCGGCCAACGTGCTGGTGCTCGACGAACCCACCAACGACCTGGACATCGAAACGCTCGAACTACTCGAAGAACTGCTGCAGGAATACGCCGGCACCGTGCTGCTGGTCAGCCACGACCGCGCCTTCTTGAACAACGTGGTCACCCAGACGATCGCCAGCGAGGGCGAGGGCCGCTGGCGCGACTACGTGGGCGGCTACGACGAATGGGTCGCGCAGCGCCCTGCTCCGGCCGCAACCGCAGCCAAGCCCGCGCGCGCGGCGGATGCCGGAACCGAAGCCGCGGTTGCGCCGGCGCCTCGCGCGCGCCCGGCCCGGGTGGCCCGGCTCAGCGCGTGGGAATTGCGCGAACTTGAAGAACTGCCGGATGCCATCGCCGGCATCGAAGCCCGCCAAGCCGCGCTGTCGGCCCAACTGGCCGATGGCAGCCTGTATCGCGACGCGCCGGCCGAAGTCGAGCGCATCAACAAAGAACTGGCCGCGCTGAATACCGAACTGGAAGAAAAATTCGCGCGCTGGGAACTGCTGGAAAGCCGGCGGGCCGATACCTGAGCCGCGGGCGCGGCCGTTCGCCCGCGCCTGCGCTCTTGCCCGGGCTGGCTACGCCATGCGCCACTCCAGCGACTCGCCTGCCGCCAGCGGCACCAGCGATGTGTCGCCGAACGGAACTTCTTCGGGAATGACGAACGGCTCGCGCCGCAGCGTCAGGGTGTCGGTGTTGCGCGGCAGGCCGTAGAAGTCGGGGCCATGGAAACTGGCGAAGCCTTCCAGCCGGTCCAGCCGCCCCGCCCGCTCGAACGCCGTGGCGTACAGCTCCATGGCGTGCAAGGCGGTATAGCAGCCGGCGCAGCCGCAGGCATGCTCTTTCAGGCCGCGCGCATGCGGCGCGCTGTCGGTGCCCAGGAAAAACCGCGGGTTGCCGCTGGTCGCGGCCTCTACCAGCGCCTGGCGATGCACTTCCCGCTTCAGAATCGGCAGGCAGTACCAGTGCGGCCGCACGCCGCCCGTGAAAATAGCGTTGCGGTTATATAGCATGTGCTGCGGCGTGATCGTCGCGCCGATCGGGCCGTCGGCATCGCGCACATACTCCGCGCCGTCTTTGGTGGTGATGTGCTCGAACACCACCTTCAGGCCAGGATACGCCTTGCGCAACGGCTGCATGACGCGCTCGATGAACACCGCCTCGCGGTCGAATACGTCGATCCCGGGATCGGTGACTTCGCCATGCACCAGCAGCGGCATGCCGCAGCGCTCCAGGGCCTGCAAGGCCTTGCCGCACTTGCCCAGCAGATCGGTCACGCCGGCGTCCGAATTGGTGGTGGCGCCGGCCGGGTACAGCTTCACGGCATGCACCTGACCCGACTCATGCGCGCGAACGATTTCTTCGGCCGGCGTGTTGTCAGTCAGGTAGAGCGTCATCAGAGGCGTGAACGCCGGAATGTCGTCGCGCTGGGCCAAGGCGGCCTCGATGCGTTGCCGGTAGGCCAGAGCCTGCTCCGTGGTGGTCACCGGCGGACGCAAATTGGGCATGATGATCGCGCGCGCGAACTGGCGCGCGCTGTCGCCCGCCACAGCCTGCAGCGCCGCGCCGTCGCGCAGGTGCAAGTGCCAGTCGTCGGGACGGGTAATGGTGAGTTGCGTGGGATTCTGGGCAGAAGACATGAACAGGGAACAGTGGCGGTTTACTCGGCCAGGGGCATGCCGCGCTCGGCCAGCGCGCAGAACATGGCGCTGCCCAACGGAATCACGGCGTCATTGAAGTCGAAGCGCGAATTATGCAACACGCAACCGGATTCGGCGCCGCCCTGCCCAAGTCGAAAATAGGCACCGGGCCGGGCTTGCAGCATGAACGAAAAATCTTCCGAGCCCATCGACGGCACCAGGTCGCGCACCACATTTTCTTTGCCCACCAGGTCAGTGGCGATGTCGGCCACCAAGTTGGCGTGCTGCGGCGTGTTCAGCGTGGCCGGGTAAATGCGCTGGTACTCGATCTCGGCTGTGGCGCCGAAACCGGCCGCCACCGCGCCGACCAGTTCACGCATGCGCGTCTCGACCATCTCCTGCACCGACTTGCGGAACGTGCGCACCGTGCCGACCATCTTGGCCTCGCGCGGAATCACGCTCATCGCGCCAGGGTGGCCGGCCTGCAGCGAACCGATCGACAGCACTGCCGAATCCAGCGGGTTCACGTTGCGCGACACGATGGTCTGCAGCGCCGTGATCACGTGTCCGGCGATCGTCACCGGGTCGATGGTCTGGTACGGATGGGCGCCATGGCCGCCACGGCCAGTAATGGTGATCTCGAAACGGTCGGCAGCCGCCATCATGGGGCCCGGGTTGATGCCCACCGTGCCCGGTTTCAGGCCAGGCCAATTGTGCAGGGCATAGATGGCGTCGCACGGAAAAGTGTCGAACAAGCCATCTTCCATCATGGCCTTGGCGCCGCCGCGCCCTTCTTCGGCGGGCTGGAAGATCAGCACGGCCGTGCCATCGAAATTGCGGGTTTGCGCCAGGTAGCGCGCCGCGCCTATCAGGATGGCAGTGTGGCCGTCATGCCCACAACCGTGCATCAGGCCCGACTTGCTGGACTTGTACCCGAAGTCGTTGTCTTCGGTCATGGGCAGGGCGTCCATGTCGGCGCGCAGCCCGATCATGCGGCCGCTATCGTTGCCGCGCCCGCGAATTACCCCGACCACGCCGGTTTTCCCGATGCCGCGATGCACCTCCAGGCCCAGCGCCTCGAGCGCGCCCGCCACGATGCCAGAGGTGCGCACCTCTTCGAAGCCGAGCTCAGGATGAGCGTGAAGATCGCGGCGCAAGGCCGTTAATTCGTCATGGAATAGCCGGATAGACTCCAGCGCAGATCTTGCGTACATGTGCGGTTACACACCTTGATCGGGGGTGTTGAAGTCCCCATTTTAGTTGCTACAGAGCATAAATGGCTTTGTCTTTGCTGGGGAGACACGTTATGCTCCGCCCGCAGGACAATTTTTCCAACAGCCAGAGAAGGAGCGCCGTATTATGGCTACAACCTCCAAACCCGCGACCGCACGCAAGCCGAATGCCGCATTCATGAAGCCCCTGACCCCCAGCGCCGAGCTGGCCGCCGTCATCGGTTCCGAAGCCGTGCCGCGCACCGAGGTCACCAAAAAGATCTGGGAATACATCAAAAAGCACAACCTGCAAGACGCCAGCAACAAGCGCAACATCAATGCCGACGCCAAGCTGCGTCCGATCTTCGGCAAAGATCAAGTCACCATGTTCGAACTGACCAAGCTGGTCAACGCCCACCTGAAGTAAAGCAGGCAAAGGGCGTACCCCGTACGTCCCTGCTTCCGGCGCCACGCATGCGTGCCAGCGCGGGCTGCGCAGGGCTATCCAGGCCCGCTCCTTTCCGTAGAACGCTTTACCGCGCGGGCCCCGTCCGGCCCCGACAGGTTGCTCACCCCGGAGCAGCTACCCCAAATGAAAAAAGGCTGACCACACTGGTCAGCCTTTTTGCATGGCGTGCGTCCGGCTCAGGCGTAGGGCGTGGGCGCGGCGCCCTCCAGCAGGGCCAGCCAGCCCTTGATCAGGCGATACAGCACCCACACGACCGTGGCAGCCAGGCCGATCCAGCCGATGAAAATCAGCGTGGCGATGGCACTGATGGCCAGCCACAGCAAGGCCCACCAAAAGGTGCGCAGCAGCCAGTCGAAATGAGCGGCGTACATGGTGCCGGCGGTATCGGCCCGCTTGACGTACATGAGCACCACGGCCGCCAGGGTGGCAATGCCCAGGAAGCCGCCGGTAAGGAAGCCCAGGGCGTACAGGCCATATGCCACGTGGGTCAGCGTGCGCAAATCGGGCGACGTGCTGGATTGGGGAATCTGGGGATCGCTCACGATAACCGCTCCATCGAATAGATTTAGCCAATCTTACCGCACAAAGACACCTGAACGCGGCCTGCCGGCCAACCCTTACACCGGTTGTGGCGAGGTCGCGACGGTACCAGGCGGGCGCCAGAAAGACAAAACCCCAGCACGAAGGGGTGCTGGGGTTTTGGGGGATAAGAGCCTGACGATGACCTACTTTCACAGACGGGAAGTCCACTATCATCGGCGCGAAGGCGTTTCACTGTCCTGTTCGG
>Ga0222420_100108_pt1 | contig 160034 bp, 140 predicted proteins | sample 3A2ome_FD_182470 | JGI IMG/M metagenome (GOLD analysis project Ga0222420, IMG submission 182470) | Enriched microbial communities from leaf-cutter ant dump, University of Wisconsin, Madison, United States - 3A200A (version 2) | ecosystem: Environmental > Terrestrial > Nest > Insects nest > Nest... | reverse complement strand
ATCGATATAGGTCCCGCCGGTCAGGTCGGAAACGCTCAGGCGTTCGTTCCAGTGGCCACCCGCGAGGGAAAGCAGTTGGCCCGCGATGCCATCCCGATCCGACAGGCAGTGGGAATCCAGGCCACCCCACCCCCGCAATCGCCAGCTCATGCGCTCTTGCCTATCGCGGCCGCCGAGTTCAGGGACGTGCGGAGCGTCGGCGGAGGTTTTTTCGTCGTTCTGTCTACTGCTCCTTCAGCCCCAAGGACTTCATCAACGGAGCGAACAATTTCTTCTCCTCCTGCACGCGCGCGGCATAGTCGGCCGCGCCCAGCGGTAGCGCCTCGGCGCCGGCGTCCAGGAAGCGCGCCTGGATCTCCGGCCGTGCGAGCACTTTGTTGATCTCGCCGTTCATGCGATCGACCACATCATCGCGGGTGCCGGCGGCGGCATACACGCCGAACAGGCTGTCCGCGAAAACGCCGTCGATACCGGCCTCGGAAAAGGTTCGGATGTCGGGCGCCACGGCAGCCCGTTGCCGGCTCGCCACCGCCAGCACCTTCAGCTTGCCCGATTGCACCATGGGAAAAACCGTGGCCGGTCCAAACGCGAAGTCGATCTGGCCGGCAGCCAGGTCTTGTATCGCCGGCGCCACGCCGCGATACGGCGCATGGGTGGCCTGCATGCCGGTCGCCTGCTTGAGCAGCTCGCCAGCCAGATGCGGCGTCGTGCCGTTGCCGGCCGAACCGTAGTTGAGCGGATCGGGCCGCTTGCGCGCGTATTCGACGAACGCTTCGAGCGTATCGACGCCCAGCGAGGAGCGGACGAACAGGAACAACTGGCTGTTGGCCAGCAAGGCGACCGGCCGCAGGTCCCGCTGCGGATCGAACGGCATGCTGGCGAACATCAGCGGGTTGACCGATTCGGTCGTCGACGGATTGAGCAAGAAGGTATGGTTGTCTCCGCCGTTGCGCACGACCTCGGCGCCCGCCACGTTGCCGCCCGCGCCGCCCCGATTCTCCACGATAACGGTCTGCTTCAAGGCCTCGGCCAAATGCGGCTGCACCGTGCGCGCCAGCACGTCGACCAGCCCGCCCGGAGCCAGCCCCACGATCAGGCGCACCGGCTTGGCGGGCCAGGACTGAGACGGCGTCTGCGCATGGCTGCCCGTCGCCCAGCCAGTCAGGGCCAGCATCATCACGGCCAGGCAATGTCTACGCAGCAGCATGCGAATCTCCTTACGGGGCGCCACCGCGCGATCCTGCTTACGGTGCGTCGGGTGCCGCACCACGGTGAACCGCCTTGATGCCTCATCGCGGCGGCAGCCCTGCATCAGCCGCTCATTCTTCACAAAACTTTAAGCATAAAGAATCCCGGATAACCCTAGTTCGCCGGCGACGACAAGCACGGCTTGGCGAGACCGCTTTAGCCCGAATAAAAAAAGGGAGGACTCGAATTCGAGCCTCCCGTTCTTATTGCAAGGTCTACCGCCTAGCGGTTTGGCCGATCAGCGACGGCTACCCACCGCCACCTTGACGTACTTCTTTAGAATCAATACGTTATGGCCAGTTCGATCATTAGCGGCAGTCCCCGAAGGACGTCACTCCCACTCGATTGTTAACGAGATACTTTTTATCATTTAATTCAATAGCTTATTTCTCTATCTAGTTGCAATACCACGAAAAATACCAAGGTTAGCCTAAATCGTCTCGTCTAAGGAGACTCGTGCACAGGTCACAGTAGCCTTGGGTTCGATGATGGTCAGCCGCATGATCATGGCAGCGAGATTTATGCAGCCGCGGGTTGTTCCGCTTCGAGTGCCAAAGATTTCAGAAACAACTTGCGCAGATCGTCGAGTTTGTCTTTGGCTATGACGCCAGCCTCAATGGCCTTCAGGGTGTGAACCGGCTTCTGATCGTCCCGAACAGGCAGGTTCAATCCGAGGAATTTCTCCATACAGTCATTGACAAAACAAGCCTCCGCAAGGCGACTGGGGCCACCCTTACTCCTCAGCATCTCATTCACCACCTTGTGGTGGTCCTTATCCTGATCGTCGTCAAGCATCAAACCGTACGGGATGCCGAACCCTTCAAGTAGAGCAATATAGCGATGAAGATTGTATTTCCCCATCGCATCGACAATCGCCACACGATGGCGGCTCAAGTCATGCCAGTCCCGTGCGAACAGCCACGCGAACAGGGCTTTTTCGGTAGCCCCCTCCACAAGCAGCACGCGGTCGGCGAAGAACATGGAGGCCCGCTCAGAATCCAACCAGAGCTGATAGCGGAATCTCTCCTCCTGTTCGGCAATCACCTCGTCTTCTGTTGCGCCTTGTAGCAGTTTCTTGGCGTTTCCCTTCGCGTGCTCTGCCACGGCTGCGTCGTTAACATAATTTTCCAACCAATTCTTGAACTCGTATCCTTGACCAAGCACCTTACCAAGGTCAGTCTTCTTGACTTGGCCAATGCTACTCACACCATTATTGCGGCGGACACGAACAATCTGGCACAGATCGTCCGCTACCTTGCCTACGAAGATCGGCGAATGGCTGGTCACAATGACCTGCTGAGCATCTCCCGCTCCCAGCCTGCGCAGGTGGTAAGCCATATTCTCTTGTTGAGCTGGATGCAAAAATGCTTCCGGTTCCTCAAACAAGATCAGAGTGAAATCAGGGTCGAATTCCTTTTTCCCCGCCATCTTGCTGTCGGTGAAGCTAGGCGCGAGCTTGATCAGTTCATATAGGAATGATCGCTGGAACCCATGCCCATAACGATCGAGTGCAAACGATGTTTCTCCAAGCATGGCGTCCACGAAGCCATGCCGGATTAGGTTCCTAGTAATGTCCTCCGGTGCGACCGGGTTCACTCCCATGTCGAATCGAATGCCCCATTGCTCGATGGATTGATTGATAGGCTTGGAAATCTGAGTCAAGAAGCCCTGATCTCCACATGCCTCTTCGTTCAACTTTCCGAATGCGCCCTCCATTTCCTTGAAAGCCGGGCTGTCCGCGATCACACGCTTTAGCATCAGATTAAGCATATCCCGCAAGGGCGACGGACCGCTGGTTTTCATCTGCTCCGCAGCAGTGGTGAGTGCCGGGATGTATATGACGCCGCCGACCTTAGCGGTACCGACGTTCTTCGCTCCATAGAACAGTTCTTTCTCGGGCTCACCATTGATGATGGCGTAAATGTTGCTTTGGCTTGGCTTAAATCTTTCTTTTTCCGGGGATGCGAAGTAGCGACGGACGGTGAGGCTGCGACCAGCCACACCTGCCTTGTATTTGTCCGCCAACCCCTCCCATTCAATTTCGGATAAATCGAAAGTCAGTTCGACCCAAGATTCGTCAGGCTGTACGCCCTTCATCTTGGGAAGATCGTCGCCTGAATGCTTGAAGTCCTCATAGAATGCCCGGAGCGCGGCAACAATGTTGCTCTTGCCCGCGTTATTGGCACCCACGATCATCGTGTAGTCGTGAACCTCGATGTCGGCATCGGCAATAGATCGGAAATTGTGGATGCGCAGGCGGCGAAGTTTCATGGTTTCCACCAGGTCCTATTAGTTGATATCTACTCCAATGCCACCGGCACCGGCTCGGTACTGCTTTGGCCGATGGCGGCGCTTTTGACTTTGAGAGCGAGGCGCTTGCTTCAGCGAATATAACGTCATGAATTCCATCCGCCAGAAATTGCGTCCCTATGCATCGACTGGAGGCCATCGCAGCTTGCCGCGCCCAACACGTAAAGCCTCCACCAGCCTAGTGCCGCCGGGCAACCGGCCTGAAAAGAGGCTGGGCTTGGGATCAACCGCCGGTTTCTTGAACGCGGCGACACGTTGATAGTCGGGTGTTGTCAGCCAAGCCCGCCCATCACCCTCGTCAGTGACTATGCGATAGAGGCCAGCCGGCGGGGCTATCGCGGTGTCAAGCAGACGCTTGTAATGTTCGACCGACCATTTCTGAATGCCGCCGCTGAGGGCCTCGGTCCGGAACCGCGCCCATAGCGCGGCCGTATCGGGCGTGGGCCAGTCGCCGGCGTCGGTGTAGGCTGTGATCTCGTCGGAGTCGAGCCAGGCCCGCATCTCAGCTGGCGTGACGAAAACCGGCTTAGCATCCTCGATCGCCACCATGGCCGCGCGCCGCGAAGGAAGGCCCGCGCGGATCAGCATCGACATCATGAATTGCGGGACGCCAGTTTCGACCGTTGCTGCTGCCCCGCCCGCCACCGTCTCCGGCGACCAACCGAGTGACATGCGGCGGGTACGAACAGCTTCCAAGGCCCAGACCAAACGATAGGTGAAGGCATCTTCAACGACTCGCATGTTCTGCGGTCCGATCTTGGCCACATCCTCGCCAGACACCCAACTACGCAGGATAGCCTTCCAATTCACCGGCAGCGCACTCGCCTTATCGGGGATGAAAGGTCGCATGAACAGCAGACGTTCACCGAGACCGCCGAGCGCATCGACAAGTGTCTCGACGTCGCCGCTCAATGCCGCATCGTCTGCCCAGTCAAGGAGTTCAGCCAGCTCGTCAGCCATGGCGTCGATTTTCAGACCGGCTTCAAGTCCAACGCCCATGGCGAAATGTCCGCGCCGCGCCTGCGCCGTGGTGGTTTTCCAGATGAGATCGGCTCGGGCCTCGAACACCTTCTTATGCAGCGGGGCGACGTCCTTGTCCTCACGCGCGATCTGGCGTGCCCAGAGCGATCCCTTGAGCGCCTCGTCCAAGAGCTTCGGCAGGTCAGCGCGATTGGAGTCGAGTGCTTCGATCAGACCAAATACCGTTGCGTCGAGGCGCTCGACGATCTGTGATAGCGGCTCCTCTTCGATGGTTTCCTCTTCGTCATCGCCACCGCCTTCGTCATCGTCGCCATCGGCGTCATACTCCGCGCCGGCAGCCAGGCGTTCGGCGACTTCGGCTTCCTCCTCAGGCGATCTCCAAGCTTCACGTGCGTTGGCCAAATATTCCCAGGCATCATCGCGATCCAGGACACCTTCGCGGGCCAGCCTCTCAAGGATCTCGGCAACGATCTGGATGAGACCGCTCTTCAGCGTCCGGGCCTTGGCGGAGGCCACCAGCTTCCTCCATTCCTTCTTTCGCCAGTCGACCTTATCGAACATGACATGCACGATGAGGCCTTCGACATCCACGAAGGCGCGCCCAGCGCGGCCAGCGACGTTCGCGAATTCCTCGCCTTTGATCTTCTCGGATGCCCGATATAACGCTGGCACCAACAGGACAGCGGCGTTGAGGTTGAGGCCCTGAGACAACGTAGGCGATGCGACGATGACCTTCAAAACACCTTCGGACAGAAGGGCTTCCAGTTCGCGAAGGAACGGGCTCGGCAGCCGGCCGTGGTGGATGGCAACGCCGCCCTTTAGGCAGGCGACGGCGGGGTGGTCTTCGCCCAACCACTCTTTACCGACCTCCAGAGCGCGGGCGATCGAGGCTTCATCCTCCAACAGTGAGTCCAGATAACCGCGTTTGCAGAGGTCCACCACCTGTTTACCGTAGCTCTCGACCCAATTCGCCTGGGTGGAGAAGATCAATGTCCGCTTACCCTGGCCCGCGAATTCCCATGCCGCGAACAGGGCGAGATGCGAGTTCTTGCGCGGATAGGGCTTCTTCTCTTTCCCCCGCGCGGCTTTCTCCACGACGAATTTATCGAGGAACGGACCATCGTCATCGAGGTCTAGCCGGAGCAGCGCGTCCTTGCCCCGCCAAGTGAGCGCACCGAACCGCTGCCGCGTGGGGCGCCAGTCGGAACGCACCGGTTCACCCGGTTCGTCAGAGCGTATCCACGCTGTAAGGTCATCCAGCTCATCGCCGCTGGGCAGGATCGCGGACAGACAAACAATACGGCGTTCGCCTGCGTCAGCGCGCCGAAGCAGACGCTGCACGAGGGTTTCATAGCGGATCTCGCGTTCGCTGGGGCCAATCATGTGGCCTTCGTCGAGAACGATCAGGCCGACATTGTCGATCAGCGACGCGTCGCTTCTCAGCGCGAAATCAAGTTTCTCGGGCGTCGCGATGATGATCTCTCGCGTGCGCAGCGCGTCTTCATCGCCAGCCGAAAGGCCGCTAGCGCCGTAAAGGGAAGAGACACTGAAGCCGAGCGGCGCGAATGTTTTTCTGAACGATCGCTCGGTCTGGGCGGACAGTGCGCGCAGCGGCGTCACGATCAACACCCGGCGCGCCGATGGCAGGGTCATCAGCGCGGCGATCTCCGCCACGCGAGTCTTGCCGGCACTGGTCGGCAGGGCGACGACCAGATCGTCGGTGACATCCGTGGAGCGCCGGGCCGCTTCGCGCTGAGATGGCCATAGCTCCACCTCGGACGTCTTTCGGGCGTAGAGCGACGAGATGAACAGCCGGCGCAGGTCCGGGTATTTTTCCTCCGTTCCCTCCGGCGGTTCAGTCGGCAAGTTTTCGTGCAGAGAATGCTGCCAGAGGTCATCGATCAGGTGACGGCAGAGGTTGGAGATCCACCACAGCGGAACATTCCCGGCGTTGTCCGCCAAGCTGACTGCGGTGGTGAGCAGCGCCCGCGCGGTCTCGATCGGCTCGGGTTCGCCCGTCTCGAGCGCGAAGTCGAAATGCGCCAGCGCCCGGCATATCGTCGTGTTGAGGATTGCCGATAGAGCCTCGTCGATGTCGGACTCTTCGCCCATCAACGCCTCAGCGATCTCCTCATCTCCGTGAGCCTGATCGTCCAACCAGTCGCGAACGAATCCGCGCAACTGGCCAAGATCCCGCAGGATCAAATGCCGGATCGCCGTTTCGCCCGGCGACGCATTGAGATCATCCGTGGCCTCGTTGAAGAGCGAATAGGCAACGGCCGAGAAGCCAGCCAGATGATAGGCTGCTGCGGCGATCGTACGGCGGAAACCGCGGTCAGGGGACTCGGAATCGCCGTTGCGCACCAGGGCTTCGAAGGCGTTGGCGGCGCGCTCGAACGCCTTGTTCGTCAGCTCCGTCGCACCGGTCTGAGCGCGCAGGGCCATCGCTCCACGAAGCAGGGCAAAGCCGTGTTCGGCAAGATCGGTTTCGATCGTCGCACCTAGCGGCGGCGCGTTCGCCGGCAACACGCCCTCCTCGCGCATCAGCGACCAGGCTGCGCCACGATAGAGCAGGCGTCCGAGGATGCCATCGACGGTCGCGGTAGCCAAGAACGTGGTTAGTTCGTCAATCGTCTCCAAGATCTTCCGCCTCCTGGTACATGGCTGCGATGAAATCCTGGTGATCTGCGACGTGGACGTTTACTACGTAGTGATCACGATTCGTCCCTGCTGCGTCGAGGTCCTCTTTCAACGATGCATGCGGACCGTTACCCGAGACGGTGAAAAGCATATGGTCGATGCGATCGGCACGGAGGGACTTCACACCCACCTCGTCACGAAGACTACGACCCAGCGCGTTGTCGTCCGGATCATTACTCTCCAGGAGGCGGTTAGCGACAAACAGGAGGGAATCGGGCGTGCAGCGGCCGTTGTCGCGGTTCAGCACCTTGCGAGCGCTCGTAACCGTGGCCTTGCCAAGCACCTTGTTGCTTTTGGCCTCGCCCTTTAGGAGCCAGAGGTTCTCGTCAACCCCATTGTATCCAGCGCCGATGAAGTCGTCGCCGCGCATGGCCATATTGCGGCCGTCCTTATAACGGAGACGACGCACCGGCACGCGTAGGCCAACCCCTTCCTCGACTAGTTCCGTCGCAAGAATTTCGCCGAGATCGCCGGACCGGCCTTTAGCGGTTTGCGGCAACGCTTCACTAAGAATCCGCGCTGCGGCCTGATATCCGAGGCGCTTCACGTCTTCGGCTATGCGTTCGAGACGATCGTAGTGCGACCGAATAGTCTCGGCGAGATCTGCGCGAATCTCGTCTCGACCGCCTTCCCTCTCAACATAGGTCCAATAGTACTTGCGTTTGTCCCTTTTTTTGGTGGTTTCGCACCACCGTTCGTACAAGCCCACGCTGCCCCCAATCGACCACTCAGGCCGTCGTTCGTAGTGTGATTCCATGCAGCTTCCTGCCCGGCCTGAATTATGGTTAAGCCGGTTCAGTTGGTCCTACAGTTCTGCTTCCAAGGCCCCTAGATCAAACACCTCTTGAGAGAAATCCAGGACATCCGGAAGAATCGAGATCGAATCCACCGAAACACCGTCGGGCACCGCAAGCAACGCCGTGAGGATGTCACGGAGAGAAGGGCCAATGTCTCTGGCTATACGCATCTTTGCCCCATCCTCCGTCACCTCATATAGACGGAAAATGTCATATGGCTCAGGGCCGCGTACTGCGACCCTTAACTCCATCAGGGACAGATGTATAGGATTACCGAACCCGCCAATCGTGCTTTTCGCATCAATCACACGAACGACATTGGCAGAGTCTGTGATGCGGAAATCATAAGGCGCTACAGCGTTCGTACTGGAAGTCCACTCAAATGCTTGAATGCGCCGTGCTTGCTGCTGCCTGTCCAGCCATGCATTCAACAGCTCTTCGCCTGCAACGCCGGTAGCTTCTGCACTTTGACGCGAACGCCTGAAATCATCCGGGCTGACGCCGCGGCTCCCGCGACGTGCATAAATGGCTTCGGCACCGACTGCGCCGCCAAGTACGGCGTCCTCCAGAAAACTGGTTTCAGCCCAGTCGTATAACGGATGGCCGGCCGGGGGAGATGTCACAGCGAGAAGATCGTGGATAAATGCATCATCCACAACCCGCATAGATCCGTCAGGGAATCGTCTGAATAGTTCAGCGTAAAGGCTGGCGTCAGCCGGTAGTTGATTCGCAATCAAAACTACCTTTGCTGTTGTAGGAACTACGTCTCCGGCAAACTCAAACAGAGCAAAGTCTCCTGCTTCCAAGGCGTTATATAAGCCGGGGCTACCTTCCGGATCATCAATTAACTCCCCATTCAAGCGCCAGTTCTTCTGCTGCTTCAGGATCTTGCGCTGCAGGTTGTACGCTTGGGCAAGCCCTGGCCCATACAGATAAAGATCGAGAGGGTAACGAGGTTGCGGAACGGGAGACGGCTCGCCAAGTTGGGGATACAGCTGCCCGACAAGGACATTCGTATCCAGGTTGAAAGCCTTCTGCTTACCCGCCGGGCGATTCTGGAAATGCCACTTGAACAGGGTCAAATCTGACGCAGTAAGACGCTTCAACGCCAGCTTGCGGGGCATAATTCCTCCTCTTTACTTTTCCTTGTACAAATCCACACCCACTATACACTCAGATACAGCCTTGGGTGTAAAAGTATGCATTTTGGTGCATAATAGCACCACTTCAACCATTGGCCCTCTCCCATGGCTCGCACCTCTATTGCGCCTGACGGAAAAACCGTCAGGACTTCCGTCATCCTGCCAGAGGACGTCCATCTTCAGGTGCAGGCGCTGGCAGACTCTAATCACGTGTCATCGGCCTGGGTCATTCGGATGGCGGTGCAACGCTTTCTAGAGGAGCATCAGGGCCAGTTGGAACTCCCCCTTCGCTTGGCTACCCGGCAAGGATCCGATTCATGAGCAAAGACATCATTCTCCGTAAGCTGGCACGCCTTCAGGCTGGAAGCAAACCTCGCGTTCTGGACCTGTTCGCAGGTTGTGGGGGCATCTCTTTGGGCTTCGAGGCTGCAGGTTTTGAAATGCGAGGCGCTGTCGAATTCGATCCCGATGCCGCCAGATCTCACGGCCTGAACTTCCACGACGGCGCGGAAGCGCACAGCCAGGCGATCGATATCACGAAGACCTCCCCCACGGAACTGTGCGGGAAACTTGACCTGGGCAACGTCCCGGATGCCTTCGACATCATTGTTGGCGGGCCACCCTGCCAGGCATTTGCCCGGGTAGGCCGGTCCAAGCTGCGCGAAATTGAGGAGCACCCTGAAGCCTTCATCCACGACCCGCGCGCCAAGCTCTATAAAAAGTATCTGGAGTACGTAGATGAATTCCAGCCCCTTGCCGTCCTCATGGAGAATGTCCCTGATATCCTGAATCATGGAGGGCAAAACATTGCAGAGGAAACTTGCGAGGTTCTCGAGGCCAAGGGATATGTCTGCGGCTACACATTGCTCAATGCCGCATTCTATGGAGTGCCGCAAATGCGGGAACGTATGTTTCTACTCGCGTACAAGCGGGAACTCGGAGCTTCAGTCTCGTTTCCATCCCCCAGTCACTGGCTGGTATTGCCGCCCGGATACGAAGGCTCCCGTTCAGTCGCGCTAAAGACTCTGCGCAATCTTGTTGACCAGGCACATTCCTACATTGCCCCACCTCCCGCCGCGCGGGATCTCCCCCCCGCCGTAACGGCGGAAGATGCGTTGGGTGACCTCCCGGCAATCAATGCGCGGGAGTTGCTGGCAGCAGGAAAGATCGCGCGCGGTGCGCGGCGCTTCGATACGTCTGTCAGCTACGGCCGCAAGAAGCCCTCTGCCTATGCAAACCTCATGAGGACGTGGCCCGGACACGAGGCAACCAAAGAGGGCCTGACAGACCACGTCATACGCTACCTTCCCAGGGACTACGAACTGTTTGCCCGCATGAACCCCGGTGATCAGTATCCCGAGGCGTACGCACACGCGGTGGAAATGTTCCAGGAGAAGCTTGCCGCTGCCCGGGCACGCGGGGAAAAGATTGCTGATGGCTCGGTAAAGTACAAGGCGCTTTGGAACTCGATCGTCCCTCCTTATGACGCCAGTAAGTTCCCGAACAAGTGGCGCAAGATGTGGAAGGATCAGCCGGCCCGCACACTCATGGCGCATCTGGGCAAGGACAGCTACAGCCACATCCATTACGACAGCAAGCAGGCAAGGACTATCTCCGTTCGTGAGGCTGCGCGGCTGCAATCGTTTCCTGATGGTTTCCGCTTCAGCGGCACCATGAACCCGGCATTCAAGCAGATTGGCAATGCAGTCCCTCCTCTGATGGCCAAAGCACTAGCTACGCACATGCTGAAAACCATCAGACAGGCAATCACTGAGAAGGAAATGACGGATGAGCCTCGTCGAGCGGCAGCGACAGTTTCTTGAAGCAGCACAAAAACATTTCCGTACCTCAAAGGCCGTCCGCCCTCGCGAACTGTTCGGCGTCTCGAATAGCGCCAAGATCGTCGAGGGAGGAATCCAGCTCGGCGTTGTAAACCTCGAGAACGTCAAGGAAGATGTTGAGGCCCTGATCTTCGGCTGCGTTTTAAGATTTCCGCCTGAAGATGAGGTTTATTTTGCCGTACTGGTTCGCAAGGATAAAGCCAACTTTCTCGCACGGCTTGCAGAAATGAAACGTCTCGGTGCGGCGGCAAAGAGTGTCGGCGAAGAGGCGGAATTCACGCTGGAATCCTCTGCTGAAAGCGACGAACCGGAGGCCCCGGGAACCACCATCAAGTACAGTGCCAGGAATAATCTGGTGCCGATATATCTCGCCGGTGATGGACGCCTTTGGCTGAGAAATGCGAAATTCTGGGACAGTCTTGCTTTTGATCTTTCTCCCTTCGGCCCGTCCACGGAACCAGATGAAATTGTAGTCGCACTCTACCCTCCTACAGCTTCCGCGCGGCGCAGTCTGCTCGCCCGGGAGTTCATCGGCTGGCTGGGCACACTGGTTGGCAGGGAGAAAATTCACGAACTTCCGGTCTGGACAGATACGGCAACACTTGGCCCGGCCATGTGTCGCATGCCATCGACTATTCCGGTCAACGAGATAGAAGTGGCGATAGAGAAGCTGGGAGGACACTACCCGCATGGGGAAGTAAGGCGATTTCACGCAGCGCTGAACTTCCTCCCTCACAAGCATTTCGTAATCCTCTCGGGACTATCCGGAACGGGCAAAACTCAACTCGCGCTCAAGTATGCGCGCGCCATTCACGGCCTGCTGTCGAATACCGCGCAAGATCCGTTGCTGTTCGAATGCCCGGTCCGCCCCGAGTGGACCGATCCCTCGGGCTTGACCGGCTATTATGATGTCCTGACGAACCGCTATGTCGTTCCGACCTTTCTTGAAGCGGTATTGGTGGCCACGGCCCATCGAGAATCACCCGTATTTGTGATTCTTGACGAAATGAACCTTGCACGTGTCGAGTACTACCTCTCTGACGTGCTTTCAGCCATTGAATCAGGCGGCGCCTTGCAGCTTCACTCGAATGGCGTACCTCTGGAAGGCACCACAGGCGCCGCCGTTCGGGCTGAGATCCCTCTGCCACCAAACCTGTACATCGTTGGCACAATCAACATCGACGAAACGACCAATCCGGTTAGTGACAAGGTATTGGATCGTGCATCGGTTATCGACATGTCGACTGTAGATGTCGCCGGCTTCCTGGCATCACTGGTTTCGCGATATCCCGAACTGGAAGCAGCAAAAGATGCTTCCGAACAAAAGCTGACCGAGGTCCATACCCTTCTGAGTCAATACGGCCTCGGCTTCGGTTACCGCGTAGTCGAGGAATTCGTGCGATACCATGCGTTCGATGCAGCGCACATTCACAGTTCCGCTGAGAGCGTCACAGACCAGTTGCTAGTGCAGAAAATCCTGGTCAGATTGCGAGGATCAGAGCGCCAACGCCCTCTGCTCACTGGACTGGATAAGATCTGTGCTGATTTCCCTCGTACCCGGGTCTACATTCGTAAGCTGTTGAATGATCTGGATGAGTTCGGCTCCTTCCAGGCAATGCGGTGATACATGGCTGCGCTATACATCCAGGGCGAAAGCGGAGGCCCCGCATGGCAGGTCTGGCCTTCGCAGGATGTAATTCCAGCCGGCGTTATCAGAGAGGCCTCTTCCTACCTGTTTGAATTGCGAGACAGCGATGAGGCGCTTGCGGCCGACCTGTTGATTGATGACATTCCGCTAGAGGCACTGCGCTCGCGGCAGCCCGGGATCGCACTCTGGCGCTGGACTCCGGGCTTCCACGCCGGCGCTGTCGAAGCAACCCTCAAACTCCCCGGAACAGGTATCCGGCGCTTCGATATCACGACTGACCCGGATCTACGAAAGCTGACCCGGGATGATTTTGATGCAATGGTACGCGAAGTACTGGAAGATACCTTCGCTCTGTTCTCTCTCAGCGCGTTCCGGAAAGGCATAGCACGCCAGTCGGGCAACAAGCCACCGCCTCTGGCGCGTCTGGAGTTTCTGCGATCACGAGCCGAAGAAATTGCAGACACCATCGCGAGAATTAACCGCTCGCCCCGACACTTCCTGCAAGCCGAGCAAGTCACATTGCCGGCACATCGTGCATTACGTGCAACCGGCCCGGAAATTATCAAATCATTCCGGACGGGCTTTGTCCAGACCGAGACAAATACCCCCTCCCTACTCCCCGTTGCACTCAAAGGACGCCTACCTGCGCGGATCACAGTCAGCCGGCGCCATAACAGCGTAGACATTCCTGAACATCGACAGATCAAAGCGTGTCTCAGGTCCTGGGCAAGCTGGCTCTCAAGCATAGCCGATGTCCTTGAAAAGACGGGCAGTGCCGGTGATGATGAGATGTTTTCCACCTCAGGCAGTTGGGCAGTTCGTACAAGACATATCGCGAGAAAGCTAAACGATGCCTCCAGCTCAGGTTTCATGACGGAAGTTAGCACCGGCCCGGCGACACTTCAGATGTCATCGCTGTTCCGGAACGACCCGATGTATCACCGGTTTTACCGGCTATGGCAGGACATGAATCTGGGACTCGCGGCCCTGTTCGGCGATTTTCTACAGATGCCGCTGGCCAGGACATACGAACTATACGAACTTTGGTGTTTCCTGCGCCTGTTACGCGCAGCGGTCGAGGAGTACGGATCTTCCGAAGTCGATCTGAGCAGTCTGTTTTCTACAAATACAGCCGGTGGGGTTACGATTTCGGCCAACGCAGTAAGCATTCCTGTCGCCCCGGACAAGGTGTTGTGCTTCCAACGTCAATACCGCGAATACTGGATTGAGCCTGACGGAACAGGCAGCTTCAGCCGGACCATGGTGCCAGATGTCGTTCTGGCGGGGGCTGGCCTTTGCGGCAAGGGAAAACAGATCATCGTGCTGGATGCCAAGTATCGCATCAACGATGGATTGAACGACGCTCTCAGCTCGATCCATACCTATCGTGACGCTCTGGTGCGAGAGTCCGAGGACGACGGGATTGAGGCCATTGTCACGGCGGCATATCTGCTGACCCCACATGTCCCCACCCTTGAATCTGATTACAAGAAAACACCGATTCCGGGCCGGCTTTTTCATCCTCAGTACCGGGAGACATTCCGTTTTGGTGCCGTCACGCTGCGACCCGGGATGAGCGGCGAACAACTACGAACCACCTTCAAGACCATCATTGCAGACGCAACGGGAAAGCGGTAATGGTCGACGTTCTCACGCCACAACAACGGCAGCTCAATATGAGCCGGATTCGCGGGCGGGATACCAGGCCCGAGATGATTGTCCGTTGTGGCCTCCATGCGCTTGGCTTTCGTTACCGGCTTCAGGATCGGAAGCTGCCTGGTCGTCCAGACCTGGTCTTTCCGCGCCATAAAGCTGTGATTTTTGTACATGGCTGCTTCTGGCATGGGCACGACTGCCATCTGTTCAAAGTCCCCTCAACACGTCAGGATTTTTGGGTGAGTAAGATCGCATCGAACCGTTCCCGCGACGAACGTTCGGTCACGGCACTTCTGGAGCAGGGATGGCGCGTTGCGACGGTCTGGGAGTGCAGTCTCAAGGGCAATCGCAAACTGGGAAAAGATGAAGTCATCAGGCAGTGTCAGGCGTTTCTGATCTCCCAGGCAATTGCGCAAGTCTGTATCCGGGGAACGAAGAACTGATCCTTTTCAAAATTCGATACCGCTTTCTTTCTCCCGCTGTGTTCGTTTCTGTTCAGTCAGAGGGGAGAGAACAGAACTCCCCCCCGGAAGAGAAGCTTCAGGTAAGCCCACCTTTCGCAGCTTCTCCAATGCCGGATCGGCAAACACAACTTTGATTTTGTGCATAGCCGCAAGTTCAGCCACATCGCGCCGGAACTGCTCCGCGCCCCGAATTTCAAGGGCCTGCCCTTCAAATCTTGCAGCAGCCAGAGACAGGGCCACCAAAGCCGCACCTGCAGTCGCTCTCTCTGCATGAACATAACTGCCCCTGTCCAACACCAAGCCGCCATCTGCCGTCTGATAGGCCATCGTTCCGTCTTTACGAGCCTTCGGCTTCAACGACGCCATGATGACAATCCTGGCATGTTCTGCCCGTTCCGCCGTCAACAGATCGCCTCGCATCTGCTCCTCCCGTTCGGCACGGAACCGCAACACCGCCAAAGCATCCTGGTCTCCCGACTCAGCCCGTGCCATCAGCCATTCCTTCCAGTTGGGAAGCGAGGTCTCCGCAATCAACGCCTTGCTCCTGGCTTCAGCGCCAGCCAGGTTTGCCCAATGTGCTGACCCGACCAATGCCTTCACATTGGCATACAGCACCTTCTTACCAGATCCAGGCGGCCCGGCCTTGATGATGGCCCGCTGTGCTGCAGACCATTGACGGATACGCTCATTCTCCCGGGTTCGCTCGGTCCGGATCTCTGCCAGCCCTTTCTTCCGGGCAGCACGCGCTAATTGCTGCTGTTGCTGGAACCGGGCAAACAACGCTCCGCTGGACGGATGCCGCTGTAGCGGACGCGGCTCGTAGCGTTTTCTGACCGGGGGCAAGTCCCGCTTGTCGTCGTAGTACTTGAAAACCCCCAGCCGGCTTGTCAGCCCCTTCATGGATATGCCCGGCCCGCAATTACTTGCTCTGCACCATACGCCCTGCTCTGCATCGCCAATCACCAGCCCGGCACCACGCGGTTTGATCTGCAACCCATGTGCTGCCAATGCAGCGTGCACCTCTTTCCAGGTTGTCGCTCGCTGTATTGCTTCGCCAACTTCGCTGGCAACATAGCCTTCGAGACTACGTACACCGGAATGAGCCTCCATGTCCGCAGCCTTACCGCCTGTCGCGGCCCCCACCGGCGTACCGCATTCCCCCATCACCTCTTGGGATACAGGTACTGAGCTACCCCCCTGCCGGCCAACGCCATGATTGGTACGCTGCAACCCATACTGAAGCTCCAGCCGTTCGCACGTTTCCATAAGCCGTCGCTTGTCGTAGAACGGTTCGACATTCTGATGGCCCGCAGGGTGGACCTTATTGATGGCAACATGAACATGCATATGTTCTCTGTCCACATGGACGGCGCTTATCCTCTGGTGGTCGGCATAGCCAATGCTTGCGCAAAGCTCGTCCTCGATCACGTGCAATACGTCGAGGGCCGGCTCCTCTCCCGGAGGAAAACTGAACACCAAATGGTAGGTCTTGTCGGCTTTAGACCGCTTGTTAATTGCCTGTGTCGCCTCTATAAGGATCACGGCAGCAACGGGATCATCCGTTCCACAATTTGTCACCCGGTAGCTACCGACTTTCTCGCCCTGGCTGGTCGTGCTCTTGCTATCCAGGATGTAATCGGCTGTACGTTTCCAACTGCACGGATCGAGACCTCCCTGAGCCGCCACCATATAACGAACCAGTCGTGACGGATCAGAGGTTTTTCCTTGCCTTCGCACTCGTTTGGCAATCATTTCAATACGCCTTTCATTATGATCGACAGCGAGGCTTGCAGTGCTCGAAAATCGTTCATCATCGCCTCGACATCGACAGGGCGTGCACCCTGCCCCCTGCGCTCGCTGAGCCATAACTTCAACAGGCCAGCAACCCTGCCTAAATCGCCGTTGACGCACCCGAGATCTGCTACAGCTTCCAAATCACAGGTCGACTTGATGCGGTTGTGGAGGGCAGCAGATCTCAGATAGTCGGAAAACGTCAATCCAGCGATCTTGGCGCGTGACGCTATCTCACGTGCTTCTTCTGCCGTTACGCGAAATCGCATCGTTCGCTCTCGTCGCACGGCCGTGCTTTTGGTGCTGTCGTCCATCGGATTTCCACTCCCATCTTCAGACCCATCGCGGCAGCAACTGCACACCTCGCAGAGCAAGATGCCGTCGAGCCGCAGGCGAGTAAGGACCGGTGTTTGTGGCTGCGCGGCTCGCCTCGTAGCCACAAACACACATCTTGCCGTCCTTATTCATGCGAAAGAACGCGATTCAACGCAACTTTGCGCAAATTCCCCGGCACGTGATTGTGATTCGCATAACCTCGCGCTGAATTGCATTCAGTTCGTTTAATTCGCATAACGCGCAGGTAGTACAAGCGCGAATAAATGCGAATCAGCGCTACAGCTTCGAGTCAAATAAGATCATCCCGCTTGCTTCCTTGAGCGTCATAGATTGGGGGTCTCGTCGGGTGGACTTTATTGAGAGTCGGACTTCGGCCTTCGACACTACGGCTTTCGGCGCAGGGCTGTTCATCTGCTTTTGCAGGCGACCGGGAAGCTGCGGCGGGCAGGGGCTGCTCGACTTTCCCTTGATCGACAGCATTCCGCACGTATCGGGCGACATACCGGGCGAACTGGCTATAGCTGACAACTCCCAGCCATTCCTGGTATTGCCGATAGATCGCAAGCAACGGGTACCCTGCAAACACCATCTCTCTGATGACATCAATGCGCGCTAGAAACGCTATGCGGCCTGCGCCTCGGAACTTCTCGCTTAATGCTTTCGACATGACCCGCCCCTTATCCAGCCTCCCGACAGGCATGGAACAAATAGCGTGGGCCGGACCAACGGCTACATATCCACAGCCAATCAGCGGTAGAAGAAAGATAGAAAGAAGGTAGAAAGGGAAAATCGCCTTTTTTCATATGCCAAATCAACACGTTACGAAACCGCCGGGCGATGCTATGCCACCCGGGCGCGGTGCAATGCCACTCAAGCGCGATGTCATGCCACCGCAAGAGCGGCGCTATGCCACTGGATCAAGACAACGAGTCCACTTCCACAAGACCAACTGCGCCAGCCCCTTCGTGCTCACCTCGATCTTGCCTTTTGCGATGATTTCAACCCGTTCCAGCTCGACGACTGCACGGCCCAGCGTTGTCCGGAAATCCCGCATCCGGCCGCCATAGGACATCTGACGCTTGAGCTGTTCCAGCGCATACCGCTGCACCGGGTCTGCAGAGGTTGCCAGCAGGCGCTGCAAAGCCTTAGCTATGTCCAGCCCGCGTCTGATCTGCATCCGCTTGTCCCAATCCAGCAGCGCATACTCCCGATTCCTGAACATCGCTTCCCAGCGTGGGTCCAGCGTGTAGATGTACGTCTCGTGCTGATCGTCGTAGCTGAGCTCTTTCAGGATGTTGAAGCTGGTGTGCCGCCCGATGCTGATCTTCGTTGTCCCATTCGGCTTCTTTACTTCCAGGAACAACGTTGCCTCGCGCAACCGCTTCATGCTCCGGTACAACCATTCGTATTGGGAGCTTCCGATTCCACCCTTCTTGATCTTGCGCAGAAGTTCCTTGCGATTCAGCGGAACAGGCAGGCCTAATGGCCGGCGACGAGCAAAGAAAATAAGCACCATAATGAGATCGCCATCGGCTTCATCCAGTTGCTCCCCGGTGTACTCAAGAACGCAATCCCGCCGGGTGACCATGATTTGCTGGTGATGAAACACGCGACCTCCTCTCGCAATGGGTGCAATGAAGCTCGAACGATTCAGATGGTTAGGCATGGCGCCGATGTCGAAGCCGGGCAGGAAAAGTTGACGTGGCCCGTCTGCCGCCTTTCGATCGGCAATAGCAGCTCCTTGCTCGGCAAGGGCATGGACCCTACGCAGCAACGCTGTCTGGCACGAGGCATCGGGCGGCAGCGAACTCATTGCCACTCGCTTACTCCCCGCTCAATACCCGGGCAATCTCTTCTGTCCGGAAATACACCCTCCGGCCAACCTTTAGCCTTGCTGCGTTGATACGCCTGGACCATGCCGTATTGGCACGCAGGCCGATGCGCAATCCTTCTGCCGAGCGATCCAACAGCCGGGCCAGTTGGGCGATGCTGAGTAGCGGGCCATACTGGCCGAGCAACAGATCTTCGATGGGCATACGCTGGCTTTCCTTCCATTACGTAACGATGGGTGGAAGGATCGGCTGGGACAGTGTTAGCATCGACGGAAATAGTTAGACTTTCTTTGACGCGATGCCCAAACGTGGTACTAACAAATCAGTCTTTGACCCCCGACTCGGACATCTGGTTTCCGAGTACGAAACCTCGTCCGCCCGGATTCGCACCAAACTAAGGGACTATTACACTTGGGGTTTCTGCGAGCTATGCTGGCGAGCTACCGAGTACGCCATCGCGACCGAAGCGAGGAAGGTCTATAAGCGCCTTCTGAAGGGCAACGCCAGAGCCGTCCCACTGACCCAAACCCTGCGCGACCGAGCACAGAAAGAGGCCGACACGCTGGTTGCCCGCTACGAGGAGGTCCGTCAAGGTGCAGGAGGTCGATACGAAGCTTCTAGGATGATTTCCGCCTATTGCGTCTTCCACGAGATGCGACACGACTATTCAGCAGAAGCCTTTCGTGACCAAGTAGAACGCTATACCCTGCTAGCCATGTGGGCGCGTCATGGCGATCTAATCTCAGCCGCTACGTTACCGGGGCAACCGGAAGGTGCTGCCAAACCGAGCAAGTTGTATTGCGAAGCTCACAATCCCCGGCGAAGCGCAGAGGCAAGACGGGCCTACCAACGTGACCGCCGGTACAAAATTCTGTACGAGCAGTTCATTGAAGACATATGGCGCGAGGGACTTCTAACTCTGCCCAGATGGGACATAGAAGCCCATGCAGCAGTAAGAAAAGAAGCCTACGAAAGAATTCAACGAGGCAAATCCATCACTGCGGGAGTTGCACACCTGCTTGGTGAAGGAACGACAAATCTCAGCGAGATCGCGCGCCAGCTTGGAGTAACCAGGCAGGCCGTTTCTTCCGCTGCCAGGCGAGTGAAGCCGGCAGGCCAACAAACTGTCGATGACAAAAATACTCTAACTAATTGTCGCCAATGACCGGCGCCTTGCAGCCATCCTTGGGTCACTGCATCCGTAAGTGATGGAAGACAACCGTATGCCGACGACGACTGCGTACCCTACCCTGATCAATCGCAAGAAACTACTGACGATGATCCCGCTATCCGAACGCACCATTTTCAATATGGAAAAACGTGGGGAGTTTCCACGTCGGATTGCGCTGACATGCCGTAACGTGGCATGGGATCTGGCAGAAGTCGAGGCCTGGATCAGCGCACGCAAAGCGGCTGTAGATCATGCCATGCGGCCGGGCCGCAGCGATGTCTCGATGTCAGAGTAGGGATTCTGTCAGCGCACACCAGCGTTGTGTCAGTACGCTTTTGCCGGTGAATTCTTGACTTCGGCGTGATAGAAGCCCTTGGTCCCAGGCAAAGGAGTTGCACCAGGCGGTAGTTTTTCCTCGGCCTTGCTCACGACCTGTGTATCGCCGGGCATGACCTTGACAACAACTACTCCCACAACGACGACAACTGCCAGCACTACCAGCACGAGTTTCGTGTTCAACATAATCCTCACCTGTTCAAAAGCCACGCGGCTACGCTCTCGAAAGATACATGGAATAGTCTAAAATCGAATATTCCAATGCGGACTATAGCATCGAAAGATGCTATATGGTCCCCGCTACGAGACAATCAGGCAGGTTCTCCGCGAGACGCGCCTGCAAGCGGGGCTCACGCAGGTGGAACTCGCCTTGAAACTCGATCGGGGCCAGAGTTATGTGTCCAAGGTCGAGCGAGGCGAGCAGTATGTCGATCTGGTCGAATTCCTCGATTGGTGCGAAGCCTGCAAGGCCGCACCGTCCGATGTCATCAAGAAGCTGTAAGACCTGCCTCCCCCCTCTGCTCTACCTCCCAGGCTTCGCGCCCATAGCAATAGCCGGGCCATTCATCGGCAATAGTCGTCTCGCGCTTCAACAGTCGTCTGGCCAGCGCTGCCAGCACGCGAACATCTGCCTCTGAGCGGACTTCAATCGGTGCGACCAGATCGACTGTGGTCGCCGTCGAGCACCAGCCGGCACGCAATGAAGGGACGACAACCAGATCTATGCCAATGCGTTCCAGCTCGCTCTGGCGCTTGCTGACCGCATCGTAGAAGCCCTGCCATTCATTGGAAGACTGAGGCATCGTTTCGCCAACAACCTTCTTGCGCGAACGGCCGACCATGCGCCAATGTTTGGTGCCGGGCTCCTGCCCTGCAAGGAATTTTTCAAAGGTACTTGGAACCCCAGGCTCCGGCACCTCTGCCATGGCCTGCGCCTCAATGGCATCGCGGTACACGCAGCGCGGATGACGCCAGAATACGAGCACGCGACGACCGTTGAGAACGAATCCGACGTCATCCCACCAGGACAGCTTCCCGGCTTCATCCTGCGGATACTCGTGGGGAATGTACAAGCCACCATCCAGCCGCCAGGTGTGGTGCCGATGAAAGTCGCGCATCTTGCGACGCAGTTGTTCGATATGCCGGTTCTTCATAGAGGTTTAACGCCGCGTCACGGCTTCCCTTCATCGGTGAAACGCAAGCGGTTCCATTCGTCGCACAGGTCTTTGCGATGCCACACGGGACGCCCGCGTACAACGGTGCAGCCCGATTCGTCATCCTCGTCATGGAAAGCCAGCGACCACGCATCGGCCTCGGCGGCCGGAGGTGGATAGAACCGCCTGGTCGCCTGCATCTGCTCGGCCACTTTCAAGGCAGCAGCCATACGGGCGCTACGGCGCTCATCGTCCATTTTTCTCTCCTCGGCTAGACGAATCATGGCTTCGCCGCCTTACCTGTCCATTCGTCGATCATGTCCGCCCAGTCTTGCAGCATCTCCGTGCGCTGCTGGCGGTATTCGGCCTTGTTATAAACCGCCCGGACCCCGCGCTGTTCATGCGCGAGGCATTTCTCGATCCAGTCGGTGTTGTAGCCAGCCTCGTGCAGCAGCGTGCTGGCGGTGCGCCGCAGATCGTGCGGCCCGAATTTGGCCAGCGGCTTCCCTTCCTTCTGCGCCAGCTTGTACGTCAGCGTCAGCACCTGATTGAGCGTGGCGCTGCTCATGGGCGCATCGGAGTCATACCTCGACGGCAGTACGTAGTCCGAGCCCCCAGAAAAGGTCTTCAGCGCGATGAAGATGTCCAGCGCCTGCCGGGACAGGAACACCAGATGCGGGTTGCGTCGCTTCATCCGTTCTTTCGGAATGGTCCAGAGCGCTTCGCTGAAATTGATCTCGCTCCAGGTCGCATTCGTCAGTTCGCTTTTGCGCACCAGGGTAAGCAGCAGCAGCTTGGCCGCAGCCCGGATGGATGGCGTCGTTCCGATGCGCTCGATGTACTGATACATCAAGGCGATCTCGTCGGGAGTCAGCGCGCGGTCGCGCGGCTCGAAGGTAGCAATGCTGGCTGGCCGCACCAGTTCCGCCGGGTTCTCGACCTTCTGGCCGCGCTCGATGGCCCAGCGGTAGACCTGAAACACCACTTCGCGCACGTGCACGGCGGTAGCCGGGGCGCCTCGCTCCACGATGGCATCGGTCAACGTCCGCAGGTCTTCGTGGGTGATTTCCTCCAGCTTCCAATTGCCGAATTTCGCTTTGAGGTCCCGCTCGTAGACGGAACGCCTCATGTCGCGCGTGGAGTCGGCCATCTGATAGCCACGCAGCCATTTCTCGGCCCAGGCACCGAAGGTCTCCGCCCCTTTCAGGCGGGTCTTGTCCCGGGCCTTTTCCTTGGCCGGCGACTTTCCGGCCTCCAGCATCTTCTTGGCTTCGCTCAGGCGCTCCCGGGCTTCGGCCAGCGTGATCCCGCCTGTTCCATAGCGGCCGAAGGTCATCGTCTCCTGGCGGCCATGGATGGCGTAGTTGTAGCGAAACGAGATGGTACCTGCCGGCGTCACGGCCACATACAGGCCATCCCGGTCGACGACCTTGTACAGCTTGTCTTGGGGCTTGAGGTTACGCAGCTTGGTATCGGTCAACATCGCGAGACTCCGGAGCAAGGTCTGATACCATGCCCGCAAGTCCACCAAGAAATCCAATTTATAACAATAAATTCAATATCTTAGCGAACATCGATACCATGAGTGAAGGCGAAGCACCTCATGGTATCGAGCCGACATAATGGCACCATGGCCTGAGGATACCATCAACCATGCCATGAAAAATTCTTGCTTGATGGTGCCAACCAGTGCTTGGACGTACCGCTCAGAAATTAAAAAAAGCCCTTTATAAACAAGGGCTTGATTCGGATTTCATGCCAGCCGATGCCAGCCTGTTCCAGACGCGGGATCACTCCCACTCAATCGTCGCCGGCGGCTTGCTCGACACGTCGTACACGACCCGGTTGATCCCGCGCACTTCATTAATGATCCGCGAAGACACCCGAGCCAGCAACGGATGCGGCAGCGGCGCCCAATCGGCGGTCATGAAGTCGAAGGTCTGCACCGCGCGCAGCGCCACGACGTACTCATACGTCCGCCCGTCGCCCATCACGCCCACCGACTTCACCGGCAGGAATACCGCAAACGCCTGCGAGGTCAGTTCGTACCAGGTCAGGCCGCTGGCCTCGTCCTTGGTGTTGCGCAGTTCTTCGATGAAGATGGCGTCCGCGCGGCGCAGCAGTTCGGCGTATTCGTGCTTGACTTCGCCCAGGATGCGCACGCCCAGGCCGGGGCCGGGGAACGGGTGGCGGTAGACCATCTGCGGCGGCAGGCCCAGGGCCACGCCCAATTCGCGGACTTCGTCCTTGAACAGTTCGCGCAGCGGCTCCAGCAGTTGCAGGTTCAGCGTGTCCGGCAGGCCGCCCACGTTGTGGTGCGACTTGATCGAGGTGGCCTTGCCGGTCTTGGCGCCGGCCGATTCGATGACGTCGGGATAGATGGTGCCCTGGGCCAGCCACTTGGCGCTCTGCTGCTTGCCGGCCTGTTCCTGGAACACTTCCACGAATTCGCGGCCGATGATCTTGCGCTTGGCTTCGGGATCGGCCACGCCGGCGAGCTTGCCCATGAACTGGGCGGTCGCGTCGATGTGGATGATCTTCACGCCCATGTTCTCGGCGAAGGTCTGCATGACCTGCTTGCCTTCGTCCAGGCGCAGGAGGCCGTGGTCGACGAAGACGCAGGTGAGCTGGTCGCCGATGGCCTTGTGGATCAGGGCCGCGGCCACCGAAGAATCCACGCCGCCGGACAGGCCCAGGATGACTTCGTCGGTGCCGACCTGCTCGCGGATGCGGGCGACGGCTTCGGCGACGTAGTCGGGCATGTTCCAGTCGCCCTGGCATTCGCAGATCTCGTTGACGAAGCGGGCCAGCATGGCCTTGCCTTGCACGGTGTGCGTGACTTCGGGGTGGAACTGCACGGCGTAGAACTTGCGGTCTTCGTCGGCCATGCCGGCGATCGGGCAGGACGGCGTGGAGGCCATGAGCTTGAAGCCCGGGGGCAGCTCGGTGACCTTGTCGCCGTGGCTCATCCAGACCTTCAGCATGCCGTGGCCTTCATCCGTGGTGAAGTCGGCCAGGCCGTCGAGCAGCTTGGTGTGGCCGTGCGCGCGGACTTCGGCGTAGCCGAATTCGCGGTGGTCGGAGAAGCTGACCACGCCGCCCAGTTGCTGCGCCATGGACTGCATGCCGTAGCAGATGCCCAGCACGGGCACGCCCAGCTCGAACACGGCGTGCGGCACGCGCATGGAGCCTTCTTCGTAGGCGGACGCATGGCTGCCCGACAGGATGATGCCCTTCAGGCCTTGCGCCATCTGTTCGCGCACGAAGGCGTCGTCGACGTCGCCCGGATGCACTTCGGAATACACGCCGGCTTCGCGCACGCGGCGGGCGATCAGTTGGGTGACTTGCGAACCGTAGTCGAGAATGAGGATGCGCTGGTGCATGGAGACTCTACCGGTAATGAATGGAACCGCAGTAAATAAAACCGCACCGGCAGAACCGCTGGTTCATTTGCGGTTCTGCCGGTGCGTGATGCATGACATTGTAGTTGACTGTACGGATCAGTCGGCGCGGTAGTTGGGCGCTTCCTTGGTGATCTGTACGTCGTGCACGTGGGACTCGCGCACGCCCGCGGAGGTGATTTCCACGAACTCGGCCTTGGTGCGCATGTCGTCGATGGTGGCGGCGCCGCAATAGCCCATGGAGGCGCGGATGCCGCCGACCAGTTGGTAAATGATGGCCAGCACGCTGCCCTTGTAGGGGACGCGGCCTTCGATGCCTTCGGGGACCAGCTTGTCGGCGTTGTTGGCCGGGTCCTGGAAGTAGCGGTCGGCGGAGCCGTCCGTCATGGCGCCCAGGCTGCCCATGCCGCGGTACGACTTGTACGAACGGCCCTGGAACAGCACGACTTCGCCCGGCGCCTCTTCGGTGCCGGCGAACATGCCGCCCATCATGCAGGCGAACGCGCCGGCGGCCAGCGCCTTGGCGACGTCGCCCGAGTAGCGGATGCCGCCGTCGGCGATCAGCGGCACGCCCGTGCCTTCCAGCGCCTTGGCGACTTCGGAGATCGCGTGGATCTGCGGAACGCCGACGCCGGCCACGATGCGGGTGGTGCAGATGGAGCCGGGGCCGATGCCGACCTTCACGCCGTCGGCGCCATACTCGACCAGCGCGCGCGCGGCGGCGGCGGTGGCGATGTTGCCGCCGATGACTTCAACCTTGGGGTAGTTCTGCTTGACCCAGCGCACGCCTTCCAGCACGCCCTTGGAGTGGCCGTGCGCGGTGTCGACGATGAGCACGTCCACGCCGGCGGCGACCAGCTTTTCGACGCGTTCTTCGGTGCCGGCGCCCACGCCCACCGCCGCGCCCACGCGCAACTGGCCCTGGGCGTCCTTGCTGGCCATGGGGTGTTCGGTGTTCTTGACGATGTCTTTGACGGTGGCCAGGCCGCGCAGCTCGAAGCCGTCGTTCACGATCAGCACGCGCTCCAGGCGGTGCTTGTGCATCAGGGCCTGCGCCTCGTCCAGCGTGGCGCCTTCCTTCATGGTGACCAGGCGTTCCTGCGGCGTCATGATGTTGCGCAGGGGCTGGTCCAGGCTTTCTTCGAAGCGCAGGTCGCGGTTGGTGACGATGCCGACCAGCTTGCGCCCTTCCACCACCGGCAGGCCCGAGATGCCATGCTGGCGCTGCAACGCAATGGCGTCGCGCACTTTCATCTGGGGGGTGACGGTGACCGGATCGATCACGATGCCGAACTCGTGGCGCTTCACGCGGGCCACTTCACGGGCCTGGGCTTCGGCGGACAGGTTCTTGTGGATGATCCCGATGCCGCCCTCTTGCGCCATGGCGATGGCCAGGCGCGATTCGGTGACGGTGTCCATGGCGGCGGACACGAGCGGGATGTTCAGGCTGATATTGCGAGTGAGGCGCGTGGCCAGGGAAGTGTCGCGAGGCAGGACCTCGGAATACGCAGGCACCAGCAACACATCGTCGAAGGTGAGCGCTTTTTGTACGAGACGCATGGGTAACTCCGGGCGCAAAGCAAGATTATACGCCGCCTATGTGTTTTGCCTAGGTGTTCACCCTAGGTCCGGCGGGATATTTCTGCCTCTTCCAGGGGCCGATTGCCGCGTCCGGATATTTTTACCCGGGTGTATTGACTTCAATTTTTACCCGGATCATAATTCGCCCATAAATTCTACCCGGACGAAATCATGACCCTACCCCCCCACCCCGCCGATCCGCACACCGCCTTCGCCGGCCACCGCATGCTTGCCGCCGGCGCCCTGGCCGACGTGGCGCTGGCCGTAAAGCGGGCCCTGGCCGCCGGCGGCAATGACCCCATCCTGGTGTTCGACGACCTGTCGGGCAAGCAAGTGGACCTGGACCTGAGCGGCGACGATGCCGCCGTGGCCGACCGCCACCGCCCCCGCGCCGACGCGGCGCCCCCGGCATCGGACGCGCCGGCCCATGCCGTCGACGAGACGCGGCCGCGCGGCCGCGGGCGGCCCAAGCTGGGCGTGGTGGCGCGCGAGGTCACGCTGCTGCCGCGCCATTGGGACTGGCTGGCCGCGCAGCCCGGCGGCACTTCGGTGGCGCTGCGCAAGCTGGTGGAGCAGGCGCGCCGCGACAACGAATCGCGGGACCGCCGCCGCCAGCGGCAGGAAGCCGCCTATCGCTATATGTCCAGCATGGCGGGCAACCTGCCCGGCTTCGAAGAGGCCACGCGGGCGCTCTATGCCGAGGACCGCGAGCGCTACGCCCGGCACGTCGCGGGCTGGCCGCAGGACGTGCGCCGCTACGCCATGGCGCTGGCGTGGCCGGACGAAGCGTAAGCGCCGCCGGGCCGCGCGTGGCGGCGGCACTTGCGTGGAGGCGGCGCCTTTCTAGAATTGATACCGCGCCGTCAAGGTCACGTTCCTGGGCTCTCCGAAAAAGTTGGAATCCGTCATCGAGCCGACGCTCGCGTAGTAGCGGCGGTCGAAGAGGTTGTTCAGGTTCAGCGCCAGGTCCAGTTGCTTGTTGACGGCCAGGCCCGCGTTCAATCCCACCACGGCATAGCCCCCTTGGCTGACGCCCCACGGCGTGTAGATGCGGTTCTGCACCTGCACCGAGCCGCCGATGCGCCAGCGGTTCCATTCTCCCGGCAGGCGATAGGTCGTAAAGACCTTGAACAGATGGCGGGGAATGTTGGTGGCGTACCGGTCTCCGTCGGAGAACGAACCGGTGGGGTCGTAGCCGGATGTGGAGCCCCGGCGCTTGGCGGACGCGTAGGTGTAGCTGGCCGCGAGCTGCCAGCCGGGCAGTACTTCGCCGGCGATTTCCGCTTCGAAGCCCTGGCTGCGCACTTCGCCGGCCGACGCGTAGCAACTGGTCAGCCCTGCCTGGCATTGCGAGTTGGGCAGTTGGTCGGGCAGGTTTTCCAGGTCGATGCGGAACACGGCCAGGCTGGCGTTCAAGCGGCCGTCCAGGTATTCGCCTTTGACCCCCAGCTCGTAGTTGGTGCCCTCTTGCGGCGGCAGCAGGCTGCCGCTGGCGGTGGCGTAGTTCTGCGGGTTGAAGATACGGGTCCAGCTAGCGTAGACGGAATGGACGGCGTCCAGGTCGTAGACCACGCCCGCGTACGGCGTGAACTGGCGGACCACGTCGTATTTGCCGACGGCGTAAGGCCAGTCGCCGTCGAACTGCGCCGTGTCCATGGAGTACCAGTCCAGCCGGCTGCCCAGGATCACGGACAGCGATTCGCTCGGCCGCAGGCGGGTCATGGCGTACACGCCGGTCTGCTTGACGTCCTGCTTTTGCCGCCACAGGCCGTTCTCGCCGAAAGGCGGCAGCGGAACCGAACTCGGATCCCAGTCCAGCGGATTGAAGGTGTAGAGGTCGAAGTCGCCGTCGTTCAGGCCCGCGCCGCCGACGGACCGCCAGCGGCTGCTGCGGTGGCTCGCGCCCACGACCAGATCGTGCTCGCGGCCCAGCAGCCGGTAGGGGCCGGACAGCGAGGCATCGTAGCTCTGCTGGTCGCGGTCGTAGTCGTAGGCGCCGCCGCGCAGCGTCATCGACGGATTGCCGTCCGCGTCCAGCGTCGACGAGCCGATGAAAGTGCCTTGCATGTCCATCTTGCTCTGGATGGAAGTCAGCGCCAGCCTGCCCTTCCAGCCGTTGGCGAACTGGTGGTCCAGGCCGCCGAAGATCGTCACGCTTTTCCGGTTCCAGAAAGACCAGTCCGGGCTCATGCGCGTGGAACGCGAAATGGGCAGGAACTTGCCGTCGGGATAGGCGCCCAGGCCGTTCCAGTCCACGCCGGGATTGTCTTCCTTGCTGAACGACGCGCCCAGGCTGACGGTGGTCCGTTCGGCCACGTCGGCCTCCAGGATGCCGTAGAGCAGCGTGCGCCTGTTCTGGTAGTACTGTTGATACGAGTGCTTGTCCTGGTAGGAAAGCACGCCGCGGCCGCGCAGCGTGCCGGATTCGTTGATCGGGCCGCCGGCGTCGATCTCCGCCAGATAGTTGTCCCAGCTTCCGGCCGCCGCGGTGAACGCGCCCTGGAACTCCCTGGTCGGGCGCTTGCGGACCAGGTTGATCGAGCCCCCCGGCGTGCCCGCGCCTTCCATCAGGCCCGACACGCCGCGCACGAACTCCACGCGGTCGTACATGGACATCGGGCCGGTGGACAGCGCCGCTTCTTCATATTCGATGGGGAGGCCGTCGACCATCAGGTTGTTGATCTGGAAGCCGCGCGAGGTATAGCGTTCCCGCTCGCCGCCCCACTTCGTCATGGTCAGCCCCGGCGTGGCCTTGACCGCGTCGCCCAGCGTGAGGATGTCCTGGTCGCGCATGCGCTGCTGGGTAATGACCGAGACGCTTTGCGGCGTCTCGCGGGGCGACAGTTCCAGCTTGGTCGCCGAGCCCATGGCGCGCGTGGTGTACGAATCGCTGCCTTCCGTGACGGCGCCGTCCAGCGCCGACCCGCTTACCGTCACGGAGGGCAGCAGCGCGGGCTGCGCGCCCGCGGACTCGGCAAGGCGCAGGACGTAGCCCCCGGCGGCCTGCGGCACGGCTTCGAGCCGGGTCCCGGCCAGCAGCGCGTCCAACGCCTCGCGAGGACGGTAGGCGCCGCGCAATCCGGCGCTGCGCTTGCCCTGCGCCAGCGCGGTCGATCCCGCGACATAGACGCCCGACTGGTCGGCATAGAGCGCCAACGCGTCGGACAGCGGGCCGGCGGGAATGTCGTAGTGGCGGACGTCCGCGGCCGCGGCGGCGGGCGCGGACTGGGACCACGCGGGCGGAGCGAAGGCCGCGGCCAGGGCGCCCGCCAGGGCGATGCGGCGCAGGACGCCAAGATGGGCGCGGCGCGCTGGATGGGTTGCCGTCCGCTTGCGGGCGGAGGCGTAGCGATGATTCATGGGTTCCGGCTTCCAGATAGGGTTCAGGCGAGGAACGCTGCAGGCCCGGCCGCCACGGCCGGGGCCTGCGGACGAAAAACGTCCTCCTGCCCTGTAAGTCGGATAGATCGGAAAAAAGCGGAACCTGGCCCGCGCACGGCTCAGCGGCGCGGACCGATGGACACCCACCACGGCAAGGGGCGGCGGATCTCGATGGGCAGCGCGTTCGCCAGCAGCGCCAGGGCGTGGTCGGTGTCCTGCAAGGGAAAGCCGCCATACACGCGCAGGCCGGCAACTGCGGGGTCCAGGCTCAAATAGCCCAGGCGATAGCGGCCCAGCTCCGCCACCACTTCTTCCAAGGTGAGGTCGCGCGCCAGCAGGAGGCCGCGGGTCCAGGCCTCCCGCGCGGGATCCGCCGCGGCCTCGGAGGCAATGCGGCTTGCGGTAAACCGGGTCTGGCGGCCCGCCTCGATCACGCGCGGCTCGCCGCCGGCGTCGAGCCGGATTTCCACCGCGCCCGTGTAGACGGCCAACAGCGTTTCATCGCCGTCCCGCCCGACGGTGTAGCGCGTGCCCAGCGCGCGCATGCGGCCCTGCGGCGTGTCGACCACCAACGGGCGCGAGTCGCCGGCCGTTTCCACCAGAATCTCTCCCGCCGTCAAGACCACCCGGCGCAAGGCCGGGCCGTAGTCGACGTCGATGGCGCTGCCGGAATTGAGCCAGACCTGCGTGCCGTCGGCCAGCCTGACCAGGCGCGGCGCGCCCACCGGATTGCGGTAGTCGGACGCCAGGCCCGCGATGGTGTCGCGCAATACGGGCACGCGCCACGCCGTGACGCCCAGGGTGCCGAACAGGGCCAGCATCGCCAGCGCGCGCCGGCGCGGCTGGCGCAGCGCTCGCGTGCGTTGCAGCGCCTGTGCGGCCACCCTGGAGGACGCGCCCGCCTGCAGCGGCGCGAACCGCTGGCTGACGCGTTCGACATAGCGCCAGGCGCCGCGGTGATCGGGATGCTCGTCCAGCCAGGCGCGCCAGGCGGCCTGCTCCTGCGGCGTAGCGGCGCCGGACGACAAGAGCGCGAACCATTCGGCCGCGCGCGCCATGGCGGCGTGCGGCGGCGTACAGTCCTCGCCTTGCAGATCGGCGGCGCTCACTGGGCTATCTTCATGCCGCGCATCGCCGTATTCGCCCTTGGGGCGGCCCGGCGGGCTCATTAAGCAGCCTTCGTGCTCCGCACTCCGGTATTCGCCCTTGGGGCGGCCCGGCGGGCTCATGGGGCTGCCTTCGTGCTGCGCACTCCGGTATTCGCCCTTGGGGCGGCCCGGCGGGCTCATGGGGCTGCGTCCCTCGCAATGCGCGCCTCGTGCAGCATGCAATGCAGCGTGGCTTGGGCGACGTACTTGCGCACCATGCGCTCGGACACCCCCAGTTCATGGGCGACTTCACGGTGCGTCATCTCGCAGCCCACGGTCAGCACGAAGGCCCGCGCGGCCTTCTCCGGCAGCGCGCGGAGCATGGCGTCGATTTCCTGCAGCGCCTGCAGCACGATGACCTGCTCTTCCGCCGACGGGACCAGCGCCTGCGGTTGCAACGCCAGCGTTTCCAACCACGCCTGCTCGACTTCGCGCCGGCGCCACAAGTCGACGCACATGTGGCTGGCCATGCCGCGCAGATACGCGCGCGCCTGCCCCGCATCGGAGAAGGCGCGCGGTTTCATCAGCAGCCGCAGAAATGCCTCCTGGGCCAGGTCCGCAGCTTCCCAGGCATTGCCCAGGCGGCGGCGCAGCCAGTCCTGCAACCAGGAATGATGGGCGGCATAAAGCGTGCCCAGGGTTTCGGCGGGGGAACGGGACGACACGAAGGCCTTGATCGTCAAAAACTGCGAATAGGAATTAATCGCAATTATTGAAGAAAAGGCGCACCTTGGCAATGCGCCGCCGGCGCAGCCTATCGCAACATGGGCCACAACGTCAGCGCCAGCGCCGCGCCCATCGCCAGGTTGAATCCTTTCAAGCGGCGCGGGTCCGCCAGGAAGCCGCGCAGCGCCACGCCGAAGCCGGCCCACACGGAAACGGCGGGCAGGTTCACCAGCGCGAACACGGCGCACATCCAGGCCAGCGAGATCCAGGGCGCGGCCGCGTCCATATAGACCGCCACGGCCGCCAGCGCCACGATCCATGCCTTGGGGTTGACCCACTGGAACAAGGCCGACTCCGCGAAGCTGAGCGGCCGCGCCGACGCCGCCTGGTCCGGCGCCATCGAGCGCGACAGCGCGATGCGCCAGGCCAGATACAGCAGGTAGGCCGCGCCGATGATTTTCAGGCCCGTGGACAAGGCCGGCCAGGCCTCGAACAGCGCGCCCAATCCCAGCCCCACCCCGAGCAGCAGCGAGGTGAAGCCGGCCGTGATGCCCAGCACCTGGGGCAGCGTCCTGGCAAAGCCGAAATTGGCCCCGGACGTCATCAGCATGACGTTGCTGGGCCCCGGCGAGATGGAAGTCACCAAGGCGAAGGTCGCCAGGGCAAGCAGGTTTTCGATGGACAAGATACGGCTCCCGGCGCGCTCCGCGCCCTGCTACGGATGAAAGACAGCCGCATTGTGAGCCTGCGCCGGCCTTATTAATATTGGCGCTATTGACATCTTCGATACCGTTCTTGCCATGAGACTGCAGATCCTCGCGCTGGATGGCGTGTTCGACACCGGTTTGTCCGCCATCCTGGACGTGTTCGCCACGGCCAACGAGCTGGCGCCCATGCTGCCGGCCCGCATTCCGCCATTCGAGACACGCGTCGTGGGCATGCGCCGCAAGGTGCGCACGTCCCAGGGGTTCGGCGTGCCGGTCTCGGGCGATCCCGATCCGGCCGACCCGGACTGGATCGTGATTCCGGCTCTCGGCTACAAGATGCCCGACACGCTGGTGCCGGCCCTGGCGCGCCCCGACGTGCGCGATTGCGGCAGGATGCTGCGGCAACGCGCGCCCGGCGGCAATACCGCCGCTGCCTGCATCGGCACCTTCGTGCTGGCGGAATCGGGCTTGCTGGACGGCCATAAAGCCACCACCACCTGGTGGCTGGCGCCGCTGTTCCGGCAGCGCTATCCGGCGGTCGAGCTGGAAGACAGCCGCATGCTGGTCCGCTCGTCGACCCTGCTGACGGCGGGCGCGGCGCTGAGCCACATGGACATGGCGCTGTGGCTGGTGCGCCAGGCCAGCCCGGCGCTGGCCTCACTGGTGGCGCGCTACCTGATCGTGGACCAGCGGCCCGCGCAATCCGCGTACGCGTTGTCCGACCACCTGGCGCACGCCGATCCGCTGGTCCAGGCCTTCGAGCGCTGGGCCCGCGAGCGCCTTGCGGATGGGTTTTCGCTGGACGCGGCCGCGGAGGACCTGGGCGCCAGCAAGCGCACCCTGGCGCGGCGCACGCAGCAGGTGCTGGGCAAGAGTCCCCTGTCCTTCTTCCAGGACCTGCGGGTCGAGCGCGCGGCCCACCTGCTGAAGACCAGCAGCCTGTCGCTGGAGCAGATCGCAGCGCAGGTCGGGTACGCGGACGGCGTCACCTTGCGAAACCTGCTGAGGCGGCGCCTGGGCCAAGGCGTGCGCCAACTGCGTTGATATGCGTTTTAATCGGGGCTGGCGGACGCGCTTTTCGCGGCCGCGCAATCCACACGGTGCATCATGGCCATTGCGAAGAACTTCCTGCTCTACGACGGGGACTGCCCCTTCTGCTCGAACTATGTGCAGATGCTGCAACTGCAAAAGGCCGTGGGCCCGGTCGAACTCCTGAACATGCGCGACCACCCCGACCTGGCGGTGGCCTACAAGGCGCAGGGATACGACCTGAACCAGGGCATGCTGCTGCACCTGGACGGCCAGGACTATTTCGGGGCGGACTGCATCAACCGGCTGGCGCTCATCAGCACCGGCAACGACCTGTTCAACAGCGTCAACGCCGCCATCTTCCGCAATCCCTGCCTGTCGACCGCCCTGTACCCCTTCATGCGCACGGGCCGCAGCCTGGCGCTGACCCTGCTGGGCAAAAAAAAGATGCAGGTATAAGCGGCCCGGCCCGCCGGATGCCGCTAGGCCGCGTTCGCAGCCCGCTCCGGGGCCTGCGCCGCGGTCTCTCCGCGGCGCCATCCGGACGCAGGGTCGCGCTTGTCGTGCCGGTAGTCCCACTCGGCGCCGCAGTCCGCGCAGGTATAGGCTTCGCGCCTCACGCCGCGCCGCGCCTCCTCCAGCGCATGCACGTCGCCCAGGCTGATCAGGCTGTCATGTCCGGGCGCGTCGCGCAGGTTCGGAACGATCGCCTTGCATTTTTCGCAGGTCGCCATGGCCATCCCCTCTCTTGTGCTTTAAGGCGGATGGTACGAAAGCGCGGCCCGGGAAAGTTCAGCAATTCTCACCGCGGCGGCTAGATTCCGTAACGTCTTGGAAAAATATCGAACTGCAATAAGCCGGGGAAAGTCGGACCATCTTGCGCTGGACTCCGGAGGATTACGCCTGAAGCATGAGTCCTGGCCTCCGATACATCGCCTCGAATCTTGAACAACAAAGGATGCTTATCGTGACTTCGATCAGAAAGACGGCCGCCGCCTGTGCCCTGGGCGCCTGCGTGACCCTGGCCGCCCTCGGCCAGGCCGCCTACGCGCAGGGACAGGGCGACGTCCCCGCCCCCTTGGCCACCGGCATGGTCGACACCGGCAGCGCCGAGGGCCATGTGATCGAAGCGGTACGCAACGGCGACATCCTGTCCATCAAGATCCGGTTCAAGCCCATCGTGCCCGGCAAGGTCGAGATGGTCTACACCTCGATCTCGCAGAACGACTACGAGAACAGCTTCTACGTCATCGCCGGCAACAAGAAATACCTGCTGCTGAAAGACAGCAACGACAAGCCGCTGACCAATCCCAAGCTGGTGATCCGCAGCTCGAAAGACGCCCCCATCGCCGGCGCCTGGCAAGGGAAGTTCCCCGCGCCGCCCAAGGAAATCACCGAGGTGTCGCTGACGATCCCGGGCGTCGAGACCTTCGACGCCATCAAGATCACCGACCGCTAGCCATGGCCGGCTCCCCGGGCGCGTCCATCGTCCTGGCCGCGGCGCTGCTGGCCGCCGCCGGCGACGCTCTTGCGCAAGAGCCGCCCTACAAGGCCGAGATCCGCGATCTGCGGGCCACGGTCCTGGACCTGAAAGGCTTTCCTTCCGACACCGGCGGCGGCGTGTCCGACCTGACCGCGCGCGTGGACGGGCTGGCGGCCCGCCACGAAGGGCTGTCCGTGCGGCAGGACAAGCATGCCGTGACCGTATCGATGCTGGGCGACGTGCTGTTCGACTTCGACAAGGCCGCCATCCGCCCCGCCGCCGAACCGACGCTGCAGGACATCGCCGGCCTGATCAAGTCCGGCTCCGCCGGCACCGTCGCGATCGAGGGGCACACCGATTCGAAGGGATCGGCGTCCTACAACAAAGACCTGTCGCTGCGGCGAGCCAGGGCGGTGGCGCAATGGCTGACGAACCACGGCGTGGACCCGGCGCGCCTGGCCACCAAAGGCTTGGGCGACACCCAGCCGGTGCAGCCGAACACGCTGGCCAACGGCGCCGATAATCCCCAAGGACGCGCCCAGAACCGGCGGGTGGAATTCGTGCTGCCCAAGCGCTGAACCCTGGCGCGCGGCGTCAGCGCTCCGCCCCCGGCGGCGCCGTCGCCGCGTGCAGCGCGACGTCCATATCGATCAGCACCGGCGCATCGCGCGGCAGCTCCCGCACGCCGATGACCGATCGCGGATGCTGTCCTCTGGCGCCGAACACGGCGGCCAGCAGTTCCGATCCCGTATCCGCGATGGCGGAGAGCCGCGTGCTCTTGCGCTCGCCCACCTGGAAGAAATAGTTGACGCGCAGTATCCGCGCCACGGCGTCGAGCTCGCCCTGCGCGCTGTGCGCGACCCAGGACAGGGCATGCAGCACGCACAGGCGCACCGCCTCGCACGCCTGTTCTTCCGATACCTGCTCGCCGACCGCCCCCTGGATGAGCAGGCGGTCCGCTGCAAGCTTCGGGATCTGGCCGGCCACGTGCACCGTATTGCCGTGCCGCAGCGCCGGCAGATAGGCGTAGTGCGTCGGCGTGGGCTCGGGCAGCGCCAGTCCCAGCGCCCTCAAGCGCGATTCTGCGTCGGCCATGGCCGCCCTCTCCTCTAGAGCTTGCCGGGCAGGAAGTTGACCTGCCTGGCCAGCGTGGCCCAGCGCGTGCTCTCGCTCTTGACGAAGTCGGCGAAGGCCTCGGCCGAGCCGCCCTTGGTGCTGACTCCTTGTTCCTTCAGCCGCGTGGCCACTTCGGGCGATTGCAGCGCCTTGTTGAATGCTTCGTTCAGCTTCCCGATGACCGGCGCCGGAGTGCCGGCGGGCGCCACGATGCCCTGCCAGGACGTGATGTCCAGGTCGGCCAGGCCGACCTCCTTGTAGCTGGGAATGTCGGGCGCCGAATCGATCCGGGTGGGCGACGTCACCGCCAGCGCGCGCAGCTTTCCGGCCTGCACGTGCGGCAGCAGCGTGATCACGGGATCCAGTATCAGGCTGATGTGGCCGCCCAGCAGGTCGTTGATGGCGGGCGCGCTGCCCTTGTACGGGATGTGCGCCATGCGGATGTCCGCCCGCTGCTTGAAGAGTTCTCCCGCCAGGAACGTGGAGCTGGAAGCCGACCCGAAGGTCAGCGCGTCCGGCTTGTCGTGGGCATAGGCGATGAATTCCTTCATTGTCTTGGCCGGCACCGAGTGGCTGGTCGCGATGATGTAGGGCTGGTCGGCCAACAGGATCACGGGCGCGAAATCGCGCGCGGCGGAATATGGCAGGCTCGTGTATTGAAGTTCATTGATCGACATGATGGGCAGGTTCGCCAGCAGCAGCGTATAGCCGTCCGCCGGCGCCCTGGCGACGTATTCGGCCCCGATGATGCCGCTGGCGCCGGGCTTGTTCACGACCAGCACGGGCTGCTTGATATCCTGGCCCAGCTTCTGCGCCACGGTGCGCACGACCAGGTCGGCCACGCCGCCCGGCGGGAACGGCACCACGATCTGGATGCTCTTGCTGGGGAAATCCTGCGCGCTGGCATGCCCGTTCCAGAGGGCGCCCAAGGCCAGGGCGGCGGACGCGAAAAGGCGGACGGCTTTATTCATTGTGTGCTCCGGGGCTGCGGCCCATGGTGGATTACGATTCGTTCGGCGCGGCGGCCGGGCCAAAGCCCCGGTCGAAAAAGCGCATCCAGTTCTCGCCCATCAGCAGTTCCACTTCGCGCGGCGAGAAGCCGGTGGCGCGCAGGCCTTCCTCGATGTTGCGGAAGTCCCGGCTGTCCTGGAACCAGCTTGGCTGGGGCGGAAACCCCGGCTGGGCGGCCGAACCCTCGCCGTAGTCCACGCCCTTGGTGTAGCGGCCCGTGCGCATCCACTGGACCACCGAATCCGGCTGGTCCTGGCACAGGTCCGACCCCAGGCCCAGGTGCTCGACGCCGATCAACTCGGCGCTGCGGGCCACCATGGCGCAGAAGTCGTCCAGGGTGCAGGCCGACTTGCCCTTCAGGTGGTGGGGATAGAGCGAAAAACCGAACATGCCGCCCGCGGCCGCCAGCGCCTTCATCACCGTGTCCGATTTATTGCGCAGCGCCGCGGCCCATGAATGCGGGTTGGCGTGGCTGATGGTGATGGGACGCGCGGACAGCTCGATCGCCTCCAGCGTGGACCGTTCGCCGGAGTGGCTCATGTCGATGACCAGCCCGACCCGGTTCATCTCCTTGATCACTTCGCGCCCCATGCGCGTGATGCCGCTGTCGACCGCCTCGTAACAGCCCGAGGCCAGCAGGGACTGGTTGTTGTAGCTCAGTTGCATGAAGCGCACGCCCAGGGTGTGCACCACCTCGACCAGACCGATGTCGTCCTCGATGGGCGACGGGTTCTGCAGGCCGAAGATGATGGCCGTGCGCCCCGCCTCGCGCGCGCGCCTCACGTCGCCGCCGCTGCGCGCTTGCACGATCAGCTCCGGATAGCGTTCGAACCAGGTGTTCCAGCGCTCGATGTTGAGAATGGTCTCGCGCAGGTTCTCGTGATAGGCGATGGTGACGTGGACCGCGTCCACGCCCCCTTCGCGCAGTTGGCGGAATATCTTTTCGGACCAGTTGCTGTACTGCAGGCCGTCCACGCGTATGGCGCTTGCGCTCATTGCTGCTTCCTTGAATGGGATGAGCCGTACTGTAGATATCCGGCAGAAATTCAGTCAAACTAAAATTATTTCCATTCATTCAATATTTTCTTAATCATGAAGCTAGAGCATTTGCGCATGTTCCTGGCCGTGGTCGATGCGGGCGAACTCGCCCAGGCCGGCGACCGCGTGGGCCGCACCCCGGCGGCGCTCTCCATGACCTTGAAGCAACTGGAATCCGAATTGGGCGGGCCGCTCTTCGAGGGCGAGCGCAAGATCCGGCTTTCTCCCCTGGGCGTCTACGTGCGCGCGCATGCGCAGCGGGCCATCGCCGAATACGACTCGGCCGTGGCCCACATGCTGCGCTACGCCAGCGGCGCGTTGGGCACGGCCAAGGTAGCCGCCGTGCCCTCCGCGGCGACCCGGCTGTTGCCGCAGGTCATCGGCCTGATGCGCAGGCAATACCCGAGGGTGCGGGTGGATCTGCGCGATATCGACTCCGCCGCCGTGGGCAGCGCGGTGGCCAGCGGCGCGGTCGATTTCGGCGTCGCCACCCTGCCCGAACCCCTGCCGGGGATTCTGGCCGAGCCGCTGTTCGCGGACCGCTTCGTCCTGGTGTGCCCCGCCGGCCACAGCCTGACGAAACTGGGACGCGACGTGCGCTGGAGCGACATCGACGCCGCCGAGTTCATTGCCAACGGCCTGTGCGCGCGCTTCAATGTGCCGGAGGTGGCCGCATTGGTCGAGGATTCGCTGCTGACGGTGCGCAACACCACCTCTTTGCTGACCTTCGTCGAACAAGGCTTCGGCGTCACCATCCTGCCCGCGCTGGCGGTTCCCGCGGCCGACGGGCTGGCCATCCTGCCCCTGGCAGACCAGAGCGCGGCCCGCAGCCTGGAACTGCTGACCCGGCGGGGCGAAACCCTCAGCCCCGCATCGCAAGCGCTGCTGGGCCTGACCCGGACAGCGGCCGCGGAACTGGCGCCGGCCTGGTCCTGACTGCTTTCAGACACCCATGAAATTCGACATCTACGGCAAATTCCAACTGGACATCCATCGCGAAGGCGGCGCGTGGGCGGCATACCGGTCGGACGGCGGCAAGCGCGTCCCGGTCGCGGACCTGGCGATCCCGCCGGACGTCTCCACCGACGAACTGGCTGAATACCTGGACGATGTCTACCACGAGCTCTCGCGGCCGGGCGAACGGATTTCGCGCCTCGGCTAGACCGCCCGCGCCCCGCCTACCCGCAACGTTTGCCACCCGGTCCGCCGCGGTGCTACCGTGCCGGTGGCTTATCGGGGATGGAACGGTCGATGGGAATCTTCAAGAGCATGCGGCGCTCGCTGGCCGCCTTCGGGATCGTGGCGGTGCTGGGCGTGCTCAGCATGGGAGCGCTGGGCGCGGCCCTTTACTATGCGGGGTATCCCCTGCTGGCGCCGCTGTACGGCAAGCTGGACGATTGGCACGGCGACTGGGTGTGGCCGGCCACCATGGCGGCGGGCTCGGCGTGGTCCCTGAGTTTCCTGGCCGCCGGCGCGCTCAATCTGCGGCTGGAACGTTCCCGGCTTGGCGCCATGGCGCGCCGTGCCGTCTACGCAGCGGTCTTGTGGATAGGCGCGGTGGGCGCGTGGATCGTGGTCGGCGCGTTCCAGCCTGCCTGAGGTCCGCGCCGGCCTATTCTTCCTCGCCGTAGCCGAAAGGCCAGCGGCGCTTGTTCGGCTCGGGCGCGGGTGTCTTGCTATGCATGGCGGTCTCCTGGATATCGATGACCGAATGCTACAGCCATCCCCGGAATCGAACTGCAAAGGTTCGCAAAGTTTGCGACCGCCGTCCCAAACCAGCTCCATCCGTGTTTCTAACACAAGCAAGCCCCGCTCCGCATCGGGGCTAGAACGCATGCGATTTCACGATGTGGCGCAGTAGGATGGGAACAGAGCGCTGCATGAGGGGAGAACGTCATGCCAGGTTCCAACTGGATATGTGGCACCAAGCCACCGCATCGTCAGGGGTTCTTCGAAACCGAATTCAACACGGGGGAAACCGAAGTCACGATGTACTCCGTACTGGGCTGGATGCCGCCGGCGCATCGAGGATACGTCGTCAGATGGCGCCCGCTGGAGCCGGCCGTGGAGCAGGCGGAGATCGAGCGCTATCTGTACTACCGCCGGGAAGGCAGCCGCGGCCATTCTTGAGCCGCGGCCTACCGATAGCCGGCCGCGATCAGAACTTATAGGTGGCCGTCAGCATGGCCACCCGGCCGTCGCCGTACTCGATGGCGGAAGAACGCGATTCGCTGCCCAGCACCTGGCGCACGCGCTCTACATAGGCCTTGTCGCCCAGGTTGTCCACGTTGAGCTGCAGCCTGAAGTGCTTGTCCAGGTCGTAGGACACCATGGCGCTGTGCACCAGGTAGCTGGCCAGCTCCCCGTCCCCCTGCGCCGTGACGTTGCGGGTGCCCATGAAGCGCGCGCCGTAGCCCAGCGTCCATGAGCGGTGGGGCTTGTAGGTGGTCCACAGGTTGAAGGAAGAACGGGGCGTGTTGCCCAGCCGCTGTCCTTCGCGCTCGGGATACGCCGAAGAACTGAGCGTCTCGGCCTGGGTATGGGTGTAGTTGGCGAAGACGTTCCATTGCGAAGTGATGGCGCCCGCCGCGCCCAGTTCCAGCCCGCGCGAGCGCTGCCGCCCGACCAGGGCCTGGGTGCCGTCGGCCATGCGTTCGCGCACGTTGGTTTTTTCGATCTGGAACAGGGCCGCCGTCAGCCCCAGCTTGCCGCCCAGCACGTCCCACTTGGTGCCGAGTTCGACCGCGCGGTTCTTTTCGGGGTCGAGGTCGCTCGTGGCGGCGGTGAAGCCCGAGCCCGTGGTGACGAGGCTTTCGGCCGACGGGTTGAACGAGGTGCCGTAGGACGCATAGATTCGGCCGTTGTCGGCGGGCTTGAAAACAATGCCGGCGCGGCTGCTGAGCTTGCGGTCGGTGCCCGAGACGCTGGTGACGTCGCCCGCGGGCGTGGTGCTGCGCAGCGCGGCGTCGATCCAGTCGTAGCGCAGGCCCAGGCTCAAATCCCATTGGCGGGCCAGCGCGATGGTGTCCATGAGGTACAGCGCCTTGACCTCCAGGCTGGTCTTGTTCCGGCCCGAATACGCCTTGGCGGTGGGACCTGTCCAGTAGCCCGGCGGACTGGAAAGCCGATAGCCCCCGGCGGGGAAATGGCGCCCGATGTTGTACGAATAGGTGTCGCGTTCGTAGGTCTCGCGCGAGAACTCGAAACCGCTGACCATGGTGTGGCCCAGGCCGAAGGTGTCGAACTCGGTGCTGAGCGTGGTCTGGTTGGCCCACATGTCCGTGAGCGAATCGCGGCCATAGGCCTGCGGGCCGGCGGGCCGGTAGCGGCCTGGCGCCAGGCCCAGCGTGTTGGCGTGCGAAGCGGAAATGACGGTGTCGCGGCTGACGCGGGAATAGCGGCTCAGGTTCTGCAGCTTGGCCTTGTCGTTGAACGTGTGCACCACCTTGGCCGTGACCGCGTCGGAATCGATTTTCTCGCGGTCGAGGTTGCGCCAGCCGAAGTAGGCATGCTGGGAGACGCCGTCCAGCCTGGCGCCCTGCAAGGCCGGCAGGCCGTAGTCGGGCAGGTTGTGGTCGCGCTGGTGGATGTAGCTGAGGGTAAGGCGGGTGGGCCCGGTCAGGCCCAGCGTGAGCGACGGCGCCACGCCCCAGCGGTGCCGGTAGATTTCGTCGCGGCCGGCCACGTCGCTGCGGTGGCCCATGAGGTTGAGGCGGAAGGCCGCGAAGCCGTCGGAGCCGGGAAGTTCATGGTTGGCGTCCAGCGTGGCGCGGCGGTAGCGGTCCGTTCCCAGGCCGGCGGACATTTCGGTGAAGCTGCCCTCGCGCGCTTCCTTGCTGACCATGTTGACCGAGCCGCCGGTGGTGCCGGCGCCTCCGTACACGGAGTTGGGGCCCTTGATGACCTCGACCGATTCCAGGTTGAACATGTCGGTGCGGCTGGTCTGGGCGCTGTCGCGCAAGCCGTCGACCTGCATATTGGTGGTGGCGGCAAAACCGCGGATGTTGAACATGTCGCCGGAGCCGCCGCCGCCCTCCCCGGCATTGAAGGTGATGCCCGACACGTTGGACAGCACCTGCCGCAGGCTTTGCGCGTTCTGTTCCTGGATGATCTCGCGCGGCACCACGGTGATGGTCTGGGGCACGTCCAGCAAAGGCACGGGATACTTGGCCGAACTGGATTGGTTGGCCTTGTACCCTTCCACGGGCGAGGCCGAGACGGTGACGGGATCGAGGACATGATGCCCGGAGGATGCGCCGCCGCCCGCATGGGCCGGAGCGGCCAGCGTGGCCGCCGCCATGGCGGAGAAGAAGGTTGCGCCGGGAGCGAGGGTGTTGGAAAGAAGAGGCTTGCACGCCATCGGGGGGCTCCAATTAAATACGAATGATTCGCACTTAATTCTTGCCAAGACCGGCCGGACCCAGCCCAAGAAAATTCTCAATCTGCCGGCCGGCCGCTCCCCGCGCGCATAAGCCCTTGAAATAACTGACAGTAATGAAATGCCCTGAGGAAAACCCGATCAGGGAATTTACTTATGCGCTTTAATTATTTGCAAAGCGCATACTTGCCGGGCAAGAATTCGTCCTTGGCATAGATCAAAACAGATGGAACTTCGTCAACTCGAGGCCTTCGCGGCCGTCATGTCCACGGGCAGCGTCACGGCTGCCGGACGGCTGCTCGGACGCTCGCAACCGGCGATCAGCCGATTGCTGCAGGAACTGGAGGCCGAGATCGGCTACCCCCTGTTCGCGCGCAGCGGCCCCCGGGTGACGCCCACCGAACAGGGCTTCCTGCTGTACGACGACGTCGAACGCGCGCTGACCAGCCTGCAGCAGATCCGCGGCCGGGCCGACGAGATCGCTCGCGGCCAGGCCCAGCCTCTGCTGATGGCCGCCACCTCCGCGCTAGCCGCCGGCCTGGTGCCGGACGCGCTCAAGCGCATCGAATCCCGCATCGGCGCGGCCCGCATCCAGTTGCGCAGCGCGTCGCCCGAACGGGTGGTGCACGCGGTGCTCTCGGGCGCCGCGCAACTGGGCGCGACCAGCCTGCCGCTGGAACACCGCGGCCTGACGGTGCACTGGATCGGGCAGGCGCCCTGTGTGGCCGCGCTGCCGGCAGACGATCCGGCGGCGCAACAGGCCGTGGTGCCGGTGTCGGCGCTGGCCGGACGCCGCCTGATCACCATGGCCAACCCCTACCGGCTGCGGCGCCGGCTGGACGCCGCGCTGGCGTCCAACGGCCGGATGCCCGGCACCCTGGAAACCAATTCGTCCGTCAATGCCCTGGCCGCCGTGCGCGCCGGACTGGGCGTGTCGGTGCTGGAACCGATCACCGCCTACGGCGCGCCCATGCCCGGCGTGGCGATCCGGCCCATCGACCTGGACATCCCCTTTTTCTTCGGGGTCATCACCCCGCAGTCGCAAACGCTGACGCCGGCCTGCCAGGCCATGGCGGACGCGCTGGCGCAGGCCGCGGCGGACCTGCTGCCCGGCTTCGTGCTGCACGACGCCTGCGAGCATTCGGCGCTACTGCAGTCGATCTACGGTGACGACACCCCTCTTACGGAATCCCCTGCATCATGAATCTGCCCGTAGCCACCCCGCCGCAAGGTCTCGCCGCGCTGGAAGCGCGCCTGCGGCAAGACCTGTCGTGGCTGGAAATCCCCGCCAAGAACTGGGTGACTCCCCGCTACGTCGACGGCCGGCAAGTGCTGGACGTGGCCGTCGTCGGCGGCGGCATGGCCGGGCTGGCGGCGGCGGCCTCGCTCAAGCACCTGGGCATGGACGCGCCGATTTTCGACCAGGCGCCCGCGGGCTATGAAGGCCCCTGGGCCACCACGGCCCGCATGGAGACGCTGCGTTCGCCCAAGCAATTGACCGGCCCCGCCCTGGGCCTGCCCGCGCTGACCTTCCGCGCCTGGTTCGAGGCCCAGTTCGGCGCCGAGGCCTGGGAAGCGCTGGACAAGATCCCGCGCCTGCAATGGATGGACTACCTGCGCTGGTACCGCCGCGTGCTGGAGCTGGACGTGCGCAACGAGCACCGCATCCGCGCCGTGCTGCCGCGCGCCGACAAGCTGGTGCAGTTGGACATCGAATCCCCCGCCGGGCGCAGCACCGTGCTGGCGCGCCGCGTGGTGCTGGCCACCGGACGCGACGGCCTGGGCGGCGCCTATGTGCCCGATTTCGCGAAGAAACTGCCGCGCGACCGCTGGGCGCATTCGTCGGACGTCATGGACTACGGCACGCTGGCGGGCAAGCGCGTGGGCGTGGTGGGCGCCGGCGCCTCCGCCATGGACAGTGCGGCCACCGCGCTGGAAGCGGGCGCCGCCAGCGTGGACCTGCTGATCCGCCGCAACGACATTCCCCGCGTCAACAAGGGCAAGGGCGCCGGCAATCCCGGCCTGACCCACGGCCACCTGACCCTGCCCGACGAATGGAAGTGGAAGATCCGCCACTACATCAACGCCGCCCAGGTGCCGCCGCCGCGCGGCAGCACGCTGCGCGTCTCGCGCCACCCCAACGCCCGCTTCAACCTGGGCTGCGGCGTGCTGGACCTGGCGCTGGTGGACGACGACATCCGCGTCACCACGCCCAAGGGCGTGTTCGCGCTGGACTTCCTGATCTTCTCCACGGGCTTCCGCATCGACTGGACTGTGCGTCCGGAATTCGCCGCGCTGGCGCCGCACGTGCGCGCCTGGGGCGACCGCTACGTGCCGCCCGCCGGCGAGGAAGACCAGGAGCTGCATGACTCGCCCGACTTGGGCGCCGTGTTCGAGCTGCAGGAAAAAACGCCGGGCGCCTGTCCCGGCCTGGACCGCGTGCATTGCTTTTCATATCCGGCGGCGCTGACGCAGGGCACGATCTCGGGCGACATCCCTGCCATCAGCGAAGGTGCCAAGCGCCTGGCCCAAGGCATCGCCGGCCTGTTCTACCGCGAGGACGTGGAGACGCACTACGCCAATATGGAAGCGTTCTCCGAACCCGAGGTGTTCGGCGACGAATGGACGCCGGCCCCGGCGCCGCAAGCGGAGACCGCGCAATGACCGGCTGGTTGCTGCGCCGCATCGCGCAAGCCGCGGTGGTCGTCTTCCTGATGACGCTGATCGTCTTCGTGGGCCTGCACGCCATCGGCAACCCGGTGGACATCCTGATCGGCCAGGACGTGGACCAGGTGGACCGCGCCCGCATCATCGCCGAGCTGGGCCTGGACAAGCCGCTGTGGGAACAGTACCTGGCGTTCCTGAACGGCGCCCTGCACGGCAATCTGGGCAACAGCTTCGTCTACAACATCCCGGCCGTGGAGCTGGTGATCCAGCGCCTGCCCGCCACCTTCGAGCTGGCCATCGCAGCCATGCTGATGGCGGTGATCGTGGGCCTGCCGCTGGGCCTGTACGCGGGCCTGTATCCGGAGAGCAGGTTCTCCAAGATGATCATGGCGGGCAGCATCGTGGGCTTTTCGCTGCCCACGTTCTGGATCGCGCTGATGCTGATCATGACGTTCAGCGTGTCGCTGGGCTGGCTGCCGGCCAGCGGCCGCGGGCAGACGGTGGAGTTCCTGGGCTTCCAGTGGTCGTGGCTGACGGCCGACGGCTGGCGCCACCTGATCCTGCCGGCGTTCAACCTGTCGCTGTTCAAGATTTCGCTGGTCATCCGCCTGACGCGCGCCGGCGTGCGCGACGTGCTGCCGCAGGACTTCGTGAAGTTCGCGCGCGCCAAGGGCCTGTCGCCGATGCGCGTGGTCTGCGTGCACGTGCTGCGCAACACCATGATCCCGCTGGTGACGGTGCTGGGGCTGGAACTGGGCTCCACCATCGCCTTCGCCGTGGTCACCGAGAGCATCTTCGCCTGGCCCGGCGCCGGCAAGCTGATCCTGGACAGCCTGAACGCGCTGGACCGCCCCGTGATCGTGGCCTACCTGATCGTGGTGGTCTTCCTGTTCGTTACCCTGAATCTGATCGTGGACATTCTGTATAAAGTGCTGGACCCGCGGGTGCGGCTGGAGGCCTCGGCATGAGCGCCGCCCAGCCGCCCGCAGGGGCTCATTCCACCCCGGCGCCCGCCCTGCGCCGCGAATCGCCCTGGCGCCGCAACCTGGCCGAGTTCCTCTCGTCCAAGACCGCGGTGCTGGGCCTGGCGGTGTCCGTGCTGCTGATCCTGGCCGCCGCGCTGGCGCCCTGGATCGCGCCGCAGAATCCGTACGACCTGCTGCAGATCGACGTGCTGGACGCGCGCCTGCCGCCCGGCACCATGAACGGCCTGGAGACCTTCCACTACTGGCTGGGCACCGACGGCCAGGGCCGCGACCTGCTCTCGGGCATTCTGTACGGCCTGCGCATCAGCCTGGTGGTGGGCGTGGGCTCGGCGCTGATCGCCGGCGTCGTCGGCACGCTGCTGGGGCTGCTTGCCGCCTACGCCGGCGGCAAGGTCGACGCGCTGATCATGCGCCTGGTGGACCTGATCCTGTCGTTCCCGTCCATCCTGGTGGCCATGATGATCCTGGCCTACCTGGGCAAGGGCGTGGGCAACGTGGTGCTGACGCTGGTGATCCTGGAATGGGCCTACTACGCCCGCACCGCGCGCGGCCAAGCCCTGGTCGAGCGCCGCCGCGAATACGTCGAGGCCGCCCGCTGCCTGGACATCCCCAATTGGCGCATCATGTTGAAGCACATCCTGCCCAACTGTCTGCCGCCGCTGATCGTCATCGGCACTTTGCAGATCGCGCGCGCCATCACGCTGGAAGCCACGCTCAGCTTCCTGGGCCTGGGCGTGCCCGTGACCGAACCGTCGCTGGGGCTGCTGATCTCCAACGGCTTCCAGACCATGCTGTCCGGCGAATACTGGATCAGCTTCTATCCCGGCATCGCGCTGCTCGTCACCATCGTGGCGATCAACCTGGTGGGCGACCGCCTGCGCGACGTGCTCAACCCGAGGACCCACAAATGAGCGCCGACCGCCACGCTACCGGCGCGCCGACGCTGGAAGTGCGCAACCTGCGCACCCACTTCTTTACCCGCGCGGGCGTGCTGCCCGCCGTGGACGACGTTTCTTTCAAGCTGGAACGCGGCAAGATCCTGGGCCTGGTCGGCGAGTCCGGCTCGGGCAAGTCCGTCACGGGCTTCTCCATCATGGGCCTGGTGGATGCGCCGGGCCGCGTCGTCGGCGGCGAAGTGCTGTTCCAGGGCCGCGACCTGACCAAGCTGGCGCCGCGCGAACTGCGCCGCCTGCAGGGCAACCGCATCGCCATGATCTTCCAGGATCCGATGATGACGCTGAACCCCGTGCTGCGGGTGGACGCGCAAATGATCGAGACCGTGCGCGCCCACAACAAGATGAGCGCGGCCCAGGCCCGCCAGTTGTCGCGCGACACCCTGGGCATGATGGGCATACCCAGCCCCGAGGAGCGCCTGCTGGCGTACCCGCACCAATTGTCCGGCGGCATGCGCCAGCGCGTGGCCATCGCGATCGCGATGCTGCACCGCCCCGACCTGATCATCGCCGACGAGCCCACCACCGCGCTGGACGTCACCATCCAGGCGCAGATCCTGTCCGAAGTGCAGAAGCTCGCGCAGCAGCACGGCACCAGCCTGATCTGGATCACGCACGACCTGTCGGTGGTGGCCGGGCTGGCCGACGACGTGGCCGTCATGTACGCCGGCCGCATCGTCGAGCACGGCACGGTCGACGACGTGCTGGACCGCCCGCAGCACCCTTATACGGTGGGCCTGATCGACAGCCTGCCCAGCAACAACCGGCGCGGCCAACGCCTGCGCCAGATCCCCGGCATGACGCCCAACCTGCTCACCCTGCCCGCCGGCTGTGCCTTCGCGGCGCGCTGCTCGCGCGCCACGGCCGCCTGCGGCCGGCAGCCTTCCATTACCGACGCCCTGCCCGGACACCGCGTGCGCTGCTTCCATCCCACCCTCCAGGCCAGCGAGGTGATGGCATGACGACGCCCGTCTCCGCTCCCGTGCCGCTGATCGATCTGAGCGGCGTCAGCAAGCGTTTCGGCGAGCGCGCCGTCGGCCCCGCCGGCCGCGCCATGCAGCGCCTGGGCCTGTCCAAGCCGCCCGCCGTCACCCGCGCCGTCGACAACGTGGACCTGGTGGTCCAGCCCGGCGAAGTGGTCGGTCTGGTCGGCGAGTCCGGCTGCGGCAAGTCCACGCTGGGGCGCATCGCGGCCGGCCTGCTCACGCCCTCCGGCGGCGAGATCCGCATCAACGGCCTGCGCCCGGCCGACATGAACGCCGCCCAGGCCCACGCCGCGCGCCTGCAGGTGCAGATGATTTTCCAGGACCCCTACGCCAGCCTCAACCCGCGCCTGCGCGTGGACGAGATCGTGGGTGAAGCGGCCCGCATCCACGGCCTGGTCGGCAACGGCGACTTCGACGACTACGTCAGCGCCCAGATGGAACGCGCGGGCCTGGACCCGGCCCTGCGCCAGCGCTATCCGCACCAGTTCAGCGGCGGCCAGCGCCAGCGCATCGGCATCGCCCGCGCGCTGGCCGTGCAGCCGACCATGCTGGTGTGCGACGAGGCCGTGGCCGCGCTGGACGTGTCGATCCAGGCGCAGATCCTGAACCTTTTCATGGACCTGCGCGAAGACCTGGGGTTGACCTATCTATTCATCAGCCATGACCTGGGCGTGGTCGAGCACCTGTCCGACCGCGTCGTGATCATGTACCTGGGCCGCGTCGTGGAAACGGCCACGGTGGAAGAAGTGTTCCGCCGCCCCAACCACCCGTACACGCAGGCCCTGCTGGCCGAGATCCCCAGCCTGAAATCGCGCCACAAGACCTTTACCGCGATCAAGGGCGAGATCCCCAGCCCGCTGAACCCGCCCGGCGGCTGCCATTTCCATCCGCGATGTCCGCATGCGATGCCGCGCTGCAAGACCGAGGTTCCCACGCTGAAGGGAATCGCCATCAACCACCTGAGCGCCTGTCACCTGAACGACATGGCCTGAACACGCCGGCCGCGGCGCCTGCCGCCGCGGCCACAGGGCCTAACCGCCAGTTCCCCCTTTACCAAGGACCCCGAACATGAAACGCCTGATTCTCACCACCCTCACCGCCGCCATCCTCGGCGCCTCGGCCGCCGCCGTCGCCGACGACCTGTCCATCGGCTTCGCCGACCCGCTGTCGTCCCTGGACCCGCAGTTGAACAACCACGCCGGCGACCGCTCGGTGGCCCTGCACTTCTGGGACTTGCTGATCGAGAACAAGTGGAACAAGCTGCAGCCCGGCCTGGCCGTGAGCTGGAAGCCGCTGGACGACACCACCTGGGAATTCAAGCTGCGCGAAGGCGTCAAGTGGCAGGACGGCACGCCCTTCACCGCCGACGACCTGATCTATTCCTACACCCGCGCGCGCGCCGTGCCGGGCAGCGTGGCCACCTATGCCGGCTACCTGCGCACCATCGACACGATGAGCGCCAAGGATCCGCTGACGCTCATCGTCAAGACCAAGGCCCCCAACCCCGACCTGCCGCTGAACCTGGCGTCCGTGCATGTGGTCAGCAAGCACGTCGGTGAAAAGTCCGCCACCGAGGACTACAACTCGGGCAAGGCCATGATCGGCACCGGCCCCTACAAGTTCGTGTCGTACACGCCGGGCGACCGCGTCATCATGGAACGCAACGACGCCTACTGGGGCGACAAGCAGATCTGGGACAAGGTCAACTACCGCTACATCAACAACGCCGCCGCCCGCACCGCCGCGCTGCTGGCGGGCGACGTGGACGTGATCGACAAAGTCTCGGTGTCCGACCTGGCCAAGCTGCAAAAAGCGTCCAACATCTCCGTCTACCCGTACGACGGCCTGCGCGTCATGATCCTGCAGCCCAGCTTCAACCCGGCGCCCAACCAATACATCACCGACAACAACGGCAAGGCGCTGGACAAGAACCCGCTCCTGGACGTGCGCGTGCGCCAGGCCCTGAACCTGGCTATCAACCGCAAGGCCATCGCCGACCGCATCCTGCAGGGCGCCGCCACCGAAGCCAACCAGTGGATGCCCAAGGGCACCTTCGGCTACAACCCCGAGGTCACGGACATCCCCAACGACGTCGCGCAAGCCAAGAAGCTGCTGGCCGAAGCGGGCTTTCCCGACGGCTTCAAGCTGACCATGCACGTGCCCAACGACCGCTACCCGCAAGGCCCGGAAACCGCCCAGGCCGTGGCGCAATTCTGGACCCGCGTCGGCGTCAAGACCCAGGTGGAAGTGGTGCCATGGGCCGTGTACTCGGGCCGCGCCAACAAGAACGAATTCGCGGTCAGCATGCTGGCCTGGGGCAACGGCACCGGCGAAGGCAGCTACGCGCTGGTCAACATCCTGGCCACCGCCGACGCCAAGAAGGGCCTGGGCGCCTCCAACTGGGGCCGCTACAGCAACCCCAAGGTGGACGCCGCCCTGGAGCAATCCACCTCGGAATTCGACGTGGCCAAGCGTGAAGCCATCCTGCGCGATTCCGTCAAGATCGTGTCGGACGACGTCGGCATCATCCCGCTGTTCCACTACAAGAACATCTGGGCCGCCAAGAAGGGCCTGAAGGTCACCCCCATGACCAGCGACCGCACGGCCGCCATGATGGTGACCAAGGATTCCGGCAAAGACGCGGGCAAGTAAGCCATGGCGCCCATTCTGACCATCACCCCCGCGGACGCGCTGATCGACGTGCCGCGCCACATCCGGGTCGAACAGGCCCAGCCCGGCCAGACGGTGGAGATCACCGCGCTGACCCGCCGCAAGGGCGTGCTCTGGCAAAGCCAGGCCGCCTTCGTGGCGGACGCGAACGGCACCGTCGACCTGACCCGGGACGCGCCCGTGTCCGGCGACTACGCCGGCGTGGCCCCCATGGGCCTGGTCTGGTCGCAGTCCCCCGTGGACTCGCCCAGCCGCGAGCAATTCAACCAGCCGGTGACCGAGGCCCTGGTCACCGACGTGGTGGCGCGCGCCGGCGGCGGCCAGGCCCAGGCCAGCTTCACGCAGCGCCTGGCGGCCGAAGGCGTCACCCGCCAGGACGTGCGCGAGGAAGGCCTGGTCGGCACGCTGTACCTGCCGCCCGGCGCCGGCCCGGGAACGCATCCCGCCGTCATGATCCTGAACGGCTCGGGCGGCGGCATCAACGAACCGCGCGCCGCGCTCTACGCTTCGCGCGGCTACGCCGCCTTCGCACTCGCCTACTTCAAGGCGCCCGGCCTGTCCGACTACATCTCCAACACGCCGCTGGAGTACTTCCAGACCGGCCTGCGCTGGCTGCGCAAGAAGGTCCAGCCCAAGCACGACTTCGTCGCCGTCAGCGGCCAGTCGCGCGGCGGCGAACTGGTGCTGCTCCTGGGCGCCACCTTCCCCGAGGAAGTCTCGGCCGTGGTCGCCTACGTGCCCGGCGCCGTGGTCCACAGCGGCCAGAACGCCTGCGATCCCAAGATCGGCCGCGAAGGCCCCACCTGGCTGCTGGGCGGCAAGCCCATTCCCCACGTCTGGGAAAACAACCGCACCGCCACCTGGGCGCCGTTTGACGAAGGCCCCGCGCCGCACCGCCACGAGAAGGCCATCCTCACCGCGCTGCAGGATCCCGACGCCGTGGCCCGCGCCCGCATCAAGGTCGAGGACATCCAGGGCCCCGTCATCCTGCTGTCCGGCACCGACGACGGCTCCTGGCCGTCCAGCCTGTATTCGAAGATGGTGCAGGACAAGCTGGCCGAGGTAAAGCACCCCTACCCGGTTCAATGGCTGGACTACGAGAACGGCGGGCATTCCATCCTGTTCCCGTACGTGCCCACCACCCAGCACGTCTACGCCCACCCCGTGTCCGGCAAGATCAGCACCAGCGGCGGCACCCCCAGGGACAACGCCCGCGCCGACCAGGAATCCTGGGAAGGCGTGCTGAAGTTCCTGGACGCCGCCGTCCGCGCCCGCGCCGCCTGAGAGAAACAAGGAGATCCCGCATGGCTGAACCCATCGTCTACAACGTGACGGATGACCTGGTCGATCGCCTGATCGCCCTGGCGCCCGGCAGCAAGACCTACGAAGCGCGCCACCAGCGCGAGAAAGTCGCCGCCGCCACCCAAGGCAGCTACGACGCCCTGTTCGACCCCGCGCTGCCTGGCCTGTCGCTGGCCGAGCGCCTGCTGGTCGCGCTGTACGCCACCCGCATCACCCCGTCGCCGCTGCTGGCCGCGCACTACCGCGCCCGCCTGGCCGACGCCGGCGCCACGCCCACCGACATCGCCGTCGCCGAATCGGGCAAGCCCGCCGACGCGTCCACCCCGCGCCTGGCCGCCATCCTCGAATACACGCGCAAGCTGATCGAGAAGCCGGTCGAAGGCGACGAAGCGGCCCTGAAGACCCTGCCCGCCGCCGGCGTGTCCACGCCCGCCGTGGTCACCCTGTCGCAGCTCATCGCCTTCCTGTCTTACCAGGTCCGCCTCGTCGCCGGCCTGGAAGCCATGAAGGCCCTGGAAGGCCAGCCCGGCCGCGCCGCCGGCACCCCGCCCGCGCCCTTCCCGCCCAACACCGCAGCCACCGCGCCCGGCGCCGTCATCAAGGCCCACGGCTTCACCAACGAAAGCCTGGAATGGAAAGCCTGGCTCGACGTCGTCAACGTCGAAACCGCCACGCCCGAGCAGGTTGCCGTCCTGGAAGAAAGCCACCCCAAGGCCAAGGTCTCGGACTACTACCTGTTCCTGGTCCACCAACCCGAAATCCTGCGCCAGCGCTCCACCGCCTTCAACGCCATCATGTACGCGCCCGGCGGCCTGTCCCGCGCCGAACGCGAACTGGGCGCCACCGTCGTCTCGCGCGTGAACGGCTGCGTCTACTGCGCCTCGGTCCACGCCCAGCGCTTTGAACAACTGGCCAAGCGCAACGACGTCATCGCCCAGGTCTTCGAAGACCCCGCCACCGCCGGCACCACGGCGCGTGAACTGGCGATCGGCAAGTTCTCCATCCAGATCACCGACGCCCCCGCGACGGTGAACGCCGACAGCATCCAGGCCCTGAAGGACGTGGGCCTGAACGAAGGCGAGGTCCTGGACCTGCTGCATTCGGATGCCATCTTCGCCTGGGCCAACCGCCTGATGCTGAACCTGGGCGAACCGGTATTCCCGCAGGCGTGATCCCGGTGCCTGTCAGGCAGGTGTCTGACACCCGTACGAGCTCGGTGTCTGACACCCATACGAGCAAACCTTCAAACATGACCCTCTGCTCCCGGGTGTCAGACACCAATCAAACGACAAGCGCCACCCGCCCCAGTGTCTGACACCCCCACGCGCAGACCTTCAAACATGAACCCCTGCTCCCGGGTGTCAGACACAAATCAACCATCGCCGTACACTGGCCCCGGCGGCCTCCCCGCCGCCAGCCATCCTGCCGCCCCGTCCCACTTCGGCCCGCCGCGGCAGACGCCCACGCGAACAAGACACGGAGCCCAGCCATGGACCACGACCTTGACGCCATGACGCGCGAACAACTCATCAGCGAAGTCAGGAAACTGCGCGCCGGCGTGCGCGCCCACCGCGACGCCACCGGCCACGACCTCTGTTGGCACCATCCACAACTATGGGACCTGCTGCCCGAACAGGCCGGCAAGCCTCCCATCGTCCCCGCCTGGCCTCAATTCATGCGGGGCTGCATCGCCTACCGCGCGTCGCTGGACGCCCAATGCCCGGGCGCTGCGCGTAGCGAACAGGAATACGGCGGCGGGCCCTGAGCAGCACGGCCGCCCCTATAGAAGCGTTAAACTGCCACTTTCCGCCTTCCCCTGCGCCCCGCCCATTGCGGGGCGCATTGCCTTACCCCATGTCCGACAAAACCCACGACATCCGCCCCGGCCAGTCGATCGAACTGCTCAAGGCCCTGCACATCCTGACCCGCGACGGCAAGATGAACCAGGACAGCCGCCGCAAACTCAAGCAGGTCTACCACCTGTTCCAGTTCATCGAACCGCTGCTCAAGGACGTCCAACAGCAACGCGGCGCCGTCACCCTCGCCGACCACGGCGCGGGCAAGTCTTACCTGGGCTTCATCCTGTACGACCTGTTCTTCAAGGAACAGCCCGAGGCGCTGAAGAACGGCTCCCACATCTACGGCATAGAAACCCGCGAAGAACTGGTGAAGTCGTCGGAAGAACTAGCCAAGCGCCTGGGCTTCTCCGGCATGTCGTTCCTGAACCTGTCGGTGGCCGACTCCATCACCTCGGACAAGCTGCCCGCCACGATCGACGTCGTCACCGCCCTGCACGCCTGCAACACCGCCACCGACGACGCGATCCACTTCGCGTTGGAGAAGAACGCCAAGTACATCGTCGTCGTGCCCTGCTGCCAGGCGGAAGTGGCTTCGGTGCTGCGCAAGAACAAAGCCCGTGCGCTGGCCGATCCCCTGGCCGAGATCTGGCGGCATCCGCTGCATACGCGTGAATTCGGCAGCCAGATCACCAACGTCCTGCGCTGCCTGCAATTGGAAGCGCATGGGTATCAGGTCAGCGTGACCGAGCTGGTGGGGTGGGAGCACTCGATGAAGAACGAACTGATCATCGCGCAATACAAGGATCTGCCGCGGAGAAAGCCGGCGGAACGGCTGACGGAGATGTTGGAGCGGATCGGCCTGCAGGAATTGAAGGACAGGTTCTTCCTGCCTGAGGGTTCCGTAGCTACGGCCCGGTAGCCGCCGGAACGCCGCCCCGATCCCATGGCGCATCCGGGCGCGGCAAAGCCTTCAAATCGGAACGGTGAAATGTAAGGTATACACGACCTATTGACAAGCAAACTTGACATCATTAAAGTCAGGTTTTCTTTACACAGGTCGTCGCCATGCATACTCACGCCGATTCCCTGCGCGCCCCTTCACCCGGCCGCACCTACGTTATCCGCACCATGTCTCTGATGAGCGCCTACGTGCTGGTCCACGTTGCCGCGATTGCAGGCCTTTTCGACGGCATCCTGGGCCAGCCCGCCGGGTGGGCCGTCGCAGCGCTGGCGGCGCTGCTCGTGGCCGCTCAGATATGGGCTACGCTACGGCTCATGGCGCATAGCGACGAATACGTACGCGTCATAGTCGCCAAGTGCTTCATCCTGGCCGCCGGCGCCACGATGGCGCTCTGGACCGCCTGGGGGTTCGGCGAAACCTATGCGGCCGCCCCTCATCTTCCCGGATGGCTCGTCTATCCCGTGTTCTGGGGAATCTACGCGCTGGTATCTCCCTTTGTCCGTACGAGCAATTGAATGAAAAACAAATTGCGAGTGCTGCGCGCCGAAGCGGGCTGGACGCAGGCAGACCTGGCGGAGCGGCTGGGTGTCTCTCGCCAGGCCGTCAACGCGCTGGAAACCGAAAAGCACGACCCGTCCTTGGACCTGGCGTTTCGGATCAGCGCGGTTTTCAAGCGGCGGATTGAAGATATTTTCGAGAATCCTCACCGCAATTAAGGCGGGTCAAGGTGTCAGACTACAGTTTCGCGCTCCGGCGCGATGGTCATTCCTGCCTCTCGTGTATCCGCCAGCATCCATGCCCTCATTCCCGTCCAAACTCCAACTCGCTCTGAAAGCACTCGCCGCGCTGGCGTTGCTGGCGCTGTCGCCAGCACACGCCGCCCCCACGGAGACTCGCCCCCCATGGCTGGACGCGGCCATCTGGTACGACCAGGACCCGGGCCGTTGGAGTGCGGCCGAAGTGCGGCAGTGGCTGCGCGATGCGCCGCAAGGCGATGCCGCGGTCCAATACCGCGCCGCCGTGGCCCAGGAAGCGGGCCGGCATGTGCCGCAGGACCTGGCCCAGGCGCGGCGCTGGTACGAGGCCGCCGCGCGGGGCGGGAATGCCGCCGCGCAGGCGTCGCTGGCGCGCATGCTGCAGGCGGGCTGGGGCGGCCTTCAGGATGAGCGGGCGGCGCGCAAGTGGAATGAGCTTGCCGCGGACCAGGGCCATCGCCGGGCCTTGTTCAACCAGGCCGCCTGGCTGCAGCGGGAGTCCGGATCGGAGGGCGGCATGCCGGCCGCCGCGCTATCGCTGTATCGGCGGGCGGCGGAACTGGGGCTGCCGCAAGGCGCGGCGGTGCTTGCGGAGTTTTATCGAGACGACGGCGCGGCGCGGGATCTGCCCGAGGCCTGGCGCTGGCTGGGCCAGGCGGCCGATGACGGCTATGCGCCGGCGCTCTATGACCTGGACGACTGGTGCAATGCGCGTCCCCAGTGGGACGGCTGCGAGGTCAAGGCGATCCACGCCCTTACCGATGCGGCCAAGCTGGGCTACCCGCCCGCGCAGGGCCGGCTGGGGTTGCGGCATCTGGACTTTACCGTCCAGCAGATACGCTGGACGCCCGAGCTATGGCTGAAGCTGAATGCGCGCTATCCCGGCGATCCCGCGTTGCGGAAGGACCGCGAGGCCGGCGCGCGGTGGGTGACGCTGGCGGCCGCCAATGGCGATGCGCTGGCGCTCTACAACCTTGGCGTCATGTTGCAGCGGGAAGTAGCAAGAGGCGTGTCCGCCGAGTCGGCATACGAGCCGACGACCATGGCCGCAGTGCGCGCCTGCTTCGCCGCAGCGGCGCAGCGCGGCATGGGCCCGGCCATGCTGGCCATGGTGGAAACCTACGAGGCCGAGGACGCGCGCGAGCGGTACAGCCGCCAGGAGCGCGAGGAGCTCATGCACTATTGGGCCCGCCAGGCGGACGCGGCGGGGATGCTGGACCGCCAGCGGATCGGGCCGATGTGGCCGGGCTGGAATTACGCGTATCCCAGGCGGCCGATCGCGCCGCCGTCGGCCGAGGCGCTGCGCCGCGGCATGGCGCCGGCGACGGCATGCGCGCTGAAGCCGCGGCCCGAGGCCGGCGACGCGGCTGGATAGCGCGCTGCGATCCAGACACCTTTATTTCGCACGGCGCAATCGATCGGATGAGTCCTTGTTCAGACGCTTCGCTTCGTCTTCCGCATAGTCTTCCTCGCCCGGTTCGTAACTGCCTTCATACATGCAACTACTGCGGTTCCATCCGCACTCGCCGCCTAATGAACAACCTGAATTCAACGCAACAAGAAACAGGGCAACACCGTATCGGCCTAAATTTTGAATCGACATATCGCTCTCTGGTAATCGATGTCGTGTATGGGCTGGCAATGACGACTGAAATCATGATGTCAGACTGCAATTTGCCCTGTCAAATTGCAGTCTGACACTGAAATTTCACGCCGCTACACTTGCTCCATGCGCAACCGCCCCGACCCATTTGCCCCGCCCAGGCGACAACCGTCCACCCGAGAGAACACCCTTCTCTGGATCCTCGAGCCCCTGGAGCGCGACGCCAATTACTCGCACCGAAAAATGTTCGGCTGCGATGCGGCCTACCTGGATGAAGCGCTGTATCTGGTCGTGGCCGACCGTGACGACCCGTGGAGCGGGGTCCTGGTGTGCACCTCGAAAGAGCGGCACGCGGCGCTGATGTCCGAGTTGCCTAGCCTGCAGCCGCATCCCGTGCTGGGCAAGTGGCTGTACCTGCCGCAGATGGATGAATCTTTCGAGACCGTCGCGGAGAAGCTTATTGAACTGGCGCTGGCGCGCGATCCGCGGATGGGCGTGGTGCCCAAGCCGAAATCTCGGCGCCGCAGCGCGTGGCGTACCGAAGAATAAGGAATGCAGGCATTCACAAATGCCGATGGCTGCAAACCATAGCCTGCCCGGTCAGCCCCTCGATCAGCCTAGCCAGTCCCCTCGCGCTACCCTCATCCAGCCATTCCGTCCGAACCATTCGAAACCCCATCGCCAGGCTGTACTGCCAATCCAGCTCCAGTATCCGGTAATCGCGCCCATTCTCCGCACAATGCCACTGCGCCGCCGGATCCTCGTAAGCCACGCCAATGAAATCGACGTGCGAATCGAACGGCGGCATAGCTTCCAACGATTCATCTGACCCCGGCAAGCTAGGCTCGGAGAGATTCTCCCCCACCGCCACATGCGGCTCAGGGCCGTCATAGGCCAGCAGCATCAACGGGAAATTCTTGGGGTCTGCATCATAGGAAGCCCGCGTGTCGTCAGTCAGATAGGCGCGAGCCGCCGGCCCCAGGCAGTACTGCGGACTATTCCAGTCGCTGCTCTCGTTATCGGCATACCGATCCCCCGGCGTAATACCGTGCTCAGCCAGCAACGCCATGGCCTCTTCCATCGTGTCGTTATGGCGTATCGGTATGTCCGCCGGCAGATACCCCGCCCCCACGTACATGGCGATCACGTCTCCCGTGGTGCGCAGGCCTTCCTGATACTGGTACGAACCTTCATTCAGGCTCGCCAGGTCGAAGCTCAGATTCAACAGCGCGCGATACGGAACACCGTCGCCGCGCGGTTCCATCACATATCCGCCTTCCAGCAATTTGGTTTCCAGCGCCCGCCAATCAGGCGGCGGCAAATGCATGTCGCGGGGGCACAGAAACTGGTGGTGTTCAGACATGGGCGGGACTCACTCTGCTGAGGTAGTTGGGGCCGGCAAATTGTAAGCTGGCGCCCCGCGCTTTTAGGCAGGCAGAGGAATCAGGCGGTGCAGACCCTTAATCCACTTTCGCCCCCGACCGCTGCACCAGCGGCACCCATTTGGCGATATCGGCCTGGATAAATGCCGCCAAGCCGCTGGGCGGCCCGTCGTGAAAGATCTCATACCCCAAGGCCTGCAACCGCTGGCGCTGTTCGGCGCTGTCCATGACTTTGCGCGCCGCGGCGTTGAGTTTGGCCACGACGTCCGGCGGGGTGCCGGCGGGGGCCATCAGGCCGAGGTCGACGGTAATCACGTAGCCCGGCACGCCCTCTTCCATCATGGTCGGCACGTCTGGCAGCAAGGGGGATCGGGCCTCGCCCGTGACCGCCAGGGCGCGCAGCTTGCCTTCCTTGACCAGGCCGGACACGCTGGGCGTGTTGTAGAAGGCGAAGGCAACCTCATGCGCCATGACGGCGGCCACGCCTTGCGGCGCGCCACGATAGGGAATGTGCGCGGCCTGGGTGCCGGTGATCGACAGCAGCAGTTCGGCCGAGAGGTGATGCGTGGTGCCGTTGCCGCCGGACGAGTACATCAGTTTGCCGGGTTGGGCTTTCAGGGCCGAGACCAGTTCGCGCACGGAGCGGTACGGGCTGTCGGACGGCACGACCAGCACATTGGAGCCGCCCGCCAGATAGGCGACCGGCACGAAGTCCTTGGTCGGGTCGTACGACAGCTTCGAGAACAGTCCCAGGTTGATGGCCCAGGTATTGTTGGAGCCCAACACCAGCGTATAGCCGTCGGGCGAGGCTTTGGCCACGTAGCTCATGGCGATCTGGCCTCCCCCGCCGGGCTTGTTTTCGACGACGACCGTCTGCCCCAGTTGCTGGCTAAGGCCGGGCTGGATGGACCGCGCCAGGATATCCGCCGTGCTGCCGGCCGCCAGCGGCACGACCAGCGTGATGGGACGATCCGGAAACGGCGCCGCCTCGGCGGGCGTCGCGACAAGCGACGCACAGGCCAGTACGGCCCCCAGTAGAACCCCTTGTAGTGTTTTCATGATGCCTCCGCGCTGGCGCGAGCAATGGAAACCATGCGGGTTTGCATGATGCCAAGCAGCGTATCGGAGCAGGCAACCCCGAAAAATAGGCGGGGTGCTATAGCGTCATGCCATCATGGCATGGCGGCGTCGCGGCGCAGGCGCTGGGAGACCGAGCGGACCACGGCGACGAAAGCCTGGGCCGCGGGAGACAAAGGGTAGTTGGCCAGGCGCGCGATGGAGATCGGCCATTCCAGCGCCGGATTGCGCAAGGCGATGCCCTTGATGCCGGCGGGCATCTGCCCGCGCGCGATCTGCGGCAGCATGGCCACGCCCATGCCCGCCTGTATCAGGCCGATGGCCGTGGACAGCAGGACGACGCGCTGTTCGACGCGCGGATAGATATTCGCGGCGATCAGGCGGCGGCTGATGTTGAGCCATGCGGGCGCTTCGGGATTGAGCTGGATGCAGGGCAATTCGGCCAGCACCTTGGCGTCGACCTCGTCCAGCCGGGCCAGGGGGTGATCCATGCGCGCGAAGAGCGCGACGCCGCTGTCCGAAAGCTGTTCCACCATGATGCGGGAGTCGTCGTCCTGCATGACCGCGCCCAGGCCGACATCGGCCTCGTGCGAGAGCAGGCGCGTGCGGATCTGCTGCACCATGCAATCGACCACGATCAGGTCCAGTTGGGGGTGGCGCTGGCGGAACTCCATCAGGATGTGCGGCAACAAGGTGGCCGCGCTGACGTGGCCGACGGCGACCATGACCTTGCCCCGCTTCAGGTCGGCGTGTTCGCGGCATTCCTGGATGGAACTGTCGATGGCCAGGATGGCGCGCCGCGCCGCGTCGACCATGGCCTGGCCGTCGCGCGTCAAGGAGACCTCGCGGCCGCGCACCACCAGCGGCTGGCCGACTTCGGCCTCCAAGCGGCGGATCAGGTGGCTGACCGAAGGTTGCGACAGGCCCAGGCGTTCGCCGGCGGCCGTGAAGCTGGCCGTTTCACCGATAGCGACCAGCGCGCGCAGTTGGCGCAGGGAGACGGATTCGATCGGCTCGGTCATGTAGCGACGTCATGATGGAATAGTTTGCATACTATAGCTATATGGATGTGCGGTCCCTAAGATGGGATTTCCCTAACCCGCCTGGAACCGCAATGCCCCACTCTTCCTACGCCGCCGACCGCATGGGATCGGCCATCGTCGAACCTTCGGGCCGCTTCGAAGCGGGCAGCTTCGCGTCGTTCACGCTGACGTACACCGCGGGCTATTTCGGGATCGACGACACCGGATCGATCAAGATCGTGCACCGCTTCGCCAGCGACATGGGCAAGCCGCAGTTCGATCAGCCGGACGGCTGGAACTACACCACGGTCGAGGCTTCCAACGGCGCGGTGTTGCAGGTCGAGTACGATGGCAAGCGCAATATCCGGCCCTGGGACAAGACGCTGTTCATCCGCGTGGTGCGCGGCTACCTGGAGGAAGGCGATCGCATCGTGGTGCGCTTCGGCGATACGCGGCAGGGCTCGCCCGGCATGCGGGTGCAGACGTTCAGCGAGCCCACGTTCGAATTCAAGGTGCTGGTGGACGCCTTCGCCACCTACAACTACACCGAGCTGCAACACTCGCCGACTATCGCCGTGGTGGCCGGGCCGGCGGTCGCCTACAAGGCCATCCTGCCCAGCCAGGCGGTCGCGGGCGAGCCCTTCAGCCTGGGTTTCAAGGGCGAAGACAAGTGGGGCAACCCCAGCGACCAGGTAGCCGGCGAGTTCACCCTGCGCAGCAGTTTGCCGCTGCGCGGCCTGCCCGCCGCGTTCACTATGCGCGAGGGCGAGTTTGCTGCGCGGCTCGAAGGATTGGTGGCCGAAGCGCCCGGCGAGCTGCGCATCGAGGTGCTGCGCGACGGCCTGCCCGTGGCGCAAAGCACGCCCTGCCGCGTCGTCGCGGCTGGCGACGGAACACGCGGGCATTACTGGGCCGACCTGCACGGGCAGTCCGAGGAAACCATAGGCACCAATTCCGCCGAGGACCTGATCCTGTTCGCGCGCGACCGCGCCTTTCTGGACGTCATGAGCCACCAGGGCAATGACTTCCAGATCACCACGCCGTTCTGGGAACAGCTCAACAAGCTCACCGCGCAATACAACCAGGATGGATCGTTCATCATCTTCCCCGGCTATGAATGGTCGGGCAACACCGGCCTGGGCGGCGACCGCAACGTGCTGTATCTCAAGGAAGGCCGCCCCATCCACCGTTCCTCGCACGCGCTGATCGACGACCTGTCGGACTTGGCGTTGGACGCCAACGATGCCGATGCGCTGTTTGACGCGCTGAAAGAGGAGGATGTGGTGGTGTTCGCGCACATTGGCGGCCGCTACGCCGACATCACGCGCTCTCACGACGCGCGCCTGGAGCGCTCGATCGAGATCCACTCCGATTGGGGCACCTTCGAATGGCTGCTGGAGGACGCATTCCGGCTGGGCTACCGTGTCGGCATCCTGGCCAACAGCGACGGACACAAGGGCCGGCATGGCGCCAGCCACCCCGGCGCGTCCCTGTTCGGCGCGTACGGCGGCCTGAGCTGCCTGATCTCCGAACGACTGACCCGCGAATCGATCGCCGAATGCCTGCGCCAGCGCCGCCATTACGCCACCACCGGCTGCCGTGCCTATCTGGACGTGCGGGCGCATTTCGAGCGACCGGCGCTGCGCTATTCCGACGATCCCAAGCTGGGTGCGCCGGTGACGCGCGAGCCCGTCATCCAGGCCGACATGGGCGCCATCCTGTCGTATGACGGCGACTCGCTGGAATTGTCCTTCGACCTGCTGACCCATGGCGCGATCGAGCGCGTGGAAGTCCGCAACCGCATGGACGTCGTGGAAACGCTGTACCCCTACGACGAGGCCGCGCTGGGCAGCCGCATCCGCATCGTCTGGGAAGGGTCGGAGTACCGTGGCCGCGGCCGCCAGACCGTGTGGGACGGCAACGCGACGCTCGACGGCAACGCCTTCGAGAATCCGCAACCGATCAATTTCTGGAACCTGGACAAGACCCTGGAGCAACCGCGACCCGACACGCTGAGCTGGCGGTCGCTGACCACCGGCGGCTTCAGCGGCATCGACGTGCGGCTGCGCGATCCGCGCGCCGGCGTGCTGAAGATAGACACGCCCCTCGTGCGCACCGAGATCGCGGTCGAGCAGATCGGCCTGGAGCCGGTCGTGGTGGAAAACGGCGGCATCCGGCGCCGGCTGCAGGTCTACCGACTACCGGATGAAAATCCAGTGCGGCAGATGCAGGCCCGGGTGCGCGTGCCGCTGCACACGGGTTCCGACAATGCCGTATACCTGCGCATTACGACGGAAGACGGATTCTTCGTTTATTCCAGCCCGATCTACGTGGAAAGGAGCGCGTCCGGGCCGGAATGAGAACGGAAAAACGCTCAGCGAAACCGCAGATGCCGCCGCTGTAAGTCGGCCACAGACCGGCATCCCATCAGTTTCATCGCGCGTTCGATTTCAATCTGCATCAGTTCCAGCGCCCGTTCCACCCCGGGCCTCCCCGCAGCCGCCAGCGGAAACAGATAATAGCGGCCCAGTCCCACTGCCTTGGCGCCCAGCGCCAAGGCTTTCAAGACATGCGTACCGCGCTGCACGCCGCCGTCCATCATAACGTCGATGCGGTCGCCCACGGCGTCGACGATTTCGGCCAATTGATCGAAGGCGCTGCGCGAGCCGTCCAGTTGGCGGCCGCCATGGTTGGACAGCACGATGCCGGTGCAGCCGATATCGACGGCGCGCTTGGCGTCTTCCACCGACATAATGCCTTTCAGGCAAAACTGGCCGCCCCATTCTTTGACCATCGCGGCGACGTCGTCCCAGGACATGGCGGGGTCCAGCATGTCGGTGAAATACCGGCTGATGGACATGGCCCCGCCTCCCATGTCCACGTGTCCGTCCAATTGCGGCAGCCTGAAGCGTTCGTGCGTGACGTAGTTGATGGCCCAGGCGGGCTTGATGGCGAATTGGGCGATGCCGGACAGGTTCAGCCGGAACGGGATGGCGAAGCCGGTGCGTTTGTCGCGTTCGCGGTTGCCGCCGGTAATGCTGTCCACGGTCAGCATCATGACCTGGACGCCGGCCTCTTTGGCGCGCGCCATCATGTCGCGGTTCAGGCCGCGGTCCTTGTGGAAATAAAACTGGTAGACCTGGGGCCCGCCGCTGATTTTGCGCGCCTCTTCCAGGCTGACGGTGCCCAGCGACGACACGCCGAACATAGTGCCGAACTTGCCGGCGGCCGCGGCGACGGCGCGTTCGCCGTCATGGTGGAAAAGCCGTTGCAACGCAGTTGGCGAGCAATATACCGGCAGCGCCAGTTTCTGGCCCATGACGGTCACCGACATGTCCACCTGCGCCACTCCGCGCAGCACGTCGGGCACCAGGTCGCAGGCCTCGAAGGCCTGGGTATTGCGCCGGTAGGTAGTTTCGTCGTCGGCGGCGCCGTCGATGTAGTTGAAGATGGGGCCCGGCAAGCGCTGGCGCGCCATGCGGCGAAAGTCGTGGAAATTCTGGCACTGGTTCAGGCGCATCAGAAGACCTTTATCAACGCTGCGTGTAGGGGACGGCAGCCCCAGAGAGTAACAACTAAACGGGCGCCGCAACAAATACTCACGCTTGTGCGCCGCGGGCATATTGTCAGTGGAAGAACGCTGCCGATATTATCGCCGGCCGGGTGTTCCCCACCCCGCCCCTTTCTGGATGCATAACGGATGAAAACAAAAATGAAGGCAAGCCCGCGCATGAAATTCGGCCTGGGCAAGGTAATGGCCGGTTTGATGCTTGCCACGGGCATGCTGGGCGGCATGGCGACGGCGCATGCCCAGGACGCGGCGCTGCCGCCCGGCGCGGTATTCACCGCGATCCACAATATCAAGGTCCAGGACGACAAGGCGGATTGGGTGGAGCTGGATAATGGCGTCGTGTCGACGTTCTGGTACGGCCATGAGTTCGACGTGGGCGGCCAGCACTTTTATACGGGCTTTGTCTGGAATTCTCCGGAGCGCGACCCACAAGAGGACGAGGGCTTCCCCGCCCCCGATGCGCAGGTGAAACTGGCGCAGGCGACCTTTCTGCTGACCAATCCGGGCCAGACGCCGGCCTATACGTTCTACAGCGTAGAGCGCAAAACCGGCGCGTTCGGCGCATTTGAACGGCCGGAGAACGCGGATGCCTCGCGCAAGGCGCTCGAGCATCACCTGCCGGATAATCGCATGCTGCTGGCCGTGCCGACCGCAACCTTCGAGAATGGCGCCACCGTCAAGGGCTACGCCATGTTCCTGTTCACGCTGAAGAAGGAATATGGGCCCAAAGAATGGCTCTGGTCATACGTGGGCCAGGTACAGACCGGTTTCGAGAATTCGGCGGCCTGTGATGAAGGCGCCGTGATGCCGTGTATCGACAGCGACGGCGAACTGAGCTTCGTGGACGTGAAGGACTCGCTGCCGCAGGTGAATGTGAAGGCCAGCGGCACGACGATCGAGGGGCCGGGCAAAACGCGCCGGCTTGGGGCCGCCGATGACACTAAGTACGTCTACGACGCCGGCGCGATGCAGTACGTTGCCAAATAAGCGTGGCGCGCCGGGGGATTATTTCCCGGTTCACTTCCTCGGATAAGACCCCAACACCCGGAACGCCGGGTTGCCCGCCAGGAATTGCGCCAGCTTGCCTTCCCTGGCGTGCCCGGAAACCTCGATGAGATAGCGGTGCGTGTCCAGGGTTTTCTTGCTGGGCCGTTCGTACACCGTCAGGATCTGCACGCCGGCGGCGCCGAGCGCGCCCAGCAAGGCGCCGAACTGTTCGTCCGAGGTATCGAGCAGCAGCGAGGTCTTGTCGTGGCCGGTCGGCGCGGGCATGTCGCGGCCCAGCACCCACCAGCGCGTGACGTTGTGCGGCCCTTCTTCGATACCGTCCGCGAGGGACGCCAGGGAATAGACGGCGGCGCCGACCTTGGGGCCGAACGAGGCCTTGTCCAGGGTCGGGCTGTTGGCGACCGCCTGCGCGGCGGCGCCGCCGCTGGCCGCCTCGGTGCGGCGGACGTTGGGCATTTCGCGGTCGACCCAGGGCTTCACTTCTTCGAAGGCGACGGGGTGGGCCAGCACTTCCTTGATGTCTTCGCGCCTTGCGCCGGGCCGCGCCAGCAGGCTGTAGCCCAGCATCTTGGGATATTCGGCGACGATGGTGACCTCGGGCAGGTCCAGCACGGCGTCCAGGTAAGGCGTGACGCCGACCACGGACGTCGTGACGGGCACGCAGGCGCGCTCGACCTTGCCGTCGCGGTAGCTGCTGAACAGTTCGTCGCGCGACAAGGGCACCAGGTCCTTGTCGCCGTACAGGTCCAGGCAGGCCTGGTGCGTCCAGGAGCCCGCGGGGCCCAGATAAGCGATGGAGCCGGTGGCGGCCGGATGGGCGGAGAGGTTCAAGGTAAGCACGCCTATGACGGTCAACGATGCAAGGACTTTCATGTTCCGCTCCTGGAGTCAGCCCGCCGCCACGCGCAGCGCAGGCCCGGCCGCGACCAGCCGGTTGCCGCCCTGCGCCTTGGCTCGGTACAGGGCCCGGTCCGCGGCCGCCAGGGCTTCCGCCAGCGGCGGCGCGTCGAGTTCGTATTGCGCCAGCCCGATGCTGACGGTGGCCGGTATTCCGATATTGTCGACCTGATCGGATATGGTTTCGGCAAAGCGCCGCGCGATGGCGTCGCCCAGCGCCGCGGCGCGGCCTGCGGCGTCGCCCGACAGCAGCGCGGCGAATTCCTCGCCGCCGATGCGGGCCAGGATCGCATCGGCCCCCAGCATGCCGCGGGCCGTTTCGGCGAAGGATTGCAGCACCTGGTCGCCCTTCTGGTGGCCGTAGCGGTCGTTGATGGCCTTGAACTGGTCCAGGTCGAAGGCCAGCACGGCGACCGGCACGCGTCCTTTTCCGTCTTCGATCAGGCGCGCACCCTGCTCGAAGAACCAGCGGCGGTTGCCCAGCCGGGTCAGGTAGTCCGTCTGCGATTCCTTGACGAGCGCGCCGTGGGTTTCTTCACGGACGAGCTTGATCAGGGTCATGGGCAACAGGATGGAATACAGCACTCCCTCGTACATGGTGAAGGTGCTGGCGGCCAGTTGCACGCCGGGGCCGTGCACGGCCACCCACCATGGAAGGAGGAACGCCCTTGCGGCGTAGATCAGCGCGTGGATGCCGGTCACGGCGGCGGCGATGCGCAGCGGCCGCAGCGCTTTCAGTTCGCCGCAGCGCAACAGTTGCCAGGCCGTCGCCCCGCTCACGAGCGCAATCGGAAACGCGCTGACGTACTTCCAGACATCGTCCTGCCCTTGCCCGCCCGCCACGGCCCATGCCAGCGCCATGGCGACCAGCAGCGCGAAAGAGGCGGCCGGATACCGTTTGCCGCGCAATGAGGCGGCGCCGTTCATGACCAGCAGGTAGCCGCCGAGAATGATGAGATTGGCCGCCGGGGAGCCCAGCATGCCGGGAAACCGGCCGCGGAACAGCGCCACGGTGCAACCCAGCGCCAGCGTGGCGAATCCCCCCGCCAGGATGCGCAGCGATCCGCTGCGCTTGGGATGGGCCCGATGCTCCCAGAACGTCAGGCCTGCCGTGGCAAGCAGCGTTCCGATGATGATGAAGTAAAGGGTAAGGAGATCGACGTACATCGGGGATGTAGGGTATGGCGCCAGCGTATCGCGGCAGCCAGCCGGAATTTTACGTTGGAAACATGGCGGGAAGACGTAACGGAACCCCGGGAAAGCCCGTGCCGAACGACGTTCGGCCAGGCTGGGCAAGCCGCCCCCGGCAGTCGATATCGTGCGCATGCGTGGCAAATTTGCCACTCATCTACAATTCCTGGCCGTGCCGGTCGCCGATGCGACCGGGCCGTAGCTCACAGGTAGTAATGACGCGCGCGAAGAAATCCCCCGCCAAGAAAAGAAGTTCCGCAAGCAGATCCCCGGCCCGGGCCAGCACCCGTTCCGGCGGCCGTATCCCTCGTTTCCTGAAAGCGCTGCTGTTCTCGTCGCTGGCGAGTTTCGGCGCCGCCACCTATGTGCTGAATCCGCAATGGCGGATCCCGGCGCCGGTGCAGGAGGCGCTGGGCCACCTGGGATGGCCGCAGCCCCGGACGCAGCAACGGGAACCGGCGCGGCCTCGGGAACAGGCCGCGCCCGCGGCGGTGCCGACGGCGGCGCCCACCGGCGCCCCCGCCCAGACGATGTTCTCGGAGTGCCGGCAGTTTTTTCCTCACTCGCGCCCGCCGGAAGTCCCGGGCAGCCAGAAGCTGCGCGAAGTGTGTTTTTCCGCCTTCGCCATCCTGCACAACGGCCAGACCAAGACGCCGGTGTTCGTGGCGGAACGGCTGAACCGCCAGATGCTGACCCAGGCGCAGGGGCAACGCCGGACGGACAAGTTCTACGCCGAAGCCCGGCTGCCGCGCGCGGAGCGGGCCGAACTGGACGATTACCGCGGGTCGGGCTATTCGCGCGGGCATATGGCGCCGGCCGGCGACATGTCCACGCCCGAGGCCATGGCGCAGAGCTTTTCCCTGGCCAATATGGTGCCGCAGGACCAGACCCACAACGGCGGCGCCTGGAGCAGCATCGAGCAGGACACGCGCAAGTACGTCATGCGCGCCGCGGGCGACGTGTATGTCTTTACCGGGCCCGTATATGCGGACAGGCCGAAGACCATAGGCGCCGGCGTGGCCGTGCCCGCCTATCTCTACAAGGTCGTGTACGACGCCGCCTCGGGCCGCTCCTGGGTCCACTGGCAGGCGAACGCCGCCAGCACCAAGGCCGGGCCGCCGATCAGCTACGAGGAATTCGTGCGGCGCACGGGATTGAAGCTGCTGCCGGCCGGAGGCTGAGGCCGGGCGCGCAGGGCCGCCGCGTCACCCGCGCCGCGCGGCCTCGATCTTGGCGACGTCGATTTTCCCCATGGTCATCATGGCCTCGAACGCGCGCTTGGCCGCGGCGGGGTCGGGATCGGCGATCGCCTCGAGCAGCACGCGCGGCGTGATCTGCCACGACAGGCCCCATTTGTCCTTGCACCAGCCGCATTCGCTTTCCTGGCCGCCGTTGCCGACGATGGCGTTCCACAGCCGGTCGGTCTCGGCCTGGTCCTCGGTGGAGACCTGGAAGGAAAAGGCTTCGCTGTGCTTGAACGCCGTGCCGCCGTTCAGTCCCACGCAGGGAATGCCGAGCACGGTGAACTCCACCGTCAGCACATCGCCCTGCTTGCCCGAAGGGTAGTCGCCGGGCGCGCGCAGGATCTTGCCCACGGCGCTGTCGGGAAAGGTCTCGGCATAGAACTGCGCGGCGTCCAGGGCGTCGCGGTCGTACCAAAGGCAAATCGTGTTCTTGCTGGCCATCCTGGTTCTCCTCTGTTGGCGCGCCTGCGTCGTGACGGCGCCCGGTCGGCAGACGCGCCCGGCGTTAAGGAATGCCCGGGTAGATCCAGAATAGCCGCAGGCCCCGCCGGCGCGCGTTACGAAGCTTTGGAAAATGTTGTGCCCTGGGCGTTCAGTCGACCGCCAGATAGGCCTTTCCGCCCGGCTTCAGGTAAGGCGCCAGGTCCTCGAACGGCACCACGGCATGGGTGCCCAGGCACACGCCCTGCGCATGGCCGACGCCGGACACGGACAGGCTCAGCACGCCGGGCGCCTCGGCGCCCAGGGCCAGATAGCTGGGCCACAGGTCGGCGCAGCCCTCCAGGGCTTCGTCGTCCGCGGCGACGATGGCCCCGTCGGCGGGCGCCAGCGCCTTGCGCGCCGCGTCCACCACTTCCAGCAGGGTCGGGCTTTCCTTGCGGTAGCCGTGCTCGTCGGACACGTACGCATCGAACACATGGTTCCAGTCCAGGTATTCGCCGCGCAGCAGGTCGAAGGTATAGGGCTCGAAATGGTTGTTGGGATGCGCGCCGCCGCAATACAGGCTGCCCGACTCGGTCACCGTCATCAGCGCGGTGGACAGCCAATTGACCGTAATGGATTCCTCGTCATAGCTGCCCAGCGTGCCCGCGGCGGGATTGCCGTCGGTATAGGCCGACGCCTTGCACGCCAGCGCCGCCAGGCTCATCTGCCAGTGGCGCTGCTCCAGCAGGCCGTTGATTCGCTCCCGGACTTTCGCGTCGGGATGGCGGCTCAGACGCGGGTAGGCGAATTGGGTGCGCGGGTCGCGCCACATGCGGTAGGCCACGGCCCCGGCGCCCACGTCCGGGCCGGCGGGAACGGCATGCCCCGCCAGTTTCAGGGTTTCGTAGGGCGCGTGCTCGGCGTCTATCGTCGCGTCGACGGAGATGCCGCTGCCCATGCCGCCGCTGATCGCGTCGGTGACCGCCTGCACGCTGTCGGGCGCCAACGCGTCGGGATCGTATTGCGCGACCCGGCGCAACTGGAAGCCGCGCCGCTTGCCGCTGCGGAGATCGGTCCATTGCCCGCGGTAGCCGTCGGCGTCGCGCGCGCCCTGCCAGGCCGCGGCGCGGCCGGCCGGCGCGTCCTCTTCCGGATCCAGGCCGGCTTCCTGGCGTTCCTGGTACGGCTTGGGTTCGAAGAGCGCCGCCTCGGTGCCCGCCAAGGGGATGTCCACGCCGTGCCTGGCGTAGAAGTAGCGCCCCGTCAGCTTGCCGCCGCCGGCGGCCTCCAGTTCCATCACCACCTCGCCCGCGCCTTGCAGCGTGCCCGCGTAGACGGTGCGCGGGGCGGCGCCGGCAGGGCTGCCGATGAGCGGCAGGACGGCCAGCGCGCACGCGCCCAGCCAGGAACGGGAAATGCGGGCGGGAGACAGGGTCATCGGGCAGGAACGCTCCAAGGGCCGGCGTCGGCGGGATCGTTCGAATATACCGGATAGGTCCGGCCTGGATAGGCCCGGGCGCCCGCGGCGTCCCCGTCCCGCGAATGCCGCCACATTTGTTACTCCCGGCGCCGCGCCCGAGGCGTCACACTGTGCCCATGAACGTCCGATCCCTGGAGGTACCCAGCCATGACTGCCCCTACCGACAAAACAAGCCGCGGCGCGGCGCCCGCCATGCGCACTCCCCCGGTCGTGTCGCCCCACGAATGGGAGGCCGCGCGCGAGCGGTTGCTGGTGAAGGAGAAAGCCCACACCCGCGCCCGCGACGCGCTGGCCGCCGAGCGGCGGCGCATGCCCTGGATGGCCGTGGACCGGGCCTATGCCTTCGACGGCCCGGACGGCCGGCGCAGCCTGCCGGACCTGTTCGACGGCCGCCGCCAGTTGGTCGTCTATCGCGCTTTCTTCGAGCCCGGCGTCTACGGCTGGCCGGAACACGCCTGCCGCGGATGCTCCATGGTGGCGGACCAGGTGGCGCACCTGGCGCACCTGAACGCCCGCGACACCACCCTGGTCTTCGTCTCGCGCGCGCCGCAGGCGGACATCGCGCGGCTGAAGGCGCGGATGGACTGGAAAATGCCGTGGTTCACGCTGACGGACGGCTTCGACGCCGATTTCGGGGTGGACGAATGGCACGGCACGAACGTGTTCTTCCGCGATGGGAACCGCATTTTCCGCACGTATTTCCTGAACAACCGCGGCGACGAGCAAATGGGCGGCACCTGGAATTACCTGGACATCACGCCGCTGGGCCGCCAGGAAACCTGGGAGGACTCGCCCGAAGGGTATCTGCAGACGCCGCCCTATAAATGGTGGAACTGGCACGACAGCTATGTCGACGGCGCTGCGCCGGACCGCAAATGGGTGGAGATATCCGATGCGGGAGAAGCGGCATTCCGGAACAAGCGCAAATAATCCGCCGCGCAGAAACCTCCGGACAGCGGTTTAACGGCTGGATACACAAGCCCGGGACACGGTAATTATTGGACGCGGTGCGCATGCTAAGTTAGGCGCCCCTAGCGCTCCCCGAATGGCGGCGGCGCGTTTTCCGACCTGGCGAGACCATGCACACCAAGCTCGACCCCGAGGCTTTCCGCAGCCCGCGCAAACGCCGGATGCCGCGGTGTATTCCCCTGGCATTCGCGCTGGCGCTTGCCGCCGCCCTGCCCGCCGCGGCCGAACCGGCCGTGCCCGACGGCGCCGCCGTTCTGGCGCCCGTGCAGAAGACCGAAATCAAGAGCCAGGCCGCGTACGAACGCCTGCTGCACAACAGCGGCGTTTCGCTGCAATGGCTGTGGTCCGCCCCGCGCGGCCGCCTGAAGGCGGCCGACCAGAACGATATCGTGCGCATCGAGGGCAGGCAGGCCAATTTCGAGGGCACGCTGGAAATCAAGGGGGACGTCGTCTCCATCGCCGGCGACCGCTTCGTCTTCCGAGGCACCATCCTGATCCTGGACGCGCCGGACAAGGGACGGCGCTGCGAACGCACCGGCGACTATGAATTCCGGGCCACGGGCAAGCGCAAGTACTGGCGCCTGCAGCAGATGGAGGCCTGCGACGGGCTGACCGACTACGTGGATATTTATTTCTGACCGGCGCCCCGCAGGCCGACGTTACAATCCCCCTACTGCTTTCCGATCCGCCGTGCCCGCGGCGCACCTGCTCCATGTCCAACCTCATCGTCCACGGCGGCACGCCCCTGCGCGGCCGCGTCATCCCTTCGGCCAACAAGAACGCGGTGCTGCCCGTGCTGTGCGCCACCTTGCTGACCGACCAGCCGCTGCGCCTGCATGGCGTGCCGGACATCACGGACGTCCGCAAGATCCTGGACATCTTCCGCACCCTGGGCAGCGACGTCCGGCTGGACGAGGCCACGCGCACGCTGGACCTGCACCACCGCGACACGGTCTTCGACGCCGCGGAACACCGGCTGCCCGAGGAAATGCGCTCGTCCATCATGCTGGTGCCGCCGCTGCTGGCCCGCTTCGGCGTGGCGCGGCTGGAAGACAACGTCAAGGGCTGCACGCTGGGCGTGCGCGAGATCGATCCGCACGTGGACATCTTCCGTTCCTTCGGCGGCGAGGTGGAACGCGCCAGCGGCTCGCTGCTGGTCCGCAGCAGCGAGCCGCTGAAGCCCACCCACCACTGGCTGGACTACGCCTCGGTGACCACCACCGAGAACTTCGTGCTGTGCGCCGCCGCGGCGCAGGGCGAATCCACGCTGACCAATGCCGCCTCCGAACCGCACGTGCAGGAATTCTGCCGTTTCATGGCGATGATGGGCGCCGACATCGACGGCATCGGCACCTCGCGCCTGACGGTGCGCGGCGGCGGCCGCCTGCAGGGCGGCGAATTCACCTTCGAGGAAGACTTCCACGAGATCACCACCTTCCTCGCGCTGGGCGCGATCACGGGCGGCGACGTGGTGGTGCGCAACCGCACGCCGGGCAATTTCCCGCTGATCGACCGCACGTTCGCCAAGTTCGGCGTGCGCATCGTGCACGAGAACGGCTGGTCCCGCGCGCTGCGCGACGGGCCGCTGAAGGTGCAGACGCCCTTCACCAGCAACGTGCTGACCAAGGTGGAAGCGGCGCCGTGGCCGTATTTCCCGGTGGACCTGCTGCCCATCTTCATCGCGCTGGGCGTATGCGCCGAGGGCAACGCCATGTTCTGGAACAAGGTCTACGACGGCGCGCTGGGCTGGACCGGCGAGCTCTCCAAGTTCGGCGCCCACGTGTTCTCGTCGGATCCCCACCGCGTGATCACCTTCGGCGGCACGCCGCTGACGCCCGCCGTCGTGGAAAGCCCCTACATCATCCGCGTGGCGATTGCGCTATTCATGATCGCCAGCAGCATCGACGGCCGTTCGGAAATCCGCAACGCCACGCCGATCCGCCGCGCGCACCCGCGCTTCGTCGAAAACCTGCGCAGCCTCGGCGTGCAGGTCGAATGGGCCAGCGAGGAATAGATCCTGCCGGGACCAGGCCCGGCCGCTCCCAAGGAGACCCCCATGTGGCAACCCAGCGAAAGCTATCCGGATCCCGCCATCGAGGTGCTGGATCCCCGCTTCCTGAAGTACCGCATCGGCAATACGGCCGTGGAGCGCCTGGCCACGGGCATCCGCTATGGCGAGGGGCCGGTCTGGTTCGGTGACGGCAGGTATCTGCTGTGGAGCGACATCCCGAACAGCCGCATCATGCGATGGGACGAGGAAACCGGCGCCGTGTCGGTATTCCGCAGCCATGCCGGGTTTCCCAACGGCAACACGCGCGACCGCCAGGGCCGGCTGCTGAGCTGCGAGCACGGCGGACGCCGGGTGGTGCGGACGGAGTACGACGGCACTTTGACGGTGCTGGCCGACCGCTACGAGGGGCGGCGCCTGAATTCGCCCAACGACATCGTCGTGAAGAGCGACCATTCGATCTGGTTCACGGACCCCGTCTTCGGCATTCTCAACAATTACGAGGGATACAAGTCGCAGCCGGAACTGCCGACCCATGTGTACCGGCTGGATCCGGACACCGGCCGCCTGGACGTGGTGGCGGCCGACATCCTGAACCCCAACGGCCTGTGCTTCTCGCCCGACGAAAGCCTGCTGTACATCGCCGAGAACGGTTCCCGGCCCAACCGCATCCGGGTCTATCAGGTCGCCAAGGACGGACGGACCCTGGCGCAGGCGCGCACTTTCGTGGACGCGGGCGACCAGGGCATCCCCGACGGCATGCGCTGCGACACGGACGGCAATGTCTGGGCCGGCTGGGGGCCGGGCCCCGCCCTGAACGGGGTGATGGTGTTCGCGCCGGACGGCGCGCCCATCGGCCGCATCGCCCTGCCCAACCGCTGCGCCAACCTGTGTTTCGGCGGCGCGCGGCGCAACCGGCTGTTCATGGTGGCCGGCCAGTGCCTCTATGCGCTGTACGTGGATGCCGCGGGCGCCGCCCGCCCTTGACGGAAGGCTGGAACCGCGGGGAACATTCGTTAACGTGTTTGGCAGAATATCCCGTTGACGGGATAGTCTCCCGACCCTTATTTTCGACCCGTCCGGCGCCGTCGGATTGCGGCCGACAATCCCTGCAAACGCGATAGGAGCGCAGATCACAATGGGCCACCTGGTTTTGCTGCTGCTTGGTGTCGAATACCTGCGCAAACGCGCCCGCGGCCTGATGGTTACCGGCTGGCTGTTCCTGGTGGCGGGCATCGTGGTTTTCGTCGACGCGCTGGACAACGCGGTTTATTTCCCGCTGAATTTCTTCGCCGCGCTGCTCGTCATCGAGGGCCTGGCGACGCTGGTCATCGCCAAGTCCGGGGTCGGCGGCCAGCGGGTGCTGCGCTACACCAAGGGCATTATCGTGCTGGCGGCCGGCCTGCTGGTGCTGGCGGGCCATCATCACGGGCACTTCCTGCTGTCCATGATCTTCGGCCTGCTGTTCCTGGTGGACGGGCTGATACAGTGCATGGCCGCCTACGTGGTGCGCTATGAGCGCTGGCGCTACGTTTTCGCCTCCGGCGTGGCCGAGATACTGCTGGCCATTTTCTTTTTCCAGCCCTACCCCACCCATTACGTGGGCACGGTGCCGTACTGCCTGGGGCTGTTCCTGGCGTTTTCAGGGCTCAAGCTGCTGGCGCTGGCATACCGGGTGCGCCGCCTGGATTCCAATCCGGCCCTGGACGCCAACCCGCACCCGGACTTCATGCCCACGCGCGCCGACGGCCCGCCGCAGACGGTATTCGACGGCCCTCCGCTGGAATCGGAACGCGCGCTGACGGTCCACGTCTGGACGCCGTCCGGCTCGGCCAAGACGGAAACCCGCAACTACCCCGTCGTGAACCGCTATATCGCGGCCGTCGATATCAACGGGGTGGTGTCCACCGGCCATGCCGCGATGGAATCGCCCGAAGGCGTGTACGTCAGCCTGTATCCGGCCCAGGAAATCGACCATTCTCCGGAACAATTCGGCACGCTGCTGCGCGCCACGGCCGACAACGACGTGCCCGGGGTTTTCCAGCCCGACTACCCGACCGAGTCCAAGGCCTGGTGCCCGTCCACGACGCAGGTGCGCATCCGCAATTACGACGCCGCCAAGCTGCAGGCGTTCTGGGACGAATACCGCCAGACCACCACCTACAACCTGACGCACCGGAATTGTTCCAGCTCGGTGTCCAATGCCCTGGAGGCGGCGCTGGACGGCGTGGTGGGCCGTCTGCACGGCCGCGAGGCGGGATGGCGGGTGCTGCTGCGCCTGCTGCTCACGCCGGAACTCTGGGTGGCGGCGCAGATCCGCAAGCGCGCCCTGACCATGGCCTGGACCCCGGGCCTGACGCTGGACTACGCGCGCGCGCTCAGCATGCTGGCCGACCCGCGCCCCTTCGGCTGGTGGAAGATGTCGCAGCAGGCGCTGCGCCAGATCGCCCAGTTGCGCGCCGGCTGGCGCAGCCAGGACCGCGAGGCCGTCGCCCGCAACGCGCGCGACGAATCCTCGCAGGGGGCCCAATAATGGCTGCGGCAAGCCTGCGCCGGCCGTCCTCCGCCCTGCCCGCGCCATGATCCCGCACGCCGCGGCCGGACTGGCCGTGCTGGCCGCTGCGGGCTGGGGCGCGCTTGCGCTGTGGTTCCAGCCGCCGTTCGGACACCGCCTGCGCGCCGTTGCGCCCATCGCCTGGCTGGCGCTGGCCGCCGCCGCGCTGGCCGGGCTGGCGCGCGGCAGCTTCCTGCCGGCCGCGCTGTTCGGCGCGCTGCTGCTGGCCTTGCTGGCCTGGTGGAAGCTGGGCGTGCGCCCGTCCAACCAACGCCGATGGATGCCCGAGGTGGCCCGCCAGACCCATGGGTCGGTCGAAGGCGACATCGTCACCCTGCACAACGTGCGCGACTTCGACTGGCGCACCCGCGACGACTACGACGAGCGCTGGGCCACCCGCGTCTACGATCTGTCGCGGCTGGCCTCGGTGGACTTGGCGCTATCGTATTGGGGCCGGCCCGCGATCGCCCACGCCATGGTGTCCTTCGGCTTCGACGACGGGCAGTACGTGGTGTTCTCGGTGGAAATCCGCCGAAAGCTGGACGACACGTTCTCGGAGATAGGCGGGTTCTTCCGCCAATACGAACTGGCCGTGCTGGCCTCCACCGAGGAAGACAGCCTGCGGGTGCGCACCAATGTGCGCGGCGAGGACGGCTACCTGTACCGCGTGCGCGTGCCGGACGGCGCGGCCCGCAAGCTGCTGCTGTCGTACGTGGCCACGGCCAACCGGCTGGTGCGCAAGCCGCGCTTCTACAACACGCTGACCGCCAACTGCACCACCATCGTGTACCGCCTGGCCGACCAGATCGTGCCCGGGCTGCCCATGAACTACCGGCTGCTGCTGTCAGGCTACCTGCCCGAATACCTGTACCGCCTGGGCGCGCTCGACGGCGCGGACAGCCCCGAGGCCTACCGCCGGGGCGGCCGCTACACGGAGCGGGCCCGCGCCACCCGGGACGCCGCGGACTATTCGCGCAACATCCGTATCGGCGTGCCCGGCATCGGGCCCTCCGTCCCCGGGCCGGCGGGCGCGGTCCAGGCGCCCCCCGCGTCCTAGTCCCCCGACGACTCCCGCCGCAGGAAATCCAGCACCGCCAGGTACGACCCCTCGTTGCCCGCCGCGTTGGCGGCCGGCGTGCCGCCCGCGTCCAGCAGCAGGCCCGACATGGCGTGCGGCTTGCTGATCAGGGTGGCGGGCAGGTAGGGATAGTGCACGTGGTGGCCCGCCCCCATGCAGACGTGATGGAACGTCGGCAGGCCGTGCGCCTGGCGCTGCCGCATGACGATTTCCGAGTAGGCCGTGCTGGGCCAGAAGCCGTCGTCGGACGCGCTGACCAGCATGACCGGGCCGGGATAGCGTTCGATGGGGATGCGGGCGCGCTCGAAGGCGCCGCTGTCGCGGGTGGCGCTGAGGAAGGCGTGGGTCTGGCGGTACGGCGGCTTGGAGGCATAGGCGGCGTCCCAATCGGCGCTGGCATTGTCCTGCCACAAGTGCGGCAGCGGCTCGCCGGCCTTGGTCCAGACCTGGGCGTCGCGGCCGGAGCCTGGGGAGCCGGCGCTGACGACGCCGTGCATGACGGGCGACGGCACGTAGGCGACCACGGCGCTGACCAGTTCGGGATAATGGGCCGCCACCAGCAGCGAGGTCTCGCCTCCCCGGCTGATGCCGGAAAGCGCCACGAAGCCGTCGCGCGGCGCCAGTTCGGCACGGGCCCAGCGCAGGGCCTGCTCGAAGTACTCCAGCGGCATGTCGTTCAGGTACTTGGGCCGGCCGTCGTAGTTGAAGATGGCCAGCGCCAGGCACTGGTAGCCCCGGGCCGCGAAGAGCGCCGCACGCGGCGCGTTGACGCCGCCCGACGAGCCGTTCATGTAGATCACGAGCGGATGCGGGCCGGGACCGGCGGGCGTGTAGAGTTCGCCGGACAGCGTCATACCGCCGGCCTGTTCGCGCACGGCGCGGTGGGTCACGCCCTCGGCCAGGAACTCCTGCACCAGGCGGGCGGTGGCGGCGTGACGGCCGTCGCTGGCTTCCAGTTCGATCTCCAGCGCCTCCGCGCGGTCGGGCGGGAACACCACGCGGTCCATCTCGCAGCAGGCCATGGACCAGACGATGCCCATGGCCGACGGCTCGGCGTAGCTGCCGGACACCGGGCAATCGCGCGCCAGGTCCAGGCTGCCGTCGTGGCCGGCGACGAACACGGCCTGCGAGCGCCACAGGGCGCCGCACATCTGCATGCTGGCCGTCACGGTGATGAAAGCGTAGGCGGGAAATCCGTCGATGCGGATCTCGCGCGCCACGTCGATCAGGGCGCGCTCGGGGCTGACGGTGATGCGGGGCTGTTCGGCAGTCACGGCGGTCCTCAGCTCTTCAGGTCGGTCTTGGGCACGCCGTTGGCCTTGATGACCTGGGCCCACATGGCGGATTCCTCGGCGATGACGCGGTCCAGGTCGGCCGACGAGGTGAACTCGACGGTCACGCCCTGGTCCGCGAACTGCTGCACCAGGCCGGGGTCGCGCGTGCCCTCGCGCACCGCGTTCTCCAGCGTCTGCGCCACGGGCGCGGGCATGGCGGCCGGACCGGAAATCATCATGCGCGTATAGAGTTCGAAGCCGTCCACGCCGGCTTCCTTCATGGTGGGCACGTCGGGCAGGCTGGACAGGCGCTTGTCGGACGTGACCGCCAGCACCTGCAGCTTGCCCGACTTGATGTTGGGCAGCGCCGAGGTCGGGAAGTCGAAGGTGCTTTGCACCGTGCCGGCCATGAGGTCCAGCAGCGCCGGGCCGCTGCCCTTGTAGGGCACGTCCTGGAACTGGGTCCCGGTCTTGGACTGGAAATGCAGCAGCGCCAGGTGGTTGATGACGCCGCGTCCGGCATGCGCGCAGGTGATGTCGCCGGGCTTCTTCTTGGCCAGCTCGATGAATTCCCGCACGTTCTTCACGCCCAGCTCGGGATGCACGATCAGCAGCATGGGCGACTTGCCCATCGACCCCAGTTGCTTGAAGTCCGACTGCTGGTAAGGCAGGTTGTTGTAGAGCAAGGGGTTCAGGATCATGCCGTTGGTGCCGGCAAAGCCCAGGGTATAGCCGTCCGGCTCGGCGCGCGCCACCGCCACGGTCGCGATGATGGCCTGCCCGCCCGGGCGGTTCTCCACCACCACGCTCTGCTTCAGCGTCTTGCCCATGCGCTCGGCCAGGGCGCGGGCGGCGATGTCGGTCAGGCCACCCGGGGCGAAGCCCACCAGCAGGCGCACGGGCCGGGTGGGAAAGGCGTTCTGGGCCCAGGCCGGGCGCGAGATCAGGGGCAGCGCGGCAAGCGCGCCCAGGGCATGGCGGCGGGTAAATCGCATACGGCTCTCCAGGCAGGCAAGGAGAACGTATGTTGTATGCAATACCAGGGATGGGCTATCTAGGGATATCCCGATATTCCTTGGGGAACATCGCCCTGCATATTTCGCAGGGCGGTATTTGGTATGCAATCCAGTCCGGCCAGGGCTAGGCCATGAGCTTCTTCCAGCCCTCCGCGCCCAGCCGCTTCATCGTTTCGATGTTCTTTTCGTAGATTTCGGCGGCATCCGGGAAGGACTCCACGGCGCGGTCGATGCTGTCTTCGCGCAATAGGTGCAGGATGGGATACGGCGAGCGGTTCGTGTAGTTGGTGATGTCGTCCGGCTCGGTGTCCGCGAACTGGAACTGCGGGTGGAAGGTCGCCACCTGCAGTTCGCCCACCAGGCGCATGCGCTTCAACAGCCGGTCCGACAAGTCCTCGAAGTCGTTGAACTCCAGGAAATCGTCCAGCGCGTCGGGCAGGATCAGCAAGGTGGTGTCGATCTGCTCCGGGTCGGCTTCGGCCAGCAGCGCCAGTTCGTCCTGCAGGTCGGTCAGGACGCCCTCGGCGTCGGTGGCGTCGCTGACCGCAAAGCGGATCTGGTCCTTGACCTGCACCGCCTTGGCGAAAGGACAGAGGTTCAGGCCGATCACGGCCTGGTTCAGCCAATGTTTGGTCTCCGCGACCACATTGGCGTAGGCGTCGGAAGTGGAAATCATGCCGGCATCGCCGCCATGGTCTGGGCCACCGCCGCGGTCAGTTTCTTGCCGTAAGGCACGTGCAGGAATTCATTGGGGCCATGGGCGTTGGACTTCGGGCCCAGCACGCCGCAGACCATGAACTGGGCCTTGGGGAAGCCCTTCTGCAGGATGCTCATCAGCGGAATCGTGCCGCCCTGGCCGATGTAGCCGCAGGGCGCGCCGTAGTACTGCTGCGACGCGGCGTCCAGCGCCTGGGTCAGCCACTGTTCGGACGCCGGGGCGTTCCAGCCGGTGGCCGCGCCTTCGTTGGCCTTGAAGATCACCTTGGCGTTGTAGGGCGCGTCGGCTTCCAGCAGCGCCTTGATTTCCTGCGAGGCGGCCACGGCGTCCACCAGCGGCGGCAGTCGCAGCGACAGCTTGAAAGCGGTGCGCGGGCGCAGCACGTTGCCCGCGCTGGACAGCGGCGGCAGGCCTTCGGCGCCGGTCACGGACAGGGTCGGGCGCCAGGTGCGGTTCAGCAGGGCCTCTTCGGGCTCGGTCGTCATGGGCAGCACGAAGCCGCCTTCGGCGCCGCAGCTCCAGGGGAAACGGCGCCAGACCTCGTCGCCCAGGATGCGCGCGGTGGCGTGCACCTGCTCGATGCGGTCGGCGGGGATGTCGCAATGCAGGCTTTGCGGCAGCAGGCGGCCGGTGCCGCTGTCTTCCAGGCGGTCCAGCAGGTGGCGCAGGATGCGGAACGACGAGGGCACGACGCCGCTGGAATCGCCCGAGTGCACGCCTTCGTCCAGCACCTGGACTTCCAGCGTGCCCGCGACCATGCCGCGCAGCGAGGTCGTCATCCAGAGTTGGTCGTAGTTGCCCGCGCCCGAATCCAGGCACACCACCAGCGCCACGTTGCCCAGGCGGTCGCGCAGCGCGTCCACGTAGGGCAGCAGGTCGTAGCTGCCGGATTCTTCACAGGTTTCGACGATGCCCACGCAGCGCGGACGCGGAATGCCCTGCTTGTCCAGCGCCATGATGGCGGTCAGCGAGGCGTACACGGCGTAGCCGTCGTCCGCGCCGCCGCGGCCGTACAGCTTGCCGTCTTCGTACTTGGGCGTCCACGGGCCCAGGCCGGCGCGCCAGCCCGAGAATTCGGGCTGCTTGTCCAGGTGGCCGTACAACAGCACGGTATCGCCGTTGTCGCTGCGGGTGGCGGGCGCGTCGAAGAAAATGACGGGCGTGCGGCCCGGCAGGCGTATCACTTCCAGCTTCAGGCCCGAGACTTTCTGCGCCTCGACCCACTGCGCGGCGTCGCGCACCACGCGCTCGATGAACGCGTTCTTTTCCCAGTCGGCGTCGAAGGCCGGGCTCTTGGCGGGAATGGCGATGTAGTCGGTCAGCGCCGGGATGATCTCGTTATCCCATTTGTCGTCCACAAAAGCCTGCAGAGCCTTCGGATCGAGGGTGGGAGGAAGAGCGTCGTCGGGGATGCGTGCGTTCATGGCGCGGGATCCTGTGGTCGGGTGGGATAGGCAATCCGGTATTTTATGCCTGCGCGCCGGAGGAGGTGTTATTTGTCCCTGATTGATTTTTTTGGGGGGGTGGTGTCAGGCATGAGACTGAGTACGTGTCTGACACCCGTACGCAATGCCCGTCCCGCCAAAGCCGGCCTTCCCGGGTGTCTGACACCCATAGAAAGAACACAACGGCTTCGGTGTCAGACACCCGGCGGCACCGCCGCAAGCCATAGACCATCTCGTACGGGTGTCTGACACTGGACTGGGCTGGGTACGTGTCTGACACCCATAGAAAAAACACAACGGCTTCGGTGTCAGACACCCGGCGGCACCGCCGCAAGCCATAGACCGTCTCGTACGGGTGTCAGACACTGGGCTGGGCTGGGCACGTGTCTGACACCCATAGAAAAAACACAACGGCTTCGGTGTCAGACACCCGGCGGCACCGCCGCAAGCCATAGACCGTCTCGTACGGGTGTCAGACACCGGGCTGCGCTGGGCACGTGTCTGACACCCGTACGCAATGCCCGTCCCGCTGAAGCCGGTCTTCCCGGGTGTCTGACACGCACATAAGCAGCACAACGCTTCGGTGCCGGACACAACTCGGCAGAACGCGGCGCCCCGGCAATCAAGCCCCGATCAACGCCGGTTCCCCGCCACGGTGTCCCAAGGCCGGCGCTTCGGCGTCGATCACCTGCCCGGCCTGCAGCTTGAATACCGCCACCGCCTCGCGCAGGCGCTGCGCCTGGGTTTCCAGCGATGCCGCCGAGGCCGCGGCCTGTTCCACCAGCGCGGCGTTCTGCTGGGTCACGCTGTCCATCTGCGACACCGCCTGGTTCACCTGCTGGATGCCCTGCGACTGCTCTTCGGAGGCGCTGGAGATCTCGTTGATGATGTCCGTCACGCGGCGCACCGAGGTCACGATCTCCTGCATGGTGGCGCCGGCGGCCTCCACCTGGTCGGAACCGATCGACACCTTCTGCACCGAGTCGTCGATCAAGCCCTTGATTTCCTTGGCGGCGGCGGCGCTGCGCTGCGCCAGGGCGCGCACTTCGCTGGCGACGACCGCAAAGCCCTTGCCCTGCTCGCCCGCCCGCGCCGCTTCCACCGCCGCGTTCAGCGCCAGGATGTTGGTCTGGAAGGCGATGCCGTCGATCACGCCCACGATGTCCGCGATGCGGTTGGAGCTGTCGGCGATGCCGCGCATGGTCCCGACTACGTCGCCCACCGCCCGGCCGCCGCGCGTGGCCACTTCGGAAGCGGCCATCGCCAGGTCGGAGGCGCTGCGCGAGCTTTCGGCGTTGTTGCGCACCGTGGACGACAGCTCGTCCATGCTGGCGGCGGTTTCCTCCAGCGACGCGGCCTGCTGCTCGGTGCGGGCGGACAGGTCGATGTTGCCCGCGGCGATCTCGCGCGAGCCGGTGTGGATCTCTTCCACGCCCAGGCGCACGGCCGACACGGTGCGGGCCAGGCTGTCCTGCATGCGCTTGACGGCGGCGTACAGCACGCCGATTTCATTGTTGCCGCGCTGCTCGATGCGATTGGTCAGGTCGCCGGCGGCGATGCGGTCGAACAGGCGGCCGGCCTCGTGCAGCGGACGGAAGACGGAGCGCGCGAACACGGCGTACAGGCCGATCACCAGCACGCCCACGACGACCAGCAGGCCGACCAGCAGCGCGATCGCGCCGTTGATGCGGACGGAGGCCTCGCGCGCCACGCGCTGGCCGACCTCGTCGGCGTAGTCCACGTATTTCTGGATGGCGGCGGTGAAGGTCAGGCCCAGCGGGGTCACTTTCTCCAGGTTCAGGCGGCCGGCCTCCTGCGCATTGCCCGCGCGGATGGCGGCGATCATGGGCACGATGGCGTCGCGCTGGTAGACGTCATAGGCTGCCAGCGCGGCGTCGAACAAGGGCTTGCCTTCGGCCGAGGTCTCGGGCGCCTGGCGCGCCGCCTGGATCAGGTCGGCGGCCTTCTTGGTATAGCCCTCCAGGCGCTGCATGCTGGCCAGGTTGTCGATGCGCTTGCCTTCCATCAGCGCCGTCTGCGCCGCCAGCAGCACCAGGCGGGCGCGCAGCAACTCGGCGCCGGCGCCGTCCACGGCGTTGGCCCGGACCAGGTTGGTGTCCAGCAGCAGCTCGATGGAACTGCGATTGGACGTGAGCTGCTGGTGGACCGCGATGCCGGTCGCCAGGAAAAGCGCGAAAAAAACAGCTAAAGCGGTCGTCAAGACCGCGCGGATACTCAAATTCTTGAACATTGGGGGGCACTCCGGGGGGTTGCGTAAAGCTTGCCCCTATAACGGCGCCATGCAATGAAAAGTTAAATATCTCATTGGGTTACATGGCCGGGCGGCGATAGCGCATCGACACGCGCCTGCTGGGCGTAGGCGCGCGCTACGTGGGATCGACCTACGGCGACAACGACAACACGCTGAAGATCGCCAGCCACACGTTCATCGACGCCGGCGTTTCCTACGCGGTCGACAAGCACCTGACCCTGTCCGTCAACGCCACCAACCTTTTCGACAAGGACTATCTGGCGACGTGCTCGGACCTGACGGATTGCTACCCGGGCAGCCGGCGCAGCGTGATCGGACGGGTCGAGTACCGGTTCTAGGCGCCAAAAGAAAAAACCCCATCGCAATTCGCGATGGGGTTTTGAGCCCGTGGCGGGCGCGGAGCGCGGCCCGGCCTATTTCAACCAGACCCGCGCATTGCGGAAAATGCGCATCCAGGGGCTGAACGCGCCGCCGGTGTCGGCGCTGCCCCACTTCTCGGGCGCCCACGACATCATGACGTTGCGGGTCACGCGTTCGGGGTGCGGCATCATCACGGTGAAGCGGCCGTCGGCCGTGGTGACGGAAGTCAGGCCGCCGGGGCTGCCGTTGGGGTTGAACGGATAGGCTTCGGTGGGCTGGCCGGCGTTGTCGATGTAGCGCGCTGCCGCCAGCACGCGGCCGGCGTCGCCTTGCTGCGAGAAGTCGGCATAGCCTTCGCCGTGGGCCACGGCGACCGGCACGCGGGCGCCTTCCATGCCGGCGAAGAAGATCGACGGCGACTTGGCGACTTCAAGCATGGACAGGCGCGCTTCGTACTTTTCCGACTGGTTGCGCGTGAAGCGCGGCCAGAATTCGGCGCCCGGGATCATCGGCGCCAGCGCGGCCATCATCTGGCAGCCGTTGCACACGCCCAGCGCGAAGGTGTCGGGGCGCGCGAAGTACGCGGCGAACTGGTCCGACAGCTTGCTGTTGAAGCGGATGGTGCGGGCCCAGCCCTCGCCGGCGCCCAGCACGTCGCCGTAGCTGAAGCCGCCCACGGCCACCAGGCCCTGCGCCTGCGCCAGGTCCACGCGACCGGACAGCAGGTCGGTCATGTGCACGTCGATGGCTTCGAAGCCCGCGGTGTCGAACGCCCAGGCCATTTCCACCTGGCTGTTGCAGCCCTGCTCGCGCAGGATCGCCACGCGCGGGCGCTTGCCGGTGTTGATGAAGGGCGCGGCCACGTCCTCCTGCGGATCGAAGGCCACGTTCGGGCTCATGCCCGGGTCCTTGGCGTCGTTCCAGACGTCCAGCTCGGCCTGGGCGCAGGCCGGGTTGTCGCGGCGCGCCATGATGCGGTAGGACACTTCGCTCCAGGCGCGGCCCAGTTCGGCGCGCGGCTGGCCCCAGACCTTCTTGCCGTCGCGGTAGAACTCGACTTCGTCCGCGGCGTTCAAGCCGCCGATGACGTGCGAGTGGGCCGACAGGCCCGCGCCGCGCAGCACCTGCATGACGGCGTCGCGCTGCGAGGCCGGCACCTGGATCACGGCGCCGGCTTCTTCCGAGAACAGCGCCTTGAGCGTCAGCTCTTCGCGCTGCACCGCCACCTGTTCGGGACGGATCTTGTAGTCGCCCCAATCCGCGGATTGCGGATCGAAGGTCAGCATGTCCAGGTTGACCGAGATGCCGGTGCGGCCGGCGAAAGCCATTTCGGTCAGCGTGGCGAACAGGCCGCCGTCGGAGCGGTCGTGGTAGGCCAGGATGGTGCCGGCTTCGGCCAGGGTGCGGATGGTGACGAAGAACGCGCGCAGGTCTTGCGGAGCGTCGATGTCCGGCACGGTTTCGCCGACCTGGTTGTAGGCCTGCGCCAGGATGGAGCCGCCCATGCGGTGGCGGCCGCGGCCCAGGTCGATCAGGATCAGCACGCTGTCGCCCGCGTCGGTGCGCAGTTGCGGGGTGAGACTGGCGCGCGCGTCGGCCACCGGCGCGAAGGCCGTGACGATCAGCGAAACCGGCGCCACGACCTGGCGCTGCTCGCCGTCCTGTTCCCAGGACGTCTTCATGGACAGGGAGTCCTTGCCGACCGGAATCGACAGGCCGGTGGCCTGGCACAGTTCGCTGACGGCGGACACGGTGTCGTACAGCGCGGCGTCCTGGCCGTCCACGCCGCAAGCGGCCATCCAGTTGGCCGACAGCTTGATGTCTTCGAGGCGCGCCACGTCGGCGGCGGCCAGGTTGGTCAGGGCCTCGGCCACGGCCATGCGGCCCGAGGCCGGGGCGTCCAGCATGGCGATCGGGGTGCGTTCGCCCATGGACATGGCTTCGCCGCGGAAGCCTTCGTAGTCGGCAAGCGTGACGGCGCAGTCGGCCACCGGCACCTGCCACGGGCCGACCATCTGGTCGCGGCTGGACAGCCCGCCCACGGTACGGTCGCCGATGGTGATGAGGAAGGACTTGTTCGCCACCGTGGGGTGGCGCAGCACGCGGTAGGCGGCCTCGGTCAGGTCGATGCCGGCCAGGTCCAGCGGCGCGGACACGCCGGGCAGGCGCTTCACGTCGCGCGTCATGCGCGGCGGCTTGCCCAGGATCACGTCGATCGGCACGTCCACGGGACGCACCTCGGCGTCGCCTTGCGGGCGGATCGCGTCCAGGCCGGGCAGGCCCTCGCCGTCCACCACGCGCAGTTGGCGCTCTTCGGTGGCCACGCCCACCACCGCGTAGGGGCAGCGCTCGCGGCGCGCGATGGCGTCGAAGCGTTCGAGGTCCTTGGGCAGGATCGACAGGACGTAGCGTTCCTGCGATTCGTTGCTCCAGATTTCGGCGGGCGACAGGCCCGACTCTTCGAGCGGCACGCGCTTCAGGTCGAAGATGGCGCCGCGGCCGGCGTCGTTGACGAGTTCGGGGAAGGCGTTGGACAGGCCGCCCGCGCCCACGTCGTGGATCGCGATGATGGGATTGTTCTCGGCCTGCTGCCAGCAGCGGTCGATGACTTCCTGGGCGCGGCGCTCGATCTCGGGGTTGCCGCGCTGGACGGAATCGAAGTCCAGTTCGGCCGAGTTGCTGCCCATGCTGATGCTGGACGCGGCGCCGCCGCCCATGCCGATGCGGAAGCCCGGGCCGCCAAGCTGGATCAGCAGCGCGCCCGGCGGGATGACTTCCTTGTGCGTCAGGCCGGCGTCGATGCTGCCCAGGCCGCCCGCGATCATGATGGGCTTGTGGTAGCCCCAGCGCGTGCCGCCGGCGGTCTGCTCGAACGAGCGGAAATAGCCCAGCAGGTTGGGACGGCCGAATTCGTTGTTGAAGGCGGCGCCGCCGATGGGGCCGTCGATCATGATGGACAGCGGCGAGGCGATGCGCTCGGGCAGGCCGTGGTGGTCGGCTTCCCAGGGCTGCATGGCGTCGTCGAAACGCAGGTGCGATACGGTGAAGCCCGTCAGGCCGGCCTTGGGCTTGGAGCCGCGGCCGGTGGCGCCTTCGTCGCGGATTTCGCCGCCGGCGCCCGTGGAGGCGCCCGGGAACGGCGCGATCGCGGTCGGGTGGTTGTGCGTTTCCACCTTCATCAGCGTATGCACGGTGGTGTCGCGGCGGATGTACCGGGCGCCCTCGGCGCCCTCGCCCGTCACGCCGGGAACGCCGGCCTGGAAGCGCTGCGCGGGGCCGCCTTCCATGATGGCGGCGTTGTCCGAATAGGCCACGACCGTGCCGGCCGGCTGCGCTTTGTGCGTGGCGCGGATCATGCCGAACAGCGTGTTGGGCTGTTCCTGGCCGTCGATCACCCACTGGGCGTTGAAAATCTTGTGGCGGCAGTGTTCGCTGTTGGCTTGCGCGAACATCATCAGTTCCACGTCGGTGGGGTCGCGCCCCAGGTCGCCGAAGGACTTGGCCAGGTATTCGATCTCGTCGTCGGACAGGGCCAGGCCCAGCGTGGCATTGGCCTCGACCAGCGCCTGGGCGCCGCGCGCCTGCACGTCCACCGTGCGCATGGGCTTGCCCGCCAGCGGCTGGAACAGCGCCTGGCCGTCGAAGCTGGCGTCGACCACGGTTTCGGTCATGCGGTCGTGCAGACAGTCGGCCGCGCGCGCCAGCATCGCGTCGTCGAAGGACTTGGCGCCCAGCAGGCCGCGCTCGGGCGTGATCACGTAGCGCACGCCGCGTTCGATGCGGTGGACGGAAGACAGGCCGCAGTTGTGGGCGATGTCGGTGGCCTTGCTGGCCCACGGGGAAATGGTGCCCAGGCGCGGGATCACCAGCAGCGCCAGGCTCTTGGCCGGCGCTTCGCCGTTAGCGGGAGTGCCATAGTCCAGCAACTGGCTCAACTGGCGCTGCTGTTCGGCCGTCAGGGCGGCGTCGGTGCTGACGAAGTGCTCGTAGCGGGCGGATATGTCGGCCACCGGCAGGCCGGCTTCCTTCAACTGCGCCAGGAGGCGATCGCGACGAAAGGAGGACAGGACGGAGGAACCAGGCAGATGCTGAACTAGGGACACGATGCGGGCGCCGTATAAGGGAGAGAGGTGCAAAACGTGATTTTACCCGTTTAGGGGGTTTTCCCGGAGCGGTCGTTCAAGCGGCCGCGGAATGGCCCCCGCCAGCTATTGTTACAAAAGAATTCCAGCCGCAGTGCACTTGAATGGTGCAAAGCAACATTCCCCTCGATTCCCATATGGATTCTGGACTTGCCAGAACGACGGACGGGCAGTGCCACCCGCTTATGCGGCGACGCAGCATGTTGCAATCCTCCCGCACCGCGGGAAAACACGAACTACCGCGCCCACGGCGCGACGGTAGGATGCTGCGACCCCACAAATAAAAAAGCGCAGCGCCGACCCGCGCGCTGGCCGTTGCCTCACATGTCCCGCCCCGAAGCCCCCGCCGAGCCCGTCGAACCGATCATCCCCCCAGAAACAGATCCCGCCGTAAAAGTGCCGCTGGCCGTCGAAGACTGGCTGGCCGTGATCCTGCTGGCGGTCCTGGCCCTCATTACCTTCCTGAACGTGCTGGTGCGCTATTTCACCGACCAGTCGTTCGCGTGGACGGAAGAAATCTCGGTGTTCCTGTTGATCGTCCTGACCATGGCGGGCGGCAGCGTCGCGTTCGTGCGCAATCACCACATCCGCATCGAGATCCTGGCGGACTCGGGCTCGCCGCGGCGCCAGCGCATCATGGCGCTGATTTCCAACGGCTGCGTGCTGGCGTTCTTCCTGCTGCTGACCGTGCTGTCGGTCAAGCTGGTGGCGGACGAATATATATACGAAGAAACCTCGCCCGCCATCGGCGTGCCGACCTGGTGGTATTCGATCTGGCTGCCGGTGATGGCCGCGGCGATCTCGCTGCGCACCCTGGGAATCATCCGCCGCATCGCGCGCGCGCCCGTCGCCGCCGACGCCGCCCGCCGGGAACAGCCATGATCGCGGGCATTCTCTTCGCGGTATTCATCGTCCTGATGCTGATCGGCGTGCCGGTCGGCGTGGCGCTGGGCATCGGCGGCACCGTGGCCATCGTGCTGTCCAACCTGGACACGCCCTGGTATGGGCTCTTGACCGTGCCGCAGAATTTCTACGCCGGCCTGGGGAAATACCCGCTGCTGGCGATCCCCATGTTCGTGCTGGTGGGCTCGATCTTCGACCGCTCGGGCGTGGCCAAGCGGCTGGTGGATTTCGCCATCGCCATCGTGGGGCGCGGCCCGGGCATGCTGCCGCTGGTGTCCATCGCGGTGGCCATGTTCCTGGGCGGCATCTCGGGCTCCGGCCCGGCCTGCGCGGCCGCGGTGGGCGCGGTGATGATCGCCGCCATGTCGCGCGCCGGCTATCCCGGATCGTTCTCGGCCGCCGTCGTGGCCGCGGGCGCCGCCACGGACATCCTGATCCCGCCGTCGGTCGCCTTCATCATTTATTCGGTGCTGGTGCCCGGCGCCTCGGTGCCCGCCCTGTTCGCCGCCGGCATGGTGCCCGGCATCCTGGCCGGCTTCGCGCTCATCGTCCCGGCGGTGTGGCTGGCCCGCAAGCACAAGATGGGCGCGCTGGAAGCCCACCTGCCGCGCCCGCCCTTCTGGGCCAGCCTGCGCGAAGCGTCGTGGGGCCTGGCCGCGCCGGTGCTGATCCTGGGCGGGATGCGCATGGGCTGGTTCACGCCGACCGAAGCCGCCGTGGTCGCGGTGTTCTACGGCCTGTTCGTCGGCATGTTCATCCACCGCACCATCAAGCTGCGCGACCTGTTCGTCATCCTGCGCGAGGCCGCCGAACTGTCCGCCGTCATCATGCTGGTCGTGACGCTGGCCGGCATTTTCGCCTGGGCCCTGTCCACCCTCAGCGTGATCGACCCCATCACGCACGCCATCGTCAATTCGGGCCTGGGCGAATGGGGCGTGCTGGCGCTCTTGATCCTGCTGCTGATGACCGTGGGCATGTTCCTGGACGGCATCTCCATCTTCCTGATCTTCGTGCCGCTGCTCATGCCCATCGCCAACGCCTATGGCTGGGATCCGGTGTGGTTCGGCGTGATCCTGACGCTGAAGGTGGCGCTGGGCCAGTTCACCCCGCCGCTGGCGGTGAACCTGATGGTGTCGTGCCGCATCGCGCGCGTGCCCATGGAATCCACGGTGCGCTGGGTGGTGTGGCTGCTGGGCGCGATGTTCCTGGTGCTGGTGGCGGTGCTGGCCTTCCCGCAACTGGCGCTGTGGCTGCCCCACAAGCTGGGCTATTGAAGGGGCGGGCCTTCCCGCCGGCGTTACGGGTATGCATTACACAATTACAGACAGACTAGCAAAGAGAGGAGACGCAACATGAAATTCCGCAACCTGATCGGCGCCGCCCTGTGCGCCGCGGCCGTGGTGGGCATGGCGCCCGCCCACGCGCAGAACTACAAGTCCGAGTACAAGCTCTCCATCGTCGTCGGCACCACCTTCCCGTGGGGCCAGGGCGCCGAGATCTGGTCGAACCTGGTGCGCGAGCGCACCGAAGGCCGCATCAACATCAAGGTCTACCCCGGCACCTCGCTGGTCCAGGGCGACCAGACCCGCGAATTCACCGCCATCCGCCAGGGCGTGATCGACATGGCCGTGGGCTCCACCATCAACTGGTCGCCGCAGGTCAGGCAGTTGAACCTGTTCTCGCTGCCCTTCCTGATGCCCGACTACGCCGCCATCGACTCCCTGGTGCAGGGCGACGTGGGCCGCGAAATGTTCAAGCTCATCGAAAAGGCCGGCGTGGTGCCGCTGGCCTGGGGCGAAAACGGCTACCGCCAGCTCAGCAACTCCAAGCACGAGATCAAGAAGCCCGAGGACATGAAGGGCCTGAAGCTGCGCGTGGTGGGATCGCCGCTGTACATCGACACCTTCACCGCGCTGGGCGCCAACCCCACGCAGATGAGCTGGGCCGACGCCCAGCCCGCGCTGGCCAGCGGCGCCGTGGACGGCCAGGAAAACCCCCTGTCCATCTACACCGGCTCCAAACTGTACACCGTGGGCCAGAAGTACTTGACCCTGTGGAACTACGTGGCCGACCCGCTGATTTTCGTGGTCAACCGCGAGGTCTGGAATTCCTGGTCCGAAAAGGACCGCGACATCGTGCGCCAGGCCGCGCTGGACGCCGGCAAGCAGCAGATCGTGATCGCGCGCAAAGGCGTGACGCCCGAGGATCCGTCGCTGCTGAAGGAGATCGAAGGCCACGGCGTGACCGTGACCTCGCTGTCGCCGGCCGACCATGAAGCCTTCGTGAAGGTCACCAAGCCCGTCTACGACAAGTGGAAGAAGCAGATCGGCGAAGACCTGGTGAACCTGGCCGAAAAGTCGATCGCCGACCGCAAGAAGTAAGTCCGCAAGAACACAGCAAGCCCCAGGGGAACCGGCGGCGCAAGCCGCCAACCGAGGCAGGGACACCAGATCCCGCCCGCCAACGGGCGCCGGCCAAAAGCTGGCGCCCGTATTTTTTGGGGTTGGGGGAGAGGGTGTCAGACACCCGGGGGGCAGCGGCGAAGATCGCAGGTTATCTCGTACGGGTGTCAGACACGTCTCTTTATGCAGGAGTCTGGCGCCTCCACGCAAGAAACCACCCCTGGCCCGTGCGTCTCGTGCCTGACATCGTGCGTCTCGTGTCTGACATCGTGCGTTTTGTGTCTGACACCCTTACGCGCCGCCGCCTCAGCCTGAAGCAACGCCCCCCCGGGTGTCTGACACCCAGGGAGCACCGGCAAAGATCGCAGGTCATCTCGTATGGGTGTCAGACACGTCTCTTTCAGGTCATCTCGTACGGGTGTCAGACACGTCTCTTTCAGGTTATCTCGTACGGGTGTCAGACACATCTCTTCATGCGGGTGTCTGGCACCCCATCTAGCCCGGATACCGAACCTCCAGAATATCCAGCTCCTCCACCCCGCCCGGCGTGCGCAGAACCACCGTATCCCCTTCCTTCGCCTTGATCAGCGCCCGCGCCACCGGCGAAATCCAGCTTATCTTTCCCGCCAGCGGCTCGGCCTCGTCGACGCCGACGATGGTCACGGCGTGTTCTTCGCCGGCCTTGTCGGAATACAGCACGGTGGCACCGAAGAAGACCTGGTCGCGGTTGGGCTGGGCGGCGGGATCGACGACTTCCGCGATGTCCAGCCGCTTGGTCAGAAAGCGCATGCGGCGGTCGATTTCGCGCAGGCGCTTCTTGCCGTAGAGGTAGTCGCCGTTCTCGGAACGGTCGCCATTGGACGCGGCCCAGGACACGACCTGCACCACGGCCGGACGCTCGACGTTCATCAGGTGCGTGAGTTCGCCGCGCAGGCGTTCGTAGCCGCCCGGCGTCATGTAGTTCTTCGTGCCCGCCGGAAGCGCCTGGGCTTGCGGCAGATCGTCGTCGTCCTCGTGGTCGGATTCTTTGACAAGTGCTTTATTCATGGCAGTTGCGCCGATGGGGCGCGGTCAAGTCGATAGCATGGGAGCAAGGCGGCCGGGCCGCCGCCCGCGTCAGAACCAGTCGTGCCAGACCGGCTTGAGATCGGGCGGCAGCGCCGGCAGGCGGCCGAGGTCCATCCGGCTTTCCTTCGGGCTGTGGAAGTCCGAGCCGCGCGAGGCCAGGAAACCGTAGCGGCGCGCCACGTCGGCATACTGGCGGGCTTCCTCGACGGTATGGCTGCCGGTATTGACCTCGATGCCCTGCCCGCCCAGTTGCAGGAATTCGTCGAACAGCGCGGCGAACTGCAGCGGCGTGTACTTGTAGCGGCCCGGATGCGCGATGACGGCAAGGCCGCCCGCGCCGCGTATCCAGCCCACCGCCTCTTCCAGCGTGGCCCATTGCATGGGCACGTGGCCGGGGCGGTCGTCGCCCAGATGCTTGTTGAACACGGTTTGCACGTCGGGGCAGTAGCCCGCTTCGACCAGGTAGCGGGCGAAGTGAGTGCGGCTGATCAGTTCGGGATTGCCGGCGAACGGCAGCGCGCCTTCGTAGGCGCCCGGCATGCCCATGGCGGCCAGGCGCTCGCCGATGCGCTTGGCGCGTTCGGCGCGCCCGGCGCGGGTCTTGCGCAGGCCTTCGACCAGCACGGTATTGCCGGGATCGAAGCGCAGCCCCACGATGTGCACCGTCAGGCCCGCCCACGTGACAGAGATCTCGACGCCGGTGGCGAATTGCATGCCCAGTTCGCGCGCCGCGCCGGCGGCTTCCGCCAGGCCGCCCACTTCGTCGTGGTCGGTCAGGGCCCAGACGTCCACGCCGTTGGCGTGCGCGCGCTGCGCCACGTCGCGGGGTGCGAGCGCGCCGTCCGAGACGGTGGAATGGCAATGCAGGTCGATGTTCAGGGTGCGCGCGTTCATGGGCCTATTGTAGAGAAGGCCCGCCAGCGTGGATAGCGCCCCGTCCGTCCCCCGTTCGGGCGGGCCTAGAGCAGGAAGGCCGCCACCGGCTCCACCTGCTCGTCGGCGATCAGCGTGGGCGCATGGCCCACGCCCCGCACCTCGTGCGCCTGGGCGCGCGGGTTGCGCTTGAGCATCTCTTCGACGGTGGCCCGCGTCAGCAGGTCGGACAACTCGCCGCGCACGATCAGCACGGGGCACGCCACGGTGTCATAGGCACGCCACAGGATCTGTTCACCGGCGGCCAGTTCCTCGGGCGTCTGCGCGGCCAGCGCCTGGGCCAGCGCCAGGTCGTAGTGCTTCACCCATTTGCCGCCGTGCTCGGGATAGAGGTAGCGCGCCAGTTCGGCCCATTGCTCATCCGTGTGCGGCCCGAAGGTTTCGGAATTGGCGCGCATGGTGGCGATGGCCTCTTCGAACGACGCGAATTCGCCGGGCTGTCCCACGTACTGGCCGATGCGCGCCAGCGCGCCGCTTTCCAGCCGCGGGCCGACGTCGTTGAGCACCAGCCTGTCGAGGCGCAGGCCCTCGTCGGGCGGCAGCATGCCCGCGTGCGGGCGCATGGCCAGCATGGCCTGGGCGAAGACGGCGGCGCCGGACAGCGCCAGGCCGATCAGGCCGCCCATGGACGTGCCCACCCACGCCAGCCGCGCCGGCCGCAGGCGCGCGATGAGCGTCACCATGTCGGACACGTATTGCGGCACGGTGTAGAACGCCGGATTGGCCAGCCAGTCCGAGCGGCCCCGGCCCACCACGTCGGGGCAGACCACGCGATAGCGCCCCGCCACCCGGCGGGCCAGCGCATCGAAATCGCGGCCGCTGCGGGTCAGGCCATGCACGCACACCAGCACCTGGTCGTTGGCGGGGTCGCCCCATTCCCAATAGGCCATGCGGTGCAGGCCCGCCGGGCTGGCGCAAGTGACGAATTCCAAACGGGGTTCCAGGCTCGCGTCCACTATCGATACACTCCAGAAGTCTGCGCGCGCCGGCACGGGACGGCGAACGGGCCCAGTAGTGTAATCGGGGCCGGCCGACCGGCGCATGACAGCCCGGCCGGTTGCGGCGTCCGCGCCGCGGTCCTGGACTATCGGCCCGCTCGTCGCTACGATCATCCCATCCGGATCGGCGCCCTTCCCTGCGACGGCCAGGGAATTGCGCTTGCCTATCGGCGCGATCCAATCATTAAATTGGAGTTGCCCGCCGTTTCGCGCCACAGTTCGAGCATTGCCAGATCAGTCTTCCCAAAATTGATATGGAGTCCGTATGCAGCAAAGCAGTCCCACCTCCCCGCTGGCCACCGACGACCACGCCGTCAGCGCGCCTCCCCCCGAACCCCCGAAAGTGCTGCAGGACCTCCTGGCCCGGGCCGACGTCCAGATCAACGGCACGCGCCCCTGGGACATCAAGGTCCACGACAAGCACATGTACGACCGCGTCTTCGCGAGCTGGTCGCTGGGCCTGGGCGAATCGTATATGGACGGCGAGTGGGACTGCGACCAACTGGACGAGCTCTTCACCCGCCTGCTGCGCGCCGACATGGGATCGGCGGCGCTGGGCCTGGCCCGCGTCAAGCTGATCGCCGAACACCTGCGCCACAAGCTGTTCAACCTGCAATCCAAGAACCGCGCCTTCGAAGTCGGCAAGCAGCACTACGACGCCGGCAACGACGTGTTCGAGGCCATGCTGGACAGCCGCATGATCTATTCCTGCGCCTACTGGGAACACGCCCGGACGCTGGAGGACGCGCAACTGGCCAAGCTGGACATGATCTGCCGCAAGCTGCAGCTCAAGGAAGGCGAGACCCTGCTGGACATCGGCTGCGGCTGGGGCGGGCTGGCCAGGTTCGCGGCCGAGCGCTACGGCGTGAAAGTCACCGGCGTGACCGTCTCCAAAGAGCAACTGGCCCTGGCGCAGGAACGCGTGAAGGGCCTGCCCGTGGAACTGTTGCTGCAGGACTACCGCGACCTCCAGGGCAGCTTCGACAAAGTGGTGTCGGTGGGCATGTTCGAACACGTCGGCCCCAAGAACTACGACACCTACTTCACCCACGTGCAGCGCCTGATGGCGCCCGGCGGCGTATTCCTGCTGCACACCATCGGCATCGCATCCACCAGCCAGAGCACCGATCCCTGGATCGACCGCTACGTCTTCCCCAACGGCAAGCTGCCGTCCGCGCGCGAGATCTCCACGGCGGTGGAAGGCCGCTTCATCATCGAGGACTGGCACAACTTCGGCGCCGACTACGACCGCACGCTGATCGCCTGGTGGGAGAACTTCGAACGCGCCTGGCCCCAACTCGAACCGCGCTACGGCACGCGCTTCTACCGCATGTGGAAATACTATCTGATGTGCTGCGCCGGCTTCTTCCGCTCGCGCGAAGGCCAGCTCTGGCAGGTAATCCTGACCCACCCGCAGCGCCAGGAGATGTATCGGTCGTTGCGGTGATGGCCACGTAAGCGGGTGTCTGACACCCACACGAAGTGACCGCCAGGCGGTAGCGGTGCAGGTGGGTGTCTGACACCTCCGGGGGAAGAGACGCTTGCCACGGTTGGTGTCAGACACCCGGGAAGGATGTCTTGCGCCTGGACGACCGTCTCGTAGGGGTGTCAGACACGAGCGGCATCAATGGGTGTCAGACACGAGCTGCATCAACGGGGGTCAGACACGCGCTGCATCCGCATCCGCATCTACACCTACACCGACGCCGGCCTGCACCGCATCCTCGCGGATCATGTCCGCCGCGCGTTCTGCAATCATGATGGTCGGCGAATTGGTGTTGCCGGACGTGATCAGCGGCATGATCGAGGCGTCGGCGATGCGCAGGCCTTGCAGTCCGTGCACGCGCAGGCGCGCGTCCACCACGGCGCCGCCGTCGGCATCGTGCCCCATGGCGCAGGTGCCGACGGGATGGAAGATGGTGGTGCCTATCTTGCCGGCCGCTTCCCGCAGTTCGGCCTCGGTCTGGAAGGCCGGGCCCGGCAGCCATTCCTGCGGCCGGTAGCGTTGCAGCGCGGGCGCCGCGGCGATCCGGCGCACCAGGCGGATGGAGTCCGCCGCCACGCGCAGGTCTTCCTCGGTGCTGAGATAGTTGGGCGCGATGACGGGGGCCAGGCCCTCGCCGCGCGAGCCCTGCACGTGCACGCTGCCGCGCGAAGTCGGCCTCAGGTTGCACACGCTGGCGGTGAAGGCGTCGAAGCCGTGCAGGGGCTCGCCGAAGGCGCCCAGCGACAGCGGCTGGACGTGGAATTCCACGTTGGCGCGGGCCTGGCCGGGATCCGACTTGGCGAACGCGCCCAGTTGCGACGGCGCCATGCTCATGGGGCCGCTGCGATTGACCAGGTATTCCAGGCCGATGCCCGCCTTGCCCCACCAGGTGGAGGCGATGCGGTTCAGCGTCTTGACGCCGTTCACCTTGAGGATGACCCGTAGCTGCAGGTGGTCCTGCAGGTTCTCGCCCACGCCGGGCAAGGCGTGGCGCAGTTCGATGCCGCTTTCGCGCAGGCGCGCCGGCTCGCCCACGCCCGACATTTCCAGCAATTGGGGAGTGTTCACCGCTCCGGCCGACAGCACCACCTCGCGGCGCGCGCGCACGCCGACGCTGCGGCCGCCGCGCTGCAACTGCACGCCGACGCAGCGCTTGCCTTCGAAGAGCAGGTGCTCGGCCAGCACGCCGGTTTCCACGCGCAGGTTGGGACGCTTGCGCACCGGCCGCAGGAACGCCTTGGACGTGTTCCAGCGCCAGCCGCGGCGCTGGTTCACTTCGAAATAGCCGCTGCCGAAGTTGTCGCCGCGATTGAAGTCCTGCACGCGCGGGATGCCCTCCTGCTCCGCCGCGACGGCGAAGGCTTCCAGGATGTCCCAGCGCAGGCGCTGCGGCTCCACGCGCCACTCGCCGCCCGCGCCATGGTATTCGCCGGCGCCGCGGTGGTGGTCCTCGCTGCGCTTGAAGACCGGCAGCACCCGGTCCCAGCCCCAGGCCGGATCGCCCGACAGCGCGGCCCAGTTCTCGTAGTCTTCGCGCTGGCCGCGCATATAGATCATGCCGTTGATCGACGAGCAGCCGCCCAGCACGCGGCCGCGCGGGTAGATCAGCGAGCGGCCGCCCAGCCCGGGCTCGGCGGCGGTGCGGTACATCCAGTCCGTGCGCGGGTTGCCGATGCAGTGCAGATAGCCCACCGGGATATGGATCCAGTGATAGTCGTCGCGCCCGCCGGCTTCCAGCAGCAGCACCTGCACGGCCGGATCCCGGCTCAGCCGGTTGGCCAGCACGCAGCCGGCCGATCCCGCGCCCACGATGATGTAGTCGTATGTCTCCATAAGCTCTTCTTATCTGCTTGCCGGAGCGTCGGGGCCGCCGGCGGGTGAGCCGACCCGGCTGCGGCGGGTGGGCGCGCGCCGGGCATCTGCCATGACTCTGGCCCAGCGGCCCGGAACTGTCCAATGAAATGTTGAAAAACGGTTTATAAGCAACTCTAATAATCAGCGCCTCCTGACTCTCGGAAACCCCATGGACCTGAAGCACATCCGCACCTTCGCCGCCGTGGCCCGGGAAGGCAATCTGACGCGCGCGGCCGAGCATCTCCACCTGACCCAGCCCGCGCTGAGCCTGCAGTTGAAGAACTTCCAGGAATCCCTGGACCTGACCCTGTTCTCCCGTACCGCCCAGGGCCTGGCGCCCAATGCCGACGGCCGCGCGCTGCTGCCGCCGGCGCTGCGGGTCCTGGACGCGCTGGACGATTTCCAGCGCGCCATCGAGGCCCTGCGCGACACGGTCCAGGGCGAGCTGCGCATCGGCACCATCCTTGATCCGGAGTTCCTGCGGCTGGGCGCCACGCTGCAATACCTGGTGGAGCACTATCCGAAGATCCGCCCCACCCTGCGCCACGGCATGTCCGGCTCGGTGGGCCGGCTGGTGCGCGCAGGCGAGCTGGACGTGGGCTTTTTCCTGGGGCCGCCGGAAGGCGCGGGCGGCCCGGCCGGGCTGGAGGCGCTGCCGCTGGCGTCTTTCACGTACTGCGTGGTGGCGCCCAAGGGCTGGGGCGCGCAGGTGGCCGGCCGGAACTGGGCCGATATCGCGGCGCTGCCGTGGATCTGGACCCCGCCGGATTCCGTCCATCACCGCCTATTGTCGGCCCAGTTCGACGCGCTGGGCGTCGCGCCCAACGCGGTGGCCGAGGTGGACCAGGAATCCTCGATGCTGGACCTGGTGCGCTCCGGCGTCGGCCTGTCGCTGGCGCGCGACTCCATCGCCCTGCGCGAATCGCAGGCCAACGGCCTGCTGCTGGTAAAAGGCCTGTCGATCCAGGCGGAGCTCTCCTTCATCACCCAGGCCGCCCGGCGCGGGGATCCGCTGGTGGCCGCCGCCTTCTCCGCCGTGCAGGCGGCGTTCGGCTAAAGGCCGGTTCCATCGGTTTGCTGCGCTGCGCCAAACAGGTGCGGCGCGCACAGGACTATGCACCGGCTTGATGCAGCGGCCCGCCCGGCCGCCGCCGCGGCGCGGCCCTTGCGCGCCTGCGCCTTGTCCCCTCTTCCCTCTCATTCCCGGGCGTTCCGGGCCCTTTCGGCCCCGCCCCGGATTCCTGGCACGGACTTTGCTTGATGTCGGGCATGCAGGCCGCAAGGCCGGCAAGACAACTTGAGCAATACCGGCAAAGGCGCCCCGACCGCAAGGTCCAGGGCGCCTTTCGTCTTCTGAAACCTGAATATCCAAGCCCGGGGATATCCCATGAACGTATCGGCCACATCCGATTCCCTGCAGACCCTCGTTGTCATCGGCAACGGCATGGTGGGCCACCATTGCGTCGAGCAGCTCATCGCCCGCGGCGCGCTGGCGCGCTACCGCATCCATGTGTACGGCGAGGAAAGCCGCCGCGCCTACGACCGCGTGCACCTGTCCGAATACCTGAACGGCCGCGACGCCGACTCGATGGCGCTGGGCGACGCCGGACTCTACGAGCGCGAAGGCGTGGTGCTGCACCTGGGCGCGGCCGTCCTGGAGATAGACCGCCTCCATCGCCAGGTCGTCACCGCCCAGGGCCGCCAGCCCTACGACAAGCTGGTCCTGGCCACCGGCTCCTATCCCTTCGTGCCGCCGATCGCGGGCGCCGAGGGCGCGTCGCGCCTGGTGTACCGCACGCTGGACGACCTGGACCTGATCCGCGAGGCCGCCCACGGCGCGCGGCGCGGCGTGGTGGTCGGCGGCGGGCTGCTGGGGCTGGAAGCGGCCAACGCGCTGAAGTCGCTGGACCTGGAAGCCCACGTGGTCGAGTTCGCGCCCCGCCTGATGCCGGTGCAACTGGACGAACAGGGCGGCGCCGCGTTGCGCGCGCGCATCGAATCGCTGGGCGTGGGCGTGCACCTGTCGCGCGCCACGCAGGACATCCGGCCCGGCACGCAATACCGCTACCGCATGCGTTTCGCCGAAGGCGCGCCGCTGGAAACCGATTTGATCGTGTTCTCCGCCGGCATCCGGCCGCAGACCTGGCTGGCGCGCAAAGCCGGACTGGCGGTGGCCGAGCGCGGCGGCGTGGTCATCGACGACTTCTGCCGCAGCAGCGACGAAGACATCTACGCCATCGGCGAATGCGCGGCCTGGAACGGCAGCGTGTTCGGCCTGGTGGCGCCGGGCTACCAGATGGCGCGCACCGCGGCGGCCGCGCTTTGCGGCGAAACCGCGGAACCCTTTGCCGGCGCCGACATGTCCACCAAGCTCAAGCTGCTGGGCGTGGACGTGGGCTCGATCGGCGACGCCCACGGCGCAACGCCCGGCGCGCGCAGCTACCGCTATATCGACGAAGCCGGCGCCGGCTACCGCCGCCTGGTCGTGTCGGCCGACGGCAAACGCGTGCTGGGCGCGGTGCTGGTCGGCGACAACAGCTATTACGACACGCTGCTGCAATACGTGCAGAACGGCATCGCGCCGCCGGCCGACCCGGCCAGCCTGATCCTGCCCCAGGGGCAGGCCGCCCCGCTGCTCGGGGTGGACGCGCTGCCCGCCTCGGCCACCGTCTGTTCGTGCCACAACGTGAGCAAGGGCGCCATCTGCGACGCCATCGACGGCGGCTGCGCGGACCTGGCCGCCGTCAAGGGCTGCACCAAGGCGGCCTCGGGCTGCGGCGGCTGCGCCGGCCTGCTCAAGCAGGTGGTGGAGCACGAACTGGCCGCGCGCGGCGTCGCCGTGGACAAGAGCCTGTGCGAACACTTCCCCTACACCCGCCAGGAACTCTACGCCATCGTGCGCGTGGGCGGCATCGAGACCTTCGAGCAATTGCTGGCCAGCCATGGGCGCGGCCAACTGGGCTGCGACATCTGCAAGCCCGCCGTCGGCTCCATCCTCGCGTCGTGCTGGAACCGCCCCATCCAGGATCCGCACCTGGTGCCGCTGCAGGACACCAACGACACCTTCATGGCCAATATGCAGAAGAACGGCACCTATTCGGTGGTGCCGCGCATTCCGGCGGGCGAAATCACCCCGGACGGGCTGATCGCCATCGGCGCCGTCGCGAAGAAGTACGGGCTGTACACCAAGATCACGGGCGGCCAGCGCATCGACCTGTTCGGCGCGCAACTGCACGAACTGCCCGACATCTGGGGCGAGCTGATCGCCGCGGGCTTCGAGACCGGCCACGCCTACGGCAAGTCCACCCGCACGGTGAAGTCCTGCGTGGGCAGCACCTGGTGCCGCTACGGCGTGCAGGACAGCGTGCGCATGGCGCTGGACATCGAGCACCGCTACAAGGGCCTGCGCTCGCCGCACAAGCTGAAGTTCGCCGTCTCGGGCTGCACCCGGGAATGCGCCGAGGCGCAGAGCAAGGACATCGGCGTGATCGCCACCGAGAACGGCTGGAACCTCTACGTCTGCGGCAACGGCGGCATGCGGCCGCGCCACGCCGAACTCTTCGCCACCGACCTGGACGACGCCGCGCTCATCCGCGTCATCGACCGCCTGCTGATGTTCTACATCCGCACGGCCGACAAGCTGCAGCGCACATCGGTGTGGCGCGAGTCGCTCGAAGGCGGGCTGGACTACCTGAAGCAGGTGGTGCTGGAGGACAGCCTGGGCCTGTGCGCCGAGCTGGAGGCGCAGATGCAACTGGTGGTGGACCGCTACGAATGCGAATGGGCCAACGCCCTGAACGATCCGGAAAAGCTCAAGCGCTTCCGCACTTTCGTCAACGACAGCCGCCCGGACCCCGATATCCAGTTCGTGCAGGAGCGCGGCCAGCCCCGGCCCGCCCCCGCGCGCGTCATTCCCATAGCCGAGGAGATCGCCTGATGGACGTCCATGCCCATGAACCGCAGGCCTGGCGGCCGGTCTGCCGCCGCCAGGACCTGGTGCCCAATTCCGGCGTCGTCGCGCTGGTCGACGACGTGCAGATCGCGCTGTTCTACGTGCCCCAGGCCGCGGACGGCGGCGTGTACGCCATCGAGAACCGCGATCCGCGCTCCGGCGCCAACGTCATCGGCCGCGGCATCGTCGGCCACCTGGGCGGCGAACTGGTGGTCGCCTCGCCGCTCTACAAGCAGCACTTCCGCCTGGCGGACGGAAGCTGCGTGCAGTACCCCGACCAGCGGCTGCGCGCATGGCGCGCGCGGCTCAACGCCGACGCGGTGGAAATCCGCTGAGGCTCTTGCCCCGCCCCCCCGACCCCTCCAGAAACAGGAAGCCATCATGTCCTATATCGTCCCTGCCGAATTCGTCACCAAGATGGTGGACGCCGGCGAATCCAAGATCTACATGGCCACCCGCGACGCGCTCATCCGCGCCTACATGGCCGGCGCCATCCTGGCGCTGTCGGCGGTCTTCGCCGTCACCGTGTCCGTGCAGACGGGCTCGCCCATCCTGGGCGCCGCGCTCTTCCCCGTGGGCTTCTGCATCCTCTACCTGATGGGCTTCGACCTGCTGACGGGCGTCTTCGTCCTGACGCCGCTGGCGCTGATGGACCGCCGCCCCGGCGTCACGCTCAAGGCCGTGCTCAGGCACTGGGGCGTGATCTTCGCCGGCAACTTCCTGGGCGCGCTGACGGTGGCCTTCCTGATGGCCATCGTCTTCACCTACGGCTTCTCGACGCCGCCCGGCAAGGTCGGCGAGGTCATTTCGCACATCGGCGAAAACCGCACCCTGGGCTACAAGGAATACGGCGCGGGCGGCATGCTCACCATCTTCGTCCGCGGCGTGCTGTGCAACTGGATGGTGTCGCTGGGCGTCGTCGGCGCCATGATCTCCACCACCGTCAGCGGCAAGGTGATCGCCATGTGGATGCCCATCATGCTGTTCTTCGCGATGGGATTCGAGCACTCCGTCGTGAACATGTTCCTGTTCCCCTCGGCCCTGATCCTGGGCGGCAACTTCTCGATCATGGACTACATGATCTGGAACGAGATCCCGGTGGTGCTGGGCAACCTGATCGGCGGGCTGTCGCTCACCGGCCTGACGCTCTACACCACGCACATGAAGACCGCGCCCAAGCGCAGCTTCAACTGAGCTCTCCCCGCCATGGACAGCCACGCGTCCCGCGGCCGCGCCGCCTCCCTCGAGGTGGCGGCGGGCCAGCACAGCGAGCCCGGCAGGAAGGCCGTCAACCAGGACTTCCACGGCCTGTGCCTGCCCGGCGAGCCGCTGCTGGGCGCCAAGGGCGTCGCGGTCGCGCTGGCCGACGGCATCAGCAGCAGCAAGGTCAGCCGCATCGCCAGCGAGACCGCCGTCGCCAGTTTCCTGGAAGACTATTACTGCACGCCGGAAACCTGGTCGGTGAAAAAGTCGGCGCAGAAGGTGCTGGGCGCGGCCAACGCCTGGCTGCACGCCCAGACCCGCCAGCGCCACGATCCCGACCGGGACCGCGGCTACGTGTGCGCCATGACGGTGATGGTGCTGAAGTCCGCCACCGCGCACATCCTGCACGTGGGCGACGCCCGCCTCTACCGCCTGCGCGACGGCGCGCTGGAACAACTGACCGACGACCACCGCGTCTGGCTCGCGCGCGACAAAAGCTGCCTGAGCCGGGCGCTGGGGCTGGCGCCGCAGCTCGAGATCGACTATCACACCCAGCCCCTGGAACCGGGCGACGTCTTCCTGCTGGCGACCGACGGCGTCTACGAACACGTGGGCGCGGAAGACATGGCCGCGGCCGTGGCCGCGCACCCGGACTGCCTGGACGAGGCCGCCCGCAGGCTGGCCGCGCTGGCCTATGAACGCGGCAGCGACGACAACCTCACGGTGCAGATCGTCCGGGTCGACGCCCTGCCCGGCCGCCAGGCCGGCGAACTGGGCGACTACAGCCGCGACCTGCCCTGTCCGCCGCTGCTGTCCGCGGGCCAGGAGTTCGAGGGCTTCCGCATCCTGGACGAATTGCGCGCCAGCAGCCGCAGCCACGTCTACCTCGCGCGCGACCTCGACGGCGGCGGGCGGGCCGTCATCAAGATCCCCTCGCTGGACCTGCGCCACGACCCGGCCTACCTGGAGCGGCTGCTGACCGAGGAATGGATCGCGCGCCGCATCGACAGCCGCCACGTGGTGCGCGCCTGGCCCCGCAAAAGTCCGCGCCGCTATCTGTACACCGCCACCGAGTACATCGAAGGCGGCACCTTGACGCAATGGATGGCCGCCAACCCCAGGCCGTCCCTGGAATCCGCCGTCGCCATCGTGGAGCAGATCGCCCGCGGCCTGCAGGCCCTGCACCGCCAGGAGCTGGTGCACCAGGACCTGCGGCCGGACAACGTCCTGATCGCGCCGGACGGCACCGCGAAGATCATCGACCTGGGCTCGGCCAAGGTCGCCGGCATCGAAGAACTGGCGCAGGCCGACGGCGGCGCCGGCCCGGTGCCTGGCACGGCGCAATACGCCGCCCCCGAATACTTCCTGGGCGAGGCCGGCACGCCGCGCTCGGACCTTTATTCCCTGGCCGCGATGCTCTACCAGATGCTGTCCGGCCGCCTGCCCTACGGGCCGGACGTGGCCCGCGCCCGCAGCCGCGCCGCGCAACTGCGCCTGGCCTACGTATCGGTGCTGGACCGCGAGCGCGAAATCCCCGCCTGGATCGACGGGGTGCTCAGCCGCGCGCTGCATCCCGATCCGCGCTCGCGCACCGCCGAACTGTCCGAATTCACCCATGCGCTGCGCCATCCCGGCGAGGACGCCCGCCGCGGCGAGCGCCTACCGCTGCTGGAACGCAATCCGCTGGCCTTCTGGAAAGGCCTGAGCCTGGTGCTCGCCATCGCGCTCGCCCTGGTATCCCTCCACTCATGAACCCAAGGACGCACACCATGAAACCTGCCGTCTGGCTGATCGGCGCGGGCCCCGGCGATCCGGAGCTGCTGACGCTCAAAGCGGTCAAGGCCCTGGGCCAGGCCGACGTGGTCCTGGTCGACGACCTGGTCGATCCGCGGATCCTCGAATACTGCCCCCGCGCGCGCATCGTGCGCGTGGGCAAACGCGGCGGCTGCCGCTCCACCCCGCAGGAATTCATCCAGCGGCTGATGCTGCGCTACGCCCGCCAGAGGCTGCGCGTAGCGCGCCTGAAAGGCGGCGACCCCTGCATTTTCGGGCGGGGCGGCGAAGAGGCCCGCTGGCTGGACGAGCGCGGCGTGGCCTGCGAAGTGGTCAACGGCATCACCGCCGGGCTGGCCGCCGCCACCGCCGTCGGCATTCCGCTGACGCACCGCGGGCTGGCGACGGGCGTTACACTGGTCACCGCCCATACCCAGGACGGCGGCATGCCCGACTGGTCCGCGCTGGCGCGCGGCGGCACGACGCTGGTGGTCTACATGGGAGTCGCCAAACTGCACGACATGCGCACCCAGCTACTGGCCGCCGGCATGGCCGCCGATACGCCCGTGGCGATGATAGAAAACGCCAGCCTGCCCGGACAGCGCGAATGCGCCTCCACCGTCGCCGCCATGGCCGGCGACGCGGACGCGTTCCGGCTGCGCAGTCCCGCGGTACTGGTGATCGGCCAGGTCACCGCCTGCCGCATGTACGCCAACGCCCCTGCCCTGGCCGACGCCGGTATGCGCCGCAGCGCCTGAACCCCATCCGACCAAGACCGGAGCCCCTCATGGCCGAACGCCACATGCCGCCGCCGCTGCGCTTCCTGCTCGCCGCGCGCCGCAGCGAACTCCAAGGCCTGGAAGCCCTGGCGCGAAGCTGCGACCTGGTCGTGCGCATCGGCGCATTGGCGCATGCGCTGCAAAAAGAGCGCGGCTATTCCAACCTGTACCTGTGCAGCGCCGATGCGCGCCTGCAGCCGGCGCTGGCCGGACTGAGCCGCGAGGCCGAGGCGGTCGAAACCGAAGTCCGCCAGTCGCTGGACGGACTGGCGGCCGACCCGGCGCAGGGCGGCGCGCGGGCCCGACTGCTCAACAGCATCGCCTATGCCCTGTTCCGGCTGGACGAACTGGCCGGCCTGCGGCGCCAGGTGCGCGACCGGCGCGTGGCCGCCGAGGGCGCCGACGCGCGTTTCACCCGCGCCATCGGCAGCCTGCTGGCCATCGTCTTCGAAGCCGCGGACGCCGCGCTGGACCCCGGCGTCACCCGCAACCTGGTGGCGCTGCTGAACTTCATGCAGGGCAAGGAACTGGGCGGCCAGGAGCGCGCCTGCGGCGTGATGGGCTATACCGCCGGCTGTTTCACCGATGCGCAAAAGGCGCGCATGCTGGGCCTGGCCGCCAGCCAGGAACGCAGCTTCGGCGTCTTCGCGCAGTACGCCGATCCCGAGGCCCGGCAAGGCTGGGAGCGGATCCAGCGGCAGGAGCAGGAGCTGCGGTGCATGCGCGCCATGGCGCAGCGCACCTCGGCCGGGCAGCCGCTGGACGCCGGCCTGGCCGAACTGTGGTTCGAGCTGTGCACCGCGCGCATCGACGCGATGCGCGAGCTGGAAAGCCTGCTCGCCCGGACGCTGGCCCAGCGCTGCGCGCAGCGCATCGCCGACGCCCGCCGCGAACTGGACGACCGCCGCCTGCTGCTGAGCCGGTACGCCGACCATGCCAGCGGCCGCACGCCCAGCATGGTGTACGGCGTGCAGGGCCGGGTGATGGACGCGCCGCCGCCGGACGGCGTGGGCGACGAGCTGGAGCGGTCGATCCTGGACATGATGCGGGAACAGGCGCTGCGCATGCAGCGGGCCGACGACGCATTGGCGGCCGCGCGCGGCGCGCTGGACGACGCCAGGCGCATCGACCGCGCCAAGCTGCTGCTGATCAGCCGCTACGGCCTGAGCGAACAGGCCGCCCACGAACGCCTGCAACGCGCCGCCATGGACGGCGGGCTGTCGCTGTCCGAGGTGGCGCGGCAGATCGTCGAGCAGGGCGAACACTGAGCCGGCCGCCCGGCCCCGGCTATCGGAACACGCGCTGGGTCAGGCTCACGACGGCCGCCGTCAAGGCCACGCCCACCACCACGCGGAAATGGTCCAGGCTGGCCAGCAGCACCGACTGGCGGGCGACCATCTGCGCGATGTGCTCCATGGCAAGCTCGCGGGCCTGCGCCGGCCCCGCCACCGCCGAGAAATACCCCGTCAAGCTGGCCATTGCCGACTCGAAATTCGAATTGCCCGCCACGATGCCGCCGCGCAACACGTCGTAGTGCCGGGAGGAGAACCACTGCTGGCCTATCGTGGCCAGCATGATCCCCAGCGCCTGCCCGATCTGCGCCAGCATGTTCTTGACCTGCTGCGCGTGGGCGAACACCGCGGGATCCCCGGTCAGGCCGGTGAAGGTCTGCATCGCCGTAGTGGGCATGACTATCATGATGAACATGCCGTAGCAGGCCAGCGCGGGAAAGACGCCGGTCCACAGGTAGGCGTCGGGCGTCAGCCGCGACATCAGCGCGCCGAAGGCGGCCAACGCCAGGAAGCCCGCCACGAAGAATTTGCGCGGCGAGGGCCAGCGCGGCAGCAATTGCGACATCGCCGCCCACGTCAGCACCCCCGCTCCCAGGCCCATGGCGAAGAATTCGCCCGTGGTGGACCAGGACTGGCCCAGGGCGCGCTGCAGCATCAGCGGCACCAGGTAGCCGTTGGCGCCCAGCATCAGGTAGCACACCATGAACAGCCCCAGTCCGCAGAGGAAGCGCGCCTCTTTCATGCCGCCCAGCTTGAGCAAGGGCGCGCCGTTGCGCGTCTCCGAACGCACGAAGTAGCCCAGCGCCGCAATGCCGGCGGCAGCCGACAAGGCGAGCAGATGGCGATCGCTGAAGAAATCGTAATAAGACCGCTGCAAGGCGTGCAGCACCAGGAAGCTGCCGATTCCCAAGGCCGCGATGGGTAGCGGACGCGCCTGGCCGGCCAGCGCCGCGCGCCCCTCCCTCCCCGGCATCGCCAGTTCGACCGGAATCATCGCCAGCAGCGACAGCGCCGCCACCAGCCAGAACATCATCGGCCAGCCGTCGCCGTCCACTGCCATCGAGGCCAGCCACGGCGCCAGCGCCGTGCCCACACACAAACCGGTGGCCAGCGCCTTGATGCCGTGGAACCGCGCCGGTCCGGGCGGAATCAGGTCGACGCTCAGGCGCGACGAGGTGAGCATCGCCGCACATCCGACGGCCATCAGCACCCTGCCGCACAGGAACCCCGCCCCGCCGCGCGACAGCGCGCAAACCGCAGCGCCCGCCGCCGCCGCGGCCAGCGACGCCAGCAAATAGCGCCGCAATCCCAGGCGATGCACCAGCCAGCCCTGCAGCGCGATCATCACCACGGCCACGCAGGCGTAGATCACGGCAATGGTGGAATACTCTTCGGGACTGGCGCCGATCTCGCCCATGATGGGCGCTGCCGCGAACGTCACCATGCCGTTCTGCAGGAAGTCGATGAGGGTCAGCGCCCCGATGACGAGCAACAGCGGGGCGCGGGCGGCCGGGAGTCTTGGCGCATTGGATGAGGGATGCATGATCTGGTTTTTGTATGCCCAGGCTGTATATGCCTAGGCAGGTAAATAATCAAAAAAAAGCGACGCGCCAGGCGTCAGTCCGGTTTGGCGTTGATCAGGATGCGCGACAGCAGCTTGTGCAGGGTTTCGGCGTCTTTTTCCGAGAACCCGGCCAATAGCCGGCGAAACGCCACTTCCGTCGCCTGCCGCGCCTGCGGCAGCGCCGCCTGCCCCAGCTCGGTGAGTTCGATCAGGGAACTGCGCCGGTCCGATTCGTTTTCCACGCGTCGGATGAAGCCCTTGGCCGCGATGCGGTCCAGCAGCCGCGTCATGGCGCCGGAGTCGTAGGCCAGCACGCGGCAGAAATCGCTGAGCGTGCGGCCCCAGCCCCGGGCCAGGCAATTCAGCACCACGTATTGCGGCACCGTCATCTGCAAGGGCGCGAGTTCCCCTTCCAGCGCGTCCTGGATGCCGTTGCGCACGGACGTCACCATGAAACCGAGGTGACCGGTGCAGAATTCGTCCAGCACGGAAGATTTGGCCTTGTTCACGATGGCTTCGCCGTTTGTTGATCGGGATCGACTCCGCATATTAACTGCCTAGGCAGGAAATTCGCAAGTGCGGGCGGGGCAGGCCGCGCTTGCCCATGCGGCTACGGCAGATTCTCGCGGAAGATCACCTGGCTGCGGGCCAGCTCCACCCCGTTCATCGCGCTGCGCTTGTCGCGCAGGTTGCAGAAGATGCGCACGCAGCTCATCAGCGCCTCCATCGGGCTTTGCGTGATGACCGCGTCCATGGTCCCGTCGATCAGCAGCGAACGGGTGTCGGGCGTGAGGCCGTGGCCGATGAAGACGACGCGGTGCTGCAGGCCGGCCTCTTTCAGCGCGCGCGCCACGCCGTCCGACGCGCCGCCGATGTTGTAGATGCCGGCAAGCTGCGGATACTGCTCCAGCAACTGGCGCGTCTGCTCGTAGTTCCTCTGGGCGTCGTCGTAGCCTTCCCGCAGGTCCACCACCTGCATGGCCTGGAACTGTTCCGCGTAAAGCTGCAGGAAGCCGCCTTCGCGCTCTTCGTGCGCGCGGTAATGGCGCGACCCGGCGATCAGCGCCACGTGCGCCGCGCGCGAACCGATGAAGCGCGCGATCAGGTAGCCCGCGGTGCGGCCGGCGGCGCGGTTGTCCAGGCCCACGTAGGCCGCGCGCGCGCTGTTGGCGATGTCGGAAATCAGCGTCACCGTCGGCACGCCCTGCTGCGCCAGCGTGTTGACGGCCTCGCGCACCGCGGGATGTTCCAGCGCCATGAACGCGATGCCGTCGGCCCGCCTGCCGTGCCTGGCCAATGCCTGGGCCAGCGCGTCGGGATTGAAGCTTTCCACGTAGTCGACCTGGCACTTGGCGTTCAAGGGCCCGAAATGCTCGTGCGCGTAGCCGACGGTATCGCCCAGCATGCGCAGATAGCGGTTGCTGCCGCGCGGCAGCAGGAACACCAGCCGCATCGGTTCGGGCGCCGCGGCGGAACGGATGTCCTGTTCGGGCAGGTAGTCCAGTTCGAGAGCGGCCTTGAAAACCTTCTGCGCGGTGCCGGCCCGCACCCCGGGGCGGCGGTTCAGCACGCGGTCGGCGGTGGCGGTGGAAACGCCGGCCCGGGCCGCCACGTCCGCCAGGCGCGCCAGCTTGCGTTGGGGAAGAGCTTTATTCACATCAAAAACCATCATGAATGAAGTTTGACGACGATAGCGCCTATTCACTATTGTCCATTATGCCGCATGGAATTGGCGCTTTTGTGGCACATCAAAAAACATCATAAACCATGATTACGGAGACAACCATGAAGCTGCTGACACGCCGCAGTGCCCTGCGCCGCCTGGCCGCGGTTCCCGCCCTTGCCCTGACCGGCGGCTTCCCGCTGATCGCCCGCGCGGCCGACTACACGCTCAAGTACGGCAACAACCTGCCCGTCACCCATCCGCTGAACATCCGCGCCCAGGAAGCCGCCGAACGCATCCTGAAAGAAAGCAACGGACGCGTGGACATCAAGATCTTCCCGAACAACCAGTTGGGCGGGGATACGGACATGCTGGCCCAGGTGCGCTCGGGCGGCATCGACTTCTTCACGCCCTCGGCGCTGGTCATCGCGACCCTGGTGCCGGTCGCCGCGATCAACGCGGTCGGCTTCGCCTTCAAGGACTACGGCCAGGTCTGGAGCGCCATGGACGGCGCGCTGGGCGCGCACGTGCGCGCCGCCATCGCGCAGCGCCGCCTCTACGCCTTCGAGAAGATGTGGGACAACGGTTTCCGCCAGACCACCAGCAGCAAGGCGCCGGTGCAGACGGCGGCCGACATGGACGGCCTGAAGATCCGCGTGCCCGTGAGCCCGCTGCCCATTTCCATGTTCAAGGGCCTGGGCGCCGCGCCGGCCAGCCTGCAGTTCAGCGAAGTCTATTCGTCGCTGCAGACCAAGGTGGTGGACGCGCAGGAAAATCCTCTGCCCATCATCCAGGTGGCCAAGCTGTACGAAGTGCAGAAGTACTGCTCGCTCACCAACCATATCTGGGACGGCTACTGGTTCATCGCCAACGGCCGCATGTGGGAAGGCCTGCCCGAAGACCTGAAGACGATCGTGGCCCGCGGCATCAACGAGGCCGGCCTGGCGCAGCGCGAAGACATCAAGCGGCTCAACGCCTCGGTGCAGTCGGACCTGGAAGGCAAGGGCCTGCTGTTCAACCAGCCGTCCGCCGACAGCTTCCGCGAACAACTGCGCAGCGCCGGCTTCTACAAGGAATGGCAGGGCCGCTTCGGCAACGAGGCCTGGACCCTGCTGGAGCAGGCCGTCGGCAAGCTGGCCTGAGGTCGCGCCATGGCTTCCCTGTCCGCCCCCCACGCCGCGCCGCCCCTGCTGCCGGCCCATCCCCTGCGCCGGGCCGCCGGCGCGCTAGACGGGCTGCTGGGCTGCGTGGTCGAACACGCGGCCGCCGCCATCGTGCTGGTCGAGATCGCCGTGTTGTTCGCGGGCGTGGTGGCGCGCTACGCCTTCCACAGCCCGCTGGTCTGGTCCGACGAGCTCGCGTCCATCCTGTTCCTGTGGCTGTCCATGCTGGGCGCGGTGGTCGCGCTGCGGCGCGGCGAGCACATGCGCATGACGGCGCTCGTCAACAACGTCGGCCCGGCGCGGCGCGCGCAGCTCGAGACCGCCGCCCTTGCGGCCTCGCTGGCCTTCCTGGCGCTGATCCTGGCGCCGGCCGCCGAATACGCGCACGAAGAGCACTACATCATCACGCCCGCGCTGGAACTGAGCAACGCCTGGCGCGCCGCCGCCATTCCCGTCGGCATGGGACTGATGGCCGTGGTGGCCCTGCTGCGCCTGGTGCGCACCCAGACCCTGCCGCAGATGCTGGCGGCGCTGGCGGGCGCGGCGGCCGTGGTCGCGCTGTTCTGGCTGGCGCAGCCGCTCTTCTCCTCGCTGGGCAAGCTGAACCTGCTGATCTTCTTCGTCGGCATCGTCGCGGCCACCGTCTTCGCCGGCGTGCCGATCGCGTTTTCCTTCGCGCTGGCCACGTTCTCGTATCTGGCCCTGACCACCAACACGCCCATGCTGGTGATGGTGGGCCGCCTGGACGAAGGCATGTCGCACCTGATGCTGCTGGCCGTGCCGCTGTTCATCTTCCTGGGCTCGCTCATCGAGATGACCGGCATGGCGCGCGCCATGATCCAGTTCCTGGCCAGCCTGCTGGGCCACGTGCGCGGCGGCCTGTCCTACGTGCTGATCGGCGCCATGTACCTGGTATCCGGCATCTCGGGATCCAAGATCGCCGACATGGCCGCCATCGCGCCGGTGCTGTTCCCCGAAATGCAGAAGCGCGGCGCCAAGCCGGGCGACCTGGTGGCCCTGCTGTCGGCCACCGGCGCGCAGACCGAGACCATTCCGCCTTCCATCGTGCTGATCACCATCGGCTCGGTGACCGGCGTGTCCATCGCCGCGCTGTTCACCGGCGGCCTGCTGCCGGCCGTGGTGCTGGGCCTGGCGCTGTGCTCGGTCGTGTGGTGGCGCTACCGCAAGGAAGACCTGAGCCTGGCGCAGCGCTTCACCCTGAAAGAGATCGGCCGCTATTTCGCGATCGCGCTGCCTGCGGTGGCCCTGCCCTTCGTGATCCGCGCCGCGGTGGTCGAAGGCGTGGCGACCGCGACCGAGGTGTCCACCATCGGCATCGTGTATTCCGCGATTGTCGGCATCCTGGTCTACCGGCGGTTCGACTGGGCGCGGCTCAAGCCCATGCTGATCGAGACCGCTTCGCTGTCGGGCGCCATCATGCTGATCGTGGGCTGCGCCACGGCCATGGCCTGGGCGCTGACGCAGTCGGGATTCTCGGGCGACCTGGCCCGCCTCATGGCCGGCATGCCCGGCGGCGCCTACGGTTTCCTGGCGGTGTCCATCGTGGCCTTCATCATTCTGGGCAGCGTGCTGGAAGGCATTCCCGCCATCGTGCTGTTCGGCCCGCTGCTGTTCCCGATCGCGGCGCAGGCCGGCGTGCACGAGGTCCACTACGCCATGGTCGTGATCTTCGCGATGGGCATCGGCCTGTTCGCGCCGCCTTTCGGCGTGGGTTATTACGGCGCCTGCGCCATCAGCCGCGTCGATCCCAACGCAGGGATAGGCCCGATCTGGGGGTATATCGCCGCCCTGCTGGCGGGCCTGGTCATCGTCGCGGCCTTCCCCTGGTTTTCCATCGGTTTCCTGTGAGGCCCGCGGCCCGGACCCGGGCCGCGCCGCCCCCCGCTCTCCAACCTTTTCTCCTGCAAAGATCCATCATGAGTCGTTTCCTGGGCGAAATCCGCCAACTCGGTTATGTGGTGCACGATATCGAAGCCGCCATGGACTACTGGAGCACCACGCTGGGCGTGGGCCCCTGGTACTACAACCCGCGCGTGCCCATCGTGAACTACCGCTACGACGGCGCCAGCCACGAACCCCACAACTCCGTGGCGCTGGCCAACTCCGGCTTCGTGCAGGTCGAGCTGATCCAGACCCGCAACGACGTGCCCTCCATGTACCGCGACTTCCTGCAAGCCGGCCGCACCGGCCTGCAGCACGTGGCCTACTGGACCGAAGACTACGACGCCGACCTGGAGCGCCTGCTGGCGCAGGGCTTCAAGCCCAAGATGAGCGGCGAAGTGGGCGAAAAGGGCCGCTTCATCTACTTCGACACGGAATACCACCCCGGCACCGTGATCGAGCTCTCCGAAGTGGCCGGCCCCAAGGGCCGCATGTTCGACCTGATCCGGGACAGCGCCCGCGACTGGGACGGCAAGAATCCCGTCCGCCCCTTTCCCGACCTGAGCCGACTCTGACGCGCCCCACCCGCCACCGCCGCATACCGCCACCATGAATTCCCAATCCTTTACCGCCACCTACCTGATCGAAACGCCGCTGGATCCCGCCCGGGTCGCGGAAGTCATGGCCGGCGAGCAGTCCTGCGGCACCTTCACGCGGGTGCAGGGCGAGACCGACGAACTGCGCGCCCGCGCCCGCGCGCGGATCGAGTCCATCGACATGCTGGAACCGGTGGCCGCTCCCAGCCTGCCCAACGCATGGCTGGCGCGCCAGCCGGGCGGCCTGCCGGACGGGTACCGGCGCGCCCGGGTGCGCATCGCCTTTCCCGTCGCCAACGTCGGCGCCAACCTGCCGACGCTGGCCGCCACCGTGGGCGGCAACCTGTACGACCTGGGCGAGGTGACCGGCCTGCGCCTGGAAAGCATGGAGCTGCCCGCGAACTACCGCGCCCAGTTCGACATGCCCCGGGCCGGCATCGCCGGCACCCGGCAGTCGACGGGCGTGGCCAGCGGGCCGCTGGTGGGCACCATCATCAAGCCCAACGTGGGCCTTTCGCCCGAGCAGACCGCGCACCTGGTGGCCCAGTTGTGCGCGGCGGGCGTCGATTTCATCAAGGACGACGAGGTCTGCGCCAACCCGGCACACGCGCCGCTGGCGCAGCGCGTGGCCGCCGTCATGGCCGTGGTGCGCGCGCACCGCGAGCGCACCGGCCGCCAGGTCATGGTGGCGTTCAACATCAGCGACGACACCGACGCCATGCGCCGCCACGCCGACCTGGTCGAACGCGAGGAAGGCACCTGCGTCATGGCCAGCCTGAACCACTGCGGCCATTCCGCCATCCAGACCCTGCGCCGCAGCACCCCGCTGGCGCTGCACGGCCACCGCAACGGCTATGGCGCGCTGTCGCGCCATCCGGCGCTGGGCGTGGGATTCCAGGCCTACCAGACGCTGTGGCGCCTGGCCGGGGTGGACCACATGCACGTGCACGGGCTGCAGGGCAAGTTCTCGCAGGACGACCGCGAAGTGGTGGACTCGGCGCGCGACTGCCTCGCGCCGCTCACCCCGGGCATCGACGATGCCGTGATGCCGGCCTTCTCGTCCGGCCAATGGGCCGGCACGGTGCCCGCCACCTGGTCGGCCGTGCGCAGCGACGACCTGCTGTTCATGTCCGGCGGCGGCATTCTCGCGCATCCGGACGGCCCCGCCGCCGGCGTGCGGAGCATCCGCCAGGCCTGGCAGGCGATGCGCGAAGGACAGCGCCTGGAAGACTACGCGCGCCACGCCCCGGAACTGCAGCGCGCCCTGGACCATTTCGGAAACCGCGCATGAACGGCGGCGAACGCGGCCCGGCCGCGCCGCGGGTGGCCTGGTACGGCGACGACTTCACGGGCGCCACCGACACGCTCGCGGAAGTCTCCCGCGCCGGCCTGCGCAGCCTGCTGTTCCTGGGAGTGCCAAGCGCGGAGCAGTTGCGGCGGGCCGGCGCGCTGGACGCCATCGGCATCGCGGGCGCGGCGCGCGCCATGGCCCCGGCCGAGATGCAGGCGGAACTGCGCGGGGCGGGCCGCTTCCTGGCCGGCACCGGCGCGCGCGTGCTGCACTACAAATGCTGCTCCACCTTCGACAGCGCGCCCCACGTCGGCAGCATCGGCGCCGCCGTCCAGGAGCTGCGCCGCCACATGCCCAACCCGCTGGTGCCCATCGTGGGCGGCCAGCCCAGCATCGGGCGCTATTGCAGCTTCGCGCAGTTGTTCGCCCGGGCGGGCGCCGCGCCCGAGATCCACCGCATCGACCGCCATCCGGTCATGAGCGCGCATCCCGTCACGCCCATGCACGAAGCCGACCTGCGCCTGCACCTCGCGGCGCAGGGGCTGGCGGACATCCGCTCGGTGCCGCACACGGCCTATCCCCGCTCGCCGCAATCGGCGGACGCGTGGATCGAACGGACCATGGACGCCGCCGAAGGCTGCTTGCTGCTGGACCTGGTCGACGACGCGCAACTGGACCTCATCGGCCGCCTGATCTGGCGCGCCGCCTCGCGCCTGCCGCTGCTCGCCGTCGGGCCCAGCAGCGTGCAGCAGGCGCTGGCCCGCGCCATGCCCGGACGGGCCGCAAGCCCCGCCGCGGCCCCTCTGCCTCCTGCAACCGGACCGGTGCTGGTGGTGGCGGGCAGCCTGTCGCCCGTCACGGCCAGGCAGATCGCCGCCTGCCGGCGCTACGCGCGCCAGCCGCTGCGCGTGGAGCGCCTGCTGGCGGATCCGGCCTATGCGGCCGGACAGGCGCGGCAGGCCATCGCCGCGCTGGCCCAGGGGCGCAACGTGCTGGCGCATACCGACCTTCCTTCCCAGGCGCCCGCCGCCGAACACACGGCCGCCGCCGCCCGCGCCACCGCGCAGTTCGCCGCCGCCATCGTGCAAGGCAGCGCGCAGGCCGGCAACCGGCTCGGCCGCGTCGGCATCGCCGGCGGCGACACCTCCAGCCAGGCCACCCTGGCGCTCGGCCTGTGGGGGCTGGCGTTCCGCTGCGTGCTCGCGCCCGGCGTCACCGTCAGCATGGCGCGCAGCGACGACCCGCTGACCGACGGCATGGAACTGATGCTCAAGGGCGGCCAGATGGGCGGCGACCTCCTGTTCGACGACCTGGCGCTGGGCACGGCCTGAAGGCGCAGCCCGCGGCCGGGTTATGCTGCACCGTCGCGTCCGGCCCTCCGCCGGCGCCGGTGACCCAGGAGACTACCGACATGCATAGGCTGTTCCGCGCATCGACGATGGCCGCCATCCTGCTTTGCGCGACCGCGGCCGCCTGGGCCGCCGCGCCGGCCACCCAGGCCGAATGGACCAGCGCCGTGGTACGCCAATTGCAGCGCAGCCTGGTCATGCCCAAGGAGGCCCGCGACCTGGAAGGCCCGCTGGACCTGCGCTTGCGACTGACCGTCCTGCGCGACGGCACGATAGACAAGGTGGAGCTGGCCAGTTCCTCGGGCGACGCGGCGGTGGACAAGGCCGTGGCCGGCATGGTCCGCCGCGCGGGCCGGCTCCCCGCGTTCGCCGGCGACATGCGGGCCGACAAGGAAATCCTGATGCTGCCGGTGCGCTTCCAGCTCGAGGGCGCGACGCCGCCCTCGAGGAGCGTGAAACGCGAATATGCGGACCCGGCGCGCGGCTTCGGCGTGGCCGTGCCCGCCCCCTACCGTATCGAGGGCAGCGGCAAGACGCCGGAATTCGACGTGCTGGTCCGCATCGCCAGCGCCACCGGCTCGCCGCCCGCCGCGGGCCCGGCCGCCTACTTGTGCGGCGTCGGCTTCAACGCGCCGCGCAAGGCGCTGAAGGCCGGTTCCGCAACGGACGCCCCGCCCTCGGCCGCCGGCCGGCTGGCGGCCGCCGAGGCCGCGCAGGACGGGGCGCTGGAGCAACGGCAGGCGTTCGAATTGCAGGGCAACCCGGGCATCGACTATGTCGCCCCTTCCGCCGGCGGGCCGGACCGCGGGGACCTGCTGCAATACACCGCGCTGGTGGACACGCCCACGCTGCGCGTGGCCATGGTCTGCACCACGGCTCGCGACGACATGGCGGCCGCCCTGCCCGCCTTCCGGCGGATCCGGGACGGCATCAGGCTGGCCGGACCGAACCCAACGCCACGGACTCGATAACCCCCTGACCAGGAGACAGCCAAGCATGGCCAAATACGAAATTGCGACCATCGACGGAGACGGCATCGGCCCGGAGGTCTGCCAGTCGGCGATCACGGTGCTGAAGGAAGCCTGCGGCGCGGACCTGCTGTCGTTCAGCGGCCACGATGGCGGCGCCGACCACTACGTCAGGTCGGGCCGCGTGCTGCCCGACGACACCTACGCGGCCTGCAAGGCGGCCGACGCCATCCTGCACGGCGCGGCCGGCATGCCCGGCGTGACTTACCCTGACGGCACCGAAGTCGGCAACGACCTGCACCTGCGCCTGCGCTTCCGGCTGGACCTGTACGCCAACGTGCGTCCCATCCGCCTGTACCAGGGCGTGGACTCGCCGCTCAAGCACTTCAAGCCAGGGCAGATCGACTACGTCATCGTGCGCGAGAACACCGAAGGCCTGTACGCCAGCCGCGGCGGCGGCATCGTGCTGCGCGACGAAGTGGCCACCGACACCATCGTCGTCACCCGCAAGGGCATCGAACGCGTCGCCCGCTTCTCGTTCGAGCTGGCCCGCCAGCGCCGGGGCGCCCCGCGCGACGGCAAGCGCCGCGTCACCGTCTGCGACAAGGCCAACATCCTGCGCACCTACGCTTTCTTCCGCAGCGTCTGCGACGACGTGGCGGCGGGCCACGGCGACGTCGAGATCGACTACGCCTACGCCGACGCAATCACGGTGCACATGCTGAAGCGGCCGGACTTCTACGACGTGATCGTGGCCGAGAACATGTTCGGCGACATCATTTCCGACCTGGGCGCCGCCACCATAGGCGGCATGGGCCTGTCGCCCTCGGCCGAACTGGGCGACGCGCACGGCCTGTTCCAGGGCGCGCACGGCTCGGCGCCCGACATCGCCGGCCAGAACGCCGCCAGCCCGCTGGCCACCATCCTGTCCGGCGCCCTGATGCTGCGCTGGCTGGGCGACAAGCACGGCGACGCGGCGCTGTCCGAATCCGCGCAACGCGTCGAGCGCGCCGTCGAACAGGTGCTGGCCCAAGGCGACCACGTGCCGCGCGACCTGGGCGGCAGCGCAAGCTGCACCGACATCACGCAGGCCGTCTGCCGCGCGCTATGAATCCGGCGCAAGGCCGCCCAGGTCCTCGGGCCCCAGCCGGTAGAACCGGGCGGCGCTGCGCCAGAAGAGATCGTCCTTCTCTTCCCGGCTGGCGCCTTCGCATACGCGCTTCATGGCGTTCCAGCCCACCCCGTAGCTGAAAGCGCATTTGTCCACGGGGAAGTTGCTTTCGAACATGCATCGGTTCGCGCCGAACAGGCCGATGGCGGTTTCCATCCAGGGACGCCAGGCCTCGGCCAGGCGGGCCGACGGCGCGGGCGCATCCAGCGCGTCGAATCCGAAGCCGCACATCCGCATGCCCAGCCCGCCCAGCTTGATCGTCACGTTGGGGCAGGCCGCCAGGTCCCGCAAGCCGGCCTTCCAACGGGTGTACACCTCGTTCCCGGCGCCGGCATAGGGACCGATGCCCAGGATGCCGCCGCAGTGGTTCAGCACGATGGGCGTCTCCGGAAAGGCGCGGGCCAGGTCGGTCAGGCGCGGAAGCTGGTGGAAGAACAGCCAGGCGTCGAAGCTCAGGCCCAAGGGCGCCAGTTGGCCGAACCCCGCGCGGAATTCCGGCGTCGCCAGCAGGTCCTCGCTGACCTTGTAGGCCGGGTTCAGCAGCGAGCTGTCCGCGTCCCAGGCCGCGGTGTGCCTGATGCCGCGGAACCGGGCCGGCGCGGCGGCGATGTGCGCCTCCAGCACCCGCCGCGCGGCGGCGCCCAGGGTCAGGTCGGCTCCGCTGACGATGCCGGCGCAGAGCCGGGTCCTGCCGAATATCCCGCTCGCCGACATCGCGGCCATGCCGTTGGCGAACTCGGTTTCCCCGACCGGCTTCATTTCCTCGGGGCCGCCGGCCCGGTGCATCGCGCGCGCCTGCACGAATACCGTCGCGCGGATATCGTGGCCGTCGTCCACGTCCTCCAGCATGTCGTGGAACAGGTAGCGGATGCCCGGCCGGTCGTACAGATGATGGTGCGCGTCGACGATGGGCTGGCCGGGATCGATGACGTCCTCGGAATGGCTGGCCAGCCAGGCTGGCCGGATTGCGGCATGCTGCGGGTGATTGGCCGTGCCCATTCTGTGGCTCCGATTGCAAGGGTGATGGCGGATATCCGAAGACGCATCAATGCGCCAGATGCCGGGACGAGCGGATATAGGCGAGGAACCCGACCACGCCCACGATCTTCAGCACGGCGGCCACCTGCTTGAAGGCGACGCCCGCCTTCCTGGCGTTCTGGAAATGGATGCGCAGGCCCAGCTCCGACATATGGTTGACCGACGCGTCCACCGAGATGTAGATCATTTCGCGTTCCGCGGCCGTCAGGGAACCGTGCCTGGCCGCGGCGGTGGAATAGTTGCCGGCGGCCACCAGGTAGTCCGGCAGCACCCGTCCCAGCACGTCGCGCTCGGGGTTCCAGAACCCCCGCACTTTCACGAAATCGTCCTTGAGCCGCTGCACGGCCGCCAGGGTCGCGTCGTCCACGCCCTCCAGGATCTCCTCCTTCGAGAAAGCCTCCTCCGCGAGCGGCAAGGCGAAGTACAGCGCATGGTTGGCGATGCCGGCCACCGAGACGAGCACGTCGGCCACGTCGCCGGGCGATGCGCCCGCCTGCGTCGCCCTGTCTATCTGCACGTCCACCACGGCCTGGTCGTAGCCGGCCGGGGAAGCGAAGATCGCGAGCAACACGAGTTCTTTCATGCGGGGCGTGAGCGCCGGATTGTCCATGGCGGTGTTCCAGAGGTTCCTGGCCGCGTCGTGCATGCCCGGGAACCGGCGCGCCATCTCGGTTGCCGTTCCCGCGCTCTCGAACCGGGTATCGAAATCATTGCTCATGTCGCGATCCTTTTCATCAAAGCCGTTGTCCATCGAAGTCGATGCCGGCGCCTACGCCCGGGCCCCCGAGACCAGGGGGCCCAGCACGTGCACCGCGGTCGCCGCCTCTTCCACGCCCCAGAACCCGCCGCCGTTCTCCACCACGCCCATGCGCACGCCCTGCACCTGCGCGGCGCCGGCCTCGCCGCGCAACTGGCGGACGATGTCGTGCACCATGATGAGCCCCGTGGCCCCCACGGGATGGCCCTTGGATACCAGCCCGCCCGAGACGTTGATCGGGACGCGCCCGCCCAGCGTCGTCGCGCCCGACAGCGCCAGGGGACCGCCGTCGCCGCGCGGGCAGAAGCCGAGATTCTCGGCCTGGATGACCTCGGCGATCGAGGTGGCGTCATGCACTTCCGCTATGCCCATGTCCTCGGGCCCGGCGCCGGCTTTCTCGTACGCTTTCAAGGCGGCGATGCGCCCGGTGTGGCGATCGAAATCGGCCGGGTCGCGGTCCGAGCTCGTGACGATGGCGGAAGACGCCACGCGCACGGCGCGCCGCGTGCCCAGGCGCTTTCTTCCCGCTTCGCTGACCAGCACGACCGCCGCCGCGCCGTCGCTGACCGGCGAGCACATGGCGCGCGTCAGCGGCCACACGATCTGGCGGTCGGCCAGGACCTCCTGCGCGCTCATGGGCTTGCGGTACTGCGCATAGGCGTTATGGACGGAATGGCCGTGGTTCTTGGCCGCGATGGCCGCAAGCTGTTCCTGGGTGGTGCCGTACAGCGCCATATGGTGGCGGGCGACGCCGGCATACAGGTCCATGAAAAACGTGCGGCCGGGCGCGCCGAACTGGATGTCGTCCAGCACGGATGCTGGCACCGCGGACCTTCCCAGCTCGACCAGCGGATCGAAGAAGTCGCGCACCTTGTAGACATCGGTGCCGCCGTTGAAGGCGCGGAACATATCGTCCGGCCGCTCCGGGAAGAACTGCTTGTCGCCGCCGACGGCGATCACGATGTCGTATTGGCCGGCCAGGATGCTCGTCATGGCCTGGTTGAAGCCCGTGCTGCCGCCGGCGCAGGCATTCTCCACGTTGATGATCGGGGCGATCTGCCAGCCCATGGAGCGCAGCGCGCATTGCCCGCGCACCGAGTTCTGGCCCTCCATCTGCCCCTGCCGCGCATTCGAAAACCAGCCGGATTCGATATCGGCGAGCGCGACGCCCGCATCCTGCAGCGCCGCGTTCACCGCCTCCGCCACCAGGTCCTTGACCGACCGCTCCGGGAACTTGCCCAGGCGGGTCATGCCCACCCCTGCTACGTAAACTTGGCTCATCGTGCTTTTCCTTGTAAGTGTTCCTGTCGGGCGGCCGGATCCGGCAGGCCCATGGCCATGCCGCGCGCCTCGCGCCTGAGCACCTTGCCGACGGGACTGCGCGGCAGGGCCTCCACGACATGAATGCGCTTGGGCGCCTTGACCGATCCCACCCGTTCCTTGCAATAGCCGATCAGGTCTTCCGGGGTGGCCGAACACCCCGGTCGCAATTCCATCGCCGCCTCGACGCGCTCACCCCAGTGGTCGTCCGGCACCCCGAAGACGACGACCTCGGACACCGCCGGATGCTCGGCGATGGCCGCCTCCACGTCGGAGGGGTAGACGTTGAATCCGCCGGAAATGATCACATCGCGGATGCGGTCCTTCAGGTACAGGTAGCCGTCCTCGTCGATATAGCCCACGTCGCCGGTATGCAGCCAGCCGTCGACGAGCGTCTTTGCCGTTTCCTCGGGCATGTCCAGGTAGGCGTTCATCAGCAGGTCGCCGCGGGCGCGGACCTCCCCCAGTTCGTTCGGCCCCAGCCGCCTGCCCTCGTCGCTGAAAATGCCCACGTCGGCCAGCGGCCCGACGCGCCCCACGGAAGCCAGGCGCTTCTCGTCCGCCACGTCCTCGGCCCGGGCGGCCGCGAGCATCAGCGGCGCTTCGGTCTGGCCGAATATGGTTTCGACGACAGGGCCGAAGGCCTGCCGCGCCTCGCGCAGCCGCGCCAGCGCGGCGGGCGCGCCGCCCCAGATCAGGTGCCGCAGCGCCGGCAGCGCGCGCGGCTGCGCGCGCTGTTCATCGATCAGGGTGTACATCATGGTGGGCGGCATCCAGACCGCGGTGACGCCGGCGCCCGCCATCAGGTCCAGCACCGGCGCCGGCTTCGGATCGGCGGAGCAGACCACGCAGCCGCCGGCGGCCAGCACGGGCAGGATGAAGGCGCCCGCGGCGTGGGTCATGGGCGCGACGCACAGATACCGCTCGTCGGCTTCGAAGCGGAAGATGATCATCACGCTGGCGATCAAGGTGTTCAGCGAGCGGAACGACTGCATCACTCCTTTGGGGATGCCGGAGGAGCCTCCGGTGAACTTGATCGCGTTCACGTCCGACAAGGCGGCCGTCCATTCGGCACGCCGGCCTCGATGCGACTGTTCCAGGACGGCCATCGAGCGGCGGTCGCCGGCATCGGCGTCGGCGATCACGGTCGGAACATCCACGGCCGAAAATTTGTCGACATAGTGCTTGTGCACGATCAGCACGTCGGGCCGGGCGCGCCGGATCTGGGCGTCCAGCTCGGCCTTGGCGTTGCGGCCGTTCAAGGGCACGAGGATGGAACCGCCGGCGTGGATGGCCATCAGCGCGACCAGCATTTCCATGCTGTTGGGCCCCAGGATGGCGACCGTCGGGCGGGCTTCGCCCGCCAGCGCCTGCAGCCCGGCGGCCAGGGCGTCGGCCCGCTGCAGCAGCTCCGCGTACGAGCAGGCGCGCCCGCCGTCCAGGACGGCTGTCCTGGACGGCGCCGCCACCGCCGCGTGGCGCAGGAAATCGATAGGGAACATGACATCTCCGTTGCGGGCCGCGATGCCCGATATCAAGCGCGTCCGAATGCCGCCGGATCGTCCAGCTCGGGCGCGTAGCCCTCCGGCAGCCCGAGTTCGAAGGTATTCAGCGTGAAGGAAGCGAGACAGTAGTAGCCCAGGAGAGCGACCAACTCCGCCAGCGCGCGCTCGCCGAGGATGCCGACCGCGCGCTCGTACAACGCGTCGGGCACCCGGCCGCCGGCGAGCAGCGCCGCCGCCACCTCGTAGACGACGCGCGCGCGCTCATCGCCGAAGGACGGCGGACGGCGCGCCGCGATGGCCTCGGCGATCCGCGGATCCAGGCCGTGCTCCAGGGCATAGGCCTTGTGCGCCTTCCATTGCAGGTGCGCGGTCCAATGGCGCGCGCACACCAGGATCGCCATTTCGGCCAGATGCGGCTCCAGGCTGGTGTCGAAGCGCAACAGCTCTCCCAGCTTCTGGATGCGGCGGGCGAGTTCGGGATTGCGTATCCATGCGATCATCGGCGCCGGAACCTTTCCGCGCTTTCCGGCGGCGGCTTCCGCGCACGCGGCGGCCTGTTCCGGCGTCAACGCATGTTCCGGCGGCATTGCTATACGGGCCATGGGCCTGCTCCTGTAGATGCGTTCAACGGGCGGCGGTCACGCCGCCATCCACCACGAGCTGCGTGGCGGTGATGTAGCCCGCCTCGTCGCTGGCCAGGAACAGCACGGCGTTGGCGATGTCCCAGGCCTCGCCCATGCGACCCATCGGTATGCTGGCGTTGCGCTTGGCCACCAGTTCCTCCAGGTCCACGCCGAGCTGCCCTGCCAGGCGGGTGGCGACCAGCGGCGTGTTCATCATGCCGACCACCACGGTGTTGACCCGGATTCCCTTCTTGACGTAGGCGATGGCCGTCGAACGGCTGAAGGCGCCCAGGCCCGCCTTGGCCGTCGCATACGCGACGTTGACCCGCCCGCCCACCTGGTGGCTCATGTGGGCGATGCTGGAGACGTTGACGATGGCCCCGCCCATGCCCTCTTCCTCGAATTGGCGCTCCATCACCGGCAGCACGTACTTGCATCCCAGGAACGCCGTCTTCAGATTGAGGTCCATCTGGCCGTCCCAGGCTTCCTCGCTCAGGCTGACCGGATCGCCCGGCGCGCTGCCCCCGATGTTGTTCACCAGGATGTCGATGCGCCCGAACCGCCGCAAGCACGCCTGGACGGCGGCCTCGACCTGCTCGGCCGAGGTCATGTCGCAAGTGTGGGGGAACCACTGTCTGTGGCCCTCCAGCTCCATGACCGCGCCGGTGCCCTCCAGGGCCTCGGCGCTGCGGTCGGTGCCGAACACCTGGGCCCCCTGCCGGGCCATGAGCACGGCCGTGGCCCGGCCGTTCCCCCATCCTTCGCCCACGCAGCCCGCTCCCGCGATGAAGGCGACTTTTCCTGACAGATCGAGCATGGCTATCCCTCCGGTGTAGTGGCTCAGGCGACGATGCCCAGTTCGCGGGCCTTGATCTGCAGGGCGATGAAGCGCGAATAGATCCGGGCCTGCGACAACCCGCTGCCCATGAACCACAGCCCGTCCTGCGGCGTCGGCCGGTACATATTGTTCAGTTCTCCGTCCGGCGAGATGCCCCAGATCGGGCCGACCTTCTCGGCGATGTCGCCGCCGAGGTACTCGCGCACCACCTCCTGCTGGCTCTGGTAGCCGGTGGCCGCCACGATCAGATCCGCCGGCTCGATCCGGCCGTCCTTCATGAGCGCGCCCTCGGGCACGAAGCGCTCGATCTGCTCGAACTGGATCAGCCCGACCTTGCCCTCGGCGATGAGTTCCGAGCACCCGCAGTTCAGGTAATACCCGCTGTGGCTGCGCCGGACCTTGGTCTGGTAGCCGCCGCCGTCCTCGCCCAGGTCCAGCTTGAATCCCCGCGCTTCCAGCGCGTCCAGCAACGGCCGGTCCATGTCCTGCATGCGCCGGGCCAGCATCCTGGCGCCCTGCACCGCGAGCGGAAAGGTGTGGGACGTGGCGATGAGATCGCAGTCTTCGGTCGGCAGCCCTTCGTCGTAGTACACCGTATAGGCCAGCGTGGCGGCCTTGATGCTGACGATGGTGATGGGCCCGCGCTGGATCATCCCAACCTGGGCGCCATGGCCGTGCAGGTCCTGGGCGATGTCGTGGGCGCTGGTGCCGGCGCCGATCACCAGCGCCCGCTTGCCCTTCCAGGCGGCGCCGTCCGTGTAGCCGTGGGTATGGACGAGCGTGCCCTCGAACGAATCCAGCCCGGCGATGTCGGGCATTTTGGGCGCGCCCACGATGCCGTTGGCGAACACGAGGTGGCGCGGCCGCAGCGTGCGCGCGGCGCCGTCGGCGCATCGCAGCCGGGCGTTCCAGGCCCCGGCCTGCGCGTCGTACTCGGCTCCCAGGAAGGCCGTGCCGGTCCAGACGTTGCACTCCATGGCCCAGGCATAGTGTTCCAGCCAGTTCGCGATCATGTCCTTGGGCAGGTACTTCGGCCAGCTCGGCGGAAACGGCATATAGGCCATCTGGTTCAGCGCCACCTGGTTGTGCAGGGCCAGCGAGTGATAGCGCTTGCGCCAGGTATCGCCGATGCGGGCCTCCTTGTCTACGCACAGGGCATCGACCCCCAGCAGCCTGAGCCGCGCGGCGAGCGACAGCCCCGACTGGCCGGCGCCCACGATGAGCACGGCCGGATCCCGGTCCGCGAAGGCCTGCTCCTTGGCCCGGCGGTCCGCCCAGTTGTCGCCGCCGAACTCGCGCGAATACGCGGCGCCGTCCGGCCGGCGCTCGCAGATGGGTTCTTCATGGCCCTTCAGCTCCTGCAGCGAGGTCATCAGCACCCAGGCCTGTTCCGGCCGTTCGGCCAGCAGCCGCAGCAGGCCGTGGCCGCGCCCGGCGGCCGTCTCGAACTGGAAGATCGCCTCGATGACCTGCACGCCCAGGCGCGAGACCTTGCGCGGCGGCGTGCGTCCTTCGGCCACCTTGAAGCCGCGCCCCTGCACGATCCCCTGGCGCGCGACCAGCCGGTCCACGATGTCGCCGCGCCTGTCGTGCGGCGTTATGCTCCAGGTGTATGCGCACAGGTCGCGCCAGTGGCTGTCCTCGGTGAAAAGCCGTTCGAGCGCGCCGCGGTCGCATGCGTCCACCGCGCGCTCGAAACGCTCCAGCCACTGTTCCACGAACACCCGGTGCTCGGGATTTCCGCTATGCGTTGATGCCAAGATTGCCTCCTTCCGCTTCCCTTCCAACCGCCGGTTTCAACGGCGCGGGACCATGGAAAAGATTCTAGGGAGACGCGGCCTGTCCACCTACTGGCGCCGGCGGTAAGGATCATTGCTTTTCATGCAATAGTCGATTCCCGCAAGCGCGGCGGCCCGGACGGCCGTGCTATTGTCACTGCCCGGCCGCCGCAAGCCCGGACGCGGACATTCGGCGCACCCATCAATGCAAGGAGCAGACGCCATGGATGACCTCAGCAGGATCAGGACTTTCATCAAGGTGGTGGAAGCGGGCAGCTTCTCGGCGGCGGCGCGCCACGAATTCTCCGTCAGCTCCGTGGCCCGCCAGGTCAAGTCGCTGGAAGACGAACTGGGCATACGCCTGCTGAACCGCAGCACCCGCCATCTGTCGCTGACGGAGCCGGGACGCCTGTTCTACGAACGCGCGGTGGCGATCTCCAACGACCTGAACGCGGCGAAGCGCGAGGCCGCGTCTTTCCAGGGCAACGTCAAGGGCTTGCTGAGGGTATCGCTGCGCATTTCGGCGGGCGCCTGCGCCATCGTTCCCGCCCTGCCGAAGTTCCTGGAGCAGTATCCCGAATTGACGGTGGACGTATCGCTGACCGACGAGCGCGTCGATCTCATCGCCAACAATATCGACGTGGCAGTCTGGAGCGGCGACCTGCCCAACGCCGATATCGTGGGCCGCCAGCTCAGTCCCAGCCGCCGCATCGTCTGCGCAGCGCCCGCCTACTTCGCGCGCGTGGGCACGCCCGCCGTCCCCGAGGACCTGAAGCGGCACAACTGCCTGCTGTTCAAGGCGCCGACCCACGCCGACATATGGCTGTTCGAGCGCGACGGCGTCAGCCAGGAAGTCAAGATCGGCGGCAACATGCAGTCGTCGAACGGCATCGCCTTGCTTTCCGGTGCGCTGGCCGGCCTGGGCATCATCGTGGTCCACGAATGGATGGTGCGTTCCGACCTGGAACAGGGACGGCTGGCGCGGGTGCTGAACGACTACGTGGTGCGGCCGACGACGGTCGAAGCCCCCGTGAACGTCGTGTTCCCCAGCAGCCAGGGGATGTCCCTGAAGGTGCGGGCGTTCGTGGACTTCCTGGTGCAGTTGTTCCGCGAGCCCGGCCTCGGGCCCGCGGTCCAGCGGTCTACAAAGGCTTGAAGCCGATCTTCTTGAGGAAGCCCTGCCACTGTTCGGTGTCGCGGCGCAGGGATCGCTCGAACTCGACGCGGCCGCCTGGCGGAATGACGCCGGTGAAAGTCGATTCGATCCGTTCCTTCATGCCCGGCTCCGCCGACACCTTCTGGATGTCGCCGACGATCTTGTCGATGACCTCCGGCGGCGTGCCCTTGGGAGCGAACAGCCCGTTCCAGATTTCCGGCAGGAACCCTTCGTACCCGGCCTCGCGCACCGTCTGCACGTCCGGCATGTCGGCATAGCGCTTCTCGGACAGCACGGCGATCGGGTACATCGTCTTCTCGTGCAGGAAGGAATTGAGCGAAGTCGGGGCGTTGATGATCACCTGCACGTCGTCGCGCACCAGCGCCAGCGAAATGGCGGAGATGCCGTTGTAGCTGACGCTCTGGTACTTGACGTTCAGGGCGTTGAGCACGAATCCCATGGACATGTTGAACGCGGTGCCGGGCCCCGTGTCGCCGGCGAAGATGCCGTTGGACAAGGTCTGGCTGTAGGCGGCCAGGTCCCGCAGGGTCTTGGCCTGCGCGTAGGTCCGGGGATTGGTGGCGAAGATGATCTTGAACGTCAGGTATTTGTAGACCGGCACCAGTTCGACCTGCGGGTCGAAATCGAGATTGGCCTTCGTCAGCCCGGCCATGCTGGTGGACAGGCTGCCCAGCAGCAGGGTATGCCCGTCGGGCTTGGCATGCCTGACGTGCCCCATGCCGATCAAGGCGCCCGCGCCCGGCTTGTTTTCCACCAGGACGGGCTGGCCCCAGAGCTTGCTCAGCGACGGCGAAATCATCCGCGCCCACAGGTCTCCGGCGGAACCCGCCGCATAGGGCACGACGAAAGTCACCGGCCTGCTTGGAAAGTCCGGCGCCGCCACGGCTTTCGCCTGCATGCCGAGCAGCGGCATGGCGGCCAGCAGCAGGCACGCCTTCCGGCGCCCCGGGAGCGTTGGGGGTACGCGTTCCGTCATCGATGTCTCCATTTATCTTTGTATGCCTGCCGGCCCGACGCATCGGGCCGGACTTGAATATAGGGCGAGACCCCGGCGCTGAACAGGCCAAAAAACAGCAAGCAGCGTTGCGCCGGCCGGCAAGCCGGCGGCCGCGCCCGGCGGCAGCTTTGCTCTCCCCGCAAAGCACCTTCCCGCCGCATCGATTGTCCCTGCAAATCCCCGCCGATATTCTGGAAAAACGACGCAAGGCGGGGACGGACATCCGCCGCGGCCCGTGCGCGCATCGCCCCGGCACCCCGATCCAAAGACAACGGAGACATCATGAACACATCAAGCAAATCCTGGCTGCGCCTGGCGTCGGCGGCGATGGCCGCCGCCGCCCTCGCGTTCGGCCCGGCCGCCGCGCATGCGGACGACGGCTTTCCCAATCGGCCCATCCGGCTGGTCGTCGGGTTCGGCCCGGGCACCTCGGTCGACATCGTGGCCCGGATCGTCGCCGCCAAGGTCCAGTCCCTGGCGAAACAGGCCGTCATCGTCGAGAACAGGCCCGGCGCCGGATCGCTCATCGCCTTGAAAGAGGTGGCCCGGGCCAACCCCGACGGCTACACGCTGATCATCGCCGCCATGCCCAATATCAGCATCGCCCCGTCCATCAACGCGGACCTGGGCCTGGACCCCGAACGAGACCTGACGCCCGTCGTGGGGATCGCGGATTCGGATCTGGTGCTCGTCGTCAGCGAAAAGCGCAATCCCGCGACCACCCTGCAGGAATTCGTGGACTGGGGAAGAAAGCAGAAGAGCGTGTTCTACGGAACGCTGGGCGCCGGGACGCTCGGGCATTTCGGCGGCGTGCTGTTCTCGGACACCACCGGCATCAAGATCGACCTGGTCCACTACAAAGCCGCCTCGGACAGCTATATCGGACTGGTGAACGGCGACGTGCAGGCGACCCTGCTGGCTTCGTCGGTCGCGGCCTCGCAGCTCCGGTCGGGCTCCGTCAGGGTGCTGGCGAGCACGGGCGCGGCGCGCTCGCCTTCGTTCCCCGACGTGCCCACGTTCAAGGAATCCAATTTTCCGGACATGCAGTTCGGCGCCTGGTATGGAATCTTCGCGCCCGCCAAGACCCCCGCCGGCATCCTGGAGAAAATCAATGCGGAATTCGTCGCCGCCACGCGCGACCAGGAAGTGCGCAGCAAGATGGAAGCCGCGGGATTCTCCGTGACGGGCACCACCCGCGCCGACTTCGCGCGCGCGGTCCACGATGACACCGTGCGCTGGGCCAAGGTCGCCAAGAGCGCCGGCCTGTCGGCCAATTGAGAGGGATCTGGACATGAACCCATCCATCCAGGATACGGCGGCCTCCCCCGTGGCGGTGGTCACCGGCGGCGGCTCGGGCATAGGCGCAATGACCTGCCGGGCATTGAGCCGAGACGGCATGCGGATCGCGGTATGGGACCGCAATCTGCGGGGAGCCGAAGGGGTCGCCTCCGAGATCGATGCCCAGGGCGGGACCGCCGTGGCGGTGCATGCCGACGTGGCGGACGCCGAATCGGTGGCCCGGGCCGCGCAGGCCACGCGGGACCGCCTGGGGCCGGCCACGGTACTGGTGAACAACGCCGGCATACGCGACCTGATTCCGTTCTTCGACCTCACCGCCGAAGACTGGCACCGGGTCATGGACGTCTGCCTCTCGGGCGCCTTCCACTGCACCCGGGCCCTGGCGCCGGCCATGAAAGCCGCCGGGCATGGGGTCATCGTCAACATCGCGTCGATCGCGGGAATCTCCAGCCGGCCGAACCGCACCGCCTACGTCAGCGCCAAGACCGGCCTGGTGGGACTGACGCGCTCGAACGCCGAGGACCTGGGCCCCTATGGCATCCGCGTCAATGCGATCGCGCCGGGATTCATCTCGACGCCGCTGCAGGCGCAGTCCGACGCGCTGAACGGCGACATCCTGGAACGCATCCCCTTGCGCAGAAAAGGCACGCCCGAGGACATCGCCGGCGTCGTCTCCTTTCTTTGCAGCGACGCATCGCGCTACGTGACCGGGACCGTCATCCCGGTCGACGGCGGGCGCTCCGTCGTCTACTAGCCCCGGCCGCCTCGGCCGGGCGCACGCACACGCACCCAAGGAACCCCCATGACGAAGAAGACGCTTGTAGAACAATTGGCCGATTTCGCGTCCGCCGCCGAATTCGACAGTCTGCCGGACGACGTGGTCCATGAATCCAAGCGCGCGCTGCTGGACAGCATAGGCTGCGCACTCGGCGGCCTGAGCCTGGACAAGGGCAAGATAGCGGTCCAGGTCGCGCGCGGCCTGGGCGGGCCCGCCGAGGCGCGGATACTCGGCACCGGGCAGAAGGTTTCCGTCAACGCCTCCGCCTTCGCCAACGGCGAACTGATTACCGCGCTGGATTTCGACGTCTGCCACATTCCCCCGGGCCATGTCTCGCCCTACGTCATCCCGTCCATTCTGGCCATGGCCGAACGGCACCGCGTCAGCGGCAGGCGCCTGGTCGCCGCGCTGGCCGTGGCGCACGAAGTCTCGGTCAGGTTCGGCCCGGCCATGGCGTACTACCGCGACATCAAGCCGGGCGAGCAGATCAGCTTCCCCAGCATCATGGGTTATAGCAGCAGCGTCTTCGGCGGCACGCTGGGCGCCGGCATGCTGATGGGGCTGGATCCCAAGCGCCTGGCCCATGCCCTGGGCATGGCGGGGCGGATAGCGCCGGCGCAGTCGATGACGCAGTGGGCCCGGTCCCTTCCGGCCACCGACGAGAAGTACCTGATGGCGGGCTGGGCCAGCCAGGCCCAGGTCATGGCGGCGCTGCTGGCCCAGGGCGGCTACCGGGGCGACGTGGGCGTGCTGGACGGGGAATTCGGCTTCGCCCGCTACATGGGCTCTTCCAAGTGGAACCCCGAGAGCATCACGGCCGGCCTGGGCAGCCAATGGCTCACTCCGGCCGTCACCATCTACAAGCCCTACCCCCATTGCCGGATTACGCATACGGCGCTCGACTGCCTGAACAGCCTGATGGAAAAACACGGGCTCGCGCCCGAGGAAATGCGGGAGGTCAGGGTCTATTGCGATCCCCACGCGGCCAACCTGGACCTCTGGAAGACCACCGAAGTGATTTCCCCCATGGAAGCGCAGATGACAGTGCCCTGGGCCATCTCCATGGCTGCGCACAGAGTGCCCAGCGGCCCCGAGTGGCAGGACTACGCGACCCTTGCGAACCAACAATATCGCGGCTTCATGCAGAAGGTGCGGACCCTGCCGCATCCGGGATTCGAAGCGGCCCTGGCCGAGAATCCGCACAGCCGGATAGGAAAGGTCGAGATCGACGCCCGCAACACCACCTTCGCGGAGGAACGCCGGTTCCGCAAAGGCTCGCCCGCCACGCCCGAGACCCGGATGTCGGACGCGGAAATCGTCGCCAAGTTCAAGCACAACGCCGGCCGGGTCCTGACGGCCGAGGCGATGGACAGGCTGGCCGACGGCATCCTCAGGCTGGAGGACGCCGACGACATCGAAACCCTGGCGCAATGGTGGTAGCCCCCATGGACTCATCGCAGATCATCGCCCGGCACGTCGCCGGCCTGGCGTTCCGGGACCTGCCGGCATCCGCCGTCGAAGCGACCCGCAGGAACCTGCTCGACACGGTCGGCGTGGCGATCGCCGGCGCCACCGCGCCCGGCTGCGCCGCGGCGGTCGGCGCCATACTCGGCAGCGATACCGGCACGCAGGCGGCGGTATGGGGGGCCGGGCGCCGGGCGAGCGCGGCCGAGGCCGCGCTGGCGAACGGCATGATGGCCCATGCGCTGGACTTCGACGACACGCACGACCTCGCGGTCCTGCATGCCGGCGTATCGGTGGTGCCGGCCGCGCTGGCGATGGCGGACCGCATCGGCGGCGTCGGCGGCGAGGAACTGGCCGTGGCCGTGACGGCGGGCCTGGACCTGGCCTGCCGGCTGGGCGTGGCGACGCGGGTCTCGCCCGTGGTTCGTGGCTGGGCCTACACCGCCACCCATGGGCTGTTCGGCGCCACCGCGGCGGCGGCCCGGCTGCTGAAGCTGGACGCGGAACGGACCGGCCATGCCTTGGGCATCGCCTACGCCCAGGCGGCCGGCAACTGCCAATGCCTGGTCGACGGCGCGCTGACCAAGCGCATGCAGCCTGGCTTCGCCGCGCGCAACGCCGTGCAGTCCGCGATATTCGCGGAGGCGGGCATCACGGGCACGATCCACACCTTCGACGGCATCCACGGGCTGGGCCGGGTCTACCTGGGCGGCGAATTCGACCGCGACGTCCTGCTGCGGGACCTGGGCGGCCGCTACGAGCACGAGAACCTCGGCTACAAGCCCTATCCCGCGTGCCGGCACACCCACGCCGCCATCGACGCGGCCCTGCACCTGGCCAAGGAGCACGACATCGCCCCGGACACGATCGAGGCGATCGCGGTGGGCGTGAACGAAGAGGGTTACGCGAACGTCTGCATTCCCGCGGAGATCAAGTGCCGGCCGCGCGTCGTGGTGGACGCGCAATTCAGCATTCCCTTCTGCGTCGCAACCGCGCTGGCCAGGCGCCGCGTCTTCATTCCCGACCTGGCGCCGGACGCGCTCGGCGATCCCGCGGTCCTGCGCCTGGCCTCGCTGGTCCGCGCACACGTCGACCCGCGGCTACAGCAGGAACACGGACGCGGCGTCTCGCCGGCCGCCGTTTCCATCACGCTGAAGGATGGCGCCACGCTGACGGCGGTGCGCACGGAAGCCCTCGGCGGCCTGGGGGCTCCCATGGATTTCGACATGCTGGCGGCGAAGTTCCGGCTATGCGCGCAACATGCCTGGGGCCCGGCGGCCGCCGCCCGCGCCGATGCGATGGTCGAGGCGTTCCGCGGTTTCGAGTCCCTGCCGGACGTCCGGGCCCTGACGTCCGCGCTGGGCTGAGGGGCCGGCGCGCAGGCGGCCTACCCCGCCTGCGCGGCCGCGTCCCGTGCGTGCTCGGACACCACCCCTTTGTCGATGGCGAACCAGCGGTCGCAAATGAGGTCGGTGAACTTGATGTTCTGTTCGGCCAGCAGTATGGAAAGGCCGCGCGCCCGCAGCGCCTTGATGGCGTCCGCCACCCTCAGCACCACGATGGGCGCCAGCCCTTCGCTGGGTTCGTCCAGCAGCAGCACCCGAGGACGCATGGCCAGCGCGCGCCCGATCGCCACCATCTGGCGCTCGCCGCCCGACAGCTTGCCGGCGTGCCTGCCTTTCAGCGCCGTCAGTTCGGGGAACAGGCGGTAGACCTCGGCCAGGACCTCCTCCCCGGCCCCGCCGATGGCCAGGTTCTCGGCCACGGTCAGCGACTTGAACAGGCGCCCGCCGCTGGCGACGATGGCCAGCCCCGCGCCCACCCGCCGGTGCGCGGGTAGCGCGGACAGTTCCCTGCCCGCCAGCGCGATGCTGCCGGCGGCCTGGGGCAGCAGGCCGGCCAGGGCGTTCAGGAACGTGGTTTTCCCGGCCCCGTTCCTGCCCACCAGCCCCACCGCCTCCCCTTCCCGCACGGCGATGCCCGCGCCGCGGATGACTTTCACGTGGCCGTAGCCCGCGTCCAGGCCGGACACGCGCAGGATATCTTCAGATGTCTTCGCCAAAATAGGCCTCCTTGACCCGTTCGTCGGCGCGGACGACCTCGGGCTTGTCGTCGATCAGCAGTTGGCCCCGCACCAGCACCAGCACGCGCGTGGCGAAAGAGAACACCACGTTCATGTCGTGCTCGACGAACACCATCGGGATCCCTTCCCGTTCGCCGATCCTGCGGATCAGCGCCAGGCACTCGCGGGATTCCTCCCGCCCCATGCCGGCCGTGGGCTCGTCCAGCAACAGCACCTTCGGCCCGGTCGACAAGGCCACCGCCAGTTCCAGGGTGCGCTGGTCTCCATACGACAGGTCGCCCGAAGGCACCGCGCGCTTGGCACCCAGGCCGATGCGTTCCAGCAGGGCCTCCGCCTCGTCCTTGACCGCGGCGGAAGGACCGCGCAGCGGGTTCCAGGCGGTGCCGTTGGCGATCATCAGGCCGATCTGCACGTTCTCCAGCGCCGTGAAACTGCGGAACACGCTGCTGATCTGGAACGACCGGCCCAGGCCCAGCCTGACCCGGCGCCAGGGCGGCATCGCCGTGACGCGTTCGCCGAAGAGGCTGACCTCGCCCGAGTCCGGCTTTTTCCTGCCGGTCAGCAGATCGAACAGCGTGCTCTTGCCGGCGCCGTTCGGCCCGATGATGGCGACGGCCTCGCCTTCCCCCACGGTCAGCGAAACGCCGTTGACCGCCTGGAAGCCGCCGAAGGATTTGGACAGCCCGGTCGCCTGGAGCACGGCCGGACGGGAATGGATGACGTTCATCATGGCCCCTTCTTGGCAGGAACGGCGGCGACCGCCAGGCGCTGGGCCGGATTCCGCGCCAGCCACTGCCGCAGCGCGGGCCCCATGCCCTCCGGAAAGAGCAAGGCGCACAGGATGACCACCGCGCCCACCACCAGATCGGCGTTGGCCGAATGCGTCTGCACGTAGGAGCGCGTGGCCTCCAGCACGATGGCGCCCAGCAGCGGCCCGAGGAAGAACGAGCGGCCGCCCAGCGCCACCATCATCAGCAGCAAGGCGCTGGTCACCCAGGACAGCAGGCTGGGATCGACGCTGCCTTCGGTCGCGGCCCAGACCACGCCGAAGCCGCAGCCCAGCACGCCCGCGATCAGCATGGCCGCCAGCTCCACCACTTTGGGATTGCCGCCCAGGGACGCGACCCGGTCCGGGTTGTCGCGGACCGCGCCCAGCAGGAACCCGAAGCGCGACCGCAGCAGGCACAGCAGGACCAGGCCCAGCGCGGCGAACATGCCGGCGGCGAAGAAATGCTGGGCCGGCTCACTGTCCAGCCAGGCCGGCAGCGGCACGCCCACCAGGCCGTCGTCGCCGCCGGTCAACTGGTAGTTCCGGGACACGAACACGAAGGCGACCTGGCCGATCGCCATGGTCAACAGCCCGAAGAACAGATGCCGCGCGCGCAGCGATATCAGCGCGACGACCAACGACAGCGGCACCGCCGCGGCCATCGCCAGCGCCGCGGCCTGGCCGTAGCCCAGGCCGTAGTGCATGGTGCCGATGGCGACCACATAGGCGCCCAGGCCGAAGAACAGCCCGTGGCCCAGCGAGATCAGCCCGGTCGCGCCGACCAGCAGGTTCAGGCTCATGGCGGCGCCCGCATACACCAGCACGCGCGTGGCCAACGGCAGCGTCACCGCGGAAAGGAACAGCGGCAGCAGCATGAAGGCCAGCACCGCGGCCAGCAAGCCGGCCAGACGAATGGACGTATTCCCCTGCATGGCTATTCCCTCCCCGCGATGGTCCGGAATCCCGTGGGCCGGAACAGCAGCACCAGCACCATGACCACGAAGATCACGACCTCGCCGCCCTGGTCCAGGAACATGGTGGAAACCGCTTCGGCCACGCCGATGATGAGCGCCGCGGCCAGGCTGCCCCAGACGGCCCCGAGGCCGCCGATGACGATGACCGCGAATGCGATGACGATGATCTGCACATCCAGCGTCAGGTCGATGGCGCCGCGCGGCACGGCGATCACGCCCGCCACGCCGGCGAGCAGCGCCGCGATGCCCATGACCAGCGTGCGCAGCCGCTTCACGTCTATGCCCACCGCGCCGAGCATCTGCGGATCGTCGACCGCGGCGCGTATGTGCTGCCCGGTACGGCTGCGGTTCAGCAGCCACCAGAGATAGGCCGCGACCAGCATGGTCAGCACGATGACCGCCAACTGATAGCTCGCCAGCCGCATGCCGGCGAACTCCACGTAGCCGGACAGGGCCCGCGGCGGCGGCAACGACTTGGCCTGCGTGCCGAAGACCAGGCGCGCGCCGTTGTTGAGGAAAAGGACCAGCCCGAAGGACACCAGCAACTGGCCCCACATCCCGGAAGCGTAGACGCGCCGGAACAGCGCCACCTCGATGCCCGAGGCGAAAACGGCGGCGGCCAGCGGCACCACGACCAGCGCCAGCAGCAGTCCGGTTTCCGGGCCCAGGAATTCGATGCAGGAGGCCGCCGCGAAGGCGGCCAGCATGAAGAAAGATCCATGCGCCAGGTTCACGACGCCCAGCGCCCCCCACAGCAGCGTCAGGCCGGACGCCACCAGAAAGTACAGCGCGCCGTTGGCCACGCCGGCCAGCACCTGCGACCAGAATAGATGCATGTTCATCGCCAGCCTCCGCGGCGCGCGGGCGCGGCCCCCGGCGGCCGGCCGATGCCCCCGCCGGAAGACGGATTCTTTAGGGATACGGACTGCATGGCTGTCTCCTTTTATGCGTGGCCGTGCTCATATCGCATCGCGTCGGCACGTGGAGCCATTAAGACGCACGAACCATCCCGCGGCAACACGCCGCCCGCAACCGTTCCGTAGATCGGAAGCCCGCGCCGCCGTGGCGCCGCGCCAAGGTACGGAACGTTCCCGGAGGCTTCATTGACGCTGCGCGAACGGGTGATCAACCTTGCCCGGCACACGTCTTTCCACGGATCCACAGCAGCATGTCACAGGCAGCGCCCATCGAACTCGCGAACTACATCCGCCCCGGCGACACCATCGTCTGGGGCCAGGCCGACGCCCAGCCGCTGACGCTCATCCGCCAGCTCGTCGCGCAGCGCCATCGCATCGGCCGCATGCGGGTCTTCCTGGGCATAGGACAGGGCCTGGACGAGGTGCTCACGCCGGCGCTGCGCGACTGCGTCGAATTCGTGGCCTACTGCGGCAGCGGATCCAACCGCAGGCTGGCCGAAGCCGGCGCGCTCGACATTCTTCCAGTCCCCTATTCCGATCTGCCCGGACTGATGCGGCGCGGCCCGCTGCGCGTGGACGTGGCGATGCTGCGGGTGGCGCCCGCCGACGCGCTGGGACGCTACAGCCTGGGCATGGCGCGCGAATACCTGGTGCCGGCGCTGGCCGCGGCCCGCTGCGTCATCGCCGAGGTCCATCCTTCCGTACCGTGGACTTTCGGCGGCCCCTATCTGCAGAAAAGCGACTTCGACCTGTTGATCGAGGGCGAGGATGCGCCTGAAACGCCCGCCCCCTCGGCCGGCGGACCGGTAGAACAGGCCATCGGCCGCCACGTCGCCGCGCTGGTCGAGGACGGCGCCACCTTGCAGACCGGCATCGGCGCGGTGCCCGACGCCGTCCTGGCCGCCCTCTGCCACCACCGCGAACTGGGCATGCACTCCGGCAGCCTGGGCGCGGGCATGATGACGCTGGCCGAAGCCGGCGCGCTCACCAACAGCCGCAAGGGCCGCGATGCCGGCGTGACGGTGGGCGGCGTGCTGATGGGCGGCGAAGCGCTGCGCCGCTACGCCCATCTCAATCCGCGCCTGTCCCTGCGCGGCACCGAATACACGCACGACGCCCAGGTGCTCGCGAGCCTGGACCGCTTCACCGCCATCAACTCCGCCATCGAAGTCGACCTGACCGGCCAAGTGAACTCGGAGGTCGCCGGCAATGCCTACGTCGGCGCGCTGGGGGGCATCCTGGATTTCCTGCAAGGGGCGCACGCCAGCAGCAACGGCCTGCCCATCGTCGCGCTGCCGTCCCTGGCGCGGCAGCGCAGCCGCATCGTCGCCTCGCTGTCGGGCCCCGTGACCGTACCTCGCGGCTGTCCCTGCGTGATCGTCACCGAGCATGGCGTGGCCGACCTGCGCGGCCTGACGCTGTCGCAGCGCATCGACCGGATGCTGGGGATCGCCCATCCCGCGCACCGGGCCGAACTGGAACGCCAGATAGCGGGCATGGCGGCGCAGGGCTGGAAGGGCCGCTGAGCCCTTGCCCCCCTAGCGCTGCCGGATTTCCGCGCCGACGCGCGCTTCGTACAGGCTGAGCAGGCGCGTGAAATCCGGCGTGCCGCCGAACTGCTCCAGCGCCGCCTGCCAATCCCCGGAGGCCAGGGAAATCAGCGGCATGTCCACGCCCAGGAATTCCGCCTCGCGGCAGCCCAGCTTCATGTCCTTGGCCACGATGGCCAGCGCCGCGCCGTAATCGAACGCGCCCGACACCGCGCGCTGCAGGATCTGGCACGCGGCGAAGCTCTGCCCCGTTCCCTCGCCCAGCGCGCGCAGCATCATGCCGGCGTCCAGGCCCGCCTTGGCGCCCAGGCCCAGGGCCTCGCCCGCCACCGCCATGTTCGTGGCCATGATGATGTTGTTCACCACCTTCATCACCTGGGCCATGCCGGGCCGGTCGCCGATCACGTGGACGCTGCGGCCCATGGCCTCGAGCAGCGGGCGGACGCGTTCAACCGTAGCGGGCGAGCCGGACACCAGCAGCGTCAGCAGGCCCTTGCGCGCCATCGGCGGACCGCCGGTGACCGGCGCGTCCAGCATATCTATCCCGTGCCCGGCCAGTTGCGCGGCGATACCGGTCATGGCCTCGGTGCCGATGGTGGACATGTCGGCGTAGATGCGCACCGCCTTGCCCTGCGCGATGCCGTCGGGGCCCAGCGCCACCGCCCGGGACACGTCCGGGCTCGGCAGGCAGCCGAAGACGATTTCGGCCGCGTCGGCCACCGAGCGCGCGTGCGGATGCGCAATCGCGCCCTGGGCCGTGAACCGCTCCATGGCCGCCGCGGAGACGTCATGGACGTGGAGTTCGATTCCGGGCTGTAGCAGGCGTTCGGCAATCGCGCCGCCCATCTGCCCCAATCCCACGTAGCCTATCCTGAGCTGTTCTGTCATCGTTCCTGTCCTGTCGAATGAATGGGCCGGACCGGGTCAGGCCATGGCCTGGGCGATCCAGCGCGAGGTGCGCGCCAGCGTGGCGCGCGCGGCGTCGCATTGCGCCGCCATGCGGAAAAAACCGTGTATCAGGCCCGGGTGGCGCCATAGCGTCACCGGCACGCCGTGGTCCAGCAAGCGGTGCGCATAGCGTTCGCCCTCGTCGCGCAGCGGATCGAAACCGGCGCTCAGCAGCAGGGTCGGCGGCAGGGCGGACAGGTCCGGCGCCCGCAGCGGCGCGGCATGCGGATGCGCCGCCTCGTCCGGGTCCGACAGGTAGTCGTCCCAGAAACGGACCATGGCCGCGCGGGTCAAGGCGTATCCCGATTGGTTCTCGATGTAGGAAGGCGTGGGCGGCGTGTGATAGTCGGTCACCGGGTAGACCAGGACCTGGGCCGCCGGCCGGGGCCCGCCTTCGTCGCGCAGCCGCAGCGCGGTCACGGTGGCCAGGGTGGCGCCGGCGCTGTCGCCCGCCAGCACGATACGGTCCGCCCGCCAGCCCAGCGAGCCGGCCTGCTCCGCGGCCCAGCGCGCGGCCTGCAGGCAGTCGTCCGGCGCCGCCGGGAACTTGTACTCGGGCGCCAGCCGGTAGTCCACCGACAGCACCGCCTCGCCGCTGAGGGCGCAGAGGTCGCGGCAGACGTGGTCGTGCGTCTCGATGCCGCCGATCACGAAGCCGCCGCCATGGAAGAACAGCGTGAGCCCGCCGTGGGCGGCGCGGGCCGGCCGGTACAGCCGGGCCGCGATCTCGTGCGTGCCGCAGGGGATCGCAAGGTCCGCCACTTCGCCCACCGCGGTTCGCTGCTCCGGCGGCGGGTAGGCCATGCTGGCCCGCAGCGCTGCCAGCGGCATGGACTCCATGGGCGGCGCCGACGCCAGCAAGCGCAGCAACTGCGCGATCTGCGGATCCAATTGCGCGTTCATTTCGGTCTCCGGTATGGTCATGGCGGACTGCCTGCCTTCTTGCAGGCTCAGGTGATCGAGCGGCGCGAAGTGATGCCGCCATCGACGGTGAAGATCGCCCCGCTGGTGTATTGCGAGCGGTCGGAGGCCAGATACACGAACAGGTCGGCCACCTCTTCCACGGAGGCCGCGCGGCCCAGCGGCCAGGACGCCATCATGGCCTGCACCGCGGCCTCGCCGTCCGGCTCGCCTTCGGCGCGGGCGCGCAGCACCTTGGCGATGCGCTCGGTGGCCACCGGCCCGGGGTTGACGCCGACGACACGGATGCCGTGCTGCAGGCTGCGCCCGCCCAGCGCCCGCGTGAACGCCATCAGCGCGGCGTTGCCCGTCGATCCCGCGATGTAGTCAAAGTCGAAGTTCTCTCCGCCGTTGCCGATATTGTTCAGGATCACGCCCGAGCCGCGCGCCTGCATCGCCGGATAGAACGCGCGGGTGAGGTTGATGTAGCCGAACACCTTCAGTTCCCAGCCTTCGCGCCAGCGGGCTTCGTCCACCTGCCACAGCGTGCCGCCCGGAATGCTGCCCGCGTTGTTGACCAGCACGTCGGCCTCGCCGGCGAAGTCCAGCACCTGGCCGACCGCGCCGGCGGCGGTGAGATCGCACGCCAGCAGGCGCGCGCTGGCGCCGTGCTCGGCCTCGAGGCGGCGAGCCAGGCGTTCGAGCTTCTCGCCGGAGCGCGCCACCAGATAGAGTTCGCAGCCTTCGGCCGCGAACGCCAGCGCCAGGCCTTCGCCGATGCCCTGGGAAGCGCCCGTCACCAGCACCTTGCGTCCCTTCAGTCCCAGATCCATGCCTGTGTCCCTCCTAGTGCCGCATCGACTTTACCGTCTGCTCGTCCGGCCGGATGTCCGTTCCCGGCACCACGTCCTGGATGTCGAGCACGGCCTGGCCGAACTTGTCCGCCTGGGCGACCTTGCCGAAATACACCGGCACCTCGGCCTGGTGATCGTAGGCGCCGAAGCGGTAGCCGCCGCGCGAGGACGCGAACTCGCCGGTCTCGATCTGCTTCATGACCGCGTCCGGCTCGATCGACTTGGCGGCATTGGCCGCCTGCGCCCAGTTCATGACGCAATCGTAGGTCATGAGCGTCCAGTCCGAGGGATATTCCCCGTTCTTGGCGCGATAGCTGTCGACCAGGGCGCGGCCGGCGTCGCCGTGCTCGCTCAGGTAGTTGGCCGGCGCGCGCTGCCAGCCCTCGGTGCCGATCGGCGCGCTGCCGCCCATGGCCTTCAGCGTGTTGAAGTCGTACAGGGCGATGAAACGGTTGTCGATGTTCTTGAAGAATCCCAAAGACCCCGCCTGGCGCGAGAACGTCAGCAGGTCCGCGCCGAACAGGATGGAAAATACATAATCGGGCTTGGCCGCCAGGATCTTGTTGATGGATGCGGTGTAGTCCCGCGCGCCGAACTTGGGGTATTCCTCCACCACGATCTCGGCCTGGGGATTGAGCTTCTGCAGGACTTCCCGGAACCGGCTCACCCCTGCCCGGCCGCCGGCGTAGTCCGCGCTCAGCAAGGCGTAGCGCTTGTACGGCATCTTGGCGAAACGGGCCGCCTGCGCGTACGCCTCCATGTAGGACGTCGGCGTGACCGAGAACACGTAGGGATTGAAGTCCTTCATCGTAAGGTCGTCGATGATGGACGTGCCCACGCAGGTGGGGACTTTCTGGCGGGCGGTGACCGCCTTGCTGACCGCCAGCGCCGTGGCCGACGACTGCGGCGCCAGCAGGAAGGCCGCGCCGCCCTGCAGCAAGGCGTTCGCCTGCGTGATGGCGCGCTGCGGGTTGCTGCCCGAGTCCTGGTGGTCCAGCACCACCTTGCGGCCCAGCACCCCGCCCTGGCCGTTGATCTGCTCCACGGCGAACTTCGCGCCGGCCAGGGCGTCGCGGCCGACGTCGGCCGCCGCCCCGCTCAGGTCCACCGCGCCGACGATCCGGACCGGATCGGACGCCTGGGCGTGCGCGGCCGAGCCGATCAGGCCCGCGAGTACTGTCATTATCAGTTTGCGCATGATTGATCCCCTCGGGCGATCAGGAAATGGAGAAACCGCCGTCGATCGGAAAGATCTGGCCGGTCGTGGTCCGCGATTCGTCGGACGCCAGGTACAGCGCCACCAAGGCCACCTCCTGCGGTTCGATCAGGCCCAGCAACTGCCGCTCGCCGGTGCGGGCGATCACCCCGGGCTGCGTCTGGATCAGGCCGGCGACGCGCGGCGTCTTGGTGACCGCCGGCGCCACGGCGTTGACGCGGATGCCGTGCGGGGCGTATTCCACCGCCATCGAGCGCGTGATGGCCGACACCCCTCCCTTGGCCGCGGTATAGGCATCCTTGCCGCGCGTGCCCACGATGGAGAACACCGAGCTGCTGTTGATGACCGAGCCGCCGCCGCTCTTCATCATGGCCGCGATGCCGTACTTGCAGGTGATCCAGGTTCCGAACAGGTCCAGCTTGACGGCGCGCCAGAACTCTTCCACCGGGCAATCCGTCACTTGCGCGTCCACGCCGGTCGAGCCGCCGGCATTGTTGTAGAGCACGTCGATGCGTCCTGCGAACGCCACGGCGGCCTCGATCGAGGCGCGCACGCTGGCTTCGTCGGTTACGTCGGTGCGCACGAAGCTGGCCCGGCCGCCGGCCGCGCGGATCGCCTCGGCCGCAGCGCTGCCCGCGCCCTCGTTGAATTCGGCGATGACGACGGACGCGCCTTCGCGCGCGAACAGCTCCGCCGCCGCCCGGCCTATCCCCGTGCCCGCCCCGGTAATGTAGGCGGCCTTGCCCGCCAGGCGTCCCGTTCCTTGGTTCATGCCGCCGCTCCCGTTTTGCGCATGTTCATTTCGGCTTCGTCCGACGAACTCAGCACGAAACCCCGATATCCCGCCGCAGCCACTTCATTGCACTTCTTGCGATAGTTGCCGTGGCCGCCCAGATAAGGCAGAAACACCTGCGGCTTGCCGGGCACGTTGGCGCCCAGGTACCAGGAGTTCGCCTTCAGGTAGAGCGTGCGTCCCACCACTTCCTGCACGTGCTGCATCCAGCTTTCCTCGGCCTGCGGCTCGGCGTCGATCCGGTCGCAGCCATGGTCACGCATATAGCGCATGCATTCCGTGATCCAGTCCACGTGCTGCTCTATGCTCATCGACATATTGGCCAGCGGCCCCGGACTGCCCGGCCCGGTCACCGTGAACAGATTGGGAAAGCCGCTGGTGACCAGGCCCAGATAGGTCTTGGCGCCGTCGGCCCATTTGTCGGCCAGCTTCCTGCCGCCCACGCCCCTCACGTCGATCTGCGTCAGCGCGCCCGTCAGCGCGTCGTAGCCGGTGGCGTAGATCAGGCAGTCGAGTTCGTGCAGGCCCTCCGCCGTCTCCACGCCGTTGGCCACGACGCGTTCGATGGGGGTTTCCTTCAGGTCCACCAGCGTCACGTCGTCCCGGTTGTACACGCTGTAGTAGGTGTCTCCCAGGCAGGGACGCTTGGTGCCGAAGGGAAAGCCGCGCGGCAGGAGCCGCTGCGCAATCTTCGGATCCTTCACGGTCTCGCGGATCTTGCCGCGAATGAATTCCGCCACAGTCTCGTTGGCGGCCTCGTTGGAAAGAATGTCGGCGAAGCACATGCGAAAGCCCAGCAGTTGGCTGTTCTCCCATGCGTTCTCGTATTTCTTGCGGCGCTCTTCCTCGGTCGCGTCCAGCGCGGACTCGCTGGGCATCGGCACCGCGATGCCGAAGCGCGTCAGGCGGCTGATGTCGCGGCGCTCGGCGTACGTGGCCCGCACGCGGGCGCGCATCTCGGGCGTCAGCGGATGGTTCTTGGCCGGCACCACGAAGACCGCCGTACGCTGGAACACCGTCAGATGCTTGACCTTGCCCGCCAGCGCCTGGATCACCTGGATGCCGGAAGAGCCGGTCCCGATCACGCCCACCCGCTTGTTCGACAGGTCCGGCTCGCGCTGCGGCCAGCGGCCCGTATGGAAGCTCTCGCCCTTGAAGTTCGCCAGCCCGGGGATTTCCGGCGGCTTGGGCACGGACAGCACGCCCGTGGCGGGAATGAAAAAGCGCGCGGCCACCGTCTTGCCATCCGAGGTGGTCACGCGCCACAGGGACTCGGCTTCGTCGAACACCGCCGACACCACCTTGGTGTTGAACCGGATGTGCTCGCGCAGGTGGAAGCGGTCGGCCACGTGGTTCAGGTATTTCATCAACTCCGACGAGGCCGGATAGCGCTCCGGCCATTCGTACTCGTCCTGCAGCTCCGGCGAGAAGGAATACGAATAGTCCCAGCATTCCAGGTCCACCCGCGCCCCGGGATACCGGTTCCAATACCAGGTGCCGCCCACGCCGTCGCCGGCCTCGAAGGCCTGCAGGCGAAAGCCCGCGTCGCTCAGGCACTTGATGGCATACAGGCCGCCGAAGCCGGCGCCCACCACCACAGCGTCCAAGATGTCTCTATCCTGATCCATGAAACACTCCTCCTGTGCAAACTCAAAGCGATCGGCCGGCGCGGGCGCGCACGCGCGCCGCAAGGCCTCTCAGTTGTCCGCAAACGAAATCCAGGCCGTCCCGGCTTCCCGGCAGCACGCCCACCATCATCAGAAAACCATGCATCTGGCCCGCCGCCCGCAAGTGATGGACGGGAACGCCCGCCTGCCGCAGGCGCTCGGCGTAGTCCTCGCCCTCGTCCCGCAGCACGTCGTGCTCGGCCGTCAGGATCACGGCCTCGGGCAGGCCCGACAGGTCTGCCTCTCGGCAAGGCGAAGCCAGGCTGCTTTCCCTGTCGCCCCGGTCCGGCGCGTACTGGTCCCAGTACCATTTCATCGTGTCGCGATTGGTCAATAGCTGGTTCTCCGGATCCACGTAACTGCCGCGGTCGTCGCGGCAGTCCGTCACCGGATAGACCAGCAACTGGCCGGCGTAGGCCGCCTGGCCGCCGCGCCGCGCCAGCAGCGTCGTTCCGATCGCGAGATTGGCGCCGGCGCTGTCGCCGCCCACGAAGACGGGCAGCGACGGATCCAGCCATTGGTGCCGGTTGGCCGCCAGCCATTGCGCGGCCTCTCAGGCGTCTTGCAGCGGCAGCGGGAAGACATGCTCGGGCGCCTTGCGGTATTCCACCAACGCCACCGCCAGCCCCGACCCCGACGCGATTTCTCGGCACAAAGGATCGAACTCTTCCACGCCGCCGACCACCCAGCCGCCGCCATGGAAATAGACCAGCAGCCCGCCGGGCGCCTCGCTCGGCAGGTACAGCCTGCCGCGCAACGCCGCCCCTTCGACCGGAATCGATAGCGGCGCCACGTCGGCCATCGACGGCCCGGCATCGAGGATGGCGGTGATGCGCGAGAAGGCTTCCCGCGCTTCCTGCGGCGTCATCAAGTGGCGGGGCTTGGTCGCGGCCGCGGCCGCCTTCTCCAGGAAGGCCTGGGTCTGGGCGTCCAGGCTCATGGCGCCACCCCGGTCCGGCCGTTAGCGCCGCGGCATCGGCCGGAAACCGGCCGGCGCCATTCCTGCGCGCACGTGGTCTTCATCATGCTGTCTCCGTATGTTTTTTTATGTGCGATGGATGCATTGGATTTCGCCGCCGGCATCGGGGCAATACCGCGGCCTCATATATTCCGTACTGCGGAAACCGCCCGCCGGCGGCGGGTGGCGAACGCTCTCGCGCCGGCCGCGCCAGCGGCGCAACTACGCGATTCGAAGTACGGAACAGCGGCCCGATCGGACCCGCCCGCGCCGGGGGCTCAGATCACGCCCTGCTCGCGCAGTTGCCCGATATCGCGAGGCGAATAGCCCGCCTCCGCCAGCACCTCGTCGGTATGTTCCCCCGTCCGCGGCGCGCGCCGCGCGATGCGGGGAGGCGTGCGCGACAGCGACACCGGCGACGCCACCAGCGGCACCTCTTCGCTCACGCCCGGATAGCGCGTCCATTCGAATGCGCCCGAACCGCGCACGATCTCGTCGTCCAGCGCCTGCCGGGGCGAATACACGGGACCGGCGGGAATGCGCGCGCGCTCCAGCGTGGCCAAGGCCTCCTGCCGGGTGCGCTGCGCGCACCACTGGCTCATCATGTCGCTGAGCACCGTGCCGTTTTCCCCGCGCTTGGCGTCGTCCTGAAAACGCGGATCTTCCAGCAGCTCGGGCTTGCCCATCAGGCGCACCCAGCGCTTGAACATCGGCGCCCCGACCACCTGGACGATGATCCAGCCGTCCTGCACTTTGTAGATGTCGGAGGGGCCGTAGTTGGGGCTGCGATTGACCGTCGCTTCGCGTCCCACTTTCAACAGGGCTTCCTCGATCAGGCTGCCGCTGGAGAAGTTCAGCGCCGTGCGCAGCAGCGACGCGTCCACCTCCTGCCCGCGTCCGCTCAGCTTGCGCTCATAGAGCGCCATCACCGTGCCGAAAGCGCAGGACATGGCGGTGGCGAAATCGACCACCGGCACCATGGCCTTGATCGGGTGGTCGGGAAACCCCGCCATGTGCACCGCCCCGCTCATCGCCTGGCCCACCCCATCGAAACCCACGCGGTCGCGCACCAGCGGGTTGGACCCGAAAGCCGAGGACGCCGTCAGGATGATGTCGGGCTTGACCTCGCACAAGCTGCGATAGTCCAGCCCCAGGCTGGCGATGGTGCGCGGCGGCATGTTGGCCACGACGATATCGGTCGTCTGCAGCAGGCGCCGCAATACGCCGCGGCTTTCCTCCGCTTCCAGGTTCAGCGTCATCGAGCGCTTGTTCCGGTTCACCTGCAGGAAGAACGCGCCCTCCCCTTCGCCGGTCACCGGCATGACATACCGGTCCTCGCTGCCGCCGACCCGGTCCACCCGGATCACGTCCGCGCCGAAATCCGCCAGCAAGGCGGCGCAGAACGGCCCGGCGATGAAGCGGCCGAAGTCCAGAACCTTCACACCTGCAAGTACCTTTTCCATGTTCCTCTTGTTCCCGACAAATTCACAGCTCGCCGTCGAAATCGGCAAGCAGATCCTGAAACCGCTCCGCGGCGCCGCGCAATACGGGCGCAATGCGCTTGCTTTCTTCGGCCAGATTCGGCTGCACATTCGCCTTGCCGCAGCTCATGCTCATCAGAATCCGCTTTTGTCCCACCACGACCGGCAGCGCCACGCCATAGGCATCGCGCTGGTAGCCGGACAGCACCGAACAGATCCCGATGTGCTTGAGTTCATCGAAGCTCTGCTGAATGCTGCGCATGAGACTGGGCGCCGTGGTGCCGGCCTGCGCGCGCAGCTGGGCCAGCAGGCCCTCCCGTTCCTCCTCGGGCAGCCCCCACAGATAGGCCCGGCCTATCGACGTGGTTCCCAGCGGCAGCAGAGAGCCCACGCCCAGGCGCAGGGTGCGCACCTTGTGGCTGACGCGGTAGCCGACGTAGAGCATTTCCAGGTCGTCCCGTATGCTGAGCGCGACCGATACGTTGAGGTCGTCCGCCAGCTCCTGCAGAAAGGGATTGGCGATGCGCAGCAGGTCGCAGCGGGCCAGATAGGCGTGGCCGATGCCGACCGGCGCGGCCGCCAGCTCGAACTCGCGCCCGCCGGGCACATGCCTGAGGAATCCCAGGTACAGCAGCGTGCTGGTCAGGCGCGACACCGTCGCCTTGGAAAGCCCGGTGCGCCGCACCAGCTCGGCGTTCGACAGCGGCGCCCGTTCCGAGCGGAAGGCGCGCAGCACCTGCATCCCGCGCCTGACGGTGAGCACGGTCGCGCACGAGGTATCTTTGATCGCACCCATCAGTTGGCCACCTTCTGTTGGATCGACGATGCCATCGCCAGCAATTGCGGACCGATCTCGCGTTCGACCCGGGCGCGCGTCATCTGCTGGCTGGATCCCACGCAGGCGAGCACGAGCGGCGCGTGGTCCTCTATCATCAGCGGCGCGGCGACGATTCCCATGTCCCGGTCCCATTCGCCCAACGAAGTGCAGAACCCCACGTTGAGCACCTGGGCGATCGCCTCGCTGGTGCGCCGCCGCACCCGGGGCCACTCGCGGGGCGTGCGCCGCTCGACGTTCTCCAGCAGGTAGTAGCGCTCCAGCTCGGGCAACGCCGCCAGCAGCGCCCATCCCATGGGCGACGAGGCGATGCCCACGCGCACGCCCACGTGCAGATTGAGGGCGAGCCTGGACTCCGCGCTATGGCAGGTTTCCAGCACGATCATGTCCAGGCGGTCGCGCGAGCTCAGGTTCATGTGGACCTTGTGGCGCTCGGCGAAAGCACGCATGCAGACGCCCGCCAGGCGCTGTACGTCGGAATTGGCGGTGGCGCCGTAGCCCAGCGCAAGCGCGGAAGGCGCAAGCCGGTACCGGCGCCCTTCCGGCTCGTGGAACAGGTAACCCAGCAGCACCAGGGTCTGCGCGATGCGCGTCACGGTGGACGGAGGCAGTCCGGTGCGCGCCGACAGGTCGCGGTTCCCCAGCCAGCGGTCGCTCGGCGTATAGGCGGCCAGGAGCGACAAGGCCCGGGCGAAGGGCGTGACCAGCGTGCGCGACGCGCCTGGCCCGGCGGCTTTTTCCGGCATCTTCTGCTCCTGGTGGACGGTGTATCGGTGGACCGCGGTTCAGGCGGCTCCCGGCAATTGCCGTATCTCGTCGACCGCCGCCGGGTTGTCCAGCGACGACAGGTCTCCTGCCGGCAGCCCGCAATAGGCGCTGCGGATGACGCGCCGCATGATCTTGGAACTGCGCGTCTTGGGAAGCTGGCTGACCGCGTGCACGGCGCCGGGCCGGAACGGACGCCCCAGCCGCTTGTCCACGTGCTGCATCACCTGCTGCTCCAGGCCCGCCGCGACGCCGTCGGCATCCGGCCTCGCGACGATGAACACCACCAGCTTCTGGCCCTTGTCGGCGTCATCCACGCCGATGGCCGCGACCTCGGCGATCTGCGGCAGCTCCAGCACCACTTCCTCGACCTCGGCCGGGCCCAGGCGCTTGCCGGCCACCTTGAGCGTATCGTCGGACCGGCCCATCATGAAGAACACCCCATCGGGCCGACGCAAGGCCAGGTCGCCGTGCACCCAGATGCCGGGGATGGTCTTCCAATAGGTCTCCAGATAGCGCGCGTCGTCCTTCCAGAACGACTGCGTCATGCCGATGAAGGGTCCGCGCACGGCGAGCTCGCCCACGGCGCCCGTGACGGAGTTCCCCTGGAGATCCACCACGTCCGCGTCCACGCCGGGCGAGACCGTATTGAATCCGCCGGGCGGAATCGCGCGCAGCACGACGCTGGACAGCAAGGCGCCCGACACCTCGGTGCCGCCGGTATAGTTGATCACCGGCTGGGTGCCGCGCCCGAAGCGGCGCTGGAACCACGCGAAGTGCTCCGGGTCGATCGCCTCGCCGGCGGTGATCAACAGCCGCACCGTGGAAACGTCGCCCTGCAGCGCCAGGTCCTCGTGATTGGCCAGCCCCCTGATCAAGGTGGGCGCCGAACCGTAGTGCGTGATCCCGTGGCGTTCGATCAGGCGCGACATGCGCGACCAGTCCGGGTAGTCCGGCGCGCCGTCGTAGCAGACCAGCGTGGCGCCGCGCAGCAACGCGCTGCTGACGACCAGCGTCCCCGCGATCCAGCCCATGTCGGCCGGCCAGCAGAATACGTCGCCCGGCCGGACGTCGAAGTGGACGATGGCGTCATGCGCCATCTTCAAGGGAAAACTGCCATGGGTGTGCACCACGCCCTTGGGCTTGCCGGTGGTGCCCGAGGTGTAGATCACCATGAACGGGTCGTTCGGATCCAGCACGACGGGCTCCAGGCTGTCGCCGCCCGCCATTTCCATCACCTGGCGCCAGTCCACGTCGCGCGGGTCGTCCAGGGCCTCGTCCCCGTCGCGCTTCCAGACGACGTGGCGCAGCGCGGGAAGCTGGACCCAGGCCGCGCGCAGCGCGGCCTGCACATCGACGAGCTTGCCGCGGCGCCTGAAACCGGTGGACGCGATGGTCCAGTCGGCCTCGGCCGCGGACAGGCGGGCGACGATGGCGTCGACCCCGAACCCGCTGAACAAAGGCACGACGATCGCGCCCATGGCCGCGACCGCCATCAGCGAAACAATGGACTCCACCCCGGTTTCCATCAGCAGGCCCACGCGGTCGCCCCGGGCGACCCCGAGCGCCGCCAGGCCGGCGGCGAAGCGCCCCACCTGCGCGCCCAGTTCCTCGTAGCTGAGGCTGGCCACCCGGCCGTCCTCGCGCTCGGCCACCACAGCGGGCCGCGTGCGCGCGTCCGGCCGCTTGCCCCAGGCCAGCGCGGAATTGACCCAGTTCAGCTTCCCGCCGGGGAACCAGCGCGGGAATTCCGGGCCGGCCGCGGCATCCATATAGGCCGTCGGCGGGGTGTCCCACACGAAATCGGCCGCCTGCATGACCGTGCGCCAGTAGCGCCAGGGATCCTGCTTCGCGACGGCCAGCAGTTCGTCGTAGTCCGCCACGCCCAGCGCGCGGATCAGGCCGGCCACGCCGCTGCCGTCCCAATCGCCGGGCACGGGTTTCCATGTATCAGCCGTTGCATCCATCATGTCTCTACCTTGGAATGTCATCGTGTCATCGCGCAGCGCTACAGCCCCATATAGGCTCGCCGCACCTCGTCGTTACGCATGAGTTCGTCGGCCGGCGCCTGCGCGACGACCTCGCCGCCTTCCAGCACATAGCCATAGTCCGCGATCCCCAGCGCGACCTCGGCGTTCTGCTCCACCAGCAGCACGTCCACGCCGTCTCGCGATATCTCGCGGACCACGTTCGCGATCTGGTCCACCACCGCTGGGGCCAGGCCGATGGTGGGCTCGTCCAGCAACAGAATGCGCGGCGCCGCCATCAGCGCGCGGGCGACGGCCACCATCTGCTGCTGGCCGCCGCTCAGGGAGCCCGCCGCCACGTCCAGCTTGGCCTTCAGGTCGGGGAACAATCCCAGGCAGCGCTCCTGCCCTTGCGCGATGGCCTCCTTGCCCGGGCGCAGGAAGGCGCCCAGCTCCAGGTTCTCGCGCACCGTCATCGCCCCGAACAGCCTGCGGCCCTCGGGCACCAGCGCCAGCCCGCGCGCCACCAGCTCGTTGGGCGCGGCGCCGCCCACCGGCGCGCCGAACAGGCGCACCGCTTCCCGGGCCGAGCGCAGCAGGCCGCTGACGCACTTCAGGACCGTGGACTTGCCGGCTCCGTTGGCGCCGATGAGCGTCACCACCTGCCCCTGCATCACCCGCAGGCTCACGCCATGCAGGGCCGGCACCACGCCGTAGGCCGCATGCAGGCCGGCGATTTCCAACGTCGGCGTTTCAATTGACATTCGCTTTCCCCAGATAGGCGGACAGGACCTGCGGATCGTTGCGGATGGCCTCGGGCGTGCCCGTGGCCAGCAGCTTGCCGTGGTGCAGCACATAGAGCCGGTCGCAGACCTGCATCACGGCCTTCATGTTGTGCTCCACCAGCAGGATGGAACTGCCGAACACGTCGCGGATGCGCCGGAACATGTCCAGCACCGACGCCACCTCCGTCTGGTTCAGGCCGGTCAGGGGTTCGTCCAGGCACAGCAGGCGCGGCCGCGGCGCGAAGGCGATGGCGATGCTCACCAGGCGCTGCAGGCCGTGCGGCAGGTTGCCCGCCGTCTCGCGCAGCACGTGTTCCAGCCCGACCAGTTCCGCGGTCTCGCGCACGCGCTGCTCGCGCTCCTTGCGCCGGCCGCCGGGCAGGCCGCCGATGGCCCCGATGAGGATGTTGTCCTCTACGCTCATGCTGCGCATCAGGCTGCCGTGCTGGAAGGTGCGGACCAGGCCCAGGCGGCTGATGGCCTCGGGCTGGCTGCCGGTCACATCGCGGCCCAGGATGCGCAATTGCCCGCCGCTGGGGGCCAGGAATCCGCTGATCAGGTTGAAGGTCGTGCTCTTGCCCGCGCCGTTGGGGCCTATCAGTCCCAGGATCTCGCGGTCGCGGATCTCCAGGCTCATGTCGGCCACCGCCAGCAGGCCGCCGAACCGGCGGGAAAGGTGGCTGGCCTGCAAGGGCGCCGGGGACGGGGTGCGAGCGGCGCTCATGGCTGGGCTCCGGCGGAGGGTTTCAAGGCGGCCTTGCGAGGACGGCGGCAGCGGCCGGCCAGGCCGATGAGGCCCTGGGGCATGAAGAGCACGCTGATGACGATGGCCGCGCCGTAGAAAATGTGCTCGCCGCCGCCCATGCCCTGCGCCACGCTGGCCAGCAGCACCAGGATCACCGCGCCCAGCACCGGCCCGGCCGGATGCCCTTCCCCGCCCACTTTCAGGTAGGCCAGCGCGAACGTCGACAGCAGGAAGCTGAAGTCCAGCGGGCTGATCACGTTGTTCGAGAACGCTTGCAGGGATCCGGCGATGCCGGTCACGAAGGACGCGATGCAGAAGCACAGCACTTTGGTCAGGTGCACCGGGATGCCGACCGAGCGCACCACGCTGTCGTTGTCGCGGATGGCCACGAAGACGCGGCCGAGGTGCGAGCGTTCGATGCGCGCCATGCCCAGGATCAGCAGGCCGCACAGCACGACGACGAAGGTCGGGAAATGGTCGGACAGCCATTCCGGCGGGAAGATGCCCACCATGCCCGAGTTTCCTCCCAGCCATTCGGAACGGGTGTACAGAATGCGCATGGCCTCGGTGAAGGCGAAGCCGATGAGCAGAAAGTACGGCCCCTTGACCCGCAGGGTGATGTAGCCGAAGGCCGCGCTCACCAGCAGCGCCAGCACGCCGCTGGCCAGCAGCGACAGCCAGAACGGCAGCTCCCAGAGGGTGGCGGTGACGCCGCTGGCGTAGGCGCCCAGGCCGAAAAAGGCGGCCACCGCGAAGTTCAGTTCTCCGATCAGCAGCACGAAGCGCAGGCTGCAGGCCATCGCGGCGGCGATGGCGACCCAGGTGATCAGGCTGGCGCCGTAGCCCGAGCCCAGCGCCAGGCTCAGCAGCGCGGCCAATATCAGGATCAGCCCGCCGTTGCGGTAGAAATGGTCAGTCATGGCCAAACAGTCCTTTCGGCCGCACCAGCAGTACGGCCATGACGAGCACGAAGATGGACAGGTTCGCCACCGACGGATCGAAATGGAAACCCACGAAGCTTTCGACGAAGGCGATGAACAGGCTGCCCAGGATCGCGCCCGGCACGCTGCCCATGCCGCCGATGACCACGGCGATGAAGCCTTTGACCAGGTAGGAGTCCCCCAGCGTGGGCGTGACCGCCGCCACCGGCGCGATCAGGGCGCCGGCCACCGCGCCGATGGCCGTGGCCACCAGGAACCCGCGGAAGGCGATGCGGCGGTACGGGATGCCTTGCAGCATCGCGGCCTCGTGGTCGATGGACACCGCGCGCAAGGCCTTGCCGAAGCGCGTGCCGCCCAGCGCCACGGTGAGCAGCACGGTCATGCCGACCGCCACGGCGCACAGCACCAGCCGCTGTATCGCAATGCTGACGCCGAACAGATCGACGGCCCCCTCGAACAGCGGCGGCACCGGCCGCACGCCGCCACCGAAAGTCTTCAGCAGCACGCCCTCCACCATCAGCACCAGGCCCGTGGACAGGATGAACGAGCCGGTCATGTCGCGCTCCACGCGCTTGAAGCCGAGCTCGTACACCACCGCGCCGAACGCCGACGTGAACGCCACCCCGGCCACGCAGGCGACCGCGTAGGCCGCCCAGGCCGGCCAGCCCGCCTGCGCCAGCCACGGCACCGCGATCGACACGGTGAGCGCGGACAGCGTGAAGAACTGCCCGTGCGCGAAGTTGACGATGCGCAGCACGCCGAAGATCAACGTCAGGCCCAGCGCGAACAGGATGTAGACGGCGCCGATCTGCAGCGCCGTGAAAGCCAGTTGGAGAAAGTTCTGCATAAATGCCGCCGATCTGGAAACCGCGCCGCCGGACTCAGCGCTGCTCGCTGGGGGCAAGACGGGCCACTTCCGCCAGCTTGCCGTCCTTGAGCTGCGTCACGATCACCGGAAGCAGCATCTGCTGCGGCGTGCCATAGGTGTCCTTGCCGCCGAAGCCGGAGTCGCCGTAGAAGGACTCGAACTTCAGTTCGGGCAGCACCTTGGCCACGTCCCCGGGCTCGACGCTCTGCGCCTTCTCGATGCCCGCCTTGATCGCGTACACGGCGTCGTAGATGCCGATCTGGATCGCGTTGACGGATTCGCCCGTTGCCTTGCGCACGCCCTCGTCCAGGGCCCGCTGGCGCGGCGTGGCGGTTGGGCCGTCCAGGCTGATCGCCGCGCCCATGTACACGCCCTCCACCGTCTTGCCGCCGGTGGCGATCAGGCCGTCGGCGCCGGTGCCGACCTGGATGACCTTGACGCCGTTCCAGCCCATGCCGGCCATTTCCTTGAATACCAGCCCGGCGTCGGCGGGCGGCGTGGAACACAGGTCCACCGCGTCCGGCTTGAGCGCGCCGAGCTTCGCCGCGACCGGCTGGAACTCGCTGCTGCCGCGCTCGTACCAATCGCTGGACACCACCTTCACGCCGGCGGCTTCCCAGGCCTTGCGGGCGATTTTCTCGGTGTCCTGGCCGGTGGCGTCGTTGGGATTCAGCAGCGCCACCGTCTTGATGGGGTGCGCCTTCGCCACGTAGCCCGTAAGCGGTCCGGAGATCTCGAGCGTCGTATTCATCTGCGTGAACGTCAGCGGGAATTTCGGTCCCTTGATGCTGGCGCCCCACGCGGTGGTGAAGAGCAGCACGCCCTTGCGTTCCGTCAGCGACTGCAAGGCCCGCACCGGCGCGGTGCCGATGCTGCCCGCGATGAATTTGACGCCGTCCTTGGCGATCAGCGCCTGCGCCACCTTGGCGCCCTCTGCCGCGTTGTACTTGTTGTCGTAGGTGATGCACTTGAAGTTGTAGGTCTGGCCCTTGACCTTGACGCCGCCCGCGTCCGCGATCTCCGCGGCGGCCTTGCCGCACAGCCATTCCGCGCCGATGCCCCAGGCCGCGCCCGATCCGGACAGCGGCGCGGACAGCCCCAGCTTGATTTCCTCGGCGGCCTGCGACGACGGCGCGTACGCCGCCAGCAAGGACAGGCAGAAGATACCGCTCACGCTCTTCTTCAACATGTTTGTCTCCAGTGAAGATTTAATAGTTGTTGGCACGATTACATGCCTGTGCCGATGGGCCGTCAACGAAGCGTTTTCAATGTTCCGTACTCTGGAATATCTGAAAATTCACCTCATTCCCCTACAAACGGATCTTTGCGGTAGGGAAATGAAAATCTGTTTTCCAAAGTACGGAACATCTTGAACATCGCCTAGGCGTAAACCCCGATGTGCGGTGCAGCAGCCTCAGGCCCGCTCGAAGATCGCGGCGATGCCCTGCCCGCCGCCTATGCACATCGTTTCCAACCCGTAGCGGGCGCCGCGGCGGCGCAGTTCGTGCACCAGCGACGTCATGATCCGCACGCCGGTCGCGCCCACCGGATGCCCCAGCGAAATGCCGGAACCGTTCACGTTGAGCCTGTCCTCCAGCTCCGCCATCGAGCTTCCCCAGCCCTTGACGCAGGCCAGCGCCTGGCAGGCGAAGGCCTCGTTCAGCTCGATCAGGTCCATCTGCCCGAATTGCAGGCCGGTGCGCTCCAGCAGCTTGCGCACGGCGGGCACGGGGCCGATACCCATGCGCGCCGGGTCGCAGCCCGCGGCCGCCCAGCCCACCAGCCAGGCCGCGGGCTCCAGCCCCAGTTCGTCCAGCTTGTCCTCGGCCACCACCAGGCAGGCGGCCGCGGCGTCGTTCTGCTGGCAGGCGTTGGCCGCCGTCACGACGCCGTCGCGCATAATGGGCTTGAACCCGGCCAGCTTCTCCACCGTGGAGTCGACCCGCACGCCTTCGTCCCGCTGGAACGACAGGGGATCGCCCTTGCGCTGCGGCACCCGGACCGGAACCACCTCCGCGTCGAAGCGCCCCTGTTCCCAGGCCGCGGCGGCCCGCCGGTGGCTGCGCACCGCGAAGGCATCCGATTCCTCGCGCGTAATGCCGTACTCCCGCGCCAGCGTTTCCGCGGTCTCTATCATTCCGCTGATGCGCCCGAAGCGCGATTCGGGCTGCGACCGTTCCCGGCCGCGGTCCAGGCGGTCGTGCAGGGTCGCCGAGCCTGCGCGCGTGCCCCAGCGCATGCCGGTGGTGTAGTACTCCACGTTGCTCATGCTTTCGACGCCGCCGGCCATCACCACGTCGGCCGCCCCGGTCTGCACCATCATGGCGGCGGTGGCGATCGCCTGCAGGCCGCCGCCGCAGCGGCGGTCCAGTTGCATGCCCGGCACTTCTATCGGGAATCCCGCCTGCAGGGCGACCCAGCGGCCGGTGCAGGGCGTCTCCCCGTTCATGTAGCTTTGCGCAAACAGGACGTCGTCCAGGCGGGCCGGGTCCAGGCCGGCGCGCTCCACGACGGCCCGCGCGACGATGGCGCCCAGCTCTTCGACCGGAACGCTCTTGAGCGATCCTCCGAACGCGCCGACCGGGGTGCGCAAGGGAGAAACGATGGCGGCTCTTTTCATACGGCTATCCTTGGCGGCCCTGCCGCCCGACTGAAGGTTGATGGTGGCTTGCGGCCGGGGAACGGCGGCCTCAGCCGTAGCGCCCGCCGCTGACGTGCAGCACTTCGCCGCTGATGAAGCCGGCGGCTTCGCTGGCCAGGAACGCGACGGCATTGGCCACGTCTTCCGGCCGCCCCGCCCGCTTGACCGGCTGGGTCTGGATGGCGCGCTCCTTGATGGTTTCGTAGGTCGGCAGGGCCTGGACCATTTCGGTGTCCATGAAGCCCGGCGCCACGCAGTTCGCCGTGATGCCGTAGCGTCCTTCCTCCATGGCGAGCGCCTTGGCCATGCCGATCAGCCCGGCCTTGGCCGCCGAATAGTTGGCCTGGGTGGGATTGCCGAAGTGGGCGCGCGAGCTGATGTTGATCACGCGGCCCCAGCCCTGTTCGATCATCTTCGGCATCACTTCGCGGGTCGCCAGGAAGGCGCCCTTCAGCATCACGTTCATGACCTGGTCCCAATCGTCCTCGCTCATTTTGACCAGGTACTTGTCCCGCGGAAAGCCGGCGTTGTTGACCAGGATGTGCACGCCGCCGAAGACGGACACCGTTTCCTCCACCAGGCGCCGCACGTCTTCCGCCCGGGTGATGTCGCCCACCACGCAGTGCGCGTGCAGGCCTTCCGCGCGCAAGGCCTCGGCGGTCGCCTGCGCTGTGTCGCCGACGATGTCGGTGACCACCACCCGCGCGCCCTCGGCCGCCAGCTTGCGCGCCGTGGCGGCTCCCAGGCCGCGCGCCGATCCCGTCACGATCGCGACCTTGCCTTCGATACCCAGATCCATGCTTGTCTCCTGTAGTCAGATAATGTCGATGCGGCAGTTGTTCAGCACCACCGCGCCGCGTTCCAGCGCGGTGGTCCGGAGCGACAGCACCTTGCCGTCCACCCAGATCTCGGACCGCAGCGTGTCGCCCGGATAGGCCGCGGCGGTAAAGCGCACGCGCATGCCCGCCATGCGTTCGGCCCGGTAGTCCAGGACTTGGCGCAGCACCGCATGGGCCGCGACGCCCATGGTGGCCATACCGTGCAGGATGGGCCGGTCGAAGCCCGCGCTCTTGGCGACCTGCGGGTCCGCATGCAGGGGATTCAGATCCCCGCTGAGCCGGTACACCAGCGCCGCCTGGGGCAAGGTCGGCAAGTCGCAGACCGCATCCGGCGCGCGCTCGGGAATGGCGTGCGCCGCCGCCGGCGCCCCGGCGCTTCCGCCCGGCCCGAACCCGCCGTCGCCCCGCAGCAGGCTCAATTGCCGCACCGTCGCCAACAGCAGCGAATTCGACGCGTCCCGGATTTCCCGCGTCTGCTGCAGGAATGCGCCCTTGCCTTCGCCCCTGTCCCACAAGCCGGTAATGCGGTTCTGCCCGATGACGGCCGCCTCGGCCGGAATCGGCGCATGCAGCAGGATTTCCTGTTCGGCATGCACCAGGCGCCGCCAGTCGATGCCGGTGTCGGGCTCCCGGGCCCAGAAGCCCGGGTAGGCAAGAATGTTCGCCATCGTGGGCAGGACCTGAAGCGATCGTCCGTCCGCGCCCTCGTAGACGTAGGGCAATTGGCGGGTGTCGGCGGGGTCGTACCCCAGGCCCACGCCGAGGGCGTACAGCGCGGTGTCCCGGACGCGATAGCGGTGCTCGATCGCCGGGAAATGGCGCGCAAGCAGATGGTCGGGGCGTAGTTGGGTGGCCATGTCTGTCGGTGTCTCCTTTTTTCCAGGATTTGGCACCCCGGCATGCCGGTCAACCACGCGTTCCAAATAGTTCCGTACTTTGGCAGCACGGCGCCGCCACCGCCCCGGACGCCGCCTGCGAGACCGGCTTCCCTGCCCATGGAACCAAGAACCAAAGTACGGAACGATAGCCGGCACGGCGTTGACGCTGGATTCCGCGCGGCCGCAGCATGCACTGTCCAACGCACCGACCAGACCACGATGATCCGAGACCAGGAAACCCTCAATCTGCTTTTGGCCAACATTTCCCGCTTCGTCCGGGAACGCCTCATTCCCAACGAGGAGTTGGTCGCCGAGACCGACGAAATACCGGCCGGCATCGTCCAGGACATGCGCGAGATGGGCCTGTTCGGCCTGACCATCCCCGAAGCGTATGGCGGACTGCAACTGACCATGGAAGAAGAAGTGCTGGCCATGCTGGAGCTGGGCCAGGCTTCGCCGGCCTTCCGCTCGCTGATCGGCACCACGGTGGGCATCGGCTCGCAGGGCATACTGTTCGACGGGACCGAGGAACAGAAGGCCAAGTACCTGCCGCGCCTGGCGACGGGAGAGCTGATCGCCTCGTTCGCGCTGACCGAACCCGGTTCCGGGTCCGACGCGGCCTCGCTGCGCACCGTCGCCGTCCGCGACGGCGACGATTACGTGGTCAACGGCACCAAGCGTTTCATCACCAATGCGCCGCAGGCGGGCATCTACACGCTGATGGCGCGCACCAACCCGGAACAGAAGGGCGCGGCCGGCATCTCCGCCTTCATCGTCGACGCGCATTCCAGCGGCATCCACCTGGGCAAGCGCGACAAGAAGATGGGGCAGAAAGGCGCCCATACCTGCGACGTGATCTTCGAGAACTGCCGCGTCCCCGCCACCAACCTGATCGGCGGCGTCGAGGGCCGCGGCTTCAAGACGGCGATGAAGGTGCTGGACAAGGGCCGCATCCATATCGCCGCCATCTGCGTCGCGGTGGCGGAGCGCATGCTGGCGGAAGCCCTGCGCTATGCCGTCGAGCGCCGCCAGTTCGGCCAGCCCATCGGCGAGTTCCAGCTCGTGCAGGCCATGCTGGCCGACAGCAAGGCCGAGATCTACGCCGCGCGCAGCATGGTGATCGACGCGGCGCGCCGGCGCGACGATGGGCTGCCCGTCAGCACCGAAGCGTCCTGCGCCAAGCTCTTCGCCTCCGAGATGTGCGGCCGCGTGGCCGACCGCGCCGTACAGATCTTCGGCGGCGCCGGCTACATGAGCGAGTACGGCATCGAGCGCTTCTACCGCGACGTCCGGCTCTTCCGCATCTATGAAGGCACCACCCAGATCCAGCAACTGGTCATCGCCCGCAACATGATCCGAGAACTGCGCTGAAGCGTCGGCGCAGGATCCGAAAACCATACCGCCCCGGAGACAGCAAGCCCATGAAGATAGTCGTCCCTGTCAAGCGCGTCGTTGACTACAACGTCAAGGTGCGCGTCAAGTCTGATCAAACCGGCGTGGATATCGCCAATGTGAAGATGTCCATGAACCCCTTTGACGAAATCGCCGTCGAAGAAGCGACGCGCCTGAAGGAAAAAGGCGCGGTCGCCGAAGTGGTGGCGGTGTCTTGCGGCGTTG